>FWPU01002325.1_pt1 | contig 53149 bp, 56 predicted proteins | sample 2228361 | NCBI WGS metagenome assembly FWPU01 (sample SAMEA103939777, study PRJEB20133) | metagenome | reverse complement strand
TGCTGTATATTACATCATACGATATTTTGAACGAATGCAAAAGCGCGAACAGGAAAAAGCCGAACTGGCGCTGAAAAACCGCGAAATGCAACTGGCTTTGCTTAAATCGCAAATCAACCCGCATTTTCTGTTCAATACGCTTAATTCCATTAACACGTTGGTCAGCTCAAATAAAGAAAGCGCCCGTAAGGTAATTACCCAGTTGTCCGACATTTTCCGTTATGCGCTCGATGCCCACAGCGACCAGCCCGTTAAACTTATTCACGAACTGGATTTTATTGACAACTACATCAAAATTCAGCAAGTACGCTTTGGCACGCGCCTAAAGTTTGTAAAACAAATTGACTTTACCTGCCTGGGCGTTAAAGTACCTCCTATGATTTTACAACCCCTGGTAGAAAATGCCGTGAAATACGGCATTGCCCCTAAAGAAGAAGGAGGCACCATTACGCTTACCGTTAAACGGTTAAGCAAGATGATTTATTTTGAAGTAAAGGATGACGGCCTGGGATCGAATGCCAAGAAAGTAATGGACGCCCCTTCCAGCGGCGTGGGCCTGAAAAATACCGACAGCCGGCTGCGCAACACCTATGGCTCCGACTCGGCTTTGCGCATCCAGGCCGGTAACTGGGGTTACTCGGTAAGTTTTTTCATTCCGCTAAGCCCAGAAGAACAAACAATCATTACTGAGTCGGAACTGCATAAAGAAGCTGTATAAAAACCATAACCATGAATGTAAAGTGCCTCATTATTGACGATGAAGAACTTGCCCGCCAACTGCTGCGCGAGTACATTGGTCAGATTCCCGAACTAACTATTATTGGCGAAGCCCAGCGCGGCCGCGAAGCCGTTGAGCGCATAGACACCGATAAACCCGACCTGATATTTCTGGATGTGCAAATGCCCGGCATGACGGGCTTTGACGTGCTGGAGGAAATTACACACGACCCCCACGTTATCTTTACCACCGCCTACGACCAATACGCCATTCAGGCCTTCGAAAAAAACGCCGTTGACTACCTGCTTAAACCCATTGACCAGGAGCGGTTTAACCTGGCTGTTAAACGCGCCCTTGAGCGCATAGCGCTGGAGCAAAATCCTATTGGTGAACTGCTGCGTTCACTGAAAACGGAAAACAAAACCGCTTTCGATTCGCATATTTTCGTACAGAAGTCGGAAAAACTCATCAACCTTCCGGTAGAGGAAATTATGTTTCTGGAAGCCTCTGGCGATTACACCATCCTTACCACCAAAACCGACCAGTTTGTAAGCTCATCGGGTATTGGTAAACTGGAAGAAATTCTCAATCCGGAAATTTTTATAAGGGTGCACCGCAGCACTATTATTAACATTCACTATCTCAAAGAAATAGAGCGTCATTTTAATGGCGGCATGATGGTAAGAATGGTTAACGGTAAAAGTTTTCCGGTTAGCCGCACTTATGCGCGCATTATTCGCAAAAAGGTGGTTTAACGATCACCCCCAGGCCTAAAACAATAGGCTTTTATCTAAACACTAAGACTTTAGTTTAAAAGCCAGTTCTATCTGCACGGTATCGCGAACGGGTGTACCTTGTTTTCGGGCCGGGAGCCAGGGTGGTCCTTCACGTATCAGGCGCATCAGTTCTTCTTCGCACCCGCCTCCTATTCCGCGCAGGGTGGTGATGTTGCCCACAGCACCGTTTTCGTCTATTACAACCAATACCACTACCGTGCCTTCAATTTTCTTTTCCAGGGCCAAAGGTGGGTAACGTTGCGCCTGTTTAAGGTAAGCATAAAAAGCCTCCATACCGCCCTGCGGAACGGCCGGCTGCTTTGCCGCCTGCATGCGCCGTGCGGCTTCTGTTTCTTTTTTTGCATCGGCTGCACGAGGTGCATGTTCCTGTGCCACCTGTAGTTGAACATCATCTACCTCTTTACCTTTTACCTCAACTGCCGGGGCTTGTTGGTCTTGAATGGAAAATACCAACCGCTGCCCTGAGTCAGCCTGAACCTTATAGGTGCCCTTCTCATCGGTTACGGCGGTCTTACCGGTCTCGAGCACCGTTACGCGCACTCCGGGCACGGGCCGTCCGTCGGCAGAGGAAAGCACTTTTCCGGTAACATACGCCGGAGGCGCCTCCTTCAAATTAGCTACCTGTGCAGGTTTTAGAGGGATTATTACTCCTGAGTCGGCTGCCAGCGCCTCTTCACCGGCCATAATGCTAACGGATTCGGCTTTGCGCGATGACGCCCTTTTGTCTTTTACGGATAGCTGCGCAGGCGTTTCATTCTTTCCGGAAGTATCTCTTCTTTCGGGTCTGGCCGATGACCCTGCAGATAAAGCCTCCGTTCCGCCTTGCACAGGAGGCTCTGCTTCCGGCCCCGAGGCCGTCGAAGTTTGTTCCAGAGCCAGTGGAGCAGAGGGCGCAGGTTTATCGGGTAACAGGGTTATCAGCCCGAATGCAGCTACGCCCACCACCAGCACTGCGGCTGCTATGCGCTCCGGCTTCATCCACCATGCCCGTTGCTTCAGCAGGCGCCTGTTTATCTGCTTTATCTCCGCGGCAAAATCATGTGCCGAGAGCAACTCAGCGCCTTCCAACGCCTCGGCCAGAAAAGGATCGCTCAGCGCTTCGCGCTCCAGGGCGTGGCGTTCAGCCGGGGTCATTTCGCCACTAAGGTACCTTCTGATATCATCGCTGTAGTCGCGCATGTTTTTCCATACAGATTTTCAAGTTTCGCTTGCCGTTCTGAATATTGCTTTTCACTGCCTTTACGGATAAGCCAGACATCTCGGCCACTTCGGCATAGCTCTTTTTGTGCAGATAAAAAAGGCGCACGCATTGCTGCTGGGCCGGGTTCAGGCGTGCCAGGCAGTTTTCCATCGCTTCAAGGTCTTCTTCCGGAAATTCATTATCAGGATGCATGTTAGCCCATGTTTCCATAACATAATCCGGTAATTCTTCTGTTGCATGGCGCTTCTTACTCCGCAGGATCATAAGGCAATGGTTGCGGGTGGTGGCAAAGAGCCAGGCTTTAAAGTGGGTTATTTCATGGCGCATTAAAAGGTCGGGTAATTTTTCAAACAACTGCATGGTGGTATCGCGGGCTTCTTCGCGGTTTTTCAGGTATTTCAGGCAAACGCCGAGCACCAAAGCCGAGTACCGCAAAAAAAGCGGGGCCATCCACTCCATGCTGCCGGTTTGGCGGTAAGCAGCTATGAATTGCTCATCCGGACGGTCATCGTCCTGCAGGTGCATACGTTAAGTTACGAAATTTTTCAATCTGTGTTATGGAATATGGCCGGAAGATGCATCCGTTAGGAAAAACAAAACCTTTGCAGTCATGAAAACCAAACTTATTTCATTGCTTTTACTGGCCTTTGTGTGCCAGAGTTTTGTCGGTACGGTACATCGGGTAGTTACCGGCAAAGTAACGCGGGCCGATACCGGTACCCCGGTGGCAAGTGCGCAAGTGTTGGTTAAGGGCACCAGCATAGCCTCCAGAACCAATCAGTCGGGGTGGTTTTCCATAACAGTGGCCAATGAGGGTGGTATATTGATATTCTCGTGCCCCGGTTTTAAAACGCAAGAAGTAAAAATCGGAGAAACCAACCACCTTGACGTTTCCTTACAGGTTGTTAAGGCCGTGCCTTTGCCAAGGCCAACACAACTGAACGATCAATCGTTGTTCAGTAATGTTAACATGTATAAAAATACAGAGCATGTTTTGCTGAATATGCGAGGATCATACTTGACTGACCCCGAATTTTCAGAATCCTGGAACACCGAAGAGTATGAAGGCATTCAGGAAAACATTTTTCACGATGCACTCCGTAATCCGCTTTCTACTTTTTCCATTGATGTAGATGCGGCTTCATACAGCAACGTGCGCAGGTTCATTCAACATGGGCAGCGGCCGCCAAAAGATGCGGTACGAATTGAAGAACTCATCAACTATTTTAGCTACCAATACCCTCAGCCGGAGGGTGAACATCCCTTTTCTGTTACCACCGAAATATCCGAAGCCCCCTGGAACCGGAGGCATAAGCTGGTACACATCGGTTTGCAGGGACGCAGGCTCCCCACCGAAAAACTTCCCCCTTCGAATTTGGTGTTTTTAATCGATGTGTCGGGCTCAATGCTTGAACATAACAAACTGCCTCTGGTTAAAGCTTCGTTGAATTTGCTAATCAACGAACTTCGCCCGCAAGACCACGTATCGATAGTGGTGTATGCCGGTGCTGCCGGCCTGGTACTCGAGCCAACACCAGGTAATGAAAAGGAAAAAATACGCCAGGCTTTAGAACGACTCCAGGCGGGCGGCTCTACGGCAGGAGGTGCCGGCCTGCGCCTGGCCTATGCCACCGCTAGGAAGTACTTCAACCCAAAAGGAAACAACCGTGTTATCCTGGCTACCGATGGCGACTTTAACGTGGGTGAATCGAGCAATGCGGCCATGGAAAGATTAATAGAAGAAGAGCGAAAAAGCGGCGTGTTCCTTACCGTGTTGGGGTTTGGTATGGGTAATTACAAAGATTCGAAAATGGAAATTCTGGCCAACAAAGGCAACGGTAATTATGCCTACATCGATCAGCTTAACGAAGCCCGTAAAGTATTGGTTAACGAATTTGGCGGAACCCTGTTTGCTATTGCCAAAGACGTAAAACTGCAGGTAGAATTTAACCCTGCTAAAGTAAAGGCTTACCGCCTCATAGGCTATGAAAACCGCATGCTGAAAAGCGAAGACTTTAACAACGACCGCAAAGATGCCGGAGAGCTGGGTTCGGGACATACCGTTACAGCCTTGTACGAAATCATTCCTGCTGGTACTGACAGTGAATTTTTTCAATCGGTTGATGACCTGAAATATCAGAAACAAAAGATAGAATCATCGGCTGCAAAAGGCAATGAACTGATGACCGTAAAATTCCGCTACAAAAAGCCCGATGAAGACGTAAGCCGCTTACTGGTACATACCCTTATCGACAGACAGATACCTTTGCACAGCACCTCTGATAACTTCAGGTGGTCGGCAGCTGTAGCAGCCTTTGGAATGCTGCTGCGCGAATCGGAATACATCAAAACATTTACCTATAACGATGTAATAGCACTGGCTTCGGGAGCTTGCGGTGCCGACCCCGAAGGCTACCGGAAAGAATTTCTTAGCCTGGCAAGCACGCTTTCGAACCTGCTGGCCCGCAAGTAAACCTTCTGCGCAAAGGCACGTAAAACCATGCCGGACTATCCGGCATGGTTTATTTAATTTTATCTAAATAACTTACTACTTTTGGGCTGCATGGAAGAAGCCAACCTTAAAAATCGGTACACGGAAGCCGAAAAGCAAGATATTTTTCTTCATGAGTTTATGCCCCACATTAACTCCATGCACAACTTCGCCTACCGGCTTACCCTGGACCCTGATGATGCCAACGATTTGGTACAGGATACCTATTTGAAAGCTTATCGATTTATTGACTCGTTCGAAAAAGGAACTAATGCCAAGGCCTGGCTGTTCCGCATTTTAAAAAACAGTTTTATTAACGATTACCGGAAGAGAAGCAAGGAACCTTCGAAGATAGATTACCAGGAAGTTGAAAGCTATTATAACTCTGAAGACGTGCACCGGCAGATAACCCCCGACCTGCGGGTAGAGGCGTTGAAGGATATGATTGGCGATGAGATATCGAATGCGCTCAACTCCCTGGATGTAGATTTCAGAACCGTCATTATTTTGTGCGACCTGGAAGGTTTTAAGTACGAAGAAATGGCTAAAATTCTAGATATACCCATTGGTACGGTGCGCAGCCGCCTGCATCGGGCACGGAACCTGCTCAAAGAAAAACTGAGCGACTACGCCCGTAAAATGGGATATAAAAACACCTAAACCTATGTCCTGTTCATCCGAAAACTCAACTGGTAAGCAACGTTGCCGCGAAATGCTTCAGAAAATTCTGGATGGTGACGCCACCCCTGACGAGCATCGCGAATTCCGGCAACACATACAGCAATGCCTGCCCTGCTACAACGCCTACGAGCTGGAAATGGCCATCCGGGCACTGCTTAAAACCCGCTGCAACGGCACCGGCGCCCCGCCCGAACTCATCGAAAAAATAAAACAGCAAATCCAAACCCTTCGGTAACCCATGGCGGGAAAGGCTTTAATTTTTTCCGCACCATCGGGCTCGGGCAAAACCACCATCGTTAAACATTTGCTTAAAAACAACCCTGACCTGGGTTTTTCCATCTCTGCCTCTACACGCGACAAACGCGGACGCAACGAACAACACGGGGTGGATTACTATTTTCTTACGCCCGAGGAATTCAAACAAAAAATCGATAACAACGAATTTATTGAATGGGAAGAAGTGTACGAAGGCAACTACTACGGCACCCTAAAGTCAGAAGTAGAACGCCTGTGGAACGAAGGTAAAAACGTAATATTCGATGTGGACGTGAAAGGCGGCCTGAACCTGAAAAAATACTTCGGCAGCAAGGCCCTGGCTGTATTTGTAAAAGTGCCCTCCATGCAGGTTTTGGAAGAACGACTGAAAAGCCGCGGCACCGAAACCCACGCCAGCCTGTCGCAACGACTTTTTAAAGCCCGATTTGAAATGTCGTTTGCCGACCAGTTCGATGTGGTGCTGGTTAACGAAAACCTCGACCAAACCCTAGGCGAAGCACAACGCCTTTACGAGGAATTCAAAAAAAGACCCTAACAGCCCCATTCTTATCTGCCGGTTATGAAAATAGGACTGTTCTTCGGCTCGTTTAATCCCATCCACACCGGACATCTTATTATTGCCAACCTCATGGCCGAAACCACCGACCTGAACAAAGTTTGGTTTGTGGTTACCCCGCAAAACCCCCTCAAACCTGCCAAATCTCTGCTGCACGACTTCGACAGGTACGATATGGTGCGCGCAGCCGTGTACGACAACTACAAACTGGAAGTAAGCGATGTGGAATTCCACCTGCCCCAACCCAACTATACCATTCACACACTCGTGCACCTTTCAGAAAAACATCCCGATAAGGAATTTAAGGTTATTATTGGCGAAGATAACCTTAACACCTTTACGAAATGGAAAAACTACCAGCAAATACTTAACAATTACGGCCTGTATGTATATCCGCGCATGTTGCGCGAACCGCCCACTCCCGAAGCGCAATCCATCCGGCAGCACCCGCATGTTAAAATGGTAACAGCTCCGCTTATTGGCATATCGGCTACTTTCATCCGCACATGCGTAAAAAATAACCATTCCATACGCTACCTTGTGCCCGATGCCGTTGAAGCCATTATTCGTTCGAAAAAGTTTTATCTTTAGAAAAATGTATCCGTAATTTTTATTGCCTACAGGTTACTTATCCCTATGGTTTTATGGGGCAACCATGCTGCGTTTAATTTTTTCGGGTTTACTCGTTCTTAGCTTGCCGGCATTTTCTGCAGGGGTAAAAGGCACCATTTACTCGGAAGAAGGAACGCCTTTGTCGTGGGCTACTATTTATGTAAAACAACTGGGTACGGGCACGGTTGCCAATGAACAGGGTTATTACGAGATAACCCTGCCCCCCAGAACCTACATCATTGTTTACCAACACCTGGGCTACGAAAGCCAGCAAAGAGAAATAGAAGTGGCCGATGCCTTCATTACCCTCGACATCAGGTTGCGGCCGCAGGTTATCGTGCTGCAGAACGTTACGGTAACCGCAGGCCAGGAAGACCCGGCCTTCACCATTATACGCAAGGCTATTGCCAAGGCCCGGTATCACAACCAGCAAATAGATAGTTTTTCGGCACGGGTGTACATTAAAGGCTCCGGCAAGCTTACCGACTACCCATGGCTGGCTAAAAAAGCCCTTGAAAAAGAAGGCATTAAAAAGAACCGGGTTTTTGTATCCGAAACATTAAGCGAAATTCACTACAAACGACCCAATACTTTTAGCGAAAAAGTAATTTCCATACGCAGCGACGGCCGCGACAACAATACCTCGCCCAATGCCTTTGTGTTCGGCAGCTTCTATCAGCCTATGATTGGCGAAACCGTATCGCCCCTTTCGCCGGCTGCTTTTGCCTATTACCGCTTTGAGTACCAGGGCACCTTTAAAGACCGCCTGTACGATATCAGCCAAATAAAAGTAATACCTCGTTCGCGGGGCGATAACGTTGTAGAAGGTATGCTGTATATTATAGAAGACTGGTGGGCCATTCACAGCATGGATTTCGTTACCACCAAACTGGGTATCCGCCTACACATCAAACAAATGTATGCCCCGGTAAACGACCAGGCATGGCTGCCCGTATCGCAATTTTTTTATCAAGGGTAAGTTCTTCGGTTTTACCTTTGAATATACCTACCTGGCCACCGTAAGCAACTACCACATTACCCTAAATCCCGAACTGAAAACCGAAAACCTGGTGGTGATAGACGAAAAACTCGAGGCCGACAAAGCCCGCGAAGCCGAAAAAAATCTAAGCCGAAAAGGACAAACGTTGCAAAAACGCCTGGAAGCAGGGCATGAAATAACCGGCAAAGAACTCAAAACCCTGATGAAGGAATACGAAAAGCAGGAACAAAAACAACAGCCCGACCCTACAATAATAGCTATTACCGACTTCAAAATTGACAGCGGAGCCTACAAAAAAGATTCGACCTACTGGGCCAGTGTAAGACCCATACCTTTAACCGATGAAGAGATAAAAGGATACCGCACCACCGACAGCCTGGCCAATGAACAACGGAAAAAAGAAGCGGGCGACACCTTGCGCAGATCAAACAAAAATAAATCAGGGTTTCAACCCTGGGATGTGATAATAGGCGATGTGTACCGCTTTTCCAACCGCACCCGCATGTCCCTCGAACCCCTGCATGTACTCTTCAACCCTGTAGAAGGTTTTGTACTGGTGCAGCGCACCAACTTTGGTTATAGCCTGCGGGATACGCTCAAAACACGTTTTAATTTCCGGCCCACATTTCGTTATGCTTTTACTCGCAAACAACTAAGCGGCACCTTGCGCCTGCTCATGCTCAATACCAACAGCCGCCTGCAGATAGAAGGCGGCCGTTACGTTGAACAATTTAATACCGATGAACCCATACTGCCCGCAGTAAATACCTACACCTCGCTTATGGCTTTGCAAAATTTTATGAAAATTTACGAGCACGACTTTGTTTCAGTGCTCCTTACGCGAACACTAACTCCACGCGTAAAATTTTCTACCTCCTGGACCTACGCCTGCCGCAGGGAGCTGTTTAACCAAACCGACTATTCGTGGAGCCGCAAACGCAATGTTGAGGGATATGCCCCCAATGCTCCTGTAAACCTGGAGCTTGCTAACACCGACTTCCCTAACCATTACGCCTTCACGGGTTTCGCATCGGTTACTTCTAGCCCCTGGCTTAAATACGGAATCCGCAACGGAAGAAAATACGCCATCGAAAGCTCCTCACCTTCTTTCAGCCTCCGGTACGACTTCGGCCTGCCCGTGTTAAAAAGCAGCCTGAATTTTAGCCGTGCCGAACTCGGCTACCGCCACTCCTTTGCTGTTGGGGTGCGGGGTTATGTCAACCTTCAGGTGCAGGCCGGCACATTCATTAGTACCGACAGCCTGGCCTTTATGGACTACCGCCACTTTATGGGCAACCTTACCCCTTTGGCAACCACCAACCCCATCGGCAGCTTTCGCCTTTTAGATTACTACCGGCACAGTACGTCAAAAGAATACCTTGTGGCCAATCTTAACTACCGGTTTAGAAGATTACTCATATCATCGGTGTACAAACTTCATCTGTTAGGCATTCGAGAGAACCTGTTTGTAAACTACCTGGGCGTACCCACTTCGGCCAACTATGTAGAAGTGGGCTATGCCATAAGCGGTATTTTACGGTTTTTCAGAGTGGAGGCAGCAGCTGCTTTTCAAAACGGTTCTTATCTTAACCACGGTTTCCGGATTGGCATAGCATCCGATCTGCTGGTGCGTTTCTCCTCAAACTAATTTGTCTTTCTTAACTTCACCGCATGGAGTTGCCCGTTCTGGATTTTCTGCTCCTGCGAAACGAATTGCCTGCAGCCGATGTTCGCTCGGAAGGCGAGCACCTGGCCGGACACATTCCCGGCACAGTAAACATACCCCTGCTCAACAACGAGGCGCGCGAAGCCGTGGGCATAGCCTACAAAAATCATGGGCAACTCGAGGCTATCCGCACCGGCTTTAAACGCGTAGGCCCTAACCTGGCCACCCTGTTGGAACGAGCCGAACAACTGGCCGGGCCTAAACGCGAGCTGATTGCCCATTGCTGGCGTGGGGGCATGCGCTCAGATTATTTCAGCCGGTTTTGTCGCATGGCCGCTCTGTCGTGCCACACTCTTCAGGGCGGGTACAAAGCCTTCCGCAAAATAGCCCACGATTACTTTGCCACCGAATGGAACCTGAAGATTTTAGGAGGCCTTACCGGAACCGGCAAGACTGAAATATTAAAGGCCCTTAAGCAGCATGGCGAACAAATCATTGACCTGGAGGAGCTGGCTCAACACAGAGGCTCGGTGTTTGGCGGACTGCTCATGCCTGCCCAACCCACCACCGAACAATTTGAAAACAACCTGTTCGAGCAACTGCTTAAGCTGGACAAAACACGACCTGTATGGGTGGAAGACGAGTCGGTTGCCATTGGCAAAGTTTTTCTGCCTCAGGCATTCTGGAAGCGCATGGCCGCAAGCCCCGTGTTCGAACTGCAGGCCGATAAAGCCATTCGCGTAAAACGCCTGGTAAACGAATATGCCCGTGCCGACGTTCAACTGTTTTTAAATGCACTGAAAGATATTACCAACCGACTCGGGCATACCGCCTACCAACATGCCCACAAAAGCGTACTGGCCGGTAACTGGGCCGACGCTATTGACTGCATACTAAACTACTACGACAAAGCGTACCAAAACGGGTTAGACCGCAAACAACACCGCATTGTAACCCGAATTAACTGGGATGGCACCGATGTACAAAGGGTGGTACAACAACTTATATACGCAAACAATCCTAACTAAAAACAAACCGGAAGACATTTCTTACACGCAATTTTAACCGATGTCAGCGCCTAAACTTACACAGTACTCGCGTGGGGCGGGTTGCGGCTGCAAAATAGCACCGGCCGTTCTGGAAAAAATATTGCAGCAATCGTTCGGCAATCTGCCTGCCTTTTCTAACCTTCTGGTGGGTATTGAAACACGCGATGATGCAGCCGTTATGGCTTTGAATGAACAGGCATGCCTGGTAAGCACAGCAGATTTTTTTATGCCCATTGTAGATGACCCGACTGACTTCGGAGCGATTGCCGCTGCTAACGCATTAAGCGATGTGTATGCTATGGGTGCAAAGCCCGTTATGGCTTTGGCATTGTTAGGCTGGCCGGTAGCAACGTTGCCCGTTGAAGCAGCCGCGAAGGTGCTGGACGGCGGGCGCGCAGCATGCACCCAGGCCGGCATACCCCTGGCCGGCGGGCACAGCATTGACAGCCCCGAACCGTTTTTCGGGCTGGCGGTTACGGGTTTAGTGAACAAACAAAACTTAAAACGCAACTGCACGGCACAACCGGGCGATATACTGTTTTTAACCAAGCCCCTGGGCAGCGGCATCATCACCACGGCCGCCCGACGCAACCAGGCCGATGCCGCTGACCTGCAGGAAGCCGTTACCTGGATGAAGCAACTTAACCGGGCCGGCGAATGGATAGGCGAATTGCACTATGTTCATGCCATGACCGACATAACCGGCTTTGGGCTGCTGGGGCACCTTGCCGAAATGTGCGAAGGCAGCCAAACCTCGGCTGAAGTTGCTTATGGCCAGGTCCCCCTCTTCTCCAACCTGAAAAACTACACCAACCGCATGATCTATCCCGATAATACCACGCGTAACTGGCAAAGTGTAGAAAAAAAAGTGAGCGGCATAAGTGCGGAATCGTTGCTCACCCTTTGCGATCCGCAAACCAACGGAGGGTTATTGATTAGTGTAAACGAAAAAGCCGCCTCAGCATTCGAAACAGGTATGCAAAGCCGGAATACCCCCGTTTTTCGCATAGGCCGTATTACCGAGCGAAAAGAACACGTGATTTTTGTTGTGTAATGGAAGACTGGGAAGAAATGGTGCAGTTGTTGTTCCTGGCCGCACAGGAAAAGCGCGCCTGCCGCATCCAACTTACTGGCGAACCTTTGCCCCGCATTATTCATCCCTACGGCATTTACCGCACTCCGAAAAACAACATTATGTTAGTTGTTTGGCAGGAACGCGGCTTTACCCGTGCCGGAGCAGTGGCCGGTTACCGCAACCTTAAACTTTCACGGCTGGATTATGTGGAAACGTTAGACGAGCACTTCTCGCTCCGCCCCGACTTCAACCCGCTCGACAGCCAATACGCCGAGTGGGTTTTCCATATTTAATTAATCCTATTGCCGGCTTACCAGCACAAGGTAGGAAGAAAGTTTGCCATTTTTATCGTACGACTCGCTTTTTACCAAGCCTGCCCTTTCGGCTATCCACTCCACTGTTGAGAAACTCAGGTTCATGTTTATGCCCATTTGCATTTGGGTGGTAGACTGCGAAGAGATTTTCCAGCAGGTAAAAGTACCGGCCGGCGTGGTGAGGGTTTCCTTACCCTCAACCTTCCGGTCGGTAACCTGTACGGATATTTTCATAGGCATCGGGCTGCCCACTGCAGTAAGGGTAATGTAACCGTTTTTAAGGGTTTGCCCGGCAGCAAGGCGCGAAGGTATTTCCAGGTTTTCGCTTTCCATCTTCATCTCATACGATTCGAACATCTTTTGCTGCTACTGCGGCACAAACCGGCGCAATCCATGATAAAGGTGCCGCCCTCACAGCGCACCTCCAGGTCGCCTTCCATGAGTTTTTTCCCTTTTTCATTGTACATCACCGAATGAATGATGGCCTTGTAACCGTCGGCCGTGGTGGTGTACGAAGTAACTTTTTGCTCGTTTTTCCCCACCGGTTTTCCGTTGGCGTTAAAACTCTCGTAAGTCCAGGTAGTACCGTTTGTTATAAGGTAATAATCGTTGCATTAGGCTAAAACCGGAGCCGCCAGCGTCCGGAAAACACCAGGGTTAAGAGGGATTTCATACAAAACGGATTTAGAGTTTATGTCAAAAGTACAGAATTATTTATCAGGATACTTCAAATCTTTCAGAACCTTCTGCCTGCAGTATCAAATCAGCACCATAAGCCATGGCCGGTGTTTGAAAACCGGGAGTAAAATCGCCTCTAATTATGCGTCGGGCAATGAATACGCTGGCTTTGGCCGTTAGCAGATATCCGTTAAGTGTTTCCAGTCTTGCCTCGGCCGTTGCACCGTGCTCATTCCATGCTTTTCCCCAAATGTAACTTCTTCCCTCTGTCAGTGTTTTGGAATCGGGTCCGGATTTGCGCCCGGCCCAATCAAAGAGGAATTGTTTAACTAAACGCAAGCGAAAAAGGGGATACAACAGACGGCTGCGTTTAATCCAGGCTATAGTTTTTGGCGATGTTCCTGCAAATACTTCAACATTCGGAATGCCGGTGCTGTACCAGGCGGTGACAATGTCGCCCCAGGGTATGCACATTACGGTATGGCGAAAGGTTCCGAAATTCACCTCCATAACACCTTCGCCCAGGGGCAGGTCGGTCAGTACGCCGTTAGCGCGCACCTTACCGGGGCGGCCCAGACCCGCGATCATGGTTCTGCGGGTTCCTCGTGATAATCCTCCTTTCAGGGCCGTAAACGCCAGTTGTAGGTGCGTGGCATCGGGTAGTTTGCTTTTCAGAAAAACGGCCAGGCAATCGGTGGGTACTACGTCAAAGCCTGTTGCCGGCATAATCATAATACCTTGTCTGCGCGCGGCATCATCATATTGGGCAAGTTTTTCTATTACTTCGTGTTCGCCGGTAATGTCGGTATAATGCACGCCGGTTTTCAGGCAGGCTTGTACCATGGGCTCGGCCGTATGTGCAAACGGTCCTGCGCAATGAATTACCGCTTTTACCCGGCCAAGCAGTTGGTGCAACGTATCGGTATGATGCAAAGGGCATACCTGAAACGGATACCCTGAGCTGCGGCTTTGTTCAGCCAGTTTCCGGGAATCGCGGCCGCTTAGTATAACTTCCACACCGTGCCTGCGGCACTCGTGTACTATTAAACGACCGGTATAGCCGTATGATCCGTAAAGCAGTATAAGTTTGCTCACATGCGGTTGTATTTTACTAACCTGGGCAACAAACGGTTGTACTGTTCTACTTTTCCGAACACCCTATATATCTTAGGTACCGAACCATAAGCAAAGCCGGCAGCGGCACCTACAAAACCCAACAGTAAGCCCGAGCCTGCGGCACGCCCTATATGGTTGATGTCGCGCTGATGGCGGCCACCTGATTCCAGCCATTCTGCGCCAAACCCGATGGTAAATCCGGCTGCAGCGCCCCACAAGGCATAACGGGTCGAGGCGTTGCTTCTGCGCACCTCTATCAACCGGATTTCTTTGGGACGCAACAACAACGTACTCAGAGTATCGTCCGGAAACCGCACGGTAATGCCTTCAGCTTCGGCCTTTACCCAACGGGCATACACCCACTGGCCGGTTACGAGTTGTATGGCGGTAAAGTAAAAAGGTTTATGCTGTTGAGCCGCAGTTAGCCCTGCCAACAGCAGGAGCGTACCCGTAAGCGTGCCCTTCATGGTCGGACGGGGCTGCGTTCCACCTGTTTGATAAAATAACGCGTATCTCCGCGCCACGGCACTTTGATATACCTTTTAACGAAATGTAGATTAACCCGCTCGCCCGACAGGGCCACTTCGCGCAGGTTGCGGATTACGGTGGTATCGGACCTTTCTACGGAGAAATCGAAAGTTTCGGCAATGGGGCTGGTATTGCGCAAGGCCCCGAACGATTCCAGGCTCAGTTTACCTTCGTAGGTTTTAAATACCATACCCTTTTGGGTAATGCGCAGCACGCGCCCGGCCATAACGCCCCGTTCGTACACACCCCATATTACAATGCCTAACAGAAACAACACCAACAACAGCCGCTTCGCAAAACGGTACAGCGAAGTTTTAATACGGCCGATAAGTGAGGTGTGTTCCATGTTTCATGTTAAACCGTCATGATTTCGCTTTCTTTCTTTTTCATCAGCGCATCGATCTTACCAATAAACTCATCGGTAAGTTTCTGTACGCGTGCCTCTGCGTCTTTTATATCGTCTTCCGAAACGCCTTTTACTTTTTTAATGTGCTCGTTGGTTTCCTTGCGGATATTCCGGATGCTCACGCGTCCGTGTTCGCACTCCTGGTGCACTTGTTTTACCAGTTGCTTTCTGCGTTCTTCGGTAAGCATGGGTATGTTTACAATTACCTGCTGCCCGTCGTTTTGCGGGTTTAGCCCCAGGTTGGCATCGCGTATGGCCTTTTCAATCTCGGGGATGAGATTTTTTTCCCAGGGTTTGACGAAGATGGTGCGGGCATCGGGGGTAGTTATAGACGAAACCTGATTGAGCGGCGTTGGTGTTCCGTAATACGATACCTGTACGCCTTCCAACATGGCCGGGCTGGCTTTGCCCGCTCTGATTTTAAGCAATTCGTTGGTAACGTGGTTTACCGATTTAACCATGTGGTCGCGGGCTTCTGCCAGATAGCGCTCAATTTCTTCCATAGTTGTTTTTATTTTTTGCTTTAGGATATAAGGGTTCCGGCTTCTTCACCCTTGGCAACACGCAGCAAGTTGCCTTTCTTGTTCATATCGAACACAATAATAGGCAGCTTGTTTTCCATGCACAGGGTAAAAGCGGTCATGTCCATTATATTAAGGTTTTTTTCGTACGCCTCCATAAAAGTAAGTTGCGCGAAGCGCACGGCATCGGCAAATTTTTCAGGGTCTTTGTTATATACGCCATCAACGCGGGTGCCTTTCAGCACCACGTCGGCCTGGATTTCAATGGCCCGCAGGCTGGCGGTCGAATCGGTGGTAAAGTACGGGTTTCCTATGCCGGCACCGAATATTACAATCCGCCCTTTCTCCAGGTGGCGTATTGCCCTGCGCCTGATGAACGGTTCGCATACCTGTTCCATTTTTATACCCGACATCAACCGGGTGTACAGTCCGTGCCGCTCCAATGCGCTTTGCAGGGCCATGCCGTTAATAACCGTGGCCAGCATGCCCATGTAATCGCCCTGCACCCGGTCTATTCCCAGCCATTCGGCTTCGCCCCCTCTGAAAATATTGCCGCCACCGATAACGATGGCCAGTTCCACACCCAATTCCTTTACTTGTTTAATTTCTTCTGCGTATTGTTCAAGCACTTCGCGGTCAATATGGTGCCCCTTATTCGGCCCCTGCAGAGCCTCTCCACTAAGTTTAAGCAGTATGCGTTTGTACTTCATGCCGGATTATAAAACGGCGTAAATATAGGCATTCAAAACGGTTTGGCCGATTGAGCGTGTTTCCGACCTGGCATAACCATATTGCGTGCAGCACATTATTCCGTTATGGCTTAGCTGTGCATTTCAATGAGCAACTGTCCTTTTTCAACGTTGTCCCGTTGTTTTATATGCACAGCTTTAATGGTGCCGGCGGCAGGGGCTTTCATTACATTCTCCATCTTCATGGCTTCCAGAATCAGCAGGGCATCGCCTGCCTGTACCGCATCACCGGCTTTTACGCGAATATCCAGAATCAAGCCGGGCATAGGTGCTTTGATGAGAGCATCTTTGTTTTGACTGGCCGATTGTATGCCCATTTTCTCAAGCAGTTCATCTAACTTATCTTTCAGTTCAACCTCCACGGTAACGTTGTTGATTTTAAGCCGTACGGTTTTGGTCGGGCGGTTTACTGAAAGTACTTCAGCCGTGAAACTTTTGCCCAGGTGCAGGATATGGTAGTGCCCGTTACCGATGCGCTGAATGTCCCACTGCAGGGGGGCACCGTTCAGCCACACTTCCGTGCCCCTGAGTTCCACATTAAAGCTGCTGTTACCGATGCGAGCGGTTGGCATGGCCAAAAATAGAACGGATTATGGATAACCGATACATTTTCCTTTATAAATTTGCAGCATTAGGGGTGCCTTAATACTACGGGCTGAGATCATACCCATTGAACCTGATGCCGGTAATGCGGCCGAAGGGAATTAGGCAAGGTAAACTTGTAAGCAGGGCGCAGTCCCCTCTGCACCTGCGGGTTTAACTTCACTTAAAGCTATGTTTAAATGCTGGTTAGCTGCAGCTTTCCTGTTGCTGCCTTTTGTATTGCCGGGCCAATCCCGGCTGGAAGGAATTGTGCGCGATGCACGCACCCAAAAACCTTTACAGGGTGCATCTGTACAACTGCTGGCTTCGGGCCAGGTAACCGTAACCGATGAGGAAGGTCGGTTTGTATTTGCTCAGGTAACCGAAAACCGGGCAACGGCCGAAGTACGTTTTGTGGGCTACAAAACCGTACGCATAGAACTGGTTGCCGGAACCATTACTACGGTTGAACTGGAGGAAGGTGTAACCTTTACCGATGAAGTGCTTGTAACTGCCACGCGCGCATCCGACAAAACGCCTACCACGTTCACCACGGTTAGCAAAACCACGTTACAAAAGCAAAACTTCGGGCAGGACATGCCCATGCTGCTTAACTGGACGCCCTCGGTTGTTACCACTTCCGATGCGGGCAACGGCATCGGGTACACCTACATCAACATCCGCGGAAGCGATGCCACCCGGATTAATGTTACGCTCAACGGCATTCCGTATAACGACAGCGAATCGCAAGGTGTATTTTGGGTAGATATACCCGACATTGCCTCTTCTACGGAAAATATTCAGATTCAACGGGGGGTAGGTACCTCAACCAACGGTCCGGGAGCATTTGGCGCTACCATTAACCTGCAAACCCTGTCGCAGCGGGCCAATCCCTATGCCGAAATCATTCAATCGGGGGGATCGTTTAACACCTGGCGCACCACAGCCGGTTTTGGCACGGGCCTGCTGAACAACCACTGGACCCTGGACGGGCGATTTTCCAAAATCACATCCGATGGTTTCATTGACCGTTCCTTTTCCGACCTGCAATCGTATTACTTTTCCGGTGGCTACAACACCCGGCGTACCATGGTTAAGGCCATTGTGTTTGGCGGCCACGAACGCACCTATCAAAGCTGGTACGGCGTGCCGGAGTCGCGCCTGCGCAACGATACCACCGCCATGCTGATTACCGCTGCCAACGAAGGCTGGGATGAAGAAGAGACCGCCCACCTGCTGCGCTCCAACAGCCGCACGTTTAACATTTACACCTACAAAGACCAGGTTGATGATTACGCGCAGGACCACTACCAGTTGCACACCTCGCACCGTTTTACCGATAACCTAACAGCCAACTTTGCCCTGCACTATACCTATGGCCGTGGCTATTACGAAGAGTTCAGAAAACGCGACCGGCTTAGCCGTTACGGCCTATCTCCCATCACCATTGGCGATTCGGTTATCACCCGTTCGGATATCATCCGCAGACGGTGGCTGGATAACGATTTTTACGGCATTACCTTTTCTGTGCAACGCGAAGCCCGAAGGCTGTCGTTAACGTGGGGCGGTGCCTGGAACCGATACGATGGCCGTCACTTCGGAGAAATTATCTGGGCCCAGGTAACTGCCGTACCCAAAGGTTACCGTTATTATTACAGCGATGCCGTGAAAACCGACTTCAACAGTTACATAAAGGCTACCTGGCAACTGACTGACCGGCTAAGCGCTTTTGCAGACGCACAGATACGCACGATTGACTACCACACGGCAGGTAACGATAACCGGCAGAATATTTTTGACGTTGACGTGCACTACATCTTTTTTAACCCCAAAGCCGGACTAACCTACCAGCTACGCGATGCGCAGGTGTATCTGTCGTATGCGGTGGCTAACCGCGAACCAGTGCGAAAAGATTTTATCGACAACCCGTTTAACCGGTGGCCGCGGCCCGAGCGTTTGGGTAACCTGGAAGCCGGCTACCGGATGCAAACCTCCAACTATGTGTTCAGCGCCAATGTGTACTGGATGAATTACCAGGACCAACTGGTACTTACCGGAGAGCTGAACGATGTGGGCGCTCCCATTCGCACCAACGTGAACCGCAGCTACCGGGCGGGCCTGGAACTGGACTTTTCCGGTAAACTTACAAGCCGCCTGGCCTGGAGCGGCAACCTTACCCTAAGCCGCAACAAAATCAAAACGTTTGAGGAAATATTGTACAACTATGGCGATAGCTGGGAGTTTGATCCTCCGCAGGAAGTAAGACGCGTGTATTCCAATACCGATATCGCGCTGTCGCCCCGCATCATAGCCGGTTCGGTACTGAGCTATACCCCTGCGCAACGTGCCGAAATAGCCTTGCTTACCAAATATGTGGGCCGGCAGTTTCTGGATAACACTTCCAACAAAAGCCGGGCGCTTTCCGATTATTTGACCAACGACCTGCGCCTGAGCTACTCGTTTACAACCAAGCACCTGCAGGAAATACAATTTTCCGTAATTGTTAACAACCTGCTGAACATAGCGTACGAATCGAACGGTTATACGTGGGGCTACCTGGGTGGTGGCGAAGAGTACCGCGAAAACTATTTTTATCCGCAGGCCGGGCGGCATGCCCTGGCCATGGTTCGCATACGGTTTTAATTGAAGTGCAACATGCTGCGAGGGCATAAGCCCTCGCGGCTTTTTTACCATTATGCCAAAAAACCTGCGCAGTTTAAGGCCGCTTTCGTACTTTTAACGGCCTGAACATGCCGGTGTTGTCGTCTTTCATCAGGGCCTTGCTGCGCCTTACCCGAACACTCAACGTTGTAATACTGGTTACCGCCCAGTATGCAGCCGCCTGGTTTTTACTTAATAAACAGGTTTTTGCCGACTGGCGGCTAATGGTTTTCTCGGCTTCTTCGGCCCTGATTGCCGCCGGCGGTTATGTAATTAATGATTACTACGATGTGAAGATTGACCTCATTAACAGCCCCAACCGGGTTGTGGTAGGTAAAACCGTACCCCGCAGGGTGGCCATTTTAATCCATGCCCTGTTTACCGGTCTGGGTATTATGTTAGGCCTATTCGCAGGGTGGAAAATTCTGCTTATTAACCTGTTTGCGGCCGGACTGCTGTGGTGGTATTCAGCTGCACTAAAGCGCCTGCCTTTTGTGGGGAATTTTTCCGTGGCGCTGTTAACCGGATTATCGCTGGCGGCACTCAACGCCCTTTACAACACCATTAATACCCTTGTGCTGTGGTACGCCCTGTTTGCATTTTTCATTACCCTTATCCGCGAAATCATTAAAGACCTTGAAGACCTGAAAGGCGATGAAACCTATGGCTGTAAAACCCTGCCCGTGGTTTGGGGCATGCGCAAAACCAAATGGCTGATTGCTGCCCTCATTGCCATGCTGGCCGGCATGGTAACAATGGGCAATTTTATGTACAGCAAGTTGCCGTTTATCTACCTGGTTATGCTGCTGCTGGTGCCGCTCGCCTGGCTTACCTCCCGGCTGGTAACAGCCGATACGAAAAAAGACTTTAGCTGGCTTAGCAGCTTTTGTAAAGTTATTATCATGTTAGGTGTGCTGAGCATGGCCTTAGTTTAACATTTCCTATGAACCCCAGGTGGCGTATAGCGATTTTTGCTTCCGGATCGGGCACCAATGCCGAGGCAATTATCCGACATTTTAGTCATCATACACATGTACAGGTTGTATTGCTGTTGAGCAACAAATCCGATGCCTATGTACTTGAGCGGGCGCGTAAATTAAACGTACCGGCACGGGTGTTTACGCGTAAACAACTGTACGAAACCGATACTGTAATGCACTGGCTTACCGAATATCAGGTTACCCACATCGTGCTGGCGGGTTTTCTGTGGCTTATTCCCGAACCTTTAATCCGGGCTTATCCGGGCCGCATTATTAACATCCACCCGGCTTTGCTTCCCAAGTACGGGGGCAAAGGCATGTATGGCATGCATGTACACCAGGCAGTTAAGGCAGCTGCCGAAAAAGAAACAGGTATTACCATTCACCTGGTAAACGAAAGGTACGATGAAGGTCAAATTCTGCTGCAGGCACGCGTACCCTTAACCAGCAAAGAAACCGTTGAAGAAATAGCGGCAAAAGTACACGAACTGGAATACCGCCATTACCCTGCTGTAATTGAAAAGTGGGTGCGCCATTCGTAAATGCTTTAACCGAAGCGTTGTTCCAGAATTTCCATAAACTCCTGGTACTCCTCGCTTTCCGGGTCCCAGGCGCTCATATGCGCTTCAAGTTGTTTGAGGGCATCGTGCAAGGTGGCCTGCTGATCCAACACTTCAATGGTTTGACTAAACAACTCAAAGTCGCCATGGAATAACACTTTGGTAAACATAAATTTCTGATTGATGCTGAGCCGGTCGCGAATGCGATCGATTTTGCGCAGTTCATCGGCAACGGTTACCCGGTTTGCCGTTTCGGCCGGTGGTGTTGCAACCGGCGGTTTTTCTTTTGCCTGCTTTAACTTTCCGGTCTGTTTTACTTTAACATAAAAACTCTCCGGTTCCAGTTTTTCGGTTTTACTGAACAGTTCAATAAATGGTTCTACATCAGCCGGAGTAAAATTCACTTCCTCCAGTATGTGGTCCAACAAAGCAAAGGCATGGTTACCCGAAATCTCCTCCTGTCCTTCCTGTTCAAGTCGTTGCATGAGGCGCACCAGCGGCTCCTTGTTAACCTTCAGATATTTCAACTCTTCGGCAAAAGCACTCCGGTTGAGCACATTTTGCGCTCCGGTTATTACCGTTGAATAATAGTCGTAGGGGCTAAATATAACCAGCAGGGTAGTGCTCACGGCTTTCTTCAGCAGGGGCAGCAGGTGTTCGCGGTCCAGCACAATGTGGCGCGACAGCACATTCATAAACTGTTGCAGTGACTGTTGCACTTCCGGATGGGTATAATCGAAATACGGACTTTTAAGTTTCTTAACTTCTTCTTTCCACAACCGGAAAAGTCCGCCTACTACAAACAGGTTAACCTGCTCAACAGGGCTTAACGACAACAATTCTTTGCCCTGAACAGACCTGCGGTTGTTGAATATGCTGTCTGCCAGTTTTGCTGAATACTTGTTGCTATACAGGGCAATGGCCTCCAGACTTATGCGTTCCTCCATAATTAGAATGCTTGCTGTTCCATCAAAATTAACCAAAACCCATCAGTAAAGTATAGGATGGTGAAAAAACACTTGAGCGTGTACGCGGGCAACAGAATGGTTAAATTGCAGCATGTTTGTCGAGCCCCACATGCAACGTGCCGGCAAAGCCGGCTGGATTGAGGTTATCTGCGGATGTATGTTTTCGGGTAAAACCGAAGAACTCATCCGCAGGCTAAACCGCGCACTGATTGCCCGGCAACGGGTGGAAATATTTAAACCCGCAACCGACCAACGGTACCATGAAGCCTATATTGTATCGCACAATGAGCGCTCCATCCGGTCAACACCTGTGCAGGTGGCTTCCGACATTCTGTTGCTGGCCGGCTCGTGCGATGTAGTGGGTATTGACGAAGCCCAGTTTTTTGATGAGGCCCTGGTAGAAGTTTGCAACACACTGGCCAACAGCGGCAAACGTGTAATTGTTGCCGGCCTGGACATGGACTACGAAGGCCGACCCTTCGGACCTATGCCCTACCTGTTGGCTATAGCCGAGTTTGTTACCAAAGTGCATGCCATTTGCGCCCGCACTGGCGAGCTGGCCTCTTTTTCCTTTCGCCTTACCGACAGCGATGAACAGGTACTGATAGGCGAACGGGATAAGTATGAAGCCAGAAGCCGAAGCGCCTTTGTAGAAGGTATGCGCGGACGAAGGCAAAAAAAACAGGGTCATGCGTAATGTTTGGACAAGCATTTTGCTGCTGGGCTGCTTTACCACCATGTCCCAGTCTTTACCTCTGGGCCTATGGCGCATTTTTCCTTCCTTTAACCGCATTCATAGCGTGGCCTATCTGCCAAATACCCTGTATGCAGCAGCTGACATAGGATTGATTGCCGTTACCCAAAATAACATCGAAACCCTTACCCTGCCCCTGCTGGGCAGCACGGGCATACGCGCATTGGCGGCCCATACGGCAAATAACCAACTGCTTATAGGCTACGAAACAGGGCAGCTTGATATTCTGCAAAACAAAGCCATCTTTAAATACACCACCATTCGCAACAACACCCAAATTACCGGGCCCAAAGCCATTCACCACATTCTCATCCACAACTCAAACGCCTACCTGGCAACAGCCTTTGGCGTGGTGGTATTCGACCTGAACCAACGCGAAATACGCGAAACCTGGCGCAACCTGGGCCCGCAAGGCGAAACCTATACCGTGTACCAGGCCGCCATTAAAGACGACAGCATTTTTCTGGCCACCGAAGGCGGCATTCAGGGTGGCAGCCTGCAAGACAACCTGTTGGATTTTACACGATGGAAAAGATTTAATCAGGGAACGTTTAACCGCCCCTTTTCATCCCTGGTTTCGTTTAACGGATTTTTATTTACAGCTATCCCCAATGACGGCCTCTACCGGTACGATGGCCTGATCTGGCAACGACAGGATTATTTAATCAATCAAAGTACTTACCACCTGTTTGCCTCAAATACTCACCTGTACGTAACCACGGCAAACCAATTGTACAGGATAAGCCCCGGCGGAGTGCCGGAAGAAATTACCTCGTCCTTGATGACTCATCCGCTTTGCGTAACAGAAACTCCTGCGGGGCTGGCCGTTGGCGATGAAAAAAACGGGCTGCTTACCGAAACCGGTACGGTCTGGCAAAGCCTGTTACCGAACGGCCCCACTACCGACCGGATGTTTCGCCTGCGGCTGGATGATATTAGAAAAAGACTGTATGCCCTGTCGGGCGGCTATACAAGCCTATTTGCACCTTCCGGTACGGAGCAACCGGTAAATTACTACCAGCTTAACGGCTGGAACACCCAGCCGTTGTGGCTTAGCCGCGATGTAACCGATGTAGCGTTTACAGGCAATAAGGTGTGTATAGGCAGTTTTAGCATGGGTCTTCAGGTTATCACACCGGATGGTAGCTTTGATTTCAATTCGGGCAACAGCCCCCTTACCGGTAATCGCATAACCGCACTGGCTGCCGAAGGACCTAACGTGTGGATAGCCAACTATAACTCGGCACAACCGCTGCACCGGCTAAATGCCGATAACACCTTTACTTCATTTTCTTTTCCGCTTACAGCCGCAAGGTATCCGCTGGATTTGCTGGTAGACCGGCACGGTAGTATTTGGATGCGTCTGAACCCGGCCACCGGTGGCGGACTACTGGTGTTTAACCCTGCCACCAGCCAGCAGGCGTACCTAAACGAAATAACCGGTAGCGGCGGACTGCCCAGCCGCCAGGTGTATTCCATTACTTCCGACCGCAACGGGTGGGTATGGGTAGGAACCGATGCCGGCGTGGCCTATTTTCCTAATCCAGAACAGGTGTTCTCCGGCAACATTAATGCCGTTAAACCCGTGTTTGAAGGCCGCTTTTTATTGCGCGATGAAAAGGTTACTGCCCTTGCCATTGACGGGGGCAACCGCAAGTGGTTCGGCACGCAACAGGGAGTTTGGCTGTTCAATGCAACCGCGAGTACACTGTTGCAGTATTTTAATACCTCCAACTCGGCATTGCCTTCAAATAATATCCAAAACCTTGCGGTGGACGATTCAGGCCATGTATGGATTGCCACCTCGCAGGGTTTGGCCGTATACCGATCGGATGTAAGCGAACCGGCCGGAACTGAGGCGGTTATAAAAATCTTTCCCAACCCCGTGCCCCCAACCTTTACGGGCTGGGTAGGAATAAGCGGCCTGCCGGAAAGCAGCACCGTACGCATTACCGACCTTGCCGGAAAACTAATATGGCAGGCGGTAAGCAACGGGGGCACCGCCGCCTGGAACGTACGCGATTACAACGGTCAGCGTCCGCCGGCAGGCATATACCTGGTGTTTGCCATTTCGGCTAACGGTGAAGAAACACTTGCAGGAAAACTGGCACTGATTAACTAACATGCTGCACAAAACCCAGGGAGTGGTATTCCGGTTTGCCCGGTACAGAGAAACCTCGGTTATTGTAACCATTTTTACTGCTCATTTGGGGTTGCAGTCGTATATCGTAAACAGCGTGCGCACGGCCAAAGGACGCATGGCCCTGTTCCAGCCGCTTACATTGCTCGATATGGTGGTCTATCATCGCGAGCATGCGCATATTAACCGCATTAAAGAAGTAAAATGCCTGTACGCTTACGAAACCCTTCACCGCGACATCCGCAAGTCGGCCATAGCTTTATTTCTGGCCGAGGTGCTGAACAAAACCGTTAAAGAAGAAAGCCACAGCGAAGAAATGTTCGGCTTTATTAGCCGGGCACTGATGGAACTGGACCGGCTCGAACAGGGCTTTGAAAATTTTCATCTTCATTTTCTTATTGGCCTTAGTCGCCTGTTGGGTTTCGGCATAAACCGTGTGGAAGATACGGCCCCGTTTCTTTACGGAGATGAGACCTGCACGATGCTCATGGAGAAACTGTTAACCGGCAATGTACAGATGAATGTGCACCAGCGGCGGATTTTGCTGTCGGCACTTGTTCGTTTTTTTCAAAACCACATCGATACCATGGGCGAGTTGAAATCGGTCGATGTTTTGAAAGAAGTTTTGGGATAAGCTTGTATATACGACCCCCTTCGGGGTCGGGCATTTTCATCCCCGCAATTGCATTGTGAGCTATCGTTGCTTTCTTTAAATTCAACTTCTGTTGCGGGCCTGTACGTATAACATGGAGGCCAGAACTGATACCGAAAGCGTAAGGATAATGAAAGTCAGCGATATTTCAATCGGAATTTTATAGAAATCAGCCAGGCACATTTTCAATCCCACAAAAATCAAAATAACTGCCAGTCCGTATTTAAGGTAACCAAAATATTTTTCCATACCGGCCAAAGTAAAATATAACGACCTGAGCCCCAGCACGGCAAACGTGTTTGAAGTATATACAATAAAAGCATCGTCGGTTATGGCAAGAATTGCGGGAATGGAGTCAACGGCAAAAATAAGATCGGTAGCTTCTATCAGCATTACCACCATAAACAACGGGGTAGCCCAAAGCATACCATTGATTTTTACAAAGAAGCGATCGTGAACAAACGACGGCGTAATGCGCAAATACTTCCGGGCAACTTTAATAACCGGGTTTTTTTCGGGTTCGAATGTTTCATTTACCTGCCGGATAAGCCGGATACCGGTCAATATCAAAAAAGCGCCAAACACATATACCAACACATGAAACCGGTGTATCAACTCGACTCCTGAAAGGATAAATCCGAAACGCATAACCAATGCCCCCACAACTCCCCAAAACAATACCTTATGCTGGTATTCCGTCGGAACCCGGAAATAGTTGAAGATCATCACCATCACAAAAATATTGTCAACGCTTAACGACTTCTCAATCAGATATCCGGTAAAAAATTCGTAGGCCTTTTGCTCGCCGAACCGATAGAACACAAATACATTAAAAATAAAAGCCAAGGCCACCCACACGCACGTCCAGATTAACGCCTCCTTAATGCTTATGCTGTGTGCCTTTCGGTGAAAGATGCCCAGGTCTACGGCCAGGAGCAAAAGTATCAAGGCATTAAACCCTATCCATAGTGTTGTGCTATTCATAGCAGTAAAAGTTTAAACTTATTTTATCCTTTCATTTTGCCAAAACTCATAGTATGTTCCTTAGGTATAAGTTGTACATGGTTATTTTTCCGGTAACATCTTATTAGACCTTAGCCACACCTGCAAGGTGAGTGCTTCTGATTGAGTAAGATGTTTTCGGTGCTTGCGGTATTCCTTCCAATACAAGCGCTTATCGAACCGAACTTTACTTAGTATAAGTTTTGCATATTCCAACATGCTTGTTTTCATAAGATTAAATGTGTGGGATGTACACCTGTATTTTCTTTCAGCTTCGCGGCATTATCTGCCTGACGCGGCACATCCGTAAGGACACGGTAAGGGCCATGCCCATGCACTTAAAGCATTCGGAATAAAGATTGCAAGGAATGTACCCGGGCAGCAAAAAAAACCGATGGCGGATAGATGTGCCGCGAAACAGTGCTAAATGATCAATACACGGTAAAGGATGTGCAGCGAACGTTGATAAAGCCGGCTGGTCGTTGTATTGAACAGAGGTGTTGTGGATGCTGCTTTGAATACGGTAACTACGGATGGCGTTCTTTTTGAGTATTTATGAACACGATAGGTAATTTCGACAGCAGTGCTGTAAGAAATTACCTCTTCCATGCCGTCATGATGAAGCGAAGCTGAAGCCTCGGGCAATACAGGTACCGGGACCAGGATGAGCACCAGCGATGTCCAGAAAGATATCAGCCTTCGCATGAAAAAATTTTACATTTTGTATCGCTTACCTGCCATAACTATAACGGTGTTTTTCGAAAAAAGTTAAGCAGCCGGCACTTTTTGGTAAACCAGAAAGCTCGCAGGTTAAAGGCAGATGCCAACGGAATTGCCCCCGCTGACCTTTTGAAACTTCGTTTCAAGACGCATCAGGCAATAAAAAAACCCGCTGTCGCGGGCTTTTTGCTTTGCAGAGGAGGAGGGATTCGAACCCCCGAGCCCCGTGAAGGGCTGCCGGTTTTCAAGACCGGTGCAATCAACCGCTCTGCCACTCCTCTGTGCTCAAACGGCAGCCGACTTATGTTCAGGCGGCGCGACAAAGGTATGGGTTTGGCGGATTACTGCCAACCCCTATTCAAACTCGGTAAAGTCGATAAAAACCTTGCGCAGGTCACGGTCGGTGTACGTTGGCTGGTTTTTGCGGTAGGCTTCCAGTTCCAACAACACCAGGCGCTGGTCGTTCATGACCACCCGCAGTTTTTCAATGTCTTTTTCGAACTCGGCTGCTCTACGGGCCGATTTTTGGTTGTATTTGCGCGCAAACTCATCGGCAGCAGCCTGTACTTTATTGCGGATGTCGATGTTGATTTTTATGCGCTCCATAATCTCGTCTTTCGACTTGCCTATTACCTCGGTGGCTTCCAGCGTGTTGAGGGTAACTACCGTAGTACCTCCCACTGCCGATACCACCTTGGCCTGGTCGGTTTCAAACACTACCGGACTAAAACCCGTTACCGCACCCAGCGAAGCATTTACCACCGAGCGCCTTCTCTTGCCCTTTCTTGCTTTTTTATATTCCTCATTCAGTTTTTTCTGATTTTCATCCAGCATCACAATCAAATCCAATGCATTAACCAGCTGCATACAGTATTTGGAATACTGTAACGCGTCTTTTGCCGCCAGGTTTTCGGCATCTTGTACACGCACGGTTATTTTGCGTTGGCTCCGGTTGCCGGTTTTGTCTATAGCAAAAAATACTATCTCTACCGGCAGTACCTTCTGGACGTCATCAGTAAAATCGTAACCGGGTGACCATATAAATTCATACTGCAAAACGGTGTTCTCTTTTAATGCAACAACCGGTATGCGCGGATCAGATGCTACAAATTCAAAGGTGCGCACATCTTCCTCACCATTAGGGTCGGTTACATAAATTTTTAAACCCAGGGTTTCGTTTTCCTTCAGGGTGTAAGCGGTATCACCCGGAACAATAAGTATTTCGGGTGGCAAATCTAATTGGGTTTGGGCAATGCGCAATTTGCCGGTGGCTTCGGCCTTATCGGGCTGGTCTTGTACAATGAACTCAACCGTAAGCGGTTTATTCTTTAAAGCATTAAACTGAAGCCTGCCGGGCGACCAGGTAAATACGCCTTTTTCTGACAGCACGGCTCCTTCGGGCATCTGCGAAGCTACCGGCCGGAATACCAAAGGGTCGCCATCTGGGTCGTACACGTAATCGGACGATATGGTATACGTGTTGCGGGTGCCCTGTCGCACATAAAATACGGGCAGTTCTTCCACCACCGGGGGCCGGTTGGTGTGGTACACCTGTAGGGAAATATTTTTGCGCACGCGGGCCCCGTCTTTCCACAAGGCCGTTAGGATAAGCGACACTTCTTTTACCCGTTCAATGCGGTTGGCCAGCGTAAAGGGGGGTGTCCAGCGCATGAGCCCCGTAGAATCGATGGTAAGGCCCGATTTTAATACCATCTCATCGGCAGCGATTGAAAACCCACTTAAACCGCTACCGGGATACGCCCTGAACTGTAGTTGTGCTTCTTCGCCTTCTCGTAAAATATTCCATCCGGCAGAATCGGGTAACAAAATATCGTTACCGTTTTGTGCTAACAGCAAAGCGGGTAACAACCACAGGCCAACGATTATGCAGCGTTTCAAGTTTCTGAGCCTTAACCAGGCCGCAAATTTAACACGATGGCATTGTTTTGAACAGGCTTGCCGTGGAAATCGGGCAGAACATCAGGCTGATTTTAGTATTCCTTTTTGTGGATGAATTTTGATTTCGAAGAACTCCGCCAAAAAAGCCTGCAACCGGTTACCGATAAAACGGGCTTCATCGGTTGGGGGGTAAAACACGGTAAGCTCCAGTATGCCCATAATAAACTGGCGGTGCCGGCACATTTCTTTAACCCAGGCCTTAAAGGCCAGGGTCCATTCTCTTTTATACACCTCATCGGGCTCTTCGCCACTAAAGATAAACCTCAATTGATTATCGCGGTAGTAGTGGTAACGGAATATACCCGCCAGGGTAACATAAAATTCATGCAACGGACTAAGCGAACCCGCACGGTGTTGCTGAATGCGCTGTACGGTTTCATCAACCAACCCAAGAGAGTTATGATACAACAGGTATTCAACCTTTACAAAATCAACCAGGTAACTTAGCAACTCGTGCTGCAGCGACAATTGTACCTGTTCCAGCACGTAGTTTTTATCCAGCGGAAAAAATTTTCGCTGCACCGGGCAAAGGGTTTTACAAAAATAAAACCCTGAAACACAACGGGCAAGGAGTTAACTGCCAAAATGTTCGGCTGAGGCCTGCCTCAGGTAATACTCAAACTCAACCGGAGCATCGGCCTCATCGAGCAGGCACCCTTCGGGTATGGGCGGATATATTTCGGCATAGGTTTTTACCATGTTCATAAATACGCGCCGGTACACGTGCGTGCGGTTTATTTCTTCGGGCTTACTCAGGCCGGCACACGACAACAGCTCAACAAAACTGGCTACGGTGTTTTTGTGGTAGTTGGCAACCCGTTGTTTTTTATCTTCCACCACCAGGCCTTTGGTAAAGTAGGGGTCTTGTGTAGCCACGCCTGTGGGGCAGGTGTTTTTATTGCATTCCAAAGCCTGAATGCACCCCAGGGCCATCATCATGGCGCGTGCGCTGTTGGTCAGGTCGGCCCCAAGTGCCATGGCCCGTACAATATGGAAGCCGGTAAGAATTTTTCCGGAGCAATCCAGCTTAATATGCTGGCGGATGGCAAAGCCGCGCAGGGCATCGTCAACAAAAGCTATGGCGTCCAGCAGGGGCATGCCCACATAGTTGGTAAACTCAGGTGGTGCCGCACCGGTTCCGCCCTCACCTCCGTCAATGGTAATAAAATCGGGGTACAGGTTTAGCTTAACCATGGCTTTGCAAATACCCAGAAATTCGCTTTTGCGGCCTACGCAAAGTTTGAAGCCCACGGGCTTGCCGTCTGACAACTCGCGAAGTTTCTGCACGAATTCAATGAGCTCCAGGGGTGTGGTAAATGCCGTGTGGTACGGTGGCGAGAAAACCGTGGTATGAGGTTCGACACCGCGTATGGCAGCAATTTCGGGAGTATTTTTTTTGGCCGGCAAAATGCCGCCATGCCCGGGTTTGGCCCCCTGCGAAAGTTTTATTTCAATCATTTTTACTTCGGGCCTCAGGGCGTTTTGCCGGAAGGCCTCGGGCGAAAACCGCCCCTGCTTATCGCGTGCACCAAAGTAGCCTGTGCCAATCTGCCAGATGAGGTCACCACCGTGTTTAAGGTGGTAGGGGCTTATGCCTCCTTCGCCCGTGTTGTGAGCAAAGCCTCCTGTTTTGGCTCCGGCATTTAAGGCTTCAACGGCGTTGGCACTTAAAGAACCAAAGCTCATGGCAGAAATATTCAATACGCTGGCCTTGTAAGATTGCTTACAATCTTTATTACCTATTGTAACCCTCGGGTTATGGTCCAGCACATTATGGTCGAGCGGATTAATGGAGTGGGTCATCCATTCATAGCCTTCGGCATAAACGTTAAGCTGGGTGCCAAACGGAACTGTGTCGATTTGTTTTTTGGCTCGCTGGTAAATAACCGAGCGTTCATTGCGGTTAATTGGCGCCCCGTCGGTATCTGACTCGACAAAGTATTGCTGAATTTTAGGCCTTAGGTCTTCAAAAAAATAACGCAGCCGGCCGGCCAGCGGAAAGTTGCGCCTTATGGCTTGCCGTTTCTGTACCATATCGGCTATGCCCATGTAAATTAACGGCGCTACGAAAACAAATCCCAGAAGGGCATAAATCCGATAATAACTCCAGATGAGCAGGGCAGCCGTTACCAATATGCTGGACAGGATAAAGATTTTGCGCATGTTATCCGGCGGTTAGGTTGTAACAAGTTTAACTGAAGCATTGGAATTGAACAAGGAATATCACTATTTTTAGTTCAAACCGTTTAAGTTATGTTGAAAAAAATCGTCCTGCTATTGCTTGCTGCCCTGGTGGTGTTGCAGTTTATCCATCCACCTAAAAATCAATCTAACACTCCGGCCGATAACGACATTAGTATGATTTACAATATACCGCCTGAGGTGCATGGAATTTTGAAACAAAAATGCTACGATTGCCACAGTAACTACACCCGCTATCCGTGGTATTTCAATATCCAGCCTTTTGGCTGGTTAATGTTTAAACATATACGCGATGGTAAGCGGGAGTTGAATTTTTCGGAATTTAAAACCTATCCGGCTAAAAAAGCTGCACACAAGCTCGAAGAAACATTAGAACTGGTGAGGGACAAAGAAATGCCGCTAAAGTCTTACGTGTGGATGCATCCCGAAGCCAGGGTAACCACCGAAGAAGAAAAAGCGCTTGAAGCGTGGATACATTCGGTAATGGAAATTAAATAAAGCAAACCCGATAGTTATAGGTTACAGACCAGCCTTAATGTAGCCGGAGGCTATTGCTCTGCGCTACACTCGCCGCATCGTATGCTGTAAGCATCGTACTCATCGTAGGCAGGGCCGGGTCTTCCAAACAATGTTATAATGCGGTGGAGTTTTATATGTAAACCATTGTCTAATTGCAAATACCATCCGCTTGTGTTTTCTTCCATCTTTATCACTATGCCATCGGCAGATTCAAGCAGTTCATTTTCATCAAAATAAAAAATACGTCCATATTGCTTACGCGAAATAGCTTCTTCAACTGCTTCGCGGTACATATAATCTACCGGTGAATAGCCTGTTTTATTCATCGGGCTTATAGCGAAGATAACCTTTGCCTATTTTAAATACAAGAATGGCCTGGTGGTGTTCAAGGTATTTGCGTGTCAGGGCATTCAGAATCGTAAACACCTCATCCAGCTCGCCAAAAACCTGCGTACTCATGCCGTTGGTTTCTACATGTATGCCGTTAAAGCTGTTTAAATCGCGCAGAAAGTCTAATACAATATCTTTATAATCATTCCTTAACGGATACAGGCTGATTTCGAAGGTGGCTTTCATAAACTCAACACCTCGTCAAAAGCACGGGTAAAGGCTTTCATCTCTTCTAAGGTCCCAATGCTTACGCGGCACCATTCACGGTCCTGGTAATCCCAAATGCGGATTTGGTAACCCCGTTTTTCGGTTTCTTCCAGAATGGTTTTTCCGTCTTTAGGCGCAGGAAAAAACACCACGTTAGCCTGCGATTTTCCGTACAACCACTTTTTGCTGTCCAGGTACCGGCAAAAGTAATCGCGGGCTTCGGCATTTTTTCTGCGGGTAAAGTCCAGAAAGGCCGTATCGTCCAGACCTGCCCGTGCAGCAGCAAGAGCCGCCTGGTTGATAACCGAACCGGCCTGGTATTTACTTAGGCGTTGTATAAGATCAGGGTTGGCTATAACATAACCGATGCGCAAGCCGGCCAGCCCGTAGATTTTGGAAAAAGTACGCGACACGATTACGCGGCTACCGCTGCGCACCAACCCCACCATAGATTGCTGATGTGCCGGCTTGAGAAATTCCAGATAGGCCTCATCGGCATACACAATGGCCTTGCGCGACATTTCTTCGCAAAAGGCTTTAAGTTTTTCCGCATCCACCACCGTACCGGTGGGGTTGTTAGGGTTAACCACAAATATCATGCGGGTGTCGGCTTTTACGGCTGCCGCCATGCCTTCCAGGTTATGGGTAAGGGTATCGTCCAGGTTTACCCGGTCCCAGCGGGCATTGAACTTTACGGCATATTCCATTAAGGTGCGAAAGGTAGGAAAGGCCGAAAGCACCGCACCGCCTTCCAGTCCAAGGCTCATGCCGGCAAGTGCTAACAACTCGTTCGAGCCATGACCCAAAAGTATATGGTCGGGCGATACGCCCTCTTTTTCTGCCAGTATATTTTTCAGTTCCCGGGCCTGGGTATAGCCATAGCGGTTGTATTCGGTCATAGCGGCCTGTATGGCCTGGCGGGCACGTGCCGAAGGACCGTAGGGGTTTTCGTTCGAGCCCAGGCGCACCAGGTTGCCGGGCCGGTTAATGCCGTGCAGTTGCTCGGCCCGGCTTACCGGAGCGGCCATCAGTGCTTCGGCCACAGCAAGGCTTAACGGGAGGCCCGTTCCGATAGCTGCAGCCGATTTCAACCATTGTCTTCTGGAAACAGCCTTTTTCATCGCGCGGAATTTTTTACCGAAAGTACAAAATCCCGGCCTTTAAATGTGGGGTTTTATGTAACCGGCAGCGATTACGCTTGTTTAGGCTGGTTCGGGGTTTAGCTTTACAACTTCTGCTCCACCAGGCGCATTACCTGCTCCAGGCCTGCGACATCGGTAGCATCGAAATCATTCAGCCGGTGACTGTCCACATCCAGCACCAGCGCCACATGGCCTGCCTTAAAACCCGGTACCACAATTTCAGACCGGGACAATGAACTGCAGGCTATATGACCGGGAAATGCCTCTACATCGGGCACCACTATCGTACGCCTTTCTTTCCAGGCCGTGCCACACACGCCTTTTCCATAGCCTATGCGCGTACAGGCTACCGGGCCCTGAAAGGGTCCCAACACCAGTTGGTCGTTCTTTACCAGATAAAACCCCACCCAGAAAAACCCGAAGATTTGCTTTAATGCTGCAGCTACGTTGGCCAGGTTGGCCGTAAGGTCGGTTTCATCGGCCAGCAATGCCTGCAGCTGCGGATATAACACCGTGTACTTTTCTTCTTTACTCAGGTTGTTGTTTACAACAAGTTGTTCGGCCATAGATAGGTTTTTTAATGTAATTCGGATGACAGCGGATAAAACACCTGAAACAAATCGCCTGCAACAGAAGCCGTATGGGCCAGCGTGCCGTGAAAGTGCGGACTGCGAATGCCCTTTCCGAATCTGCGACAGGCGGTGAAGAGGCGTATCTCGTCCCACAGGCCGGCATCAATAAACGCCTGCAGTGTAAATGCGCCCCCTTCTATTAAAACAGACTGTACGTTCCTCTTGTAGAAATCGGTTACTAGGTTTAAAAGAAAGTTCTCCTCGTCCAGACGAATGAGCTCCAGGTTCGGGCTCGACTCATGCCGCATTAAGTTGTACACCCACGTAGGTTGCCTTCCGTTAAATACATGCAGTTTATCGCTCAGTTTTAAAAACCGGTCGATTACAATACGTATGGGATTGCGCCCCGACCAGTTCCGCACATTCAGCTCCGGATTATCGTGAAATACCGTACGCGTACCCACCAGCACCGCATCTTCTTCTGCCCGCCACTTATGCACCTGCATCCGCGAAAAGCTGTTGCTAATCCATTTCGAATCCAGGTTCTCCTTGGCCATAAAGCCATCGGCTGTTTGCGCCCATTTCAATATCAGGAAAGGGCGCCTGTGCCTGATAAAAGTAAAAAACCGTTTGTTTAGTTCATGCCCCTCTTTTTCGAGCACACCGGTGGTTACTTCCACACCGGCTTCGCGCAGTTTACGAATGCCGCCACCATCAACCAGCGGGTTGGGATCGGTATTGCTTATTACCACCCGTTTTACCCGGTGCTGGATGAGCAAATCGGCACACGGTGGTGTTTTGCCGTAATGAGCGCACGGCTCCAGGTTTACATAAACCGTGCTGTCGGGCAACAGCGAAGCATCGGCTACTGCCCCTATGGCATTCACCTCGGCATGTGCCTGTCCGTATTGCCGGTGCCAACCCTCTCCAATGATATAATCATTATATACCACCACACAACCCACCATTGGATTAGGGCTTACGTGCCCTCTGCCCCGCAGGGCCAGTTCCATAGCACGGCGCATAAACTGTTTATCGCGATGATGATCGGGCCACATGTGTACTTTTGCAAAGATTGGCAAAACCGTGAACTCGCGAAAACTGCTTACAGAAACCATAGGCAAAATTACTTTGCCCGAAACGGCCGATGAACTGCGCGAAACGGCACTCGTGCTGCTGGAGCACGTTACGGGCTTGTCGCGCACCGCACTAATTGCCGGCAGTGAAATAGACGAGGTTGCGGTTAACCGAATATGCGCCTGCCTGCCCCGCCTTAACCGTGGCGAACCCCTGCAGTACATTACGGGCGAAGCCTGGTTCTACGGCCGAACATTCAAGGTATCGCCTGCCGTATTGATTCCACGCCCGGAAACCGAAGAACTGATTGATTTGATTAAAACCCTGTTGCCCCCGCAGACTCCAGCAACCATACTGGATGTAGGCACCGGCAGCGGCTGCCTGGCCATTACGCTAAAGCTGGAAATGCCCGCATGCAAGGTAATGGCACTGGATGTAAGCACCGCGGCCCTGCAACTGGCGCAAAGCAACGCCACCTTACATCAGACCCATGTTGATTTTTTTCCGTGCGATTTTCTGAATCAAACCCCTCATGTTGCTCCACTCGATTTACTGGTAAGCAACCCGCCTTACCTGTCGCAGCAGGAATTAAGTACCCTACAAACCCGGGTAAAAGATTTCGAACCCCACCAGGCCCTGTTTGTTCCCGGAAACGACCCCCTTGTTTTTTACCGCGCCCTGGCCTGTAAAGGTAAAACCCTGTTAAAACCCGGCGGCTGGGTAGTGGCCGAAATACACGAGCAGCGCGGTGCCGAAACGGCTGCCGTGTTTACAACCGAAAAATATCAGAACGTAAAAACGATAAAAGATTTATCGAGTAAAGACCGCATGGTCATGGCCCAAAGGGTGTAATCAGAATTTCGCCTGCCCAAAAAGCTGTTGCCGAGGTAAGCCGCACCAGTCCGTCTTTTTCAGTAACACCCTGTGCCCCCACTCCGGCAGCGTGCACGTTATCGCCTACATAGTGTACGGGCGTTCCGGCCGGCATCCATTTTTCATACACGCCCGAGCGGACGTACACCCAACGCATGCCGGAACTCATACAGCATACATGCAAGCCTTCGGGAATTAAGCCGATATCCGCAGGGTTAACGCCGGAAATTTGAATGTCCGACAGCCCGAGGCTGCGCAACAGAAAAAATGCCGTAACCCAGGGTGGCTCGGCTGCCCCGTGGGTAAGTATTTTAACAGGCAACTGATGTTGAAGTGCCTTCACCCACGCATTTTGGGAGCTTTCGGACACAATGGCCATATCAATTTTAATATTCCAACGCAACACTTCCTGCAGGGCCGACTCGCATACCCAAACCTGCGGACTCCACTCCAGCAAGTCGTCCATAGCGGGCCGCGATATTCCTTCGGTGGCAGCTATCAGCAAAACTGGCTCCTGGTTTTCGCGGACAATGTGATGTGAAGACATAACCGAAACAATTTACGTAAATTGGCAGCACAAAATCGCACCATGCTTACGGCCGCACAATGCTACGCCATTTTTCAGCAAAGTATTGACGACTACCACGTGCACGACCACGTGGATGCTCAGATGAATAACCCGTATCAGGAAGGTAGTTTCGAATACCTGCTGTACAAAAAAAACTGGATCGACACCGTACAGTGGCACTTGGAAGACTTCATCCGCCTGCCCGATATAGACCCGGCCGAAGCCTTGCAAATAAAAAGGCGTATAGACCAATCGAACCAGCACCGCACCGATACGGTAGAGTTGATGGATGATTATTTCATGGAACAGTTCAGAAACGTACGGTATAAACCTGATGCTCGCATCAACTCCGAAACGCCGGCCTGGCTGCTGGACAGAATGAGCATTCTTTTGCTGAAGATTTACCACATGGAGGAACAAACCCGGCGAACCGATGCATCGTCCGAGCATCTGACAAAATGCCACAACAAACTGAACATCCTGTTAGAACAAAAAGCCGATATGGAATTAGCCTATAACCAGCTTATTGAAGATATTGCCAAAGGCGAACGAAGAATGAAGGTATATCGGCAGATGAAAATGTACAACGATGCTTCGCTGAATCCCGTGTTGTACGGGCGAAAGAAATGAAGAAAATTCTGTTGCTGCGTTTCTCGGCCATGGGCGATGTACTGCTTATGGTGCCTGTGGTCCGTTCGCTTGTCGCTGCACACCCCGATGTTGAGGTTACCATAGCTACCCGGCCGAAATTTGCCTCTTTTTTTGCCGGAATAGACCGCGTTAAAGTTTTTGAAGCCGATGTGGATTACCGCTTCACCGGTTTTTTCGGTGTGCGCAAACTGTTTTTTGCATTGCTGGTTAAAGACGACTACGATTGGGTAATCGATATGCACGACCACGTGCGCACCATTATTCTGCGCAACCTGTTTAGGCTGTTCGGGAAAAAGGTGGTGGTTTTCGAAAAAGGAAGAAAAGAGAAGCGCCGGTTTATCAGAAAACAGAATAAAATTGTGAAGCCACTGCCCCATGCCACCGAGCGCTACCGCAGGGCCCTGGAACAAGCCGGATTTTCTTTTAGCCTGCTGCCCGGCCCTTGGCTTACAGCCGATTCCACAACCCGACAACAGGTGCAACAATGGCTGGACCGGCAAGGTCTTACCAAGCAACAACCCTGGATAGGCATAGCTCCGTTTGCCTTGCATCCCACCAAAATCTGGCCGTTGGCCAACTATCCTGCCCTGATAACCGAGCTGCACAAAATGCTCGGGGCTACCTTTTTTCTGTTCGGTGGGGGGCAGCAGGAAATTGCCTACTTCAACGAGTTAAAAGCCTTGTTCCCGCAACAGGTTGTTATTGTGGCCGGCCGGTTGCGCCCGCAACAGGAAATAGCCCTTATGCCCATGCTGGATGTGATGATCTGCACCGACTCATCGAACATGCACCTGGCGACACTGGCAGGCACACCGGTAGTTTCCATTTGGGGGGGTACCCATCCGGATGTAGGGTTTGCTCCGCTAGGGCAGGAGCAGGCGGGCGTGTTGCAAATATCCCGGCAGGAACTGCCCTGCCGCCCCTGCTCGGTGTTTGGTAAACAACATTGTTACCGCGGTGATATGGCCTGCCTTACCCGCATAACGCCGGCCGATGTGGTGCAGAAGGTGTTGCAAAAACTGCAGCAGGCTTAAGTGCTATTGATTTTTATTTTCCGTCCACATAATCCTGCAAATAGGCAAAGCAGTGCGTTAGCCGTCCGCTGCAGGTTATGGTAGCCCGCTCAATGGTGCCGTCGGCATCTTCAACAAACAAAGCGGGTAAGATTTTATCCAACAGGTCGCGGCCAAATTCTTCCGATGCGTTGCGCGGCAACTCGCACGGCAGGTTATCAATGGCCATTACGGTAACGTGCCGGTCGTGGCTAAGGGGTCGTTTAACCTGGTCGGTAAAGGCATAATCGTAAATGGGATCGGCAATGGTGCTAGCCCGTTTGGTACTAGGTATGGACCCTTCAATATCGCAGGTTACATCAGCCATTACCTTAATCTTAAACTCCGGGCTTACCATATCCTGACGGGTAAACAATACGGGTGCAGCAGGATTCCAATATGCTCCGGCAATGAGTATATCGGCTACACGGGTAAATTTGATAAACGCGGAGTCGTATCGCTCAGGATGATGATGAAACTCATCGCGGTTAAATACTCCTCCTTCCTTTCGTACATGATAATCGGCACTGCTAAGCTGCACATATACTGGCTCATGGAAGGTGCGGTGCAGAAAATCGTCAGGGTTTACTTTGCGAATGCCGGCACTGTCGAGTGTTTCCATGGCGCCCCGTGCCACTCTGCCGGCACCGGTAAGCGCAATTTTAACGGGCGGCAGACTGATTTTACGCAGCTCCAGTTTCAGGTCGTTCACATCAAAGCACTGGTAAGCCCGCTTTAAGGTAAACAACCCAAAACGCTTACCGTAAGTCCACAAACCGTTGTATGCACCTACCAGGCCGGCATAACGGCCAAAGGCCACCAGCCGGTTACCCAGCTTGTCTTTCAGGGCTTCGTAGTCAATTAGCCGGATGTTGCGCTTCAGGATTTCCTGAAGCATCTTTCTGTTGTGGGGCTGCTTTTTAATGGTGTGCGAAAAGAACAGGTAGGTTTTATCGGCTATCAGGCGGTCGACCGGAACTTCTTTTATGCCCATCAGTATGTCGCAACGGCTCAGGTCGGTTGTAACTTCAATATCTAAAGCCCGGTATTCCCTGTCGGCAAAGCATCGTACTTCGCTGGACTCTACCACTACCTGTACGTGCGGAAAGCGCTGATGGATTTCTTCCACCTGAAAAGGGGTAAAAGGCGCACGCTTATCGGGTGGCACCTTGCCTTCGCGTATAAGGCCAACGCGTATGGGCTGCATAAGTCAAAACCCCAAAACTACAAGAATCCTGTTAATTTTATCTGGCACTCAGGGCTTCAGCAGGTTCTATCTGCCGCCTTGCCTTCTCAACTTTTACGGTGGGCTGAAAAAACAATTGCTACTAAAAACCGCGCTCCGTTGCCGGTAACTTTATTCTATTTTTTTCTTTTTTTCCCTTTTTTTAGTTCATCGTAGTCGTCCCGCTCGGCAAGTTTTTTATCTTCCACATTGCGATCCAGAAATTCATTGATCTTTTCGATATCCATGTTAGACTTCAACTCTCCGAACGAATCGATTGAAATCTCAAAACCTTCCAGTTCCTTATGAACCCTGGGTTTGGCCGATTTTTTCTTAGGCGGGGGTGTGCTTTTACGGGGCATAATCAGTTCAACATGGCTTGGGTGTATTGCAAGGTAAATTTAATTCTATGCAGGCATGCTTCTTTACCTAAAATTTCAGCCACTGCCATCAGGTCGGGGCCTGCGGTTTCTCCGGTCAGGGCCAGGCGCAAAGGTTGCATAAGCTGGCCGGCTTTTAGCTGGTGTTGCTGCGCGGCGCGCTCAAGCAGTTGGCGAAGCACCGTGGCCTGAAAATCGGTTTGTTGGTCGAGCAGTTCCGTAAGCGTTTCCAAAGCCTTGTACACGGCCGAGGTCCATTTTTTACGCACCAGTTCTTCGGCAGGTGGTGGCGGCGGAATAAAGAAAAATCTGCCATGAAGGTATAGTTCGTGTTCAAAGGTTATGCGGTCTTTCAGCAGGGCCGCAATGCGCAGGGCCTTTTCCACCGTACAGTCCAGCCTTTGCTGCTGCAGTTGCCGCATCAAACTTTCTGCAAGTTCCTTATCGGTTTTGCGGCGCAGGTACTGCTGGTTAAACCACTGTGCCTTCTGAATGTCGAACCGAGCACCCGATTTGCTGATGCGCTCCAGACTAAACGACCCGATCAACTCCTCAAGGGTGAACAACTCTTGCTCGGTACCCGGGTTCCATCCCAGCAAAGCCAGAAAATTAATCAAGGCTTCCGGCAGATAACCCGCCTCGCGAAAACCAGGCGATTGTTCTCCTGCAAAGGGGTCGGTCCAGTTAAGCGGAAACACAGGAAAGCCCATCCAATCGCCATCGCGCTTGCTAAGCTTTCCGTGACCATCGGGTTTAAGCAGCAGGGGCAGATGTGCAAACCGGGGCATGCGCGCTTCCCAGCCCAGCGCCCGGTACAGCAACACGTGCAACGGTGCCGAAGGCAGCCACTCCTCTCCGCGGATGACGTGGGTAATCTCCATCAGATAATCATCTACCACGTTGGCCAGGTGGTAGGTAGGCATGCCATCCGATTTCATTAACACTTTGTCGTCCAGTTGTTCGCTCTGCACGGTTACCTCGCCCCGTATCAGGTCGTGCAGGGTAATTTGCTCACCCTCCGGAATTTTTAACCGGATAACATAGTTTACGCCACTTTCGAGCAGGCGCTGTACCTCGTGCCCGGGCAGGGTTAGGGAGTTGCGCATCTCCATACGGGCGGCAATGCCGTATTGCTGATGTTCAGCACCAGCCTGCTGCAGGCGCCGGCGCATGGCCTCCAGTTCTTCTTCCGTATCGAATGCATAGTAGGCATGCCCGCTCTGCACCAGTTGTTCGGCATATTGGCGGTAAAGGGTCTTGCGTTCCGACTGGCGGTAGGGGGCATGAGGGCCACCCCGCCCCACACCCTCATCCGGTTCTATGCCCAGCCATTGCAACGACTCTGTAATGTATGCTTCGGCCCCCGGCACAAAACGGCTCTGGTCGGTATCTTCAATACGCAAAATCATAGTGCCCCCATGCTTGCGGGCAAACAGGTAATTGTACAATGCCGTACGCACCCCACCGATGTGCAACGGCCCGGTAGGACTGGGCGCAAACCGAACCCTAACTTTAGTCATGCGGCAAAGTTAACCGATGAATACTATTTGCATATGGTGAGATAGTCGAACCACAGGTTGGTGAGATAGTCGAACCAAGTCATGTGGCAAAGTTAACCGATGAATGCTATTTGCCCTTACCTTTGCCTTTTACATTATGAGCGAAACCCGACCATTAAACTTCCTGGAAGAAATAATCGAGAACGACCTGAAAGCAGGTAAGTACAGCCAGATCATCACCCGCTTTCCGCCCGAACCCAACGGCTACCTGCATGTAGGCCATGCCAAAAGCATTTGCCTGAACTTCGGGCTGGCCAAAAAATACGGAGGCTACACCAACCTGCGCTTTGACGACACCAACCCGGTAACGGAAGATGTAGAGTATGTGGAAAGCATAAAGAACGATATCCGCTGGCTGGGTTTTGAATGGAAGAATGAATTCTACGCCTCTGACTACTTCGAGCAACTGTACGGCTTTGCCGTTAAGTTGATACGCAAAGGTTTGGCTTACGTTGACGACAGCACCAGCGAAGAAATAGCCCGGCAGAAAGGAACACCCACCCAACCGGGCACCAACAGCCCCTACCGTAACCGAACGGTTGAAGAAAACCTGCGGTTGTTTGCCGAAATGCGGGAAGGAAAATACCGCGATGGTGAAAAGGTTCTGCGCGCCAAAATAGACATGGCCCACCCCAACCTGCACATGCGCGACCCCATCCTGTATCGCATTAAACATGCCCACCACCACCGAACCGGCAACACCTGGTGCATCTACCCGATGTACGACTTTGCCCACGGACAGAGCGACTCCATTGAAGGAGTAACCCACAGCATCTGCACATTGGAATTTGCTCCGCACCGCGAGCTGTACGACTGGCTGATCGAAAAACTCGAAATATTCCCCTCCCGGCAATATGAATTCGCACGCCTCAATCTTACTTACACGGTAATGAGCAAACGCAAGTTGCTGCAACTGGTAAACGAAAACCATGTTACCGGGTGGGACGACCCCCGCATGCCCACCCTGAGCGGCATGCGCAGACGGGGCTATACGCCCGAAAGCATCCGCGAATTCTGCGACCGCGTGGGCGTAGCCCGCAGAGACAACCTGATTGACGTGGGCCTGCTGGAATTTTGCGTGCGCGAACACCTGAACAAAATTGCCCTGCGCAGAATGGCCGTATTCCAACCCGTTAAAGTGGTGCTTACCAACTACCCTGAAAACCACACCGAGTGGCTCCAAACCGAAAATAATCCGGAAGACCAGGCCGCCGGCTTCAGGCAAATACCTTTTACCCGCGAACTGTACATTGAGGCGGACGACTTTACCGAAAACCCGCCCAAAAAATACTTCCGCCTGGCCCCCAACCAAATGGTGCGGTTAAAAAGCGCCTACATTATTCGCTGCGATGAGGTGATAAAAGATGCCGCCGGCAACATAAAAGAGTTGCGCTGCAGTTACATTCCCGAAAGTAAGAGCGGCTCGGATACCTCGGGGCTTAACGTAAAAGGAACACTGCACTGGGTAAGCGCAGCCCATGCCGTACCGGTTGAAGTGCGCCTGTACGACAGGCTGTTTAGGGTAGCCGACCTTTCGGAGGCGGAAGGCGATTTTAAAGCATACCTCAACCCCGATTCCCTGCAAATCCTTCAACCGGTTTGGGCAGAACCCTCGCTTGCTCAGCCCGACCCGAAAGCGCACCACCAGTTCTTACGCAAAGGTTATTTCGTTGTAGACCCCGACTCCAGGCCCGGTAAGCCTGTATTTAACCGAACCGTTACTCTTAAAGACACTTGGGCTAAGGAAACCAGCAACTAAATTAGAGTTGCTGGGCAGCAGAAGTGCGCCCTAGCCTGCGGCAATGCACGAAATTTCAACGTTCACATCTTTGGGCAGGCGGCTCACTTCAACCGTTTCGCGGGCAGGGGGATCTGATGTGAAAAACCGGCCGTATACCTGGTTCACTACCGGAAAATGATTCATGTCTTTCAGAAAAATGGTGCACTTCACCACGTGCGCAAAGGTAAGTCCGGCCGCCTCCAGTATGTGCTTCAGATTATACATTACCTGTTCGGTCTCTTCTTCTATACTGTCGGTAACCAATTCGCCCGTAGGTTTGCGAATCGCTATCTGGCCGCTTACAAACAACAGGTTGCCCACCCGAATGCCCTGGCTGTAAGGTCCGATAGGTTCGGGTGCATTCATAGAATAAATAACGGTTCTTGACATATCCTTCAGATTAATCGATTATATTCACGGCAAGCTCAAGCTGGCTTACTATCAAACTGCCAATATAATGAACCTGCTAATTATAGGCGAAGAAACCCACCTTAAAGAATGCCGGGAAAAGTTTGGCCAACACCACTACACCCTGGAGCACGACCACCGCGAAGCCGAGCGGTTCCTTGGCGGCAGCGACCTGGTGTTCGATTTTATTTTAGATGAAGAACCCTTTAAAGCAGAAATCTATGCCGAAAAGACCAACCTGAACGTGTTTGTAAACACCGCCAAAATTTCGCTGGCCGAATTATCCAATCTTACCGAACATCAAATCAAAGCGCGTTTATTCGGGTTTAACGGACTGCCCACCTTTTTAAACCGCAGCATACTGGAGGTAAGTGTTTTGCACGAAGCCGACAAACCGCTACTGGACGGAATTTGCAAGAAACTAAATACCGATTACCTGCTGGTTGACGACCGCGTAGGCCTGGTAACTCCCCGCCTGGTTAGCATGATTATAAACGAGGCCTACTATACCGTGCAGGAAGGCACGGCCTCGCGCCAGGATATAGACCAGGCAATGAAGCTGGGTACTAACTACCCTTTCGGGCCTTTTGAATGGTGCAACCGCATAGGCATTAAGCATGTGTACGAGCTATTGGAAGCCGTGTACGAAGATACCCACGATGAGCGCTACAAAGTATGCCCGCTGTTGAAAAAGGAATACCTGCTTGCATGAAATACGGGTACATGCTGCTGTTGCTGATTGCCTGCGGCTGCAACCGTAAGCCGGAAACTTTCCGGCCGGCTTTCCGGCTTATTCCGGCCTCGCGGCTGGTGTTTAACTCGTTTGTAGATTGCAACATGGCCGAAGCCTGGGTGGGCGATACCTTGCGCATCTTTCCCGGTAAGTATGGCGAAGACCCCGTGTGGGGCGAAGCCCGCGAATTGAAATATGCCGACGGTCGCCATGCTGAAGAAGTATTCCGCACCCCGCCCGAACAGTTTACCAGCCCCAGCCTGCCCCCTAACGCCCCACCGGGAACACCCGGCCTTCATGGTGCCGTATGGTTTGAAACCCTCTACCAAGATGTACGTGACCGCACGGGTAAAACGCTTTATGCCATTTATCACAACGAAAACTATCCGCAAACCTTGCCTTACGATTCGCTTACCGGTACAGGCTACACCCCCGACAACTGGCCCGAAGGGCTCCGCGGACCGGAATCGGCTGCTGCCGTTTGCCGCATCGGCATTATGAAATCAACCGATGGCGGCAAAAGCTGGCAAAATCGGGGTATTTTTATTGAAGACCTGAACGACCGCATGATACTCAAGCCCCATAACACCTCGCTTACGTTTGCCGGAGGCGTAGGCGACCCCTCGGCTGTTGCCAGCGGAGATTTTCTGTACCTGTTTTTCGGCGAATACAGCTATCCTGAAAAGTACCACCCCGAAACCTACAGCGAAGAGAAAGAATGGCAGCACCAGTGCATAAGCGTAGCGCGCATTAGCTTAACCGACCTGGACCACCCCGAAGGAAAGGCCAGACGTTGGGACGGTACGGGTTTTAATGCTCCGCATAATGCCCCGGGCAAACCTATTCCGGCCTTGCAAATTCCGCGGGAAGAAGGAGGAAGTGCCGCCTCGCAAGCCGGACAATATTACTGGGGGCCTTCGGTAAGCTGGAATTACTACCTCAACTGCTGGGTGATGCTCATGGCCAAAGTAGAAAAGCGCAAATGGCAGGGCAGTAACATTTACATCTCGTTTAACCGGCATGCCAACCTGGGCGAAGGAGACAACGCCCTGCAATGGACCCAACCCCAATTGCTTATAAGTAAACCCGGGCGGGTGTTGTGGTACCCTTCGCTGCAGCCGCTGCATACGGCCGAGGATGTTGAGCAAAAAAAATACCTGTGTGAAACTGGGCCGGCGCGCCCGCCTGTTTGTTAAAGACAGCGAAGCCAACGAATACAGTTCGGAGTTTATTATTGAATTTGAAAAATATCTACTATCAAGGTAGTTAAAAGAAAAACGAAATCATTGTAATCTAACTTCTAGATTGTAGGAGCAATTAGTTAGACAAAGAAAACAAGAAGTAAGAATTCGGGTATAAATGCCTTTTGCAGAAACCTAATACTGACTAATATTAACTACAATGCAATTATGGTGCAGCAACAATGTCCCGTTTGTACAACTCCAGCTAAAGCCCAAAAGCACTTGACTAAAGTGCTTTGCGACTCCTGTGGTGTTTTATGGACATACCTATCGGAAGATATTCAAGCAAAAGCACTTTACGAGGACGAGGTTTATTTTGTTGTGGATAATCGTAAATCTATCTTTGAACGGATTATTTTCTCTGAAGCATCTAAAGTTATCAAGACAGTCCAAAAATTAATTGAACCATCAAATAAGCCAGCTATTTTAGATTTAGGATGCGGAAAAGGGCAGTTTTTAGCTTGTGCGAAAGAAAAAGGATGGAAGACACTGGGAATTGAAACAGCAAAGGCACGTGCCGATTTTGCAAAAGAAAAATATGGAATAGAGGTTATCAATCAATATTATGAAGGGGGAATTGTATCGCATGGTTCCTTTCAAGTGATTACCCTACTTCATGTATTGGAACATTTACCCCGTCCCATGGAGCTTCTAGCCCAGTTAGTTGACTATAATCTTGTAAGAGGTGGAGTGCTTGTTATCGAAGTTCCTAATGCCACCAGTTGGCAGGCTAAAATTGGGGGAGAGGATTGGATGCATTGGGATATTCCAAGGCATTTGACTCATTGGTCTGAAGAGAGTTTAACAGCTGCTCTCGAAACTTTAGGTTTTAAAATCCAAAAAGTTCAGTACTACTCTTTACATTTAGGCGTTTTAGGAATGTTGAGAGCCCTTATGGGCAAGTTCGGTTATAAACGAAATATTATTGTAGATTTAAAAAGAAAAAAACAAATAGGAACCTTGTTGATGGTTGGAATTTTGTTGCCCTTTGCATGGTTATTAGAACTATTGGCTGTTGGCGCAAAGAAAGGTGGTATTTTACGCCTGTATTTGAAAAAGAAGAACGATTAATCATGATTTTTAGGTTTTATCTCGGCATTTGCCTGTTTCTTTATTTTATTTCGCTACCGGCCCAAAACCTGCGGTCGGGGGGACCCTTAAAACCTGAACAGGCTGTAATGGACGTGCGCCACTACACCATTGCCCTAACCGTTGACCCCGCCGGTCAGGCCATAGCCGGTTATGCCGAGCTGCGGCTTAATTTCTCAACCCTGCCCGAAACCATTCTGCTGGATTTGTGGCACGGGCTTACCGTTACACGGGTTACGGTAAATGGCAAACCTACTTCATTCGAACATACCTCGGATGATCTGCTGCGCATAAACCCCCGGCACCTTTCTGCGCTTCCGCAACAGGTGCAAACCGTCCGTATCGAATATCACGGCAAACCGGGTATTGCAGTGCGTCCGCCCTGGATAGGGGGCTTTCAGTGGGAAAAAGACCAAAACGGAAACCCCTGGATTGCCGTTACCTGCCAGAACGAAGGGGGAAAAGTTTTCTTTCCCTGCAAAGACCATCCCAGCGATGAACCCGATGAAGGGGCCGACCTGCTGATAACCGTACCCAAAGGTCTGGTGGCTGCCGGACCCGGCGTGCTTGTTAACCGGAAAACAAAAGGCAACCAAACTACCTTTCATTGGCGTACCCGCTACCCCATTAGCAACTATTGCCTGGTGTTTAACATCGGCAAGTTCAAAAAAATAAGCCGGCCCTACACCACCGTTAACGGGCAAACCGTGCCTATGGACTTCTATGTATTGGAAGAGCATGCAAACCGTGCCGACAGTTTATTGCTGCTGCTGGAAGAGGCCTGCCGCATTCTGGAGAAATATTTTGGTGAATACCCCTGGGCAAAAGAAAAAATAGGTGTGTGCGAAACGCCCCATTTGGGCATGGAACATCAAACCCTGATTGCCTACGGCAATAAATTTCGCTATACAAAGGTAAACGGCCGGCCCCACGACTGGCTGCTGGTGCACGAGTTCGGGCACGAATGGTGGGCCAACAAGGTTACCAACCGCAACTGGGCCCACATGTGGATTCAGGAAGGCATCTGCACCTTTGCCGATGCCCTGCACCTGCAGGAAAAAGGCGGGCCCGAGGCCTACCGCCAGGCCATGCTGGGCCACGCCCTGAACGCCCAAAACAAATGGCCCATTGTGCAGGGCGATGATGTGGATACCGACCAGGCTTACCACAGCGACATCTATGGGAAAGCCGCCTTTTTTATGCACACGCTGCGGTACATTTTAGGCGATGAAGTGTTTTTTGCTACCCTGAAAAAACTGGCTACCGATGCCCGATATGTTTCGCCTAACACGGTTACTACCGATGACGTAGAACTGCTGTTCAGTACCGCATACGGCAAAAGTCTGCGCCCGATTTTTGACTTGTACCTACGTACCACACAAAAACTGGAATTCAGAGTAGTGCAAACGGCAAACAACCGGTATACAATTCAATTGCACAACCTGGACGATGAAATACCCGTTGAGGTGCTGACATCGGAAGGGAAACAGAGGCTTCTGGTAAGCAAAAATCCCGGGGAAATAGAAAGTGCCGTTCCTCCGCAAATTGACCCGGACGGATACTACCTGAAAAAGGTGATTTTGGAGTAGTACCCCTGTTACGAACCGGGCTTTAAAGCATACACATACCCGTTAGAGGTGAGCAATATCAAATTATTACCATAACGGGCATAGCCTGAAAGATATCCCGGAGTACTTTGTTTAAAATTACCCATCCATCCTGCATTAAGCCGCCTGTCGGTTTTTAATATCCTGAAGCCAAACCAACCCTCTGCCTCTGTAAAAGACGACACCAACAAAAAGCCACCATCTGCTTCGCTCAAAACGGCCAGGATATTGTTTTCAGGAATGCTTTGTGAATTTCCCAGCCTGCCATAGGCATAAACTCCACCGGTGGCATCCAGGCGCAAATAGTTAAACTTGCTAAACAATAATATACCATCTCCCTGAATAGTCTGGATTTGGGGTATAGCGGCCATGCCATAGTCTTGCAGAGCCAGGTTTTTGTGCCACACAGGTCTGCCGTACTGTCCGCTGACACGATTTATGATTACGTTTTGATAATCGTGCGTGCTTTTAAATATTAGCAAGTCGGGGCTGTTCTTATAGAATAAAAGATTACCATGTCCCTCCAGCTGATAGGTGCTGAACGGTTGGCTCCATAATACTTCATTGTTAAAAGTCTTTTTTATCAACTGAAAGTTATTTTGCTCGGAATTCCAACTTATTTCATATAGGGCACTACCATGAAGAAACATTTGGTGGTAATAAGCCGGCTGCGGAATTGTGGCGGTGGTTGAGTATGATAGATTTTCTCCCCATGTTTTTATGGTATAATTATTTTCGCCCTCACTTCGAAGAGAAAATGACTGCATGTAACCTTCCGTATTGGATTGAACGGATAATACATATTCACCTGGTAACACCACATCAGAAACAAAATCTCCTTCGGCATTCAGCAGGGTTATATAGCTTTCATCGTAACTACCTTCTTTGCGATGTATGACACTCACCTCTCCTGAAGGGTTGGCGAATATATGGCTAAATACATGCACTTTATGCGGGAGGGTTTCAAATTGTCCGTACCGTTCAGCAAGGTTTGATTGCCATAGTAGCTCATAACTTTGAATAAGCGGCAAGGGCTGGTCAACCTGGCAGGCAATCATAAATACCACTAACCATGCACCCGAATAAAATTTCGACGTCATTACCCCGATAGATGAATTGATAAAGATAGGCATTTATGATGCAACCTGTAAAGTCGTGTTGGTTTCAATGGTATGGGTTAGCATTTTGTGCACGGGGCAGAGGTTGGCAATCTGCAGCAACCTGTTTTGCTGTTCTTCGTTCAGTTTGCCTTTTACTTCTACGTGGATACTAAAAGCTGTTTTATTGCCATCGAAAGGCGTGTTCGATACCTGCACCCGTATTTGTTCAACCGGCCAGTTTTTGCGGTCGGCATACATGCGCAGCGTTATGGCCGTGCAGGCGGCCAGGCCCATGCGCACCAGATCTCCGGGGCGAGGGCCATGGTCTGTACCTCCCACATCGGGTGGTTCATCAGCTATCAGTTCATGCCCGCGGGTATTGTTTAACCGCGTCAGGTAATGCCCTCTTCCAATCTCGGCAATTGCCTTTGCTGTGTTGTTTTCCATTCAACTATAGGATTAATTAACCCGTTAATATAAAATTACTCAATTATACTATCCAACTATCGACCATGGACTATCCAACCATCGGCTATGGACTAATCAACCATTTACTCATCAAAGGATTTGTTCAAAACAAAAACAGGCTGGCGATAACGCTGCCGCGGAGTCATTTCGCGCTGTTGCAATTCGGGAGGCAAACGGTCGGGCCGGTCAGGGTAGCCTACGGCAATTACGGTTATAGCTTCATAGCCTTCCGGAATAAGCAACGCTTCGCGTAATTTATGTGGGATGAACCCTCCCATCTGGCGCACGTTCAGCCCCATAGAGGTGGCCTGCAAGGTTAGAAACGCATTGGCAGCGCCGACATCGTATTGTGCCGACGGATTAGGTGTTCCATCTCTGATAAAGGTTTTACGAACCATGCTTACTATAAGCAAGGGAGCGTGTTTTACCCAAACCTTGTTTCCTTCGGTCAGTGCCTGAAAAATTTTTTCGTACAACCCGTTTTGATCGGCAGTGGCATAAATATACATCCAGGGTTGCTCATTGCGGCTGGACGGTGCCCATCGTGCTGCCTCGAACAACGAATGAATAACTTCCTTGCTAACCGGCCGGTTTGAAAAGGCACGCGAGCTTTTTCTAATTCTAACCACTTCCATTACCGGGGCTTCAATGTCAGCTGATACAGCCGGGTTGAGTTGTGTTTCCATGATGTGCAGGTTTAGGTTTCAATTAACATGCCCATTTTACCTGTTTGGTAGTCGCGCATGGCTTCCAGAATCTGGGTTTGGGTATTCATAACAAACGGACCGTACGATACCACCTCTTCGTTAAGGGGTTCTCCGCTTAGCAGCAGGGCACGGGTGGGCCGGTTGGCTGTAAGGGTTATGCCTTCGCCATCAGCGGCAAAAGTTATCAGATTAAGCCCATCAACCTTGCCGTAGTCTGCTACTGATATCTCCCCATCCAGCAAATAAAGCATGGCATTATGGAGCGAAGGTATAGGAATACTTAGGCTTCCGCCCGGCTGCAACAATAAAGTTGCTGCGGTAATAGCCGACTGTACAGGTGCCGGACCCGTTTTTCCAATGTACTCGCAGGCAAACAGGCGAACGATGGTCCGCTCATCGGATGATTTGATTTCCGGTACTTTTTCGGCCGGCAGGGCAAAGTAAACGGGCGGGTCCATTTTGTATCGCGCGGGAGTGTTGATCCACAGTTGAATGAGTTCCTGTATGCCTCCCCTTTCATGTATATCTTCCGGCGGTCGTTCGCTATGGATAACACCCCTCCCGGCATGCATCCACTGCGCACCCCCTTCATAAATCACACTGCTGTTGCCCAGGCTGTCGCGATGATGCACACCCCCTTTAAAAATAAACGTTACCGGTGAAAACCCGCGATGAGGGTGCGGACCGATGCCGGCATGGCGCGGCTCTACGTGCCGCGGGGCTTTAAGATGGGCATGATGCAACAGTAAAAACGGATCAACCTGATCCACCCCGGCTGCAGGCAACGGTTGGCGTACCGGTATGCCGCCCATATCAACCAAATGAGCATACCATACGTGCGAAACGCTTCGTGATTTCATATTCAAAAAATTAAAGGTACTTCCATTAACAACATTTCAGCCGGCTTGTTGGCATTAAGCGCAATTCTTTCGGCATCGGTTATGGCCGCCCCATCGCGTTTGTTCAGCAGCTGGCCGTTAAGGTTAACCGAGCCTTCTATAAGAAACAAATACACACCGTTACCGCTATGTTCCAGGTTGTATTCCAGATTTTTCCCTTCATCCAGACTGGCCCGGTAAAACCACGCATCCTGGTTTATCCATACCCCTTCATCGTGTTGTTTGGGGCTGACGATAAGCTGCCACTTGTTCAGGCGCTCTGCTGGCCGGAAGGTGCGCTGGTCATAACGAGGTGTTATGTCTTTTTCTTTCGGGAAAACCCAAATCTGCAAAAAGCTAACGGGCCGGTCCGGGTTTTTGTTGTATTCGGCATGCACAACGCCCGTGCCGGCACTCATAATTTGTACATCGCCTTCGCTTATTACAGTCCGGTTGCCCATGCTGTCCTGGTGCTCAAGCTGGCCCTTCAATGGTATGGAAATAATTTCCATATTATCGTGAGGATGGCTGCCAAAGCCTTTACCCCCCTGCACGGTATCGTCATTCAGCACGCGCAGTGCCCCGAAGTGCATGCGTTCGGGATTATAGTAGTGAGCAAAGCTAAAGGTATGCCAGGTGTCGAGCCAGCCGTAGTTGGCATGCCCGCGGGTATGGGCCGGATGCAGGGTAATGTTCATGTGCTATATAGTTTAATCATTGTATATACAACATTTCCTTGCCGAAGGTTCCGCTACCAGGGAATAACCCTGCGGTCACGAAAAAACTTTCCGATAAGATTTACGGAGGCAGTGGCCAGCCATACTGCTGTGTCGGCACCTTGCTGGACCGACCGGGGTGCTGATCTGCCTCCGTCGGTGCGCACCTACCCCGGGCAGTAAGCATTTACGCTAATTTGCCGCCCGGCCAGTTCGTAGGCCAGGTGGCAGGTAAGGGCATTCAGGGCCGACTTGGAAACGCAGTAAGCAGGCGACCAACCGCCTACGGGGTCGGTCATGCTGCCGCCCCCACTGGATGTCATGATGATTCTTCCTCCGGGAGGGATGAGCGGTAGAAAATGGCGAACCATTTGCACCGGCCCAAATACATTAGTGCGCATGGTTTTGTGAAACACTTCGGTTGATCCACCGGAGAGGGATTGATCTTCACGAAGTAAAATGGCTGCATTGTTGATCAGCACATCTAATCTTTTGTACGTTGATTTGACTTCTTCCGCTGCCTTTCGAATGGAGTTTTCATCGGCAACGTCCAACTCAATAAAGTGCGCCTTCAGATTTTCCTGTTGTAGGTT
>FWPU01001968.1_pt1 | contig 53163 bp, 41 predicted proteins | sample 2228361 | NCBI WGS metagenome assembly FWPU01 (sample SAMEA103939777, study PRJEB20133) | metagenome | reverse complement strand
GACTGGAGAAGGAGTATGTCCTGCATTACAAAGACATCTACCTAAGAGACCCGCAGGGAAATGTCATGGCAATGACTAAAATTCAACCTCAGAGAAATTTATATGAAGTTACAATCTTGAAAATTACAATTAACTGTTTAGAGTTGTTTTAAATTTTGAAAAAAAATTATAGATTTGCAATGTTGAATTTGCCCTGGTGGTGGAATTGGTAGACACGCTACTTTGAGGGGGTAGTGCTTGCAAAAGCGTGCTGGTTCGAGTCCAGTCCAGGGCACAAATCAATTTTATGAAAAAACTTCTTTTTATATCCTTATTTTCTGCAGTCACATTTTGGGCTTGTGAAAATGACAAAAAAGCAGAAAAAGCAGAAAAAGCAGAAATCATTGAGGAAACGACCGAGGATGTCTTACCATTAAAAGAAGAAATAATCCACAGCGACGGCTTTAAACTTTACACGGCTGTTTATGGTAAAGGGAAACCATTGATTTTTTTATCGTCTCCGGGATATTTATCTTCAAGGTTTTATATTACATACGTTCAAAGCATTTTCCCTGATTATCAAATTATTACAATGGATTACAGAGGGACCGGCAAAAGTGATTTTCCCAAAGATTCTGTGTTTAGTTTAGAGAAATATGCCGCAGATGTTGAATTATTGTTAAACAAGTATGTGAAAGATTCATGCATTATTTTTGCCCATGGTTTTGGAGCTTTACCCTCGATAATGACAGCATCCGTTTCACCGGAAAAAATATCCCATCTCATTTTCAGTAATCCTTTTCCATTGACATCTATTTCTTACAATAATCGCATGCAAGAAATGATAAGCAAAAGAAGTGAAGAGATGACAGGAGAATTATTTAATTTATACAAAAGCAAGGAATTCAAACAAGGGGATTCTGCTGCAGTTATGAAGGTTTTTTCATTGGAAATGTCTCAATTGATTGACCCCTTGGCTAAAGATTATCTTTTAAAAGACATTCGCTTAAATGCACAAGAATTAAAAAATTTGGAATTTATCAAAAGTATGAATGAAAAAGCTCTTTTGAAATATGATTTAACTTCTCAAGCCGAAAAAATCGCAGAACCGATATTGATGTTCAGAGGAGATCTCGATTTTCTTTCATTACCAACAGCCGAAGAATATCAAGCAGCTTGTAAAAACATATTGGTCCATAATGTTCCCGGATCAGTACATTTTACCTATATAGAAAATCCTGATTTTGTAAAAAGGGAAATTCAAAAATTTTTGAGTGAAAATTAAAGTAATATGAAGTATAGATTGTTAGGTAAGTGGGGGATAGAGGTGAGTGAATTATCTTTTGGTTCTTGGGTTACCTTCGGCAACCAAATTGATCAAACGACATCGGAAAAATTGATGAAAACGGCTTATGATGCCGGTGTGAATTTTTTTGATAATGCTGAAGTGTATGCTCAAGGGAAGAGTGAAGAAGTGATGGGCAAAATTTTGAAAAAATTTAAATGGCCCAGAGATACTTATTTGGTTTCAAGCAAAGTTTTTTGGGGTGGTAAAGGTCCTAATCAAAAAGGATTAAATGCCAAAAGAATAAAAGAAGCTTGCGAGGCAGCTCTCAAACGCTTGCAAGTAGATTATCTCGATTTGTTTTTTTGTCATAGACCGGATGAAAAAACACCCATTGAAGAAACGGTCTATGCCATGAATGTTTTGATTCAACAAGGCAAAATTTTATATTGGGGAACATCGGAGTGGAGTGCCCAACAAATTATGGAAGCACATGCCATAGCCCGTGAAAACCATTTGATTGGGCCACGGATGGAGCAACCACAATACAATATGTTGGTAAGAGAAAGATTTGAAAAAGAATACCGTCGTTTATATTCTTCCATAGGTATGGGCACCACCATCTGGTCTCCTTTGGCTTCAGGGATTTTAACCGGAAAATACAATGATTTTAAAATTCCCAAAGGCAGCCGTCTATCTTTGAAAGATTTGCAATGGCTGAAAGAGAAAATGTTGACCAAGGAAAATATCGAGAAGGTGAAACAATTGACAAAACTGGCTTCTGATTTAGGTTGTTCCACCGCACAACTGGCTATTGCCTGGTGTCTTAAAAATCCTCATGTGAGCACAGTCATACTCGGCGCAACAAAAGTTTCTCAATTGAAAGAAAATCTTAAAAGTATTGAAATTACCGATAAATTGACTGAAGAAGTGCTGCAAAAAATTGAAGATATTTTGCAAAACAAGCCGGAAATAACTCTGTTTAGATGAAAATTCTCCGGGGGATTAAGGTCATTGATTTATCCTCAGTATTGGCCGGACCATCTGTGGCTTCTTTTTTGGGAGAATGTGGGGCAGAAGTCATCAAAATCGAAAATGCGGCAACCAACGGTGACGTGACCAGAACCTGGAAAATTCCGGGTGAAAACAGCCCAACACACATATCTGCTTATTACGCTTGTTGTAACGCATTCAAAAAAATAAAAAAATGGGATTTAAACGACCCTCATGCTTGCGAATCTCTTTATTTGTTGATTCAGCAATCGGATATACTCATTACAAATTTTAAAAAAAATACCTTGTTGAAATTTGGACTGGATTATGATGCTGTCAAACAGTTGAAAAAGGATATCATCTATGCTCATTTAAGTGGTTTTGGTCCCGATGATTCGCGTGTTGCGTACGATCTTGTGCTTCAAGCCGAGAGTGGTTGGATGTATTTAAACAGAGAAGAAAATGATTTTCCACTTAAAGTGCCGGTTGCAATCATAGATTTGTTTGCAGCACACCAATTAAAAGAAGCTATATTACTGGCACTTATCAAGAGAATGAAAACCGGAAAAGGTTCCTATATACATTGTTCGTTGATTGATGCTGCTTTGGCTGCTTTGGCCAATCAAGCCACCAATTTTTTAACCGGAGGTGTTAATCCACGTCCGTCCGGATCATTGCATCCAAACATTGCCCCATACGGAGAATTGTTTAAAACAGCCGACAACCGGTGGTTGATTCTAGCTATTGGCAGCGACGAACAATTTCAGAAACTTTGCACTTTACTGGATTTATCAGGGTTAGCCACCAATCCGAAATTTTCAAGCAATCCTTTGAGAGTCAAATTTCGTCACGAGTTATTTCAACTTTTACAAGATAAAATTAAAGATTTGGAATTTGAATATTTATACGAACAATTAAAAAAACTACAAATTCCGGCTGCCGGCATCTACGATGTGGCTGAAGCATTTCAAAAACATTCGGCCGGCAATGTTGTTTTAAAAACCGAGGTGGATGGAGTGGAAGTTACCACTATCCGCCAATTGGTTGCTCAAATCAAGGATTAAGACGGAAAATTTCCCATTCATTCTTTTGATTGAGAGAAAAAGCAATTCTATCGTGAAGCCGGTTTGGCCGCCCTTGCCAAAATTCAAAATAATGGGGAAAAATTTGATATCCACCCCAATGGGGAGGCCTTGGTACATCCTGATTTTTAAATTTCAACTCAAATTCTTGAAACCTTTTCATCAAAACATCTCTGCTCTGTAGTTTTTCACTTTGATGAGAAGCCCATGCACCAATTTGACTCTCACGTGGCCTTGAAGAAAAATATTTGTCTGACATTTGCGCCGGTGCCTTTTGCACGGTTCCTTCTATGATAACCTGACGTTCTATTTCTTCCCAAAGAAACAAGCAAGCCACTTGTGGATTTTCTTCGATTTGCCTGCCTTTCTTGCTTTGATAATTTGTATAAAAAACAAGGCCGTGTTCACGGGAGATATCGCGTAAATAAACAGTACGCACGGAGGGTTGAAGATTTTTTCCGGTGGTGGCCAAAATCATGGCATGTGGGTCCAATATCTGTGATGCAATTGCTTCTTCCATCCATTGGTTAAATTGATCGTAGGGATTGGATAGAACATCCTTTTCTGAAAGGGCTTTTTGCATAAATTCTCTGCGTATGCCGTTGATATAATTCCTTAGTTCCTCTGTCATAGTGAAACGTTTACATTTTTTCAGGGGCCTCAATGCCTAAGATGTTTAAACCGTTTTTTATGATCGCTGCGGTAATGGCCGAAATTTTCAGACGATAATTTCTTTTTGCTTCGTTTGACTCTTTGAGTATGGGTATGGTTTGATAAAAATGATTGTATGTTTTTGAAAGATCATAAATATAATTGGCTAAAATGGAAATGTTGTATGTAGCAACCGACTCGTCCAAAATTTCATTGAATTGAATCATTTTTTTGACTAAAGATCTTTCTTCCGGTGTTAAATGAAAAGACAAATTTTTGTCGATAAAAATAGATTCATTTTCAAGATTCCATCCGGCTTTTTTCAATAAACTGCAAATGCGGGCATGAGTATATTGAATGAAAGGTCCGGTATGTCCGTTCAGATCGATACTTTCTTTGGGGTTGAAAATCATGTTTTTTTTAGGATCCACTTTTAGGATAAAGTATTTGAGTGCACCCATACCGATTTGAAAATAAAGTTTCCGGCGTTGATTATCGTCCAAATCATCTATTTTTCCGAGGTTTTGTGCTGTTTCGGCGGCTTGTTGTATCATTTTTTCAATTAAGTCATCGGCATCCACCACAGTACCTTCCCTGGATTTCATTTTTCCTTCGGGCAATTCAACCATACCATATGACAGATGATAGCACCTGTCTGCCCAGGAATATCCAAGTTTTTTTAAAATGGCAAATAAAACCTTAAAGTGATATTCTTGTTCATTCCCTACAACATAGATAATGCCTTTGAGTCCGGGATGTTTTTCAAAACGTTCAATGGCAGTTCCTATATCTTGTGTAATATATACTGACGTACCGTCTGACCTGAGTAATAATTTATGATCAAGACCTTCGGCAGTCAGATCACACCAAACCGAACCGTCTTCTTTTTTATAAAAAATCCCTTTTTCCAATCCTTCATTCACAGCTTTTTTCCCAAGGAGATATGTGTCGGATTCATAATAAATCTCGTCGAAGCTTACCCCAAGTTTTTCAAACGTTTCGTCAAATCCTTTGTAGACCCAACCATTCATCATTTTCCACAATTGCAAAGTTTCTTCATCTCCTTCTTCCCATTTTTTCAATAATTCTCTCGCCCGGAGCATGATCGGGGCTTGTTGTTCTGCTTCTTCTTTCGACAAACCATTTTTCATTCCTTCTTCCACTTGTTGTTTGTATGTCTGATCAAACATCACATAATATTTACCTACCAGGTGGTCGCCTTTCATTCCTGAAGATTCGGGGGTTTCCCCGTTGGCAAAAAGTTTCCAGGCAATCATTGATTTGCAGATGTGAATACCACGGTCATTGATCAAATTTGCTTTAATCACTTTGTGTCCTTTCCATTCAAGCAATTGAGAAAAACTCCATCCGATCAATATGTTTCTTATATGCCCAAGGTGCAATGGTTTGTTGGTGTTGGGCGAGGCAAACTCAATCATCAAAGTGTCGGCAGTTACGTCTGATTTTGAAATTTTATCGGGCATTGCGTCGACCAATGCATGATCTGTAAAACTAAGGTTTAAAAAACCTTTGACAACTTCAAATTTTTGGTAAAAACCGGGATATTTTTCAATCAAAATTTTTCCGACAATTTCTCCAACAGATTGAGGCGATGATTTCAATAGTTTTAAAACGGGGAAAATAACCCAGGTAAGTTCACCTTCAAATGCAGGATTTGTTTGTTCGATTTGAATGGATGAAGGTTCCAGGTTTACATTATATTGTTGATGAATGATTTCTAAAAGATGTTTTTGCAACTGATCTGCCAATCTTTTCATAAATTATCATTTAAAATTTCACGGATGATATTTGCCGCAAATTTTGCCATTTTATTTTCATTATCAAGCAATGGGTTTATTTCTACCACTTCAAATACTTTTGTTTGTGGTAAATAAAACAACTTTTTTAAAAATGCTTTTGTTTTTTCATATCGCAAGCCGTTTTTTACCGGTGTTCCGGTTCCGAAGGATGTTTCATCCGGATCCAATGAATCTACATCAAAAGATACTAACCAGTGGTTGCAATACTTCAAGTGTGAAGTAATGGTTGAAATGCTATCCTCAACATTGATACTGTTAAACTCATCGGGAGGGATTATTTTTATGTTGTTTTTTTGAAGGATATGGTTTTCTTCCGGTTCGAAATCCCGAAGGCCCACAAAAATCAAATTTTGATAAGGAATTTTCAAATTACCCGGAGAGATGGATTTTAATTTATTCCAAAGATTTACTACTACATCAGAACAATTGTTGCGTTTACATTCTAAATTATCTTCTCCAAAAGCAATGGCCAATGGCATGCCATGCATATTTCCCGATGGAGTGGTAAATGGACTGTGAAAATCGGCGTGGGCATCTATCCAGATGATTCCTGTTGAGGCCGGATTATATTGAGTTTTCATGGCTGCAATGGTAGCAGCCGATGTAGAATGATCACCGGAGAACACCAATAATTTCTTTTGATTATCAAGCAAGGGTAAAGTTGTTTGATAAACTTGTTGTTGATAATCATAAATTAAATCTATGTTTTTGGCAGGTCCGGAAAATTTTGAATGAATCATGCTTGTCGAATACCTGTAAGTTTTAACGGCATTATTTAGCAATGATCTAAAGGTATCGTTCTCCAGTAATTCTAAAGATAACGCCTCCGGGCCATAGGCGCAACCTTTTTTTCCGGCACCCAAATCACTTTCATTTAAAATTAGATTCATATTTGGCATAGTTAATTTATTTTATTTTTTATAATTTAACTTAATTAAATCATAATTTTGCATCCAATCTAAATAACTTACATTTATGAAGAATACATATTATGACTTAATAAAACAAACTTTCGATTTCCCTCAAGAAGGATTTGAAGTAAAAGACAATGAATTGTACTATCATCAAATCCCTTTGATGGAAATCATCAAGCAATATGGCACCCCTCTCAAACTCACTTACCTTCCGCGAATAGGCCAACAAATTGCCCGGGCCAAACGTCTTTTCAACGTGGCTATGGCAAAAGTTGACTACAAAGGTAGTTATACTTATTGTTATTGTACAAAAAGTTCGCATTTTTCTTTTATTCTTGAGGAAGTATTGGCCAATGATGCACATTTGGAAACCTCCTCGGCTTACGATATACCCTTAATTAAAAATCTTTACAAAAATAAAAAGATTACCAAAGAACATTACATTGTTTGCAATGGATATAAAAGGCCTATGTACCTTGAGCAAATTGCAGAGCTTGTCAATGAAGGTTTTAATGTCATTCCGGTGATTGACAACAAAAAAGAAATTGATTACTATTTGAAACATTTCAAAAAAGACGGTGTTCCGGTAGGTATCAGAATTGCAGCAGACGAAGAACCTACTTTTGAATTCTACACTTCACGACTCGGCATTAAATACAGGGATATTGTCCAATTCTATAAAGATAAGATTAAACCCAACAAAAAAGTGCAGTTGAAAATGCTGCATTTTTTCATCAATACGGGAATTAAGGATAATGCTTATTATTGGAGTGAATTGCTAAAATGCCTCAATGTTTATGCAGAATTGAAAAAAATATGCCCCGAACTGGATATTTTGAACATTGGGGGTGGATTACCTATCAAAAATTCATTAAATTTTCAATTTGACTATGAGTACATGATCGAGGAAATTATTTTTCAAATTAAAGATTTTTGTGAACGAAACGAAATTCCCGAGCCAAATATTTTTACCGAATTTGGAACTTTCACTGTAGGCGAGAGTGGGATCAATATCTATTCCATTATCGACGAAAAAGTGCAAAACGACACAGAAACATGGTATATGATCGATAATTCCTTTATTACCACTTTGCCTGACACCTGGGGAATTGACCAACGTTACATCTTATTGGCAATCAATAAATGGAACAAGCCATTCAAAAGAGTCAATCTTGGAGGGCTGACCTGCGACAGTTTGGATTACTACAATACTGAAGCCCATGTCAACCAAGTGTTTTTACCTCAAATCGATGAAGGTGATGATGAACCTCTGTATATTGGATTTTTCCATACCGGTGCTTATCAAGAAAGTTTGAGCGGGTATGGAGGTATTAAGCATTGTTTGATTCCTTCGCCCAAACACGTGATTATTGATTTGGATGATGAGGGCAATTATACAACGAAGTTGTTTGCAAAAGAACAGAGTTATAAGTCCATGATGAAAATTTTGGGATACGAGTAAATGTTCAGAATTAACATAATTTTCCCTTTAAATTTATTCACTTTTGAGTAAATTTACTCATTCAATTCGTTTTGCCATAGCAATCATTTTTTCAAATGAAGAAATTTAAATTACGCGCACCTTTCAGGCCATCGGGAGATCAACCGGAAGCCATCCGTCAACTTTGCGAAGGGTTGAGGCAGGGCAGAAGGGCACAAACCCTTCTGGGAGTGACCGGATCCGGTAAAACTTTTACGATTGCCAATGTCATCGAACAAATGCAAATCCCAACCCTGGTTCTTAGCCATAATAAAACACTTGCCGCTCAACTCTATTCTGAATTTAAAGAGTTTTTTCCTGAAAATGCCGTTGAATATTTTGTTTCCTATTACGACTATTATCAACCCGAAGCATATTTGCCGGTAACCGATACTTACATAGAGAAAGATCTTTCGATCAACGAGGAAATTGAAAAACTTCGTTTAAGCACGACAACGGCACTGTTGTCCGGACGCAAAGATGTCATTGTGGTTTCCTCGGTTTCTTGTATCTATGGTTTGGGCAATCCGGAGAACTTTACCTCCCATAAAATAACTTTACGTCAAGGTCAACTTATCAGTCGCAACAAATTGTTGCACGATTTGGTAGGATCCATGTATTCAAGAAATGATGAACGCTTTTATCGGGGAAATTTCAGGGTAAAAGGAGATACGGTGGATATCTGGCCTGCATATGCAGATGAAGCATATCGTTTGATTTTTTGGGGTGATGAGATTGAAAATATTGAAAGTTTTGATCCCATCAATGGTTTTACTATTGAAGAATTTGATGAATTAGTGTTGTACCCTTCAAACATTTTTGTAACGGGCAATCAATCGTTGGAAGGTATTTTGCAAGAAATTCAAAAAGATTTGGATGTCAGAGTCGAACAATTGCAAAAAGAAGGGAGAACGCTTGAAGCGAAACGTCTGCATGAGCGGGTAACTTACGATATTGAAATGATCCGCGAACTTGGATATTGTTCCGGGATCGAAAATTATTCACGTTATTTTGATGGCCGCAAACCGGGGCAAAGACCATTTTGCCTGTTGGATTATTTTCCGGAAGATTATTTAATTGTCATTGATGAAAGTCATGTCACCATTCCTCAACTGCGTGCCATGTACGGTGGAGACCGATCGCGTAAGCAAAATCTTGTGGAATATGGTTTCCGACTACCTGCGGCTATGGATAACAGACCATTGACTTTTGACGAATTTTATGCCTTAATACCGCAAGTGATATATGTGAGTGCCACTCCCGGCGATTTTGAATTGAAGGATTCGGAAGGTATTTTGGTTGAACAGGTGGTAAGACCAACCGGATTGGTTGATCCGCCCATTGAAGTAAGACCCACTGAGAATCAAATTGACGACTTGCTCGAAGAGATTAGACAATGTGTTAAAAACGACCAAAGAGTACTGGTGACCACTTTAACCAAAAGAATGGCCGAAGAACTAACCTCATTCTTGCAAAAAATGGGTGTCAGGAGCGAATACATTCACTCTGATATAGATACGCTTGACCGCGTTAAGATACTTGAAGATTTCAGAAAAGGAATGTTTGACGTACTGGTGGGAATCAATTTATTGCGTGAGGGCCTGGATTTGCCGGAAGTGGCATTGGTAGCAATTTTGGACGCAGACAAAGAGGGGTTCTTGCGTTCGGATACTTCGTTGACTCAGACAGCCGGACGTGCTGCAAGAAATATAGACGGCAAAGTTATTATGTATGCCGACAAAATCACCGACTCCATGCAACGAACCATTGACGAAACCAACCGGAGAAGATTGAAACAAATGGAATATAATCGTAAACACGGCATCACTCCAAAACAGATTGTCAAAAAAAGATCCAGTGCGTTTTCAAACGATGAACCTTCAAAAGAAAGCGTGCAATACAGCGATGATGTTTTAAAAGGTTTGGTGGCTGATCCGGTCATAAAATACCTTCCTGTGGATAAATTGGAAAAACTAATGTGGCAAACAAAAGAAGCCATGGAGAAAGCAGCAAAAGAAACCAATTTTCTTGAAGCCGCCCGTTTAAGGGATGAATTACTTGCAATCTCCCGCTTAATCAAAGAAAAATCAGGAAATTAACAAGATGCTATGAATAAAAAATTTGTGCACTTCTCCCTTCACTCAAAAGTGTAACATAATATTGTGAAAATTTTTGAGAATGAGATTGTTTTATGTTTTCTTCCTTTTAGTATTTGCTTTCCCTTCATTTGCTCAAATAATCATGCATGCTCCTTGTCATTACCGTGATGATTTCAAACACTATCAAATTCTAAATGTCGGCATTTTTCACGACACTTTGGAAATTGAATTAATGCATACCATAGATAATGAACCTGAATTTCAACTGCAATTATGTGGCACAGATACTATTCAGGGCTTTTTGCGTTTCCATCTTAAATTATTACCGGTCAAAGATTTTGAAATTTCCAATACAATCAAGCATAAAAAATTGTATTTTTACATTAGAGAATTGAAAACTGTAGAAAATTATGAAATTTTGTTGTGTATCGACGATTCCGGTAAGATTACTCATTACCCTTAACTTTTTGATGGGATATTTCCTTTCGGCACAAATCAATTTACCATTCGAGCCACTTTCGCATCAATTCCGGTTACCTGATCCTCCCGTAGTTGAACTAACTCCTCCCGATGTCAACAAAGCACGAGAAGAGGATGCCATCACCGATCAATATAAAGATATTCCGTGGCGTTTTGGTTTGCCTGTGAGTGTTTCGTTCAATACATTAAATTCCGGAATATGGTTTACCGAAAAAAATATGGCTGTTTGGCGTTTGAAAATAAGAATACCGGGAGCCAAAAGTTTGAATGTCAATTACAATAAATTTCACATGCCCGAAGGTGCAAAATTTTTTGTTTACTCACCCCGTAAAAAATCGATTCTTGGTGCTTTCTCATCATTTCATCATAATCCTGACGGAAGGTTTGCCACAGGTTTTATCTATGATGACGAAATTATATTTGAAATCAATGTGCCTTTATCTCTCTACGACCGTGTAGAGTTAGAAATTTCTGAAATAATTTATGGATACAGAACACTTAACGACTGGCTAAAAAACTTTGGAGATGCAGGTGGATGTAATGTGAATGCCATCTGTGATTCATTGCAATGGAAACCCGAACTTCGGTCGGTCGTTATGTTGCTTACGTCCGGAAATGCAAGGTTTTGCAGTGGTGCCTTGATTAACAATACAGCCAATGACGGAAAGCCCTATGTTTTGACCGCCAATCATTGTGGTGTATCTACCAATAATATCTTTATGTTTAACTATTATTCCTCACAATGTTCACCCTCCATAGACGGAAACATCAATATGACCATACAAGGTTGTACGATAAGAGCGGCATCATCCAACAGTGATTTTTGTCTTGTAGAGCTCAACCAAACTCCCCCTTCGTCTTATCAAGTAATCTATGCCGGGTGGGATGCCTCCGGACGTACTCCTTTACAAGCAACCGGTATTCATCATCCGAGCGGAGATGTGGCAAAAATATCCCATCAATTGGATTCCTTGCAATCATCGGGTTATTACCTGCAAGGGAATAATCATTGGAAAGTCGATAATTGGGAATCCGGTACAACTGAAGGGGGGTCGTCCGGTTCTCCTTTGTTTGACGAATATCATTTGATTACAGGTCAACTGCATGGAGGCAATGCTTCTTGTTTTGCAACAGATTACGCCGATTATTACGGGAAATTCTCCGTATCTTGGGATTTTTATGCCGATAGCAGTCAACAATTGAAATATTGGCTCGATCCATCCCAATCCGGTAAAAAAAGGTTAATTGCCTTTGACCCCAATCCTTCCTTGCATAATTTAAATTTAACTCTACTGTCGATGCAAGGTATTTATGGCACCTCCTGCGGGAATGCAACACCATACATCATAGTGAGAAATACAGGAAATCAACCCATTTTGCAAGCCAAGATAAAGTTTATTTTAAATGGTTGGCAGAGTGTGACTCTTATGAAAAACTTTGATACATTGAAGTATCTTGCCACCGATACCGTCCATGTGCCCATTTTGAATTTTGCACCCGGTATAAATCAACTGGAAGTTCAGGTGATGGAAGTGAACTCACAACAAGATTATCAACCGGACAATCACTTAATCCGGACTTTTTTCTATCAAAACAACCCTATAAACCTTTCGCTGCAAATTAAAACCGACAATTTCGGCTCTGAAACTTATTGGGAAATTCAATCATCAGACGGTACGGTGATAAGCAAAGGCGGACCTTATGAAGATGTGAACGGAGGACAAACCTTCAACTACAATTTATGTCTGTGGGAAGGATGTTTCCGGTTGGTGTTGAAAGATGCATATGGAGATGGATTTTGTTGTAATTACGGCTCGGGATATCTATTGATTAAGCAAGGAAATGACACGTTAATTTTTAATAATACGTTCAATTCTAATTCCTTAACACAAGATTTTTGTGTGGGAGATTCATGTCAATTGTTTATCAATGCTGTCATCATTCCTCCTGCCCCCAATAGCGGATCGGTTGATCTCATTGTTTTTGGAGGAACCGGAAATTACTCTTTCCAATGGAGTAATGGCGCAACCACAGAAGATCTCACAAATGTGCCGCCGGGTGTTTATACGGTTATTGTAACCGACCAGATGAGCGGTTGTACCGATTCAGCCACATTTACATTGGGAGTCAATAACATAAAGGCATTATCAACCGGTAATTCGGATATTATTTTATATCCCAACCCGGGTGACAATATTGTCAACATAAAATCACACGAACCACTTGAATTGGTGAAAATATACAACTTGCATGGAAAATTATTAAAAACATATCAAAACATAAATCAGAACAATTTTTCGATCCATACAGAATTACCTGCAGGAATATACATATTTGAAGTTAAAACCAACAAAACCATCCAAACAATAAGATGGATGGCAAAATAATTTGATTTTTAGGTGCTTAACAATATTGGTTTTCTAAAAGAAAGTTGCAAAAAAGACCTGAAACCTTTATGGAATAAAGAAAAGATGACCATACAATACAGTTTCAAGGTGCATAAATATATAAAAAAATAGATTTTTATTCAAAAAAAATTTTATAGAAAAAATTGTTAATTAAAAAATTGAACAGGAAAAAATCAAAAAAATATTCTTTATATTATTGCTACGTAAAAATTGTCTGTTATGGAAAATATAAATGTTACGAAAACTACGGAAGAACAAAAAGTAAATGTAAATGTAAAAGAACAACAAACCGGTACTTCCGCTATGAAAAAAAGTTATGATTACAATGAAGTATTGGCAGCAGCCATTGAATACTTCAAAGGGGACGAACTTGCGGCAAATGTTTGGATAAACAAATATGCCCTGAAAGATTCGTTCGGCAATATCTACGAGTTGACCCCCGATGATATGCACCGCCGTTTGGCCCGTGAAATTGCCCGCATCGAAAAAAAATATCCCAACCCTATTTCCGAGGAAGAAATTTATCAATTGCTCAAAGATTTCAAATACATCATTCCTCAAGGAGGACCCATGACAGGCATTGGAAATGATTTTCAAATTGCATCATTGTCAAACTGTTTTGTAATTGGTAACGACGGTCCGAGTGATTCCTATGGGGCGGTATTAAAAATTGATGAGGAACAAGTACAACTAATGAAAAGAAGAGGGGGTGTCGGACATGACCTTTCCCACATACGTCCGAAAGGTTCGCCTGTGATGAACAGTGCTTTGACCTCAACAGGAGTAGTTCCGTTTATGGAACGTTATTCAAACTCTACACGTGAAGTGGCTCAAGATGGACGTAGAGGAGCATTAATGTTGACAATATCTATTAAACACCCTGACAGCGAAGCATTTATTGATGCAAAATTGGACGGCACTAAAGTGACCGGCGCCAATGTTTCGGTCAAAATCGACGACGAATTTATGCAAGCGGTAAAAAATGACACTGTATATGTACAAAAGTTCCCCATTGACAGCGACAAACCCATGGTGACCAAAGAAGTGAATGCCCGCAAACTTTGGGAAAAAATTATACACAATGCATGGAAATCTGCAGAACCGGGCGTATTATTTTGGGATACAGTCATTCGCGAATCGGTACCTGATTGTTATGCCGATTTAGGATTTAAAACCGTTTCTACCAATCCATGCGGAGAGATTCCTTTATGTCCTTATGACAGTTGTCGTTTATTGGCTATCAATCTGTTTAGTTATGTTGATAATCCTTTCACACCCGAAGCGAAGTTTAATTGGGAGAAATTTAAAAATCATGCCCGCCTTGCCTTGAGAATCATGGATGACATAGTTGATTTGGAATTGGAGAAAATTGACAAAATCATAGAAAAAATCAATAAAGACCCTGAAGATGAGGAAATTAAATCAAGAGAGTTAAACCTTTGGAAAAAGATAAAGGAAAAATGTATTCTTGGAAGAAGAACCGGCGTTGGCATTACGGCCGAAGGTGATATGCTTGCTGCTTTGGGATTGAGATATGGAAGCGACGAAGCTATTGAGTTCTCTACAGAAGTGCACAAAACTTTGGCATTGGAAGTTTATGAATCATCTGTTGACTTAGCTAAAGACAGAGGCGCTTTTCCAATTTACGACAGCATACGCGAAGAAAAAAATCCGTTTATCAACCGAATTAAAGCAGCACGTCCCGAACTTTATGAAAAGATGATAAAATATGGACGTCGCAATATAGCCATGTTGACCATTGCACCCACCGGAACTACCAGCATCATGAGCCAAACTACTTCAGGCATCGAACCGGTCTTTCTCGTTTCTTATAAAAGAAGAAGAAAAGTTAACCCCAATGATAAAAATGTGAGAGTGGATTTTGTGGACGAAGTAGGAGATGCCTGGGAAGAATATCATGTTTTCCATCATAAGTTTATCGATTGGTTGAAAATCAACAACTATAACGTAGACGAAATGGAAAAACTAACCCAGGAAGAACTCAATGAAATCATCAAAAAATCACCTTATTACAAATCTACAGCGAATGATATCGATTGGGTAGCTAAAGTGAAAATGCAAGGAGCTATTCAAAAATGGGTAGATCATTCCATCAGTGTGACGGTCAATATTCCTGAAGAGACAAGCGAAGAGATGGTTTCTAAAATTTACATGACCGGTTGGGAGAGTGGCTGTAAAGGAATCACAGTTTATCGCGAAGGATCACGTTCGGGGGTATTGGTTTCCGAAAAGAAAGATAAAAAAAGCGAAGAAAACCAGGACAACGTTTTTAAAAATACCAATGCGCCCAAAAGACCAAAAGTTTTGGAAGCAGATGTCATCAAATTTAAAAATAATGATGAAAACTGGGTAGCTGTAGTCGGATTGTTAAACGGACGCCCATATGAAATTTTCACCGGAAGGGCGGAAGATTCTTTCCAAATTCTCTCATTTGTCGACAAAGGATGGGTAATCAAAAATAAAACAGAAGACGGTAAATCCCGTTATGATTTTCAATATGTCGACAAAGATGGGTACAAAACAACCATTGAAGGATTGTCGCGTACATTTAATGAAGAATATTGGAATTACGCAAAATTGATTTCCGGGGTGTTACGTCACGGAATGCCTATTGAATATGTAGTGGATATGGTGAGTGATTTGCATTTGAGCGGTGAAACATTGAACACTTGGAAGAATGGTGTAGTCAGAGCTTTGAAAAGATACATACCAGATGGAACCATTCCAGCCCATAACGTTTGTCCGAACTGCGGTGACGAATCACTTGTTTATGAAGAAGGTTGCTTAAACTGTAAAAGTTGCGGAATGAGCAAATGCTCATAAATAAAAATGATAAACATAAGTAACTTTGGGGTGGAACATGCATGTTCTACCCCTTCTTTTTATGTAGAAACACTGCCGGAAGATGGATTTAATACCCAATATCAATCAATTTTATAAGCCGGTGCAGGTTGTTTTGTGGTTGGTGTTTAATCTTGCTTTCTGGATGTATTTGTATTTTAACAGGGAAAGGGTTTTTTATATTTTAAAAGGCGTGTCTCAACCACGAATAATTTTGCAATTGGCCCGTGAAGAAAAAGTTTATACCCAAAGGGTAAATCTGTCATTATACTTATTTTCTGTGTTTTTTCTATCGGGATTTGTATACATTTCGCTTTATCCTAAATTATTTGAACAAGAGAATTTTCCCCTTACCTGGTTTAAATTTTCTGTCATTTTTTTGATTGTTTTTTCCGGAAAAGGATGGATAGATTGGGTGATATTAAAACTATATGAAGTAAAAGAATGGAAAACCATAGAAACGATATTTTACTATTATCTTTCTATTTTGTCTATTCCTTTTTCCTGGCTCATGGCAGTTTTGTGGCTTACCGACATGCAGGGCAAATGGTTGATTTTCAAATTATTTTTGATGTTGTTTGCAATGGTATATGCTGTGATTTTATTCAGGAAATTAAGCATGTTTAAAATGTTGCATATCCCGAATTTGATTATTTTTTTGTACTTTTGCACCCTTGAAATATTTCCGGCTATCTTGTTGGGAAATTGGATTATAAAAATAATTAACATCTATGAATAAAAAAATTAAATCCATTTTAATTTCACAACCAAAACCTGAAAATGGAAAATCTCCTTATCAAATACTTGAAGAGAAATACCACATAAAAATCGACTTCCGCCCCTTTGTAGAAATACAAGGAGTGCCTGCAAGAGAATTTAGACAAAACAAAATAAACATTTCCGATTTTACCGCCGTTGTGATAACGAGTAAAAATGCTGCGGATCATTTTTTCAGAATTGCCGAAGAAATGCGATATCAAGTACCTGAAACCATTAGATATTTTTGCTTGTCTGAAGCTATTGCTTTTTACCTTCAAAAATATATTCCGTTTAGAAAGCGTAAGATTTTTTATGGCAATGGTACTCTGGAAGATCTGGCATCGAGTATATTGAAATATAAACAAGAAAAATTTCTTGTGCCATGTTCTGAAATTCACAAGCAGGATATTTTAAACTTTTTGAAAAAACATAAAATCAAACACGAAAAAGCTATTCTATACCGCACTGTATGTTCGGATCTTTCCGATTTGAAAAATATCAATTATGATATGATTTGCTTCTTCAGTCCGGCCGGCATTTCTTCTCTATTTAAGAACTTCCCCGATTTCAAACAAAATGACACCAAAATAGCCGTGTTTGGAGAAACAACTGCAAAAGCCGCCAAAAAACATGGTTTAAAAGTTGATATTAAAGCCCCTACAGAAAATGCTCCATCCATGTCGGCAGCAATTGAAAATTACATTAAAAATAACAAATAACACGGGACCGTTGATTGATTCATGAAAAAATATGCCTTGCCCAAAACACTGGTTGTCAAAAAAAGAAAAGATTTTGAAAGATTATTTTCCGATGGCAAGACAATTTACGAACATCCCCTAAAATTAAAATATCTGCTGGTTGATCCTTCGTTTTCATTTAAAGTTGCTTTTGTTGTGCCTTCCAAATTGATTAAAAAATCAACAAAAAGAAACCTTATCAAAAGAAGAATGAGGGAAGCGTTTAGAATAAACAAGGATAAGTTGCTAATGCCTATAGATCCATTGGCAGAGCGATACAATCTATTGTTGTGGATTTATGCTTCCAACGAGTTGTCAGATTTCAAGACCATTGAAAATAAAATAATCTTAATTTTACAACGTTTGAACAAAGAACTGTGATCAAAAAAATAAATAAAATTCTTTTGATGCCTTTATTGTGGTTGATTAAGTTCTATCAATTGGCCATTTCGCCGATGTTGGGAGCAAATTGCCGGTTTATGCCTACGTGTTCGGCCTATTTTATCGAAGCTGTAAAAAAACATCAATGGAAAGGTGTTTATTTGGGCATTAAAAGAATTTTACGTTGTCATCCATGGGGTGGACACGGATATGATCCTGTGCCTTAAAAATGTTTGAATATGAAATCGAATAAAAAATTTAAATGGTTGATTGGAATTCCTGCTTTGATATTTTCATTGTTTTTTGCCGGAATCAAATCGTCCGAATATTTTGAAATATCTAAAAATCTCGACATTTTCGCATCGGTTGTCAGAGAGCTTAATAATTATTATGTCGATCCCATCAAGCCCGGAGAATTGATTAAAAATGGCATTGATGCCATGCTTGAAAAGCTCGACCCCTACACAGTTTATATTTCCGAAGCGGAAATAGAAGATTACAAAATTATGACCACAGGTCATTACGGAGGCATAGGATCCGTTATACAACAAAGAGATGGATACATCATGATTGTGCAACCTTACGAAAACTCCCCGGCAGTGAAAGCCGGTTTGATGGCAGGCGATTTTATCCTAGAGGTAAATGGAATCTCAACCAAAGGAAAATCCATCGATGAAGTCCGTAACATTTTGATGGGACAGCCGGGTACTACTGTTACTCTAAAAGTAAAACGCCCGTTCAAGGAAGAAGAATTTATGGTGGATGTTTTGAGGGAAGATGTCAAAATAAAAGACGTGCCTTATGCCGGTATGATCAAAAACGGCATAGGATACATCAAGTTGAACAGTTTTACCGAAACCGCTTCAAAAGAATTAAAAGAAGCATTTTTAGAACTCAAAGAAAAACAAGGCATGAAAGCTCTTGTTATTGATTTGAGAAACAATGGGGGAGGATTGCTTCGTGAAGCCGTGGCTATTGTCAACTTTTTTATTGATAAGGGCAAAACAGTGGTAATGACCAAAGGGAAACTGGAAGAATGGGATAAGGTCCATAAAACCACTTCTGTTCCTTTGGACAAAGATATTCCTTTAGTCATTTTAGTCAATGAAAATTCAGCATCGGCAAGTGAGATTGTAGCCGGAGCATTGCAGGATTATGACCGGGCTGTTTTGATAGGAAAAAATACCTTTGGAAAAGGTTTGGTTCAAAACATCGTTCCTTTGAGTTATAATGCCCAACTAAAAGTTACGGTGGCTAAATATTATATACCAAGTGGGCGTTGTATTCAAAAAATTGATTATTCTCACAAAGATGAAAACGGCGAACCTTTGCCTGTTCCCGATAGTTTAAAAAGAAAATTTAATACTTTGTATAGCAAACGTCCCGTATTTGATGGAGATGGAATAACACCGGATATTATCATAGAAGATACCAAAACGACCCCTTTAATAGTCGCTTTGATGCAAAATCATGTAATTTTCGACTTTTCGACATTGTTCAGACAAAAAAATTCCACCATTGCCAATCCTTCAACCTTTGAGATTGATGAAAAGATTTATACAGAATTTCAACAATTTGCCGAATCAAAAAAATTGCAATATAAATCCGAAACGTTCGAACATTGGGAAGAATTCAAAAAAGCAGCAGGAAAGGAAAATTACGATAAAATATTGGCCGAAGAATATAAAACTATTGAAAGAAAAATAAAACCCGATATCAAAAAAGATTTGGAACTATCCAAAGAAACTATCAAGCTTTTGCTTGGAAGTGAGATAGTTTCAAGATATTATTACCAAAAAGGTGAAATTCAATTTTATCTACATCATGACCCTTATATTGATTCAGCTTTGAAAGTTTTAGGTGATCCGGCATATTATCAAAAGATTTTGTCGGGAATGTAAATGAATCTGATATGAAAATTTCGATCCCGGCAAAACCGGATACATTTACGTTCATTGTCCTGTTTTTCTTTTCTTTGTTATTTGCCGGATTGCCAAATTCCAAATTTTTGTTGAGTATTGGCCAGATTGGTTTGGCTTTTGCTTTCGTTTATTCTTATTTTAAAAGAAAATCAAATCTTCATCAACAATTCAGAACATTGGATAAATCTTCCCAATGGCTGTTTTATTCACTGGTCATTTATTATTGCCTTCATTTGATCGGAATGCTATATACTGATGATAGAACTTCAGGGCCGGAAGATTTGAGAATTAAATTACCCATTATCATCATTCCTTTATTTGCAATATTTTTTTCATCGATCATCAAACCTTATGCAGTATTTTTAATCAGAATTTTTATTATCTCTGTATTCATTACATTATTGACAGGCATATTGCTGATATCTTTTGAGAATATTCAAATTTTAAATCATTACAGAAATATTTCTCCTTTTATTTCCCACATAAGGTTTTCGTTAATGATGGTCTTTTGTGTGGTTATTTTGTTGAATTATAATGTTTTTGATAATTTTTATTTGAGAATCATTGCGGCATTGTTTATCATTTGGGCACTTTTTTATTGGGGAATGTTTTCGGGTTTGGTGCCTTTGATTGTAATTTTCCTAATGTGGTTACTCTCTACAATGGTCCGAAATGCACAAAAATACAGTCGTGTAATTTTTGGATTGGCTCTTACTTTTATGGTATTTATATTGATTGCGGCGATATTTTCCTTCAATGAATATAAAAATGTCAATTTACCGAAAGAATATGATATCACATTAAAAAAAGAACGTCAAGCCGGTTGGATCAATGGAGCCGACAGCATCCGTGAAAACGGTTATTTGATTTACGATGCTGTTAATTTGCCGGGTTTGATTCAGGCATGGAATAATAGATCCACCGTTAAAATTGACATGCACCGTGACATCTGGTCGCAAAACATCATTTATACTCTGTTGAGATATCTCTCATCGAAAGGCATGATAAAAGATTCTCTGTCTGTAAATCAACTTTCCGAAAATGAAATCAAAGCGATTGAAGAAAACATTCCGAATTATTTGTATCTCGGGATGCCGGTTTGGAAAAAAAGAATTTTTGAAATTTTTTGGGAATGGGATACATATTTACATTTTGGTTTGGCCGATGGCAAGACCACTGTTATGAGATATTTATATTGGAATACGGCCATAAAGGTAATTTCAAGAAACTTTTTGACCGGTGTTGGTACCGGTGATGTCAAATCTGCCATTTACGATGCATATAAAAAATATCAAGTGCCTTTATCATCAAATTATTATTCAGAACCACACAATCAATGGTTAACTTCCGGTGTAGCGTTTGGTATTTGGGGGATATTCAGTTTATTATTGGTCTTTACTTTTGCTTTTTACAGAGCATTTAAAAAAAATTCCGCCGGATACTTTGCATTTCTTATCATTGGCGTAATTTCTATGATGACGGATGATACTTTAGAAACTCAAATTGGTGTGACATTTTTTATTTTGCTTTTATCCTGGTTTGAATGGTTCGACGGATTCAATGCTGAAAGTGAAACAACCAAGAAAATCAGACCTGTTAAATCCCGAAAAATATAAAATTAAAAGACCATTGTAATTATTTTCTGAAAGCATAACCCGATAACCCAACAAGATTTTTTTGTTCATCAAAACCTGAAATGACATACATGCATTGCAACTTGTTTCTTTTTAAGGAAGACAATTTTACATTACTTTTGCAAGTGTAAATAAATAAACGTCATGAACGAAGTAGCAATAAAAGTGATGAAATTATTGACAGAAATTTCCGGCAATGAAGCCATTGACAATCCTGATATAAAATTTAACCGGATAGATAATTGGAATTCTATTCATCATGCCGCTTTTTTACACGAATTGGAGCAAACATTCGGTATCCAATTCAGCATTGATGACTTGATATCAATCGAATCGCCGGCCGATGTCGTTAAAATTATTTTATCCCATAAGAATGGCTGAATTGTTGTTGCATTATCATCGTGATATCCATCAATGGAAAAAAAGCGATTTTTCTTCAGAACATCCGGTAATTTCATTGCCAAGAGCCGAGTTCTTTACCCATTACATTTTTTTTCAACCCGAAGATGTTTGGTTAGTTGATTGGAAAGAAAACAGCAATATAAAATCATCTTGTTGTGGTTATCCGGATTTTTTGGAGGACAACACCAGGTTTTTCTGGAACGCCGGTTGGTGGGCAGAAAAAGGTTTTAATAATTCCATGAAAACTTTTCTGGCATGGATAAAAAGCACTGATGGAATGGTTCTGCTTAATGATTTACCCGAACGTTCTTTAAATATTGTCAGAAATCTTTCCTTTTTTGAAATTTTACCTTCTCAAACTCTTTATCAATTGGTTTTCAGACCTTATCTGCCTGATAATTTAAAGTTAAACAACAATTTTTTTCAATGGATCGATGAACAAATCCTTTCCCTGGCTTTTCTCCCAAAAAATCAAGGTGTATTTCATGCTCAACCCGTTGAAATGAAACAACCTGACCACGCAAAAGTTGACGAATTTTTGAAATCTTTTTCCGGCAATTTAACTTTATGGTCGACCCAAAAAATTCTTATGCCCGAAAAATATCCCTGGATTTTGACAACATCAAACAAACAAAATAAGAATTATGCATTTACTTTATGTAAATCGCGATATTTCAGAAAAACATACATATGGAAAAACAACAATACTGTTTCGGGATTGATGACATTGATGGTGAGCGGTCAATATCTGAAAATACCATACATGTTTGCCTCGGATGACGAGATTTACCGTGATATGAAGAATTTTTTAAAACAATTTATCATTTCATTGAAAATTCCTGTTTTGCTTACTACAAGGGAAGATCTTGCTCAATCTTTACAAGGCATAACTTTTAAAATAAGAAAACATAAAATTCACAGAGCTGCTTCAAAAAAACTCTCATCTAAAATTAAAAATTTAATGTGGCAAGATGGTGAAGGTGACTGGAGTTATACCTAAACAAAAATCCATGTACGGTAAAATTTATAAAATTCCATCTAAAGAAGTTGATGTCGAAAAATGGGATCAAGCATTATATCAGATGAAATGTTTTCGTCCCGAAGCATCAACAGCTTTTTTAGGCAGTATTACTCATTGGGATGCATTGATTATGGAAGATTACTCTGCCTTCATGCCTTTAACCTATAGGCAACAATTTTTTTGGAAAAAATATGTACAACCGATATGGGCTCAACAGTTGGGAGTATTTGAAGAAAATCCCGGTGAATTGTTGCCGGTATTTATTGAATTTTTAGTGAAAAAACAAATACGGTTTCATTTACATTTTCATGAAAAAACAGACCTTCGATTGATTCCCGGCACATGGAAAGTAATAGAAAGGCCCAATTTTATATTGTCATTGGATAGATCTTATGCCGTTTTATATAAAAATTTTTCCAATCATACCCGGAGACATATCAAAAAATGCCTGATGCAGAATTTTCAGCTTAATTGGGTAGAATCTTCCGAAGAAAAAATTCCGGCTCATGTATGGGAAATTTTAAAATTAAAAATACACTACAACGATTTAAGAAAATTAAAAAAATGGGTATTTCATCAAAACCTTAAAAAAAACATAAAATGGGCTTTCATTTATGATAATGGAGTTTTGAGCGGGGTAGGTATTTTCGGATTTTATCCACAACGAATCATTTATCATGCAGGGGTGATGAAACACCAAACCAGACAAAAAGGGGGATTTTATTTTTTATTCAATCGATTGATAGAACAATATTCTTGTCATGATCTACTGCTCGACTTCGAAGGATCAAAAATACCCGGTGTGGCCAGATTTTTTGCCGGCTTCGGAAGTCATAATCAACCTTTTTTTGAAATTGTTAATTAAATCAAAAGATATCATAGAATAAAAAAATAAAATTGTTTAACATTGCATAAAGAAAACCTCGGAAATGAAATCGGGAGACATACTGAAAGAAAAGATGAAACCGGCAATTGATAACGACACCTTAATCAAAGCATACCGCTTGATGAAGACAGCCGAAACCATGGCAAAGATTTATGAAGAAAACAGGGCTGTTACTTCCAAATATGTGCATGCCACTTCACGAGGTCACGAAGCTATACAAATTGCCACAGGTTTACAACTGACAAAAGACGATTGGGTTGCCCCTTATTATCGCGATGATAGTCTTTTGCTGGCGATTGGCATGACTCCCTATGAATTGATGTTGCAACTACTGGCAAAAAAAGACGATCCATTCAGCGGAGGACGTACATACTACAGCCATCCCAGTTTAAACAGACCCGATATGCCCAAGATACCCCATCAATCATCGGCTACAGGTATGCAGGCAATACCTACTACAGGAGTTGCTATGGGGATTGCATACAGGGAAAAAACAGGGATTCCATTAGATTGGGACCGTCCACCGGTGGTTGTTTGTTCTCTTGGAGATGCATCAGTTACCGAAGGTGAGGTTTCGGAGGCTTTTCACATGGCTGCTCTTAAACAATTGCCCATCATTTTTTTGGTACAAGACAACGAATGGGATATTTCGGCACATGCTTCCGAAATTCGATTACAGGATGCTTATGAATATGCTGCGGGCTTCAAAGGACTTGAAGCCGTATCAATAGATGGAAGCCGCTTTGATGTTGCATATCTTACCATGCAACAAGTCATTGACACAGTGAGAAAAGAAAGAAGACCATTTTTGGTACATGCAAAAGTACCATTGTTAAACCATCACACTTCCGGAGTAAGAAAAGAATGGTATAGAGACGATCTTGACAAACACGCATTGCGTGATCCCATACCAAAAATGAAGCAATTGTTGATCAAAGCCGGAGTGGATATCGGCGATATTTTAGAATGGGACAAAGAGATTGAATCAAACGTGAGAAACGATTATGAAAAAGCATTACAAGCACCTGAGCCATCTCCCGCCGATGTTGAGAAATTTGTATTTGCCCCAACACCCATAACCGAAGAAAAGGGAGAGCGTCAACCAAAAGACAAAGAACCTACCGTAATGGTAGATTGTGCTTTGTTTGCCATACGTGAATTGATGGAAGATCATCCTGAATGTTTGTTATATGGTCAGGATGTGGGACGCAGATTGGGCGGAGTGTTTCGTGAAGCTGCCACGCTTGCACAAAAATTTGGAGACGAAAGAGTGTTCAATACCCCTATTCAAGAGGCATTTATAGTCGGAAGCACTGTTGGAATGTCGGCCGTGGGATTAAAACCTATTGTTGAAGTGCAATTTGCCGATTATATTTGGCCCGGATTAAATCAATTATTTACAGAAGTTAGTCGTTCTTATTATCTTTCAAACGGCAAGTGGCCCGTGAGTATGATTCTGCGTGTTCCCATAGGCGCCTATGGCAGTGGTGGTCCTTATCACTCATCATCGGTTGAGAGTGTTTTGACAAATATCAAAGGAATTAAAATAGCATATCCTTCTACCGGTGCAGATTTAAAAGGATTGATGAAAGCTGCATTTTATGACCCTAATCCGGTTGTAATGCTTGAACATAAAGGATTGTATTGGTCAAAAATTAAAGGAACCGAGGGAGCCAAAACCATTGAACCTTCCAGGGATTATATTTTGCCTTTTGGCAAAGCAAGAAAAGTGATTGAAGCCAAAAAAGAACACATAGAAAAAGGACAAAGCGCCCTGGTAGTAACATATGGGAGAGGAGTTTACTGGTCGTTGATGACCGGACAAGCCAAAGAGGGACAATTGGAAATCATAGACCTTCGTACTTTGGTGCCTTTGGACGAAGAGATGATTTTTGAAAGCGTTAAAAAACACAATAAGGTAATGGTCGTTACCGAAGAACCTGTAGGAAATTCATTTGCCCGTTCTTTGGCAGGTTTGATTCAAGAGAATTGTTTCCAATGGCTGGATGCGCCCGTCATGGTTGTCGGATCTAAAAACATACCGGCCCCACCATTGAACGAGAATTTAGAAAGGGCATACTTGCCAAACGAAGAAAAAATTTCGCAAAAATTGAATGAATTAATTAATTATTAAATTGTTTACTGTATATGAAAAAGATACTTTTGTTGCACGGTGCATTGGGTTGTAAGGAAGATATGAAAGAATTGTCGGCAGAATTAAAGGAATTAGGGTATAACGCCCACTCTTTGGATTTTTCCGGACACGGAAAGAAAAAATTACCGGAGCATTTTTCCATACACTTATTGGCAAATGATGTAGTTGAGTATTTGAGGAATCATGAAATTGACAAAATTCATATTTTTGGATATACACTCGGTGGTTATGTAGGTATGTATCTGGCCAAATATTTCCCTCATTTGGTAGATTCATTGATTACCTTGGGAACCAAATTCAGATGGAACCCACAAGCTGCTTCCGAATTTATCGAAACAATACGTCCCGAAACGATCAAAAAAAACAAAAAACTCTATGAACAACTAATAAAAAAACACGGCAAAAAAGTTGATCAGCTAATTGAAAAATTGATTGAATTTTATCAAAGCATGGGCACAGAAGCCCCACTGCATCTTGAAGAATATCTTGCCATCGAATGCGAGACACTCATTTTGAGAGGAGAAAACGATACCTGGGTTACCGAAGAGGAATGTCTGAATGTGAAAGATCATATTTTGCATTCTCAATATCAGGTTTTAAGTAAAACTCCCCGTGATTGGGATAAAGTGAACAAAAAGAAATTGGCTAAAATCATTGCTGATTTTATCAACAACCAAAATATATAAAAAATTGAAAAATGGATCTTTGGAACAGCATTTTTAACATTAAAAAACTCAACCGGCAAAAACCGGCCAAAGGAAAGGTGCTCATTGCAGAACCATTTATGTTAGACCCAAATTTCAAAAGGAGTGTTGTATTTTTGTGTGATCATGACGAAAATGGCACTTTCGGCCTGATATTAAATAAACCGTTGGATATAGATCCGGCTTCTGCTTTTAAAAAATTCCCCAAAATAAATACAAAAATTTTTTATGGAGGTCCTGTTGCCAACGACTCTTTGTTTTATATACATACGATGGGAGACATTATTCCGGAATCCCAAAAGATTAATGAAAACCTTTGGCTCGGTGGTGATTTCGACGTCATTTCGAAATTGTTAGAAAAAGGAAGTATGAAATTAAGTGAAATCAAATTTTTTATCGGTTATTCCGGTTGGGGTAGCGGTCAACTTGATTTTGAAATGAGCGAAAATGCTTGGATTGTAGCCGATGCGACATTGGATGATATTTTGTCGCAGAATGCAGATGACTTATGGAACAATATGCTTTCAAGGATGGGAGATGATTATAAAAAATTAACATTGGTACCACGCAATCCTATTTTAAATTAATTTTACTATATGAAAAACTTCTTACCGGACAGATTAAACAGATTAAATAAAATTTACTGGTTCGCACTATTTTTTTTTATTTTTAATTTAACTTATTCCCAATCTAAAAAAAATGCCAAACCACCGGTTCCGGGTATCGAAAATTATTATTTGGTGGGGAATTACTACTTTTTGGAAGAAAATTACATTGATGCACTTCCTTTTTTTGATACATTGAGAAAATATTATCCGAAAACCATTGAATATTGGTTCAAAGCAGGAGTATGCTATCTGCACAAACCGGCTTATGTAGACACGGGGTTGGCATTGCTGCTTTATGTATATGAGAAAAAGCCCAAAACCGAAAAAATTTTGTATTGGTTGGGGCGTGCCTATTGTCTCAATTATGAATTTGACAAGGGGATTGCTTGTTTCAACAACATATTGACCGACAAAAAAATATCTCCGACATACAAAAAAGAGGTAGAACATTTAATCAGACAAGCCGAAAGTGCCAAACAATTGGTAAAAAATCCTGTTGATGTAAAAGTCCGCAACTTGGGAGCTCCTGTCAATAGCGAATGGGATGAATACAGCCCGATCATCAATTCAGACGGAACCAAAATGATGTTTACTTATCGTGGTCCTTTGTCTACAGGTGGCAAACAAAACGATTTTGGCGATCCGGATTCGTTGGGAACTTATTTTGAAGATATTTTTTACACCGAGTTTAAAGATGGTTCATGGAAAGAACCACAAAAACTTGACAGTAACATCAACACCAAACAACATGAAGCCACTGTTCAACTCAGTCCTGATGGTCAAACTATGTTGTATTACAAAGATACCGAACAAGGCAGTGGCGATATTTTAATTACTTCATTGGAAGGTAACATATGGCTCACTCCCGAAAGATTGCCTATATGTTCGCCGGAATGGGAGGGAAGTGCTGCTATTTCTCCCGATGTAAAATTCATAATTTTTTCTTCTGACCGTCCCGGTGGATACGGCGGTATTGACTTATACATATCGAAGCTCGATTCCGAAGGATTTTGGGGTCCGGCCGAAAATTTGGGACCTGTCATCAATACCGAATACAACGAAGACGGAGTGTTTATCCATCCTGATGGCAAAACTATCATTTTCAGCTCCGAAGGCCATAATTCTATGGGCGGATACGATATATTCATCACAAGAATGAACGATGACGGCACATTCAGCCAACCGGAAAACCTCGGTTATCCAATCAACACTCCGGGCAATGACATCTTTTTTGTGGTAACAGGAGATGGACGCAGGGCTTATTTTTCATCCGAAAGAAAAGATGGTTTGGGCAGGAAAGATATTTACGAAATGGATGTGAGCAAGGTCATTCGCCCAAAAATTGTCGGACTTGTTAAAGGGATAACAACAGAAGACCACCAACCTATTGGTTCTAAGATTTTTATTAAAGAAGATGGCAAAGACGAAATATTACTCGTTGTCACATCAAATTCTCAAACCGGAGAGTATCAATTTAATTTACCTGCAGGAAAAAATTTTCAAATTACATATGTATCAAACGTCACAGGAGCAAGCAAAGAAAGGAAGGTATATTTTGACACTTTGCAACAATATACTGAGAAAAAATTAAATGTAGATTTCGCTCATGATTATTTATCGATAGATGGTAAGGTCAAATGGTATAGCAACAAAAGTGCCAACGGAACCGAATTGTTATTGGTGGAATGTCAGGATACCTCCAAAAAGTGGTTTTCATTGGTTAATGAAAAAGGTGAATTTTCTTTTACCGGCATTCCATTAAAAACCTGCTATAAATTGTATGTTTTTAAAACAAACAATGAAACAACGGATGACACTCTTTATGTAGATGCATTTGCCCATCTGGACGGCACACCGGTAGAACAAGTCATCATCAATGAAATCCCTGTGCAAATGAAAGGATTGATTCAATTGAAGTTATGGAAAGATTATAATTATCAATTTCTTAAAGCCGAAAAGTCGAAAATCAGCTTACTCGACAATTTTGATGAAGGTCAATTCGTGAAAAAATATGGTGATTTTTCTACGAAAGGATTGGCCTACAAGGTTCAGATTGGTGCATTCAGAAACCCGGCCAATTTTAGATACAATCATGTGAAATCGCTCGGCAAAGTAATCACCGAAAAACTTGACGATGGTATAACCCGTTTTTATATTGGTGGGGATTTTAAAACTTACAATGCTGCCAAAAAATTTTGCGATAAAGTGATTCAGAAAGGCATCATAGATGCATTTGTATTGGTTACCTACAACGGTAAAAGGACTTATGTAGAAGAACTTATAAAAATGGGTATATTGCCGGAATAAATTTAAATTCATTTGATATGTAAATTTTTTTAAATTTGCCTTATATTGATTGCTTTCTGCTTGAAAAAATATTTATCCATATTAATCTGCCTTGTTTATTTTGTGCATTTAAGCTTCGCTTTTTTTTACGCGATATATTTCTACACTTTTCGTCAAAACATAGCCGAAAAATATTGTGTCAATAAAAACCGACCTGAATTGCATTGTGAAGGATATTGCCACTATAAAAAAGAAATATCGAATTTCGAAGAAAACGATGAACAAAATAATTCTAAAGCCACAGATGTGTTGGAAATGATTTTTTTACCCGTTATGTTAAATATTACGGGATTCAGGATTATCATTCCGGATCATGGAATCATCAACAAAAATTTCTTTGATCAACCGTTAGACAATTTTTTCACTGAAATTTTTCATCCTCCTTGTGACATTCTAATTTCTATCAAAGATTAATCTATATTCTTTTAAAAGCCATTTCAATCATTTAAAAATTTACCGGCACATGAGAAAAGTAATTTTCCCTGTTTTGCTGTATTTGACAGCAAACTTCAAGGGAGCCATGGGTTGTGATGTGCCGCATTGGATAATGGGTTATTTTGAAGAATACAAGTTCAAAACCATGTTTGCTTTGACATATAACCATTCAATATTTAAACAAACTGTGTATGTGCCTCAGAATCCTCTGATTTATACGCCATACTTTGGCGGCCGTATGATGCATTTACTTCCTTCTGTCAATGGTAAAGACAGCATACCGGTTCTATACAGGGAATTATATAGAACAACCTCTCTAATTATACGGCATAACCTTAATAGTCATTGGCAGTTCAATTTTTCTTTGCCTTTTGCTCAAAACAGCATTCATTGGAACGACAGCAATGTTGTTACTCTGGGAGGTTTGTCGGATCCCTCATTGACATTCTTGTTTATTACTAAATCCAAACAAAAAGAAAACCAAACACTGCAACATGATTTACGCTCCGGTATGGGTTTATATTTCCCGGCAGGCACGTATCAACTAAAGTATGTAAGTGGCTTTGTTCCATATTTTGGCACGAATGGCATTGCTGCCAAACCGATAGTTGAATATGACAGACAATTGCAACCGGGCAGAGGATCATGGTCCATGCAAGGTCAATTTTTCTACACCTTAGGATTTAAAAATTGGGGATTGCAATTAAATAACCTCACTTTGATACACTTCCCTACGAAAGACCATTACCGCTTTGGAAATTATTACTTCTTACAAGCCGGTGTTATGAGAAATTTCAATGCCGGGACAACTTTATTCAGAACATTGTTGGGTATAAGCCATGAGACCCAAAAAAGCGATCACTTAAAAAAAACAGAGGTCTTGCATACCGGTCGCAATGTTTGGTTTTTGCACAGCAGTTTGTTTGTTTTACTAAAAAACAATGGGTTGATGATACAGGCATTTTTTCCTGTACATCAAAATTATCAAGGCAAACAGGCGCCCTTATCCATGCGGGTCAATGTGACCTGGCAATATTTTATCCGTTCTTAGTTTTAAATTTTAAAAATTTTTTATTTATAAACCATTAAAATTAAAAAAATTACAATTATGAAAACAACGAATTTCATGAAAACAATCTGGTTGCTATCTGTAGTAGTGATAGCTTCAACCAATACATCTTGCCGTAAGAAAGGATGTACCGATCCTAAAGCATCCAATTATGACAGCAAAGCTAAAAAAGATGACGGATCCTGCGTTTATCCGCCGGAAAACAACAACAATAATAATACTCCTCAAGAGTATTCGGTTTATTTCAATTTCCATCATCTATACAATGGAGACCATGTGGAGTTTGATACCATGCAATATGTCAATGCTGCCGGCAACAACCACAGCGTGACAAAATATCAGTATATCGTTTCTGATTTCCGTTTGTATAAAGACAATGGAGACAGCATCGTATTCAATGGTTATTTGTTTGTAGATGCCAAAATGAATATGCATCCAAGCTACAGTCCTTCGCAAAAAGTTCCTGCAGGTAATTACACCGGAATGGCTTTCGTCTTTGGTTTAGACAATCAGGACAATATTTCAAATGCCTACAGTGACTTAAATGCCCAAAATTGGAATTGGCCCGAATCATTGGGTGGGGGATATCATTTCCTGAAATTTGAAGGAAACTTTAAAGACCAAAACAACAACATCAAAGGATTTGCTTATCATATGGGTACTGCACGCAAAATTACCGGAAACGACACAATATTCGAACCCAATTGGTTTCTGGTAAAATTCAACCAACCTTTCACCATCAACACCAACAAGTCATTCAATATTGATGTAAACATCGAACAATGGTTTGAAAATCCGGTTACCTGGAACCTTGACACTCTATACACCATGATGATGCCAAATTATAACGCACAAAAAACAATGAATTTAAATGGACGTACCGTATTTAGTTTGGACTAATAGATTAATAGGAAAAGGCGGCAGTGTTTGCCGCCTTTTTTTAAATTAAGAAATAATGAAAAAATATGTTTTTGGGATAATATTGTTTTATTTCATGCTTCTTTATATTTCTTGCCGTAAGGATTATGGATGTACCGATCCCGAAGCAGAGAATTATAACCCAAAAGCCGAATTGGACAACGGTAGTTGTATTTATGACACTGCTTTTCATCCTACACCTTATCCATTGAATATCCCTCCATTGTTTGCCCAATATCTACCCGAACCACATATTCCGGAAGATAATCCGTTGACAGTTGAGGGAGTTGCGTTAGGAAAAAAATTGTTTTACGATCCCGGCTTATCGGCAAATGGTACTCAACCTTGTGCATCGTGCCATATGCCCGGGTTCGCCTTTACCGATAGTGCAAGATTCAGCACCGGAATAGACGGAATCAAAGGCACAAGAAACGCTATGCCCATTTTTAATGCATTATGGAACTTCAATAGTAAATTTTTTTGGGATGGACGGGCTAATGGACTTGAACAACAAGCTCTTGAGCCGGTAAGAAATCCCATAGAAATGCACAATACTTGGGAGAATGTGGTAAATTACCTCAAATCCCAACCGGAATACGTGAAAATGTTCAAAAAAGCATTTGGTACGAGCAACATTGATTCTATGCATGTGGTCAAAGCCATTGCCCAATTTGAACGAATTCTGATTTCGGCCAACAGCAAGTTCGACAGATACCTGATGGGTTTGGAAATGCTGACTCCTCTTGAATTGCAAGGATTTAACGTGTATATGGACGAAACACGGGGTGATTGTTTTCATTGTCATGGCACTCCGGGTGGTTTATTATGGACCGATAATGATTTTCACAACAACGGATTGGATTCGATCATAACTGATCCCGGACTGGCTGCAGTAACCGGCAATCCGGCCGATATGGGAAAATTTAAAACACCGTCTTTGAGAAATCTTGCTTATACGGCCCCATATATGCACGACGGTAGGTTTAAGACATTGGATGAAGTGATCAATCACTACAGCGAAGGATTAAAATGGTCTCCAACAATCGATCCCTTGATGAAAAAAGTTGATCAAGGGGGTGTGCAACTCACCCCTCAGGACAAAGCTGCTCTTAAAGCTTTTTTACTAACCCTCAGCGACCCTGATTTTATCAACAATCCTGAATACAGACCGTAGATTCAATCTTTAAATGAATTGTTATATTTTTTTAATCTTTTTCCAAATTTCAAAGAATTATTTTTGAAAAATGTTCAATTATCTAAGTTTTAAATATCTGTTAGTCAAAATTATTGACCATTGATCTGATAAATAAAATCCAACATTGGCAAATCAATAAATTCAAATATCAATTTATCTATGACTGAATTTATTTAGTAGGGGATAGCCATTACTTCTGAAAGGATCCTGCATTTAACTTATATTCCTTATTTTTGCAAAAATTCTGAATCATATGTTTGAGAATCTTACTGAAAGATTGGATCGTGCCATTAAGGTATTGAAAGGACAAGGCAAGGTTACCGAAATAAATGTTGCCGAAACGGTCAAAGAAATAAGACGTGCTTTGCTCGATGCCGATGTGAGTTATAAAGTAGCAAAAGAATTTACAGATAAAGTCAAACAAAAGGCATTGGGACAGGATGTGATCAATGCCATCTCACCCGGTCAACTTTTGGTCAAAATCACCCATGACGAGCTGGTCAATTTGATGGGCAACACCCACAGCGAGTTAAATCTCAAAGGCAATCCAGCCGTGATATTGATGTCGGGATTGCAAGGATCAGGTAAAACCACCTTTACAGCCAAGCTTGCAAAATATCTCAAAGAAAAAAAGAAACGCAATCCACTGATGGTTGCATGTGATGTATATCGCCCGGCTGCCATTGACCAATTGCATATTTTGGGTGATCAACTGAAGATTCCGGTATATTCCGAACGCGACAACAAGGACGTGATTAGTATTGCAAAAAATGCCATTGCCCATGCACGGAAGGAAGGGTACGATACGGTGTTGATAGACACGGCAGGACGCTTGTCTATAGATGAGGAAATGATGCAGGAAATAGAAAATCTCAAACAAAGTGTCAACCCTTCCGAAACTTTGTTTGTGGTGGATGCCATGACCGGTCAGGATGCTGTGAATACAGCGAAGGCTTTTAACGACAGAATAGATTTTGATGGTGTTGTTTTAACAAAACTGGATGGAGATGCAAGGGGAGGGGCGGCCCTTTCGATTAAGGCAGTGGTGGATAAACCTATAAAATTTATAGGAACCGGCGAAAAACCCGAGGCAATCGATGTGTTTTACCCTCAAAGAATGGCTGACAGGATTCTGGGCATGGGGGATGTGGTTTCTTTGGTTGAACGTGCACAACAACAGTTTGATGAAGAAAAAGCCCGGAAACTTCAAAAGAAAATTGCTAAAAATCAATTTGATTTTAATGACTTTCTGGAACAACTGCAACAAATACAAAAAATGGGTAGCATCAAAGAGCTGGTAAGCATGATTCCCGGAGCAGGAAAAGCATTGAAAAATATGGATATCAGTGATGATGCGTTTAAGCCCATTGAAGCCATCATTCTGTCTATGACACCGGAAGAAAGGAGCAATCCTAAAATACTCAATCATTCAAGAAAACAACGTATAGCCAAAGGGAGTGGACGTAGTATCGAAGAAGTGAACAAACTCATCAAACAGTTTGAAGAAACTGCCAAAATGATGAAAATGTTTGGCAATAAGCAAAATTTGGCCAATATGATGAAAAATGCGGCCAGAATGAGGGGCAGAAAACCATTTTAATGAATCAGATGCATGAAATTAATTGACGGAAAAGCAACGGCAGAGAGCATATATCATGAATTAAAACAAAAAGTTGAACGATCGGTAGCCATGGGTCTACGTCGTCCCGGACTTGCGGCTGTGTTGATTGGTAATCATCCGGCGAGCAGAACTTATGTCAATGCAAAAATGAAAACTTGCGATAAAATTGGTTTTTTTTCTTGGTTGGTAGAATTAAACGAGACAGTAGAAGAGGAGCAATTGCTTTCAAAGATTGAAGAACTGAATAACGACGAAAATATCGATGGTTTTATCGTTCAATTGCCGTTGCCCGTACAAATAAACGAACAAAAAGTTATTTCGGCCATTGATCCTTCAAAAGACGTTGATGGTTTTCACCCGATCAACATCGGAAAGATGGTCCTTTCGCAACCCTCATTTATTCCGGCAACTCCGATGGGAATCCTTGAATTATTGAAAAGAAATGCAATAGAAACGAAAGGGAAACATTGTGTAGTGATGGGAAGGAGCAATATAGTGGGAACACCATTAAGTATTTTATTATCCAGACCCGGTGTGGACGCTACGGTTACATTGATTCACAGCAAGTCACAAGATGTCAAGTCCATAACACAACAAGCCGATATTTTGATTGCTGCTGTGGGGAAAGCCCGTATGATTGACGATTCGTATATAAAGCAAGGAGCGATTGTCATCGATGTGGGTATTCACAGAGTGGAGGATTCATCAAAAAAAAGCGGTTTTCGTTTATGTGGGGATGTTAATTTTGAGAAAGTAAAACATAAATGTGAAGCGATTACACCGGTTCCCGGTGGTGTGGGGCCTATGACTATCGCTGCATTGATGTTGAATACATTTCAAGCTTATCAAAGAAAGTTTTTGTAAGGTATTTTTTGAACCAAAATTAATTTTCATTTTTTCAAAACCGCTGAGAACACAAAAAGACACGGAATTTCTTGTCTTTTATACTTTTTTATTTTTTTTTTGATTTTTCAATTCTTTTTATCATTGATTTTAGAGTTTTCTGCGTTTTTATCGACCCATATTTGCATCATAATGTAAATGTCGGTGATTTGAAAACCTCATTCCGCCTTTTGGGTACCCTCTCCTTGACAAGGAGAGGGGCTTGGGGAGAGGTCTTTTTTCACTTTTCAATTACTAAAATCCTTGCATTCCCGGTATATTGCGTTTCTATTATTTGTAATTGCTCAAAAATCTATTTGCCGGAGAATTGAAAACCTCACCCCGCCCTTACGGGCGCCCCTCTCCTTGGTAAGGAGAGGGGTATGGGGTGAGGTCTTGACTTCTCAATTGCTAAAATCCTTGTCTTCCGTGCAAATAGCATTGATACATATAAGAATTGTGCATTTGTAGTAGACAGGGGACTTAAAAAGCGTGACAGAAATCAGGAAAATGTAAAAATTCGGAAAAAAAGATATAGAGATATAGAATAGATGTAAAAGATGAAATAGAAATGCAAAATTTTCATGTAAAAGAAATTTAGACCACTAAAAAAAATTCATATTTTAGATCTTCAATAAATTGATATTCTGAAATTCAATCACGAGACACAGAGTTTTTTTTATTTTCTCTATGTTTCTCCGTGCTCACCGTGGTGTGATTTTTTTTAAAACAACAGAGGATACGGATTTACACTGACGTATCACGTAGAGTTTTCCAATAAAAAAATGAGATTCAATTCCCTATTTAACATAATGTAAATTATATTCCAAAAGGGATTTGAAAATTTATATGAAATTTTAGAAGTCTTTAAATTGGATATTTCTTTGGATTCGCTTCATGCATAATGTTGTATGCAGCTTCAACTATATCATCAAATGATGGTTTGCTGAAATAATCTCCATCTGAAGCATATGCCGGGCGATGTTCTTTTCCTGTCAATGTCTTTGGTTCAGAATCCAAATAATAATAACCTTTTTGATCTTCGAGAATCTTTTTCATAATAAATCCCGACGCGCCCCCGGGCACATCTTCATCTACTATCAACAAACGGTTGGTTTTTTTCAAAGATTCAACGATTATGTGATGAATATCAAATGGTAATAATGTACGGATGTCTACAACTTCGGCGTCTATTGAATATTTCTCCAATTCCCGGGCAGCCTGTAGTACGATGTTGGTTGTAGATCCGTATGTAACAATTGTTAGATCTGTACCTTTTTTAAGAATCTCCGGAACTCCCAAAGGTGTTGTATATTTACCCGGGTTAAGCGGTCGTGGTTCTTTTATTCTGTATCCATTTAATGGTTCAATAATGAGCCCCGGGTCATCACCTTTTAACAAAGTATTGTAAAATCCTGCTGCCTCGGTCATATTTCTTGGTACACATACATGAATGCCCCTGATGCCGTTGATAATCATACCCATTGGTGAACCACTGTGCCAAATGCCTTCCAATCGATGTCCTCTGGTGCGTATGATCACCGGAGCCATTTGCCCTCCTTTGGTTCTCCACCTGACAGTGGCTAGGTCGTCCGACATTATTTGCAATGCATACAAAAGGTAATCCAGATATTGAATCTCGGCTATTGGCCTCAAACCTCTCATGGCCAATCCTATTCCTTGACCAAGAATGGTAGCTTCTCTAATACCGGTGTCTGCCACCCGAATTTCTCCGTATTTTTGTTGAAGCCCCTCAAGCGCTTGATTAACTCCTCCCAAACGACCCGAATCTTCACCAAAAATCAATACCCTTGGGTCGTTGGCTAACATTTCATCAAAATTTTCTTTCAGCACCACTCTTCCATCTATCATTTCCGGATCGGGTGCATATTCGGGCTTTATATGGTTTATTTTTAAAGGTGAAGTATCGGCTTCGCTATACAAATGAGACGAATATTTATCATGTGCAATATCTTTAAAATAATCTATCCATTGCTTTAAAGCTTTTCTGGAAGGGCTATCTTGATCTCTTGTAATTAAAAACGACTTACGAGCGGAAGACATCACGTCTCTATACATCAATTCCTGAATGCCATTTAACTCATTGATTATGGAAACAATTTCTTCTTTGTGAGGAGTTTCATTGGCAAGAGATTGAAGGATGGCAACAACTTTTTTTCTTTCTTCTTTGATTGGTTTTTGATAGGCCTCCCAAGCTCTTTTTTTAGCTTCTCTCACAAATTTGGCGGCCTCTTGATCAATGGTCTCAATTTCTTTTTCGGTGGCAATGCCGGTTTCGATGATCCACTCTTTCATTTTGCGAATACAACAGTATTCCTCCTCCCATTTTAATCGTTCGGGTGATTTATACCGTTCATGTGATCCTGATGTGGAATGGCCTTGGGGTTGAGTGACATCTTCTACATGCACCAAAACCGGGACGTGTTCTTCACGAGCAATTTTGACAGCTTTTTCGTATGTTTCGATTAAATCAGGATATCGCCATGCTTTTACCGTAAAAATCTCCCAACCATTCGATTTTCCTTTCTCCCTGCGGAACCCTTGCATCACTTCAGAGATGCTTTCTTTGGTGGTCTGATATTTTTTTGGAACGGAAATACCGTGACCATCATCCCAAACAGACACAATCATAGGAACTTGTAAGACACCTGCGGCATTGATAGTTTCCCAAAATAAACCTTCTGAAGTAGAGGCATCTCCAATGGTGCCAAATGCTACTTCTCTTCCCTGTCTTGAAAATTGTGTGAGATGATGCAATTCTTTTACATGTTTATAAACTTTAGATGCCTGAGCCAATCCGAGTAATCGTGGCATCTGACTGGCTGTAGGCGAAACATCTGCCGAAGAATTTTTCATTTCGGTCAGGTTTTTCCAATGTCCGTTCTCGTCTATAAACCGTGTGGCAAAATGTCCGTTCATACTTCTTCCTGCACTTGCCGGCTCTGCATCTACATCGGTATGTGCATATAGTTGGGCAAAGAATTGTTCTACCGTCAACTCCCCTATCGCCATCATGAACGTCTGATCTCTGTAATATCCGCTCCTGAAATCTCCTTTTTCAAAAAACTTAGCCATGGCTATCTGGGGGACCTCTTTACCATCTCCAAAAATGCCAAACTTGGCTTTACCGGTCAAAACTTCTTTTCTACCTAAAATAGAAGCTTCACGACTTATTCTGGCCAAGCGGTAATCATTTAAAATTTCTTGACGAACTTCTTCTTTTGTCAATTTTTTCTCTTTTAATGTTTCTTCAGACATATTTATCTTTTTTACAAAAATCTACAAGCAGTTTCAAAATTACAAGTTTTTCACAAAATAATGCTTTTTGTATTATTTGACAGAACTAATTTGATTGCTATTTACTTTATGCAAAATCCATAGACCTACTACAGTGATCATACCATTGATGGCCAAAATCTCATAACCAACTTTATATCCGTTAAACCAATTTTCGGTGTTATTTTGAATGATATAACCAAAAACCGGTGCAACAATGCAAACAAAAGGAACCCATTTATCCTTGGGGGTAAGTTTTAGAAATATACCGCAGAAGTATAATCCCAATAGTGGTCCATAAGTGTATCCGGCCATGTTCAATATGAGGTCCAATACATTTGTTTCGTTGAAATAATAAAAAAACAATATGACAAGAACCGTAACCAAAGTGAAAACAATGTGTATGATTTTACGCATTCTTTCTCCATCATGTTGCTTTTTTTGATCATAATGCAAAATATCATGATAAAAAGATGTTGTCAAAGCTGTCAATGTGGAATCTGCACTTGAATATGCCGCTGCAATCAATCCCAATAAAAACACCACACCGAGATAAAACGGGAAATATCCACCTGTAGCCAGATATGGTAATACCAGATCAGTTTTTTCTGGAATATGAATTTCGAAAAAATCAACATATAGATACATCATCAACCCCAACATTAAAAACAAAAAATTGACAACAACGAGAATCACTGAGAACCAATGCATGTTTTTTTGTGCCTCTTTTAAATTTTTACAAGTAAGGTTTTTTTGCATCATATCTTGGTCGAGCCCTGTCATGGTGATGGTAATGAGCATACCGGCCAATATTTGTTTCAAGAAAAAATTGGGAGATTTAAAATTATGAAATTCAAATATTTTAAACATTTTGCTTTGTGTAATGGTTGAATACAAATCTATAACATGTTGTTGAAAGGTTGAAAACAAAAATACCAACATTAAAACCACACTCAGCAACATAAAAAATGTTTGAAGTGTGTCGGTAAAAACAATGGTTTTAATACCTCCCCGATAGGTATATAACCATATTAACAAGATTCCTGCAATAGCTGTGAATTGAAAAGGCCATCCAAAATGTCTGAATAAAATATAGTGAAGGACACTGATTGCCAAATACATTCTTGCAGACGAGCCAAGCAAACGGGAGATGATAAAAAACCATGAACCTGTAATTCGTGTATAGGGGCCGAACCTTTCTTCAAGATATCCATAAATGCTTGCTTGATTGATTCGATAGTAGACCGGTAAGAGCAAATGTGCAACAATCCAATAACCAATAAAATAACCAAAAACTATCTGCATATAAGTGAGTCCTTGAAGTTTGACGGTGCCCGGAACAGAAATAAAGGTAACACCCGACAACGACGCCCCTATCATGCCAAAAGCTACCAAATACCAGGGGCTTTGTCTGTTTGCAGTAAAAAATGTTTGGTTGTTGCTATGCTTTGAAGTGATTTTGGAAATGATAATAAGAACTGCAAAATATAGTAGAATTACGATCAAATATACCCACTCTTTATCCATATCTTTGGTTATTAACTGAAAATTCGCCGTAAATATACAAGAAATGTATTAGAATATAAGGACAAATTAAAAATCCTTATATCGATTAAACCCAAGCTTTTAAATCACTCAAAAAAGAACTTTGCGAAAAAATTCTTGTTTTATTAAGATAATTTTTCAAGTGATAATCTAATAGTTTAAACAATACACAATCAATTACTTATAAGCGAGAAATTTATTTCATAATTCTAAGTTGATTGAGTTTTTTACGATATTTTTGGGCGTTGATTAAATGTTGTTCATAGGTTGAAGCAAAATTGTGCATTCCGGATAAGTCATCTTTGGCGCACATATAGAGATAATTGTGTTTTTGATAATTTAAAACAGCATCTATTGCCGCAGGCAATGGCAATAAAACAGGTCCGGGGGGCAGACCGGCATATTTATATGTATTGTAAGGGGAGTCAATGTTTAAATGATAATTCAGCACCCTTTTGATCGTAAAATCCCTCCAAGCAAAAATGATCGTTGGATCGGACTGCAAGGGCATACCCAGTTTTAAGCGGTTAAGATATAACCCGGCAATAATCGGCCATTCGGAAGGGTATTGGGTTTGTTCGGCCTGCACGATGGAGGCAAGAATAGCCACCTGCGATTGAGAGAGACCAATATCTTTGGCTTTGGCTTTTCTTTGTTCGTTCCAAAACTTTTTATATTCGCCCGCCATTCTTTTGAAAAATTCGTCCACATCGCAATTCCAATAAAATTGATAAGTATTGGGTATAAACATGGTAAAAAAGGTATTGGTATCAAAACCAAATTGAGATGCTGCGACAGGTGAGTATAATTTTTGTAAAATTTCAGTGTTTGAAATTTCCAATTGTTTATCGATGACAGCGGCAAATTGTTCTTTTGTTTTGGGCGACAAAAAAGTAACATTCACCGGATCCTGCCTGCCGTTGCGTAGTTTAAAAAATAAACGCAATAAGTTGAATTTGTTGGTAATCAGGTAATGTCCACTTTTCACATGCCGATCATAAGAAAAAGCTTTCGACATGCCTGAAAAGATCAATAACTGCCCCTTGCCAAGAATTTTTTCTAATGAATCTGTGAGGGCTGTATAACCCTTATCTTTGGAAATATACAAATGAAACTCCTTTTGCTGAATTCCCAATGGTTTTATTAAAAGATATATCGCCCACCCTGCAGTCAACATTAAACCGAAAATAGTAACCCATTTCAACTTTTTCATTGTAAAATTTCAAAATAAATCAATACTAAAATAATTTTTTGGCTATTAACATTTGATTATATTCACAAACTTTTGCAAAATAACGGCATTGATAATTTTTGTTATTTTCAAAAAAATCAACAGTTTGCTTATGTAGACCTTTGGGCTTAAGAGAAATTCCTAAATTATAAATCAGGTAACCATTTTTCAATAAATGTTTGTCTAAATACATGCAAAATTCGGTTGAATAAAATTTTTCAGGCACAATAAGATCGTCAAAAATATCCATGATAATCAAATCAAATTGATCATTGCAGTTTTTTAAAAAATCAAAAGCATCCATAATGAAAATCCTCAAAGGATTGTATCGTTTTATATTCAACACTTCAACCGAAAAGTTGATCAATTCCGTATCATAATCCACCGCCGTGACAGGACCTTTTATGTTGTGTTTAATTCGCAAAGCTTCCAGTATGCTACCTCCTCCAAGTCCTAATAAAAGAACATTGTTGGCCGAAAAAGGACTGATTTGTTCTAAACCAAACTCCAACACTTTTTGTAACAAACCAAAAGACATATTTGTGTTGGGTGTATCAATCAATGGTTTGCCATCAACCCAATAAAATGTCAGATTGTGATTGCATGAAGTGTTTAATTTATATTTTATCGGCCAGAAATAGCTCAAAAATTTTTTACTTTTCAATTTTTTAAAACGTTGGTTTATATTGTTCATAATTCATTTCTCAATATCCATTGTCAATACGCTTGATAATCTTTTCTTTATGCAAAATTTTTTATTAATTTTTACCATAAAATTACAAAGTTTTTACTTTCTTTTAATCTACATTTAAAAACAATCAATGATGAATGTTCTATCAATCAACAGGTTTTTGAAAAATATGATTTGTCCAAAATTAGAGTAATGTAAACGCAATTAATCTTAAGTAGTAATTTTACTGCCTTAATCAATAATCGATTGGGGAAAACAACATAAAAATCTGAAAAATATGATTCACGAAAGACAATTATTTTTGGAATATCTCGCACAAACTTCAGATTTTCCATTGATGCTTCAACCAGCCAAATCATATGGGATTTATATCGAAGATGTAAATGGCAAAAAATATATTGACGGAATTTCAGGGATATCGGTAAGTAATACCGGTCATTTGCATCCGGAAATAAAATCGGCCGTGGAGAAACAAATGAACTTGTATGATCATTTGATGGTTTATGGAGAATACATTCAAAGTCCACAGGTAAGATTGGCTCAACTGTTGTCCGGGCTGTTGGATGGAGAGTTGAAAGTGACTTATTTTCTCAATTCAGGAAGTGAAGCAATTGAACTTGCCTTGAAACTTGCCAAACGTTATACCGGACGTTTTGAACTGGTCAGCTTCAAAAATACATATCATGGAAGCACTCATGGTGCGATGAGTTTGATGAGCAATTTTGATTATACCCGTAATTTCAGACCTTTGTTGCCCGGTGTGGTGCATTTACCATACAATGATCATAAAGCTTTGGATTATATAACAGATAAAACAGCCGGAGTAGTTGTAGAATTTATTCAGGCCGAAGCAGGTGTAATGGCTGCTTCGAAAGATTGGATAAAGAAACTAAAAGAAAAATGCGAATCTACCGGCACGCTTTTAATTGCAGATGAAATACAAACCGGTGTTGGACGCACCGGCAAATGGTGGGCATATAAACATTACGGCATCGTACCTGATATATTGGTATTGGGAAAGGCCTTTGGTTTTGGATTTCCATTGTCTGCAGTAGTGAGCAGCTGCGAAATTATGGGTGTATTAAGAAATAATCCTGTATTAGGACATATCACCACTTTCGGCGGTCATCCGGTTTGTTGTGCTGCTGCTGAAGCCGGGTTTAATTTTTTGAAAAAAAACGAACACCTGATAAGCTCAGTCGAAGAAAAAGCAGCATATTTTTTACAAAACCTTGATATTTCATTGTTTAAAAATATTCGCCATGCCGGACTCATGTTTGCTTTAGAGAGCGAGAATTTTGAACAAAACATGGCAAGAATTAGACGTTGTTTGGAAAATGGTCTTATCACTGATTGGTTCTTATTTAATGATAAATCGATGCGTTTCTGTCCTCCACTCATCATCTCTTTTGAAGAAATCAAAAAATGTGCAGACATTATCAATCAATCGGCAAGGGAATAGAATAAAGTATATCCGGGCACAATGGTTTAAATTTTCAAGCCGTATTTATTATAGAACGGAAGTACTTCGTTATACCGTCGCTCTAAAGTAGCTACGAGTAGCTTGTTGACAAATAAAAGACCAAATGCCAAAGATAATTAAGTGTCCTCCCCCATGCATGCAAGTAATATTTTCCTATTCCATTTAATGCATTACGTAAAATGTGTATTGATTAAGCATTTCTACCGCTGCTGAACTTTTCTCCCTTTGAAGGATGCTTTTGTCGGTACGAAATCAATAAAAAAAGCCCAATGAACGAAAATGTAAATCGGGCTTAATTATTTTGGGGAAATTAAATGCACAATCAATCATTTAGAAACTGACGAAGCACATAATTCAATATACCTTTGTGTTTAAAATATTCCACCTCTATTTCTGAATCCAAGCGGCAAATCACATTGAATTTTATTTCCTCGTTATTTTTTTTGCGGGCAACTACTGACAGAGATGTTTGAGGTTGAATAGAATCGTTTAGTCCGGCAATGGTATAAATTTCGGTGCCGTCCAATCCCAGTGATTGAGCCGATTGACCTTCTGTAAATTGCAAAGGCAAAACTCCCATACCAATCAAATTGCTGCGGTGAATACGTTCATAACTTTCGGCAATCACAGCTTTAATGCCCAGAAGGAATGTTCCTTTGGCTGCCCAGTCGCGGGAAGAACCGCTTCCGTATTCCTTTCCTGCAAGTACCAACAAAGGAGTACCATCTTGTTGATATTTCATGGCAGCATCAAAAACAGTCATCTCCTCTCCTGTCGGTAAATATTTAGTATATCCTCCTTCCCTTTCTGCCAGTTTGTTTTTAATTCTCACATTGGCAAATGTACCACGCATCATTACTTCGTGATTTCCCCTGCGTGAACCGTAACTGTTAAAATCTTTTTTCTGTACCCCTTTTGCAATTAAATATTTACCGGCAGGTGAATCTTCTTTAAAAGAACCGGCGGGAGAAATATGGTCGGTAGTAACCGAATCACCCAAATATAAAAGCACACGGGCTTGTTCAATGGGACTGACCGGTTCGGGTTTTTCCGGCAAGTTTTTGAAAAACGGTGCTTCTTGGATGTATGTTGAATTGGGATCCCATTGATAAATATCACCGGAGGGCGCATCAAGTTGTTGCCATAGATCATCTCCGTCAAAAATTGTAGCATAATTTTTCCTGTAATCTTCGGCTGAAATCACAGATTTTATGATATCTTGAATTTCTTCCATGGTGGGCCAAATATCTTTTAAATAAACCGGTTGAAGATTGGGATCATACCCTACCGGATCTTCCAATAAGTTAATATCTACCCGTCCGGCCAATGCATAAGCCACAACCAACATGGGAGACATCAAGAAATTCATTTTAACCTGCGGGTGAACTCTTGCTTCAAAGTTCCGGTTTCCTGAAAGTACACTTGCCGTTACAAGATTATATTTATCGATGGCCTCTGCAATAGGTGCCGGCAAAGGACCACTATTGCCGATGCAGGAAGTGCAACCATACCCTACTACGTGAAAGCGCAATGCTTCTAATTCGTCAAGCAAGCCGGAACGTTTGAGATAATCGGTGACGACTTTTGAACCCGGTGCTAAACTTGTTTTAACCCATGGTTTTACATCCAGACCTCTTTCTACTGCTTTTTTGGCAACCAACCCGGCACCAATCATTACGGCAGGATTGGAAGTGTTGGTACACGAAGTAATCGCAGCAATGACAACAGAACCGTCGCTCAACAAATATTCCTCATTGTTCAGTTTAATTCTGACCGTGCGTTGTTTTGATTCATCCGGTTTTACTTCAACATCCACGTCGGTATCAACTTTTTCATGACTTGAAAAAGCGGTCTGACTCCCCCCTTCGTCATACCAAATACTTTGTAAACGTTGGTCGACTTCTAAATAATCTCTTTTGTGTTCTTCTTTTAGAATTGAAATAAATTTGTTTTTTAAATCTTTAACTAAAATTTTGTCTTGAGGGCGTTTTGGACCGGAAACAGTTGGCTCGATGGTACTCAAATCTAATTCCAACACATGCGAATACTCCACCGGGTCACCGTTTTCTCTCCACAACAAATTCTCCTTACAATACTCTTCCACTATCTTTATCAAATCACCGGGTCTCCCCGTCAATGTCATATAATCCAGCGTTTGACGGTCGATGGGGAAATATGTAACAGTACAACCAAATTCCGGAGACATGTTGGAGATTGTGGCACGATCGGGCACACTCAAATTGTCAAGACCTTCACCGAAGATTTCTACGAATTTTCCTACTACTCCAAATTTACGAAGTAAATGAGTGATAGATAAAACCATATCGGTGGCTGTTGTACCGGTCGGAAGTTTTCCTGTCAATTTCAAGCCAACCACTTCAGGGGTGAGAAAATAAATGGGTTGGCCGAGCAAAGCTGCTTCTGCTTCAATGCCACCTACCCCCCATCCTAACACACCAATACCATTGACCATCGGTGTGTGCGAGTCGGTACCGACCAAAGTATCGGGAAACAGCACTCCGTTTTTTTCCATGACACCTTTGGCCAGGTATTCTAAGTTGACCTGATGGCAGATACCCATTCCGGGAGGCACCACCGTAAAGTTTTCAAATGCTTTTTGAGCCCATTTCAAAAGTTGGTAACGTTCTTTGTTTCGTTCATATTCAATCTCCACATTTTTACGGAAGGCATAATTTGTGCCGAAATATTCCACTTGTATTGAGTGATCAATCACTAAATCGACCGGTATCAAAGGATTGATTTTACGTGGGTTCTTGCCTTTCCTTTGCATTTCTGAGCGTAATGAAGCCAAATCTACCACAGCCGGAACTCCGGTGAAATCCTGCATCAAGACACGCGCCGGTTTAAAAGGTATCTCCCTGTCGCTTCCTTTTGGGTCCCAATTTAACAATGTTTCTATATGGTGACTTTTAATACCGAAATTGTCATAGTTTCTCAACGCATTTTCAAGTAAAATTCTGATAGAATAAGGCAGTCGCCGTATGTTGAAACCTTGTTCCTCCAATTTTTTCAACGAATATACTTCATACTGCTTGCCATTTATATTCAAGGTTTTCTTTGATTGAACATGTAAATTTTTAAAATCATTCATTGCATTATGTTTTGTTGGGCTCTAAAATACATTATTCCCTTGAAAAAAAACAATTATTTGCATTTTTTAAATCAAACAAACTTTTGCCTTTGAGAAGGTTTGATATTGTCTAATAATTCTTTTTTTAATTTTTCCAGATGATCGCGTTCAAACAAACTTCCATGCTTTTTCATGATAAATTTAAACCAGGGTGTATAGAACTGAGGGAAAAGTTTTATATCTTCTTGTATTACTTCTATCGGAAGAAATTTACATTTTTCATAATATCCGGATTTGACAGATGAAGGTATTTCGTGCGTAAAACCAAAATAGAGGTTCATTCTTTCATTTTCATAAAAATAATCCGAAAACTTTTCACGATATTCTATAATCCCAATTTTTTTCAACTTAAATTTATTGAACCCATAAAAATCCTTCAACATCGATCGGCTAAATTTTAATGGAGTTTTCAATGGTTGGGTTTTATTCAAAAAATTATCAGTGTGGAAAGAAATGTTCCATAAAGAATATGGAAACATAGGCAGTTCTTTTTTGCGGTGTATCAATAATTCATTCTTTTTGTTGAAGAGTACAATTCCCAAAGAAAGGTGTCGGATGCCTTTACGATGTGTCAAATGATAATCTTCTAAAAAGAATTTGTTGTTTTTATCTAAAATAATAGATTTCAAGCATTTATTTTCTTTCCAAATGTATGAAAATGAATCAAAATGTCAATCCGTTAAATCACTTATTTTTAATTAAGTAAAAACAATTAAACCGGAAAAACGATTTTTTTCAGAATTAAGAATAAAATATGTGTCAATTTCAAGAAAAACCAACAGGCATTATCTAATTTCTATAATTTATTGCAGAATTTAAAATTCTTTCTAATTTGTTTTTTCAAATCAAATCATTACAAAATACTTAAAGCCCTGTATGTTTTTCTATTAATATGGTCTTTTGTGATAAAGAAACATTATGTAAAAAACAAAAACCTGGTAAGAGAGAACAAACACAATACTTAGTATAAAAATCCATGGATTAAAATCATATGTATAGAGCAAAACGGCAAACAGGTTGGATAAAATAGAAATTATAGAAATAATTGCGAAAACTTGACGCTCGTTGAATCCGAAATAGATCATATGATGTGAACTATGATCTTTCCCTCCTATGTATGGCGGTTTGTTTCTTTTTAGACGATGAATGATTACCCAAAACGTATCGGTAAAAAATGGAAGGAACATTAAACCTGTCAGATATAATTTTTTCACATTATTTGAGTTATCGATGTGGTTGAAAATAAAGACCGTCATAAATGCCAGATAGAAACCCAAGAACTGTGTTCCTGTGTCGCCCATAAACATTTTAGATTTGGGTTTGTTAAAATATAAAAATGAAATTAAAGCCGAAATAATGGCCACAGTGCTGAATGTAAAAGAAAATTCCCAAATGCCGGAAAGATATAAAATACATATCATTCCGGTCAATGTGGCTATTGAAGCTGAGGCCGTAATACCATCCATGTTGTCAAACATATTGACAGAATTCATCATCAAAAAAACCCACAAAACGGTTAAAATTATATCGACTGCTTCGATGGAAACAATTTGAAAAAATTGGCCGGTATAAACCATGATTAAGCCGGCCAAAATTTGAGAAAAGGCTTTTAACAAAGGTTTGGTATTAAAAGCATCATCATACATTCCGGAAAGAAATGAAAGTGTAGATCCTCCAATCAATCCAAGTGTGGAAAATGTAAACAATTTTTCGGACGAATGAAGATAGGCATAGTAAGACAGTGAAAATAAAAATGTCAAATAAAATGTAAGCCCGCCAATGGCCGGTTTTTGATTGCTGTTCCACCTGATTTCCTCAATGTTTCGCATTCCCAATGTTTTGACAAACCTTAAAAACAAAGCATGTAGCACCCATGATAACACCAAAGAAAAAAGAAACAAAAAGATTATGCGTGAAAAGTAATAATTATACCAAATCATACATCATAATACTAATCAAGATGACTTATTAAATCATGAAAAAGTTGCCCCTGCAAATCTTTAGGAGAAATAAATGAAGGTTTGGCCGGCCATTGTATATTGATATCAGGATCGCTATACAACAAACATCTTTCGTGAGATTTAGAATAATAATTATTGCATTTGTAACAAAACACCGTATTATCTTCAAGAGTGTAAAATCCATGAGCAAATCCTTGTGGAATGTAAAGCATAGTTCCATCGGGTTTTAATTCTATGGAAAAATATTTGCCAAAGGTGGGGGAATTTTTGCGAAGGTCTACCACTACATCCCAAACAGAACCACTGATGACACTGACAAGTTTTGATTGTGCCCATGGTTGTATTTGAAAATGCAACCCTCTTAGAACGCCTTTATGAGACATTGACCGATTGTCTTGCACAAACTCATCATTTATGCCCAATTCTTGAAATTTTTCTTTTTGATATGACTCATAAAAATATCCTCTTTCGTCATAAAAAATTTTTGACTTGATAATATACAATCCTTCAAATTCTGTTGATTCCTTTAGAAAGTTGTTCATTTTCCCAAAATTTTTGCAAAAAAACCATTTTGTTTTTCTTGCGTATCATCTATGTAATAAGTGCTGTAATTGCCATATCCGTATCCATAATAATAGCCGTATTTGTTTTGTTGTAGGTCGATTCCGTTTAATACCACAGATACTTTTTTGATTTTGTAATCTCTGTATAGTTTGATGATATGTTCGGCAAAAAACTTTTTGGAGTAACCCGAACGCATCACATATACAGGATAATTGGCTATTTGTAAGGGCAACAAAGCATCGCTGACCAAACCGATCGGCGGATTGTCGATGATGATATAATCAAACGATTGTTTTAACTCTTCAATGATCTTCTCTAAATTCCCATTGATAATTAATTCGGCAGGATTGGGAGGTGTGGCCCCGGAGGTAATAAAAAACAAATTTTCCATTTGACTTGACCTGATACAATCATTTAAATTGCCATTTCCTATCAACAAATTGCTCATTCCTTGAGAATTTTCTACTCCAAAACCAATGTGAATTTTTGGTTTTCGCATATCTAAATCGAGAATCACCACTTTTTTATCGGAATATGCAAAAATGGCCGCAAGATTGATGGCGACAAATGTTTTGCCCTCCCCTGAAATAGTGGATGTGATGGAAATAATTTTTGCTCCTTTTGAGTTATCGATAAATTGCAAATTGGAACGTATGTTTCTAAACGATTCGGCCATCAATGATTTTGGATTATTGTCGATGACCAGTTGTGATACAGGAATTTTCCTTTTGTATTTTGGAATTGCACCCAAAACAGGAATCTGATAATTTAAAATTTTTTCCAACTCTTGTAAAGAATGTATTTTATTGTCAAAAACAAACTGTAGAGCAATTATGATAATACTCAATAGAATTCCGGCAAGGAAAAATCCAAACAAAATTACTTTTTTATTGGGATATACCGGCACTTTTGAAGGTTTGGCCACATCCAATATCAAATGTTGTGGAACAAAACCTGCTTCAGCGATTGAAAACTCAGTTTTCTTTTCAAGCAATAGGTTGAAAAATTTCTCGTCGATAGTATAAACTCTTTGCAAACGGGCATATTCTATCTCTTTCTCAGGAATATCTGAAAACAAACCTTCCAGATCTTTGATTTTTCCCGCAATTTCTTTTTTTCTGTTGAGAAACAAATTTATTTGAGCTTTGATCGTTTCAAAAATTAAATTTTTTTGAAGTTGTATTTGATTGTTGATATTTTGCACGGCTTGATTGTTTTCGCTTGCCTCTGTCAGTAATTTTTGCTTGGTGAAGTATAAATTTTTTAAAGATTCAACATAACCCGAAAGAGCTTGCGACAAATCTATGTCTCCACTTATCAATGCCAACAATTGAGTAACTTCCTGATCGTTTTTGATTAGATTCATTTTGTTTTGCAACTCATTCAAGACGGTCAATTTATAGTTTGTATTGATTAAATCGTCTTCCAACCTGCGTAATTGTTCCAAGTAATTCGAGTTAAGTTGATAGGTCTCGGAAATTTTATTTTCTTTTTTAAACTCCCTGATTAAATTTTCCGATTCTTTTAGTTTGCTATAAGCAATTGACAATTGTTCTTCAAGAAACTTCAACACCTGACGGGAACTTTGGCTACGGTTTTCCAAGTCATAAATTTTAAACTCCTCGGCTATGGCATTGGCAATATCGGCTGCTTTAGAGGCATTGTTGTCGCGAAATGATATTTTGATGGTATTGGCTTGAGGGTTAATAACACTGACACTCAAGTTTTTAATGAGTTTCTCGGTCAGTACCGTCATGGAGTTGACTACAAAAATAAATTCATGATCATTGATTCCGGATTGAAAATTATTTTTAATAATATCAAAATCCGGAATTTCAAATTTGAAATAAATGCCTCGGGTTTTAAATTCGGGTAAATCAAAAGTAGTTTCCGGAATTCCCAGATCCGGGCATTTAATAGTGGCTTTACGCTCGTTCTCGAAATGAATAAAAAATTGTTTGTCAAAGAAGTTCGAATCAAGCGCATGAACAGTCACGGTAAATGGAGTGTTTTTATACAATTCGTGGGACAACAAACGCCCTTTATTGTAGTAACTGACATTTAACGGCAGTCTTTTCAAAGCTCTTTGAAACAAGAATGGCGATGATAAGATTTCTGCAGCAACCGAGATATCGGGATTTTCGAATGTTTTCTCAAGCTCAAGGATGTTTTGGGCTGTATTGGTTACGGTCACCTGAATGGTAGTGGATGACTCATATACCGGCACGGTGTATCTTAACAATAAATAACCGGCCAACAATGAAAGTATAATAATGACAATACTGATGCGCAAGTTTTTGCGGATGTAAAACAAAATACGCTGAAAGTCAACATCAAATAAACCTTCTTCGTTTTGATTGATATTTTCGATGGAAGGATCCGTCATAATTTATGGGATTCGGTTGATTAAAACGATAATTGTTACCACACTTGAAACCAAGCTGATGATGGGAGCTATGTCCCGGATCACAGTTTGTGCAATCCTTGCTCTTGGTTCAACATAAATTATATCGTTGGGTTGAATGACGATCCCTGAATTTTTGTATGTATCCAAATATCTCAAATTAAATTTGAATACTTGCGGATTGCTTACCGGACCTCTAATTACTTTGACTTTCCATGCTTTACCGTTTTCCTGTATCCCTCCGGCCAAAGCCAATGCTTCCACCAACCGTATGTTTTCATTTTGCAGCGGTATGACATGGGCGTTTCCATATCCACCGTTAAACACAATGATTCTTTTGTTGGTAACATTAAGAATCACAAATGGTTTCACATAATATTTTGCGTATAATTCTTCCAGATACATTTCTGCTTCTCTACGCTTCATGCCTTCCAGCTTTACACGTCCCACCACCGGCAATTTTACAGTACCGTCATATTCCACCTTGTAAACCAATTGTGCATCCCCCAAAGCTCCTTTGCTTTCACTAACACTCAGAAGGTCTACAAGCGCAAATCCGTCATTACTATATAAACGCATAGAAAGATAATCGTTTTTTTGAATGACATAATCGATGTTTTGAGAGTCAGGAATCTGAGCATAAACAAAATCTTTGGGCGTTTTAAACATTCGGCTGGTATGGCATGCCGACAAACCCAACATTAACACTATAAATACAAATGCGTATTTTGAAAATTTAAAATTGAACTTATCTTTCATCACCAATTTTTTAGAATGGTATTAAATGGACAAAAATATACTTTTTTAACTTTGTTTGCATAAATATTATTTGTTATGTTTTCAAACCGTGCTTTCCGTGGTGAGATTTATTTTTTCAAAACCACAGGGGACACAGAGAGGCACGGAGATTTTACACGGAGAGTTTCTTGACTTTGACAATTTCTTATTTTTTTTGATTTTCTCAATTTCTTAAATCATTGATTACAGAGTGCTCTGCGTTTTCATTAACCCATACTTGCATCAAAATGTGAATGTCGGAGATTTGAAAACCTCACCCCGCCCTTGCGGGCACCCCTCTCCTTATCAAGGAGAGGGGCTTGGGGAGAGG
>FWPU01002319.1_pt1 | contig 53174 bp, 44 predicted proteins | sample 2228361 | NCBI WGS metagenome assembly FWPU01 (sample SAMEA103939777, study PRJEB20133) | metagenome | reverse complement strand
AGATAAAGAGAGACGATTATACTTAAAGCGGTTGCAGAAGAAAGCCGCCGACCGGCACCGGGGGTATGTCAAACTGACGACGATTTTGATGCTGGATTCCGTCTTCAAGAGCGAAGAGAACGCCGAGTGTTTAGGGATAGATGCCGGGACAGTGTGTCGCTATCAGGCGGAGTATTTGGCGATGAAGGTAGAGGACTATCTGTGGACGCCATGAAGGCACGCAAAGCCGACTGAAATTCGTAACAAGAGTAGGCGTTGGAGTCGGAATTAGAAACTTACGGCTACATTTCCGTTTTTATCGTATTCCTCGTTTGAACGAGTATAACGATAATGGTCACACAACAGCGATGAACGGCGGTTAGGTTGCAATTCAAAAAAGGATAAGCAACAAAAGCAATTTGAACTAAAACAAAAAGGGCGGAAGTTATCCGCCCTCTTCTGTTTCAAGTCTGCCCGATTACTTGACGAGCATCATTTTCTTCGTCTCTACAAACGAGCCGGCTTGCAAGCGATAGAAATAAACGCCGCTGGAAAGCGAAGTTGCATTGAAGCTGACGTCGTAGCGTCCAGCTTCTTGGCGCGCATTGACAAGGGTGGCGACTTCGCGCCCGACCACGTCATAGACTTTCAGCGTAACCATCGCGTTAGTCGGAAGTTGGTAGCGAATCGTCGTCGTTGGGTTGAACGGATTCGGATAGTTTTGAGCCAGTTCAAAGGTCGTCGGTTTATCTTTGATGACTTCAACGATGTTGGAGTAAGCAAAACTGCCGTCGAAGTCAACTTGCTTTAAGCGGTAGTAGAATTTGCCGTTTTGCGCCGTGTTGTCGACGAAGGCGTAGGATTGCGTTTCGGTCGTGGTGCCTGCGCCGCGAACTGTGCCGACAACGACGAAGGTGGTGCGGTCGAGGCTACGCTCGATTTCAAAGCGGTCGTTGTTTTGTTCGGAAGCAGTTTGCCACTCGAGCTTGACGCCTTCACGAACCGGTTTCGCGCTGAACGCAGTGAGTTCAACCGGGAGCGAATTGCTGATGTCGCTACCGATGGCAAATTCCGAGAAGGAATTGAACGGCGTAACGCTCTCGAGATTGCCGCCCACAATCGCACCGCCTAAATCTTGCCAAGGTTGCGTGGGATTGTCGCGCTTCAAGACGCGCAAGGCAGAAGGATTCTGAACACCTGCAAGTGCCGAAAGCGGGAAGCTGACTTTGCCGTTTGAGAACACAATGCCCGGCGCAGAGACTTGCCAGTAGTAGCGGCTCACCACAGCAACGCCCGGCGGAAGTGGCTGAACGGGCGTCGGCACAACTTCTTGCAAGTAATTGACATTGACGGGCGCGGCGGTCGTAACATTCGCCGTGAAGGTGAAGTTTGTGCCTGTGAAAGTCGTGGTGCTGTTCGGTCCTACGGCAGGCGTTTGGGTATTTGAAGTAACAACTTGCGCTTGAACGATGCGTCCGCTTCCGGCTTCGGGATAGCGTGCCGCTGTGATGTTGCCCGCCAAATTATTGACGATATGATTTTGAAGTGCGGCTTGATACGTAATGCCGAGCGTCGTGTAAGGTAATCCGCGGAACGGGTAGCCGTCGCCGCCCGCGCTGTTCGGGTTGGACGTCGTCGGACGAGCAAGGAAGTCAATCGTGGCAACCGTGATGCCAGGACCGGGGACGACTTGACCGTTGCGAATCACGACGATGGAATCTGCGCCGCTTTGCGACAAAATCACGGCTTCACGCACGCGCTCGCCATCAAGACCGGGAATTGCAATGCCCGTTGTGTCAACTTGAATACGCGGCGGATAAAGCGTTGCGTCCATTCCCAACACCACGCGCAGTCCAGCGATTTGTGCAAAGCGACCATCAACATTGGCAATGCGTGAATAAGCATTTTCAAGAATTTCCTTGAACTGCGCACGCGGAACATTCGGCACAACTGTGAGGAAGTTCAAGAACGGCGCAATATCAAATGTGTTTTGAGCCGTGATGTTGCCGGGGGGAATCACATTGTCGTTGCGAATGCCACCACCATTTTGAAGTGCAACCGCAGGAAGTGGCAGATTGAAATTCGGCGCAAGTCGGCGTGCTTCGGCAAGGAGCGCATCGGCAAGCAAGTTGCCTTGGTTGGTTTCGCGCGTGCGAATCGGATTGCGGCGACCGTCAAGTGCGACTTGGCTCACGCCGAGAACCGTTGCCGCAAGTTGCGCTTGGAAATTCGCGACCGGCGTTACAACATTTTGAAGCAAGCCCTGTTCCGGCTGAACGGCATCAGGCGCAACACGCGACACGCGCACCGGTCCGCTATTTGCCGTATCAATGCTCACCACATTTCCATTCCCATCAAATTCAACGCTCAATCGCGCCACATAGCGATAGTCGCCTTGCGCAGTAATGACAGGAATCGGCGTGTTATTGGCGTTGCGGAACGTTGTCGGATACGGACCGCGAATCACGTCGCCCGGCACCAAGAGCGTGCCCGGATTTGCAAGCACTTCGCTACCACCGCCAGCAATCGCAACATCAATGCTATCAGCGTCGGTTAGTTGTGCAATTAGGAGCGAATCTTCGGTAATGCTTTGAAGATGGCTGACGAGAATAATTTTATTGACGCCTTGCGAGCGAAGCAGAGCCGCTTCGGCTTGAACGGCAGGGCGAACTTGATTAACAATCACATTGCGCGGGCTGGAAATCGCCGCCAAGCGTTCCGTCGTCGCACCAATGACGCCAATGCGCTCGCCACGACGCTGAATCACAACGCTCTTCGCAATACGATTTTGATTGACCAAGTTTTGAAGCACAGGTTCGTTTGTGAAATCAAGATTCGCCGAAATGAACGGCACAGGCGGATTTTGAACCGTCGTAATCAGTTTCGCCAGTGTATCGGGTCCGAAATCAAAATCATGGTTGCCGAGCACAATTGCGTCGTAGTTGAGCGAATCGAGTGCAATGCCGTCGAAGGAAATGCCTGTGTTGGTGCTTGCGGCGAAAGCAGTTCCTGCAAGAATGTTGTCGCCAGCAGAAAGCATGATGAAGTCGCTTCCCGTGTTGTTAGCGCGTCGCTTCAAACTGTCGGAAACGGTTTTGAAGTGCGCCACACCGCCAAAGTTCGCCAACTGACCAGTGCCTGCGGCGACAAGGCGCGATTCGCCATCGTTGTTATGAAGCACTGAAAGGAAAAAGCGATTCTGAAGGTCGCTCGTCTCAAACGGAATAATTTGATAGCCGAAAGACGTAATGTTAATCGTATTTGGAGATGCAAACTGCGACATGATGCCAACAAAGGTAACTTGCCCAGTTGGAATTGGCGTGCCGTTGATGCGCGTCGTATCGGTATTGCTGGTGCGAAGCGTGTCGACAAAACCAGTTGGGTCTGTAATGCGGTAACTGGTATTGCCAACAAAATTTCCAGATGCGCCGACAAAACTGATATTCTTGATGCGAACCAGTTTGCACTCGTAAGCCTCGCCGTTTTGAACCATTTCTTTAACAGTGAGAGTAACAGGGGCGGGAAGCGGATTGTTGCGCGAAAGAACTGTAAAACTAACAGGACGTAACTGTGTGAGATTGTTAAAGTCTGCACGACGACCGCTCACGCGTAGTAAATCCCCAGAGGCAATTTTGCCTGCAAGAATTGAATCGCGAAAAGCACCTGACGATTGAAAAACAGCGATACCGCCCGTTGCATCTTGCATATACACAATGCGGTTGCGCGCCCGTGTAACGATGCCTTCAATCGTAACCGTATCGGTAGAAGTACGCGGCAACGAACGTGCCGAATCAATCGTGATGACTTGCGCGGAAGCCTCGGCGAAAAACACCGAAAGTAGCGCAACCACCATCACGAAAAAACTGTAGCGAGACTTTTTCATTGGATTGAGATGGTTTGATGTTGTGTGAAAGAGAAGAACTGATTTAATGCAACGCGAAAGTAGAGGAATGATGTAAAGAGAGTGTAACGCTTGTGTTACAAAACAATTAAGCCTAAACACGCGCCGAAAAAACGTAGGCGGGAAGGCAAAATAGCCTTAAAGAATGAGGTGCAAAACCGCTTGCAGAAATATGCTTTGATTTCTCTTTGCTAAAAGGCTATTTTCAGAAAAAGAACATTCGCGAACTTTTGGAAAAGGAGAACCCATGAACGAAGCAAAACGAATGGAAAGTGTAGAGACGCTTTCCGAAACTGCGTTTCAATCCGTCGTTCACGACAGCGCGGCACATCTTGACAATCCCGCCGCAGAGACACTCGCCGTTATCCCATCGAAATCGCCCTATCGCAACGATTTACTACCGCCCGATTCCATTCGTCCACTCAAAATTTTGTTCATCACGCCCAAAGGCAAAAAGGAAGAAGACACAAGCCAGAAAGCCTTGTTCTCAATGGCGATTGGCGTGTTGGTGAGCATCACGCCACCACAGCACGAGATTGAATTGGTCGATGAACTTTTCGGCGACAAAATCAACTTTGATGGCGATTACGATTTGATTGGCATTACAGCACGAACCATGAATGTAACACGCGCATATGAGATTGCCGATGAATTTCGCCGTCGCGGGAAAACGGTGATTTTGGGCGGCGTCCACGTCTCGTTCAACTACGACGAAGCCAAAGCGCATGCCGACTCCGTCGTCTGCGGCGAAGCCGAAAACCTTTGGGCGTTTGTGCTTCAAGATGTCGCGCTGGGACAACTCAAACCGCGCTACGACGCCAAAGACTTTCCACCCGTCAAAGAAGTCCCGGTCATTGATTACGAGCGAATTTTCAAAGCCAGCAAGCGTGAAAAAGTCGACGCGCGTAAATCCATTCCAATTTACATGACGCGCGGTTGCCCCTACACTTGCACTTTTTGCGTAACACCGAACTTCACCGGACGGCTCTACCGTGTTCAATCGCGCGACACCATCAAAGCACAAGTCGAAACCGCAAAGCGCGTCTGGTTCAACGAATCTAAATACGGTAAAGAGCCTTGGCTGATGTTCACCGATGAAAACTTGGGCGTCAATAAAACCAAGATGTATGAAATTTTGGACGTGCTTGCCGAGTGCAACATTAAGTTCAGTTCGTTCATCAGCATTAACTTTTTGGAAGAAGAGGAAACCGTAAAAAGGCTCGTCAAGGCAGGGTGCGTCATGGCACTTGTCGGCTTTGAATCCATCAATCAAAAAACCGTCGACCACTACGACAAGTGGAAAATGAACAACGTCGCCAAATACGCTCAAATCATTAAGCAGTGCCGAAAACTCGGGCTCAACATTCAAGGCAACTTCCTCGCCAATCCTGCCATTGATACTTACGAAGACATGAAAGCCGTCGAGAAATTCGTCGACGATAATCTCTTGATGATGCCAATTTACTCAATCCTCACGCCCTATCCCGGAACCGTGATGTATAAGGATTACAAACAAAAAGGCTTGATTGTCGACGAAGATTGGGACAAATACACCGCGCACAACTTGGTGATTCGATGCGACAACTACGACCCGATGGAATACCAAATCACCTACATGAAACACTTCTTGGGCTTCTACAAATGGCGAACCATCATCAAGCGCGTGCTTCTTAATCCAAACAAACTCATCAACTTGGTGACGAGCCTTATCTTCAAACGCAACTTGCGCGACCAACTGAATAGCGTTCTGACAGGCAAGAAAGCACCCTTGCAACATTTGCAAAATCAGGCACAAAAAAACGCCGAAGTCAAGCGAACGGCATCAATGGCAGAGGCTTCATAAAAGCCTAAACCACAAGTGCATGCTTGAAACATCAAGCAATCCGATTGAAAACAACGCCCGTCAACACTTTCGGATAAAAGAAGGTCGATTTTTGCGGCATCACTTCGCCGATTTTTGAAACCGCTTCAACCTCTTGAACGCTCGTCGGATTCATCACGAAGCCAAGTTGCGCCTCGCCGTTCTGAACTTTGTCAAAGACTTCATCAAAATCTTTCGAGTAATTCAAATTCGTTTGCAAGGCTTGCGCTTCTTCGCAAATACTAAGCATTTTGCCAATGATGAGATGATGAAGCAACACCACATCGAGCGATTTGAGCTCTTTCGGCATCGCTTCTGGAATGGCTTTGTCGAGGTCAGAAGCGAGATGAATTCCGAAAATTTTATCCTTCGCCACAAGTCCAAATGCGCCGTGCGGATAGAGCGCGAGAAACTCTTTCAATTTCTTTTTCTCTGAAAGTTCTTGAACGCCGAAATACGGATTGAGATTCTCGAGCAGCCCATCAAGGTCAAAGCGTTCAAGGTGATGCACTAAGCGGTGCGTCGGAAATACAACCAATCCTTCATCAAACATATTCGTGATGAACATCATGATGAAGTTGTAAGGCTCGTTGCCCGTGTGATGAGGGTTTTCGGACATTCGAAGGTTGCGATAGTTAATGGCGGTTTCGTAGCGGTGATGCCCGTCGGCAATGAAGAGCGGCTTGTCGCGCAGAGCAGATTGAACTTGTGCGATAATGGTGCTATCGGTGCAACGCCAAACGAGGTTGCGCGTTTGTTGGTAATCCATCGCGTCAATGAACGGCGCATGGTTGGAAGTAAAAAATTCGAGGGCTGTATCGGCAAGTTTTTCCTTATCGCCATATAGACCAAAAATCGGACTAATGTTCGCGCCCGTTTTGATGAAGAGTTGCAAGCGGTCTTTCTTCGGACCTGAAAGTGTTTTTTCGTGCGGGAGCACAACACCTTTGTCAAATTCATATAAACGGCATCGAGCAATGAAGCCTTTGCGCGTGTAAGTTTTGCCCTCTTTCGTCGTGAAAGTTTGATGATAGGGATAAATGGCTTCGTGTGAATCTTCTTGCAGAACGCCAGTGGAAAGCCAAGCACGCAAACGTTCGGCGGCGGCATCATACTTGTTTTCTTCTTTCGGTAGTTCTAAGCGCACAGCGTTGAACTCGGATTTGGCATAAAGGTCTTCTTGCATGTCGGGAGCAATGACATCGTAAGGCGGACAAAGCACATCATCGAATCGAGAAATACGCGCAGCGTTGTAGGTGATTCCGTGAAAAGGAGCGATTTCAGGCATAGCAGTTTTAAGAATTGAATGATAATTTCCTGAAACTTGTGATAAATTTGAACAAGCTCAAGAACAAAACACAAACGTAAGAAATGAAACTGAACTTTTTACAACTCACGCCGATTTTAACGCTGTTTCTGTGCGCCGCAATTGAAGTCTCGGCGCAAACGGCGGAATTGAGCGGCACGATTACGCTTGCCACTTCAAACACAACGCAACGCTTGGCACGCGGACAAATCTATCGCAGTCGGCTCGCGCCTGAAAAGCCTGTGGAGACAAAAGCCATGTCGAGCTCAGCTTATGCCGATGTCGTCGTCAGTGCCCACCCGATTTCCTTCAAGCCGAAACTGCAACCGCTCGCGAAAAATCGCACGATTGACCAGCGCAATGCGACATTCATTCCGCGTGTCTTGCCTGTTACACAAGGAACGGTCGTGCAGTTCATCAACAACGACCCATTTTATCACAATGTGTTCAGTCTCACGCCGGGCAATGAGTTCAACATTGGTCGGAGAATGCGTGGCGAAGTCGTTCAAAAGAAAATTGGCGAGCGGAAAATCGAGGGGCTCGGTGAAGTCAAACTTTTCTGCGACATTCACACACAAATGAACGCTGTGATTTTAAGCCTCGATACGCCTTACTTCACCAAACCTGACGCAAACGGAAATTATTCGCTCAAAGAACTGCCCGAAGGTCGCTACGAAGTGCGCGTCTATCACCCAGATTTAATGCCTGTCATAGAACGACTCGACATCAAAGGAACAGTCGAAAAAGACTTTTCACTCACGAGATAACCGATGCGCCTGAACATTCAAGCCAAACTCTTTCTTCTGCTTGCCGGATTGACGACGCTTGTCTTGGTTGCGGTGCTTTACGCCGTCAGCCTCACGGTTACGCAAACCGTCAAAGAAAAAATTGTATCCGACTTCAATCAAACGCAGAAAGTCTTGCAAAAGGAAAGACGCTTGCGCTACGAGCGATTAGTCGACGTGGCAACGATTATCGGGCAAGACCCAGCCTTCAAAGCCAATGTGGATTTAGCCAGAGATTCTGTTTCCGACGTGATTCATCAAACCGTTCTTCAATCCGTGCGCGAATTTGCCAACCTTGCACCGATTGACCTCTTCATCGTAACCAATCGCAACGGCATCTTGCTCGCCGATTTTGCTAATCCGAAAAACTACGGCAACGACCTTTCCGAGCGACCGAGTATCAAGAATGTTCTGGAAGGAAAAGACATGGAGCAATCCGACTTGCCTGAACTGTGGGCAATCAACGACGATGTCTATCAAGTGGCAACCGCGCCGATTCTCGTCAATCAAAGCGTGCTCATTGGCACCATCACGCTTGGCACAAAATTCACGCTGGTCGATGCGCTTGATTTGAAAGGCAATTCTTCGGCGGAGTTTCAGTTTTATCTCGGCAAAAAATTGCTACTCCGCACCGATTCTGTTTTGAGCGAATATGATTTGGGAAAGTTCGTCGACGAAAAAGAAAAAGAAATCCAACGCGTCGGTGCGACGGGCAAAGCAAGCGACGTCTTTGAAGCCACGATTGGTGGAGTGGAAGTGTTCGCTTATCTCACGTCGCTTGGCAGAAGCGAGCCGGCGTGGTTGTTCGTATTTGTTCCGAAATCTTCTGAACTGCGCATCATCGGCATCTTGCAACGCAACATTGTGCTCTTCGCCCTTATCAGTTTGCTTTTGACGATTGCGCTTGCGATTGTGGCGGGACGATTGTTCTCGAAGCCGGTGTTGGAACTTGCGGACGCGATGAAAGAAGTGCAACGCGGAAATTTGAGCATTTCGGTCGAGCCGAAAACAAAAGACGAAATCGGACAGCTGGCTGAAAATTTCAATGCAATGATTATTGGATTGCGTGAGCGGTTTGAGCTGTCAAAGTATGTCGGAAGTCACACGCTCGAGATGGTCAGGCGCGTCTCGGAATTGGGTGCGGAATCCATGCTTGGCGGCACACGGCAGGAACTTGCGGTGCTGTTCAGCGACATTCGCGGATTTACCTCGTTCAGCGAAAAGCGTCCGCCCGAAGCCGTCATTAGTATGCTCAATCGCTATCTTGGATTTCAAGCACAGTTAGTCGCCGAATATGGCGGCTCGGTCGATAAGTTCGTCGGCGATGAAATGGTGGCACTCTTTGCTGGAAAAGATGCGTTAGAGCGTGCGATTCAGTGCGCGATTGCCATTCAAAAGCGCGCCGATGAAGAACAGAAGCGCGACCCTGCACCTGTCTATGTCGGTATCGGCATCAACTACGGCACAGTCGTGCTTGGAAACATGGGTGCGGAAGACCGACGCGATTACACGGCTATTGGCGCGGCGGTCAATTTAGGCGCACGGCTGTGCTCAAGTGCAGAAGCCGGAAAAATTTTAGTCCGCAAAGATTTACTCGAACGCTTCTCGCTTCAACACAAGTTTCACATCGCGCAAGTCAAACCGATGAACTTCAAGGGATTCTCAACTGCGATTGACATCGCTGAAATCAGCTACAACAACGCCAAATAAAACCAAACCATGAAAAAACGCATACTCGGATTGTTCCCCTTGCTGTTTGCCACAAGCCTTTTGGCTCAAAGCACCCAAGTGAGCGGGGAGCTCGATTTCGAGTTCCGAATGGGCGGAAGCGAATCGAACTTCATCACAAATGAAATTCCAAACGAGTTCCGCTATCCGCATGCGGTCATCAATCAATTCAACTTGTTTTTCTTTTCGGAACTGGCAGAAAAGTGGTCGTTCAACAGTCGGGTGCAGTTAGACATTTGGGGCACAGGGCGTTTGAATCAACCGCGCATCACGCTGGCGGCGGTAACTTACGAGCCAAACACGCGCTTTAGCCTTTCAGCGGGACGCATGATTTCGCCGTTTGGACTGTATGCACGTCGCCAACTGCTTAGCCAAAACTTATTTGCCGCCGCGCCGCTCATGTATGGGTATTTTGTCAACATTTCCGAAAAGCGCGGATTCTGGCCAATTGCAGGCAACACGGGCGTTTATGACGACGGCAGTTCCGATGTCGGTGTAACGACGGCATACTTCGGAGCTTACGTTACAGGCGCATCGTTTAACTGGATTCTCGTGCCGAATCGACTGAACGTGGAAGTCGCAATCACAAATGCCGCGCTGGCTTCAACGCTTCCAAATACGAACCTCGCCAATGCCGCCGTTGTCGGGCGCATCGGCGTTCAACCTGCGATGTGGTGGCAACAAGGCTTTTCCGTCTCCTACGGCAGTTTCATGAACCTTGATACGGTCAATGAGCGCGCCCGTCAAAACAATCCGCTCGAGCAGTATCGGCAACTCTTGCTTGGAACGGATTTCATCTTCGCGTATCTGTGGTTTGAACTTTCAGGTGAAGTGATGTATTCGAGATGGAATGTGCCGAAGTTTGCAAACGGGCAATTTGTGCGCGTGAACGCAGGCAGTTCAAAACTTCAAGAATACACGCTGACGAACTTGGGCGGATATGTGGATTTCAAAATCGAGCCGCCGTTTTTGACGGGCAGTTACATTGCCTTCCGCGCCGAGCGTATTGCCTTTCAGCCCTTCAACGACCCTATCACAAACACGCGCAGTTATTGGGATAGAGGCGTTACGCGACTCTCGGTTGCCGCTGGCTATAAACTGTCTCGCAATGTGCTTTTACGAGCGACCTACTCCGACCAACGCACCGACGGCGACCGCCGTTTAGACCCCAACGATTGGACATTGCGAACCTTACTTATCGTGCTCTTCTAAACCAAAACACATCTGCTATGAATCGACGCAATTTTTTGAAATCAACCTCGCTTGTCGGACTGTCAGCAACAGCAATTGGCACAACGCTCTTGAGCGGGTGCGAAACCTCGCCTACTGCCGCCGCAGGAAGCTTAGAAAACGATCTCTCCTTCGTGCGTGAAGGCGCACAGATGGAAGCGGTTGCGATTAAGTCGTATCAAGCCGCCGCCGCCTCAGGGCTGATTACCGACCAAGGCGTCCTCGATGCCGCGCTTCGTTTTGCCGGACATCATCAAGGGCACTTCGTCGACCTCAATCGGCTCTTGCGCGAGTTCGGACAAGCCGAAGTCAATTTCGATGCCGCACAGCCCGACCCGCGCGTCAATACGCTCGGACCAAACTCGACGCAGAACGACGTCGTGCGCTTAGCCATGATTTTGGAATATGAAGCCAGTGAAGAATATTTCCGCTGGCTGAACTCGCGCGTCTCCGAAGCCAAAATTCAAGAATTTTTCGCCAACACTTTCCCAATCGAGGTCGCTCATTTCATCGTCTTAAAAGGCGTATTGAACGGAGGAAATTTTGCCGGAGCAATTGATAGTTCGCTATTCAAACTGCTTTCAAGAGATGTTTGACTTCGCCGCACAATTGACGAGGGGGAGCGCACCCTATTTGGAAAGCAATTTCAAAATTTTGCTGACGAGTCTGTCGTCGAAGCCCAACCGACGTTTGAGAAAGTCATAAACCCGAAGGGCGAAGTTGTCAATAAGTATCGCAAGGCGTTTGCCCGTTGAGTCTTGTGGCAGGGGGCGATAATCGGTTGCGCGCGCTTTCGGCACTGCTTTCTCTTCGGTGAAATAGTAAAGCGCGATGGATTTTCGCGTTTCGCCTTCGGGAGTGTTGAGCGGATGCGGATGACCGTGATACGAATCGGTATCGGTATTGAAAATGACGCAACGATTAAATGTTGGAAGAATTTTCTTGGCACAACGCGACATATCGCGCTCCCAGAGTTCCAAATGTCCGCCGTAATCGTCCGTCCAATTGTCGTTGAGATAAAGAAGCACATTGACGCGCCTTGCCCAGTGCTTTTGATGTTGGTGAGCGGTGAAATCGGCGTGAATGTTCAGAAATCCGCCTCGCTCGATTTGATGTAATCCGCCGCCTTCGAGCGAGGGGTCTGCAATCAAATACTGAATCCCTGTTAACTCCGAAAGCCACTCGACGAAGCGTCGGCTGTTGAATTCATCAATGATGGCAAGATGAATATCGGGAATGTGAGCACGGTCGCGCTTACCAAGTTTTTTTTCATTCACATGTTTGTATTGAATCCACTCTCCAGAATCAGGCGTCGGAAAATGCAGACAGGCTTCTTTGGCGACCTCAGCGTTAATAAAATCATCTAAAACAATGTGCGGAAATGGCTGTGCTGAAGCATACTGCGCTTTGAGCGCGGGCAAACGCGACGTCCATTTTTCGTAATCAAAGATGCGAACATCAGCGATGGAAGTTGCCATAAACAAGGTGAATGAAAACTGAAACGATACAAGTAACTTGCAAAGTTTAACTTGCAAAGTTAAGAGGTTTCAAACAAATGTTGAACCCAACCAAAATCGCTGATGAAAGAAGACCGCGCGTTGCTCAAAGCCCGATTTAGCGAAACTCGCAAACAAACCGAAGCCGTCTGCGCGCCGTTGGAAGTTGAAGATTACGTCGTGCAACCGATGGTCGATGTCAGTCCGCCAAAGTGGCACTTGGGGCATACCACTTGGTTCTTTGAGGCGTTTTTGCTCCAACAATTTAACTCACAACATAAGCCCTTTCACCCACTCTATAATTTTCTCTTCAACTCTTATTACGAAAGCATTGGCGAGAGAGTGATGCGCCAAAAGCGGGGCGACCTTTCACGCCCGACGGTCAAAGAAGTCTATGCCTATCGCAACGCCATAACCGAAGAGATGCTGAATATGATTGAAACCGTGAGCGAAGAGAGGTGGCGCGAGTTTTCAGCACTGCTCGAGTTGGGAATTCATCACGAACAACAGCATCAAGAATTACTGCTCACCGACATTAAGTTTATTCTTGCGCAAAATCCAATTAAGCCCGTTTATTGCAACGCGCCGCGCCGAAAAGGCATAAGAGTGGAATCAAAAATGATTGAAGTTTCAGGCGGAAAGCAGTGCATCGGCTACAACGGAGCGGGCTTTTGCTTCGACAACGAACAGCCGCACCACGCGGTCTGGATTGAAAATTTCAAATTGCAAAATCGACTTGTAACAAATCGCGAATACTTGGAATTTGTTGAAGACGGCGGTTACAACGATTTTCGTCATTGGCTTTCCGAAGGCTGGGAGTGCGTCAGGCGCGAAGGCTGGACTTCGCCGCTCTATTGGGAAAAGCGCGACGGTGTGTGGTTCGAATACACGCTTTCAGGCATTGAGCCGCTCAATCTTGATGCGCCCGTCTGCCACATCAGTTACTTTGAAGCCGAAGCCTTTGCAAGTTGGGCAGGGAAGCGACTGCCAACCGAAGCCGAGTGGGAAGTGGCAACCAAGCAAGCAAATACTTCAACAAACAGTGTGTTTTTGGAGTCTGGATTTTTGCACCCACAACCGCCCGACGATGTGCAAACAGCCTTTTACGACTTGCTCGGAAACGTGTGGGAGTGGACAAGCAGTGCCTATTTGCCCTATCCCAAATACAGACATTCAAGCGATGCGATAGGTGAATACAACGGCAAATTTATGAGCAATCAAATGGTCTTGCGCGGCGGAAGCGTTGCCACGCCCCAATCACATATTCGAACCACGTATCGAAATTTCTTTCATACCGATAAACGCTGGCAGTTTTCAGGAATTCGTTTAGCCGAAGATGTATAGCATTCAGTCATCAATCTAACACACGGATATGTCCTATTTCAATTTTTCAGATGCTTCGCAAGATAGCCGACGCATATTCGCGCTTGATGTGCATCTGGGGCTTTCTTCACCACAGAAGTTTATTCCGAGCAAGTATTTTTACGACGAGAGCGGAAGCAAACTCTTTCAGCGCATTACAGAACTCCCTGAATACTATCTCACCAAAGCCGAAGCCGAAATTTTGACGACATATAAAGACGCATTGGCAGAGCGATTTGCATCAGAACCATTTGCATTGGTTGAAATGGGCGCGGGCGACGGAGAAAAGACGAAAATTCTGTTGGAGCATTTTCTCGCCAAAGGGCTCGATTTTCACTACGCGCCGATTGACATTTCAGAATCAGCACTGTCGGAACTGGAAACCTCGCTGGCTCAACAATTTCCAACGCTCTCGTTTCAAGGGCGAACCGCCGAATACGCATCAGGCATTGCAGAAATTGAGACTTTCTCTGAAACGAGAACGGTCTTGCTCTTTTTAGGCTCGAGCATCGGCAATTTTTCGTTTCCTGAAATGAAACTCTTCTTGAAAACCGTCTGGCACGGCTTAAACAAAGGCGACTTCGCGCTCATCGGGTTCGATTTGAAAAAAGACATCAAGACCATGCAAGCCGCTTACGACGATAAGGAAGGAATTACCAGAGCCTTCAACCTTAACCTTTTGCATCGAATCAATCGCGAACTCGGCGGCACGTTCAACATCGAGAAGTTTTATCATCACGAAATTTACAACCCCAAAGAAAGCGCGATGGAAAGCTACTTGATTAGTTTAGAAGCGCAAGAAGTTTATATCGACGCGCTCAAAACCACGTATCGCTTCGCGCCCTACGAGGCAATTTTTACCGAACGCTCCTACAAATTCTCCGATGCTTCCATCAGAGAACTCGCGCATGAAACCGGCTTCGAGATTTTGGAAACCTTCAAAGATTCCAAACAGTATTTCGCCGATTCGCTTTGGCACGTGGTCAAGTAACGAAAAGCATCAAATACCATTATCAATGCTCAACACGTTTTCAAAACCGATTTCCATCGACGGAGCGATTTTGCTCTTACGCCTGTGGCTTGGGGCGATGATGATGTATCACGGATTTCCGAAAGTTTTCACCAACAGTGCGGGATTTGTTGAGTATCTAACGAAGTCTGGCTTTCCAGTGCCAAGCGTGATGGCGGCACTGGCGGCGGGCGCAGAGTTTTTCGGTGGGTTGCTCATCATCGTTGGATTCTTAACGCGTCCAGCGGTTGTGCTTGTCTTGATAACGATGTTGGTTGCTGGATTGATTGCGCACAGCGGAGAGCCATTTGCCAAACAAGAACTGCCGCTCACATATGCGATGCTCTCGTTTGCCTTGTTTTTATCGGGCTCCGGAGCGTTCAGCGTAGAAAAAGCAATCGGAAGCAAGTTGTAGCACGTGGAGAAGTAAAGTTAAACGATTCAGTAAAAAATGCTCGTTTAAGGCTTTTTTTTTTGGGAGAGAAGATGTAAAATGCATCGTTTGAAATCAACATTAAAGCCTACACAAGCCACATCAACAGCCTGAACTAAGTGGTTTGTGCAAATCAGTTTCGTTGTAGTAAATGACAGTGAGAAAGAAAGTCAACAATCATTGCCCTAAAAAAGTGACTGCCGTTGAGAAGTCACGTCCGCAGTTCGGCAGTAGAAATACCCTATCTGGTTTCAATCATTCCGATAATCAAAAACTTAATGACCGCAGTGCCGAGTCAGGCATGTGCGGCACATTCCCATTTTCTATGATGAAAGCGATAAAAAATCGGCACGCTCAAAAAGCCGTGCTTATCATGTGGGTTACATTGGCATGGCTCACACAACTTGTCGGCGCAACGCTTCTGGCGGGCACAACGGGAAAAATCACAGGAACGGTTACGGACGCCAATACTGGCGAGCCGCTCATCGGAGCAACGGTGATTGTCGTCGGGACAAAATTGGGCGCGAAAACGGATTTTGACGGAAACTATGTGATTCTCAACGTGCCGCCCGGAGTGTATGAAGTGCGTGCGACATATGTGGGCTATCAACCGAAGGTTGTGAAGGGGATTAAGGTCAGTGTAGATTTAACGTCACGAGCGGATTTTAAGATGGGAGCGGAAGAAATCGCTGTTTCGGAAGTGGTTGTTACGGCAGAGCGTCCTCTGGTCATCAAAGATATGACGGCAACTCGGGCGGCGGTCAGTTCAGAAGAAATTCGCGCCTTACCGATTCAGAATCCTTCACAAGTGCTTGAAATTCAAGGTGGTGTTGTGGGCGGAACGGTGCGCGGCGGTCGTCGCGGCGAAGTCGCCTATATCGTCGATGGGTTTGCCGTCAACGACGTCTTTGACGGAAACCAAAGTCGCGGCGTCAATAACATTGGCGTGGAGTCACAAGCGATTCAAGAACTTGAACTGCTCACTGGTGGCTACAATGCTGAATACGGGCAAGCCATGTCAGGTATCGTGAATATCGTAACCAAGGACGGCGGTTCAAAGTATGAAGGCTCACTTCAAACCTTCTTCGGGGATTTCGTCAGCGGTCGCACAAATGTGTTTCCAAACATCAATTCCATTAGCCCAATTGCCTCACGCGATATTCAAGGCAGTTTCAGCGGACCGGTGCCTGGCATGCGCGAAACCATGACGTTCTTCGTTAATGGACGATACTTCGAAGATGAAGGACGCTTCTACGGTCAAAATATCTACCGCCCCGGCGATGTGCTTCCCGCTAGCGAATACACAGGAAACCAATTTGGAGGATTCTTGACCACCGCTCCAAGTTTAGATGCCTTCCTCAATAGCCCCGATTTTGAAAACTTCTACCAACGCGAACTGGCACGCAACCCAACCCTCTCGCGCGACGATTACAGACAAAGACTGTTTGAATACCGTGTTGACCCAAACACAGGGTTACTTCTTCAAAACCAAACGCGAATTTATCAAGCCCTGCGCACCGATGACGATTTCAGCCGATTTGCCTTCGGCGATAGAAACTTCGTGCCAATGAACACTTACCGCAAGTTCTCCGGAATGGGGAAACTAACCTATCGCCCAACCGGCACGATAAAATTAAGTGGACAGTTCCTTTACTCTGATGAAGAGTTTCAAAATTTCAACTTCAGCGCGTCATACATTCCATTTTCACAGCCGAAAAACTTTAGGAGCTCTTACACGGCAATCGTTAATGCGACCCACACGCTCTCCAGTTCAACTTTCTATACACTCGGCGTCTCGCTCTTGCGCACAAGAGAAGCTAGCTACCTCTACGAAGACCTGCTCGACCCACGCTACATGGCAACAGGCTTCAATGGACCGACGCCCGGCGGATTCTTCTCGCCCGGTCAAGCGCAAAACGGATTTGAATTTTTAGTTACTGGAAAATCGACGAATTTCTTCGAGCGTTCTACGCGAACCTTGAACATCAAAGGCGACATTACCTCTCAAATTGATAAGAATAATTTGATTAAGACGGGCTTCGACGTCAAACTGCACCGCTTGCAATTTGAAAATCAAGCCTTGCTGACCGATGAGCGCGCATTGAATGCTGATGTGCCCTTCTTCACCGATAACTCTGGAAATCTGCGACCGGGCATTCGTCGCGCACAACTTGCCGAAGAAGGCTACGAATTCTACGACCGCCGCCCGATTGAATTTGCCGCCTACATTCAAGACAAGTTCGAAGTCAATAACTTCATCGTCAATATCGGCTTACGACTCGACTTGTTTGAGCCCGACGGCATCGTGCCCAAAGACCCCAGCGACCCAAGCATCTATAACCCGATTAAAGACCAAAATCGTCCAAGAGACGAAAATGGAAATTTCATTGAGTTCCGACCCGGCGACCCCGACGTGCTTCGCGCCTATCGTGAAAACGGCGAGCGACTCTTGCGCGAAAATTATCGCAAAGCCTCCGTCAAATGGCAACTCTCGCCACGATTAGGAATGGCGTTCCCAATTACCGAACAAGGCATCTTGCGCCTTTTCTATGGACAAGTGTTCCAAATTCCAAACTTTGAATTTCTTTATCGTAATCCTTACTTCCGACAAAGCGCGGCGGGCGTGAGCGGACCGTTCGGAAACGCTGACCTGCAGCCGCAAAAAACCATCAAAGGCGAACTCGGATTGCAACAGCAGTTCGGCAACGATATTTCCGTCGACGTCGCTCTCTACTTCAACGATATTCGCAACCTCAACGGAACTGCGTTCATTCAGCAATTTTTTGATGGACGGGTTTACACCAAGTTTGTCAATACTGACTATGCCCTCGTGCGCGGCTTGACCATTTCCGTCAATAAGCGATTTGCCGGCGGATTCAACTTCGGAATTGATTATACCTTCCAAGTTGCACAAGGCAACGCCTCCGACCCACAAGCGGCGGCATTCGCCATTCAAGCCAATCCTGATAATCCGATTCTGCCGACCCAACTCATTCCGCTCGATTGGGATCAACGCCACACGCTCAACATTACAGCGGCATACACGATTGAAGGGTGGGAACTTTCCAGCATCATGCGCTACGGAAGCGGATTTCCATACACGCCCGATTTGAACGCACCCTTCCCAATTCTGACGCGTGGAAGTCGCGGCGAAATTGTAACAAACTCCCGCTTACTGCCCGCAACCTTCACCGTGGACGTCCGCGCACAAAAAATCTTCAAGATTGATAACTACAATGTCGGCTTCTTTGTGCAAATCTATAACCTCTTCGACGCCGATAATCAAAGCGGCTTGTTCCCGTTCGCACAACTGACGCCTGATTTGGTTTTGAGAAATACTTTCGTCGCCTCAAGCGTCAATTCGCCAGAAGCGTTTTTGAGACAACCGCAAAACTTTGCCTCGCCGCGCCAAATTCTTTCGGGCATTTCACTCTTTTTTTAAGAGAACACACAAATTTTGAACAAAAGCATGTATCGCAATACCACTCATAAACTTGCAATGAATCAACTTGGGAACATCAACACAAGAGCACTGCTTTTGCTACTCTCGCTGTTAGTCATTGCGCCATCGTTACTTGAAATTTTAGCACAAGATGGCAACATTCCGCTCAATCTTCGAAGCAACGTTGCCAATCGCCGCGTCGGATTGCATAACGGCAACCGAATTAAAACCAAATTTCAAAACGATGGATTGAGCGGCTCAAAAACCTACATTGCACCCACGCTTCCAACTTACGCATGGCCAGTGAACGATAACGAATACATTTTTGACCTCAATATCATTTTAGGCGTTGAACGAACCTTCGTTGATACCTTTGTCTATAACAACGGCGATACGACATCGACCCTTGGCACACGCTGGCGCGGCGACCGCACGCCTGAACGACGACCAAACCAAACGATTCCCCAACCGAGCGACTCGCCCTTTCTCAACGCCGTCAGTTTAAGACGGATTGACTTTGATGCCGATGGCGACGGACAACCTGACCCCGCCGTAGAAGCCACCATTACGGCGCGCTATGTAACGGTGCACCAAGGTCCAAGAGGCTCACCGTATCGCATCATCAACGGTGTGTTTGAAGGCTTGCAACCTGTCGAAGGGTTTTACAACCCCGCGCAAGAATCACCCGCGATGAGCCATATCCCGAGTTCATGGCCTCCATTCTGGCCCGACCAACCCACTTGGCGCGACGAGAACGGAAGAGCGCAGTGGAACGGCTACTTCGGGCGCGGTGTGTTCAATGCCGACCAAGAAAGCTACGTCGTCTTTGATGATGCAACCGACCGACGCTGGCTGAACGAATTTGACTTCCGCCCGAATCCACTCACCGACCCAAACAGAGCAGGTGTAGGATTCCAAGTCAAACAGCGCGGCTTGCAGTGGTCAAACTTCCTTGCCCAAGACAACCTCTTTTGGATTTATGATATTAAAAACATCAGCGAGTTCGATTACGAAAAGGTCGTCTTCGGCTCTATTGTGGGAACGGCTGTCGGCAGGGTCTTCCAAGCCAACAAATCCGTCTTCGACCAAGCCAACTCAATCACCTACACCTACAACCCCAACGGCGAAGTCGATGCGCTTTGGAATCAGCAATTTCCCGTCGGCTATTCTGGATTGGCGTTTTTGGAAAGCCCCGGCAATCCGTTTGACGGCATTGATAATGACAACGACTATAACAAATTCGGAAACGGTGATGCCCCTGCCGATGCTTTCGGCTCACCTATCTTTACCGCCGCGGGCGGATTAGGCAAATTCAATATCATTCAAGGCGATAGCCTCAGCGTTGTTTCAAGAACGGGATATGATTTCTACGAAACCGAATATATTCCCGACCGAGGAATTCGTCGCGGCGGCAACGCCATGCGCATCATTCAGCCCGGCGACACCTTGATACGAATCACACGCGCCGATACCTTCACCACCGCGATGGCGGCGGCAGGATACAATCCCATCAACGACCGCATTACCTACTACCGACGCGACTTCGTCGTCATGCCTCAATCAGGAAGCATTCAAATTACTTCGCTCGGTAGAACGAGAACCGTTAGCGTTGGCGATACCTTGCGCGAAATTCCGGGAAATCTGCTCGATGACAACTACAACGGTTTGATAGATGAAGATTACTTCTTGCACGTGCGCCGCATCAAAACGCGCGTCGACATCAACAACAACGACGCCGTCAGTTATCAGCCCGACAGCATTCTGCACTTCAAAAATTACTTCATTCTCGCCCGTCAAGGCGTAGAAGCCATGAACGACTTCCAACTCTTTCCCATGATTGACGAGCGGCGCGAAGACGGATTAGACAACAACCGCAACTGGGTCTCCTTCACCGACGACGTCGGACGCGATGGCAGACTGAACACCAACGACTTCGGAGAACGCAATGGCAGACCAACGGCTGGCGAAAGCGGATTTGATGCCACAGACGTCGGTGAATCCGACCAAATTGGACTGACCAGTTTCAAACTCGACCTCTCCTCACGCCCATTCATGAATAACTCGGCAGATTTGTGGCGTATCACCCAACCCGGCTTATTTGATACACTTCAACCGCCACAAGATTATGACTACACCTACGGCACGGGCTACTTCCCGCTCGGGCGCAATCAAGTCGAGCGATTCTCCATCTCCGTCGTCATGGGCGAAAACGCACGCGCCGTATTAACCAATACCGACATCGTTCAGCAGATTTACGATAACAACTACAACTTCGCCGGTCCGCCCAGACCCGAACCCACCTTGTCCGTTGTGCCCGGCGATAGAAAGGTTACACTTTATTGGACGAACGATTCCGAAGATTTCTTCGATACCTTCATCAACCGAAAAATTACCGGCGGCGAGTTCCGAAGCCCCTTAGCCAAAACCTTTGAAGGCTACAAAATCTACAAGAGCACCGACCCGAACTTCCTTGACCCACTGACCATCACCGGCGGACAAGGCGAGCAAGCGTTGCGTCGCAAACCCGTCGCACAATTCGACTTAATCAACGGCGTCTTCGGATACTTCCCGATGAACAGCCGAAGTCTCTTGCAACAATCCCGCGGCGTAAGTTTCTACTTGGGCGATGAAACAGGATTACAGCACGTCTGGACCGATACCGACGTCCAAAACGGACGCACTTACTACTACGCCGTCGTCGCTTACTCGCGAGGCTACATCGACTCGTTGAATCCAGAAAGCAGTATTTTCCCCAGCGAAAATAGTTTCGGTGCATCGCCCGATAGTCGCGGACGCTTGATTCTCTCGCAAAATGCCGCCGTCGTTGTGCCGCGCGCTACCCAAGCCGGATTGATAAGTCAAGAGGGCAGTGGCGAACTTCAACCCTACGCGACGAACCGTTCAGAAGGGAAAGTCTTTTTCAATATCGTTAATCCACGCCGCGTAACGAGCGAGCGCAAATTGAAAGTGGAGTTCGTCAGCACTGCTAATGATAGCATTGATAACAATGGTGACGGACTGATTGATGATTTCCGCGAGCAGTTGGAAGAAGTAACGTCGTTCTTCCGCGTGATTGACACCACCAATAATGCCGTTCCCGATACCATTATCAAGAAAAGTGGATTGGTGCAAGGCGCATTCCTGCGGTTTTTGGGAGACGAAAACCGCTACCGATTAACACCCAACGGCGACCGCGTCTATGAAGCAACCGAAGAAACCCGCCTCATCGACGAAACAGGCGTCTTCTTGACCATTCGTAACAACGGCGTCAGAACCCGACCCGACACGATTGCCTCGCGCTGGAATGTCAATCGCGGACGCGATAGCCTGCCAGACTTTTTCGTGCGCCCCGTCAATGACACGGCTGGAATTATTCCAATTGCGGGCATAGAGATTCGCGCAAAAGGTCTGAGCCGCATTCCCGATGATTATGCGATTGTCATTAAACCCATCAATGGAGCAAACAGCGACACGGCGCGACTCAACTTCGTCATTGGTGGCGAGCAAGAAATTCCGGGCATTCCGACGAACTTCGAGATTATTAACCTGACGCGCAATCGCAAGATGCGCTATTTCATTGACCCAGCATCTGACACCATTCCAATTACCTCAGGCGGTGCCGCAACAACACCATACATTGGACAAACGCCAGCCAAACGCACCGAAATTTATCTCCTCGTTCAAGATACCTATAACCCAACGGTAACCGACTCACTTTTCTCATGGTTTATCAGCGTCGGATACACGCCCCGCTATCGACCGCAACCCGGAGATACGCTTTTCTTGCGCTTCCAAAAGCCGATTCTTGGCGGCGACGTCTTCGGCGTTTCGATAAAGCCCGCCACGCAAGACAATAATCGCGCCAAAGATGCATTGGCAAATGTGAAGGTCTTCCCGAATCCATACATCGTCGCCAACGTGGCTGAAAGCGACTTGCCCGCAGGCGCAAGAGGACGTGGCGAGCGAAAAATCTTCTTCAAAAATGTGCCACTGAACTCAACCATTCGAATTTACACCATTCGCGGCGAGCTCATTAGAACGCTCAAAGCCGATAGCCCAACCGGCACATCAAGCACAGGGCAGGCATGGGGCGAAAAAGATAGAGGCGACTTAGGCACATTTGCTTATCCCTCTTCGCAAGTCGAATGGAACTTGAAAACATCAGAAAACTTGGACATCGCTTACGGCGTCTATCTCTATCATATTGACGCGCCGGGCATCGGCACAAAAACAGGCAAATTCGCCGTGATTAAGTAGCCTAAACTTTAAGCCATCTATGAAAATGAGAATTACCAAAAGCGGAATCAAACGTGGAATAAAACTTTTAATGCTCGGAATGCTTGCTGTAGGCACGGCAACTTTGAGCGCGCAAACAAAAGTTGGCACCACCGCCGCCCCATTTTTGGGAATCGGCATGGGCGCGCGTGCCGTCGCGATGGGCGGCGCATACACCGCCGTTTCTGACGACATCTACGCGCTCTACTGGAATCCCGCCGGCGTCTCACAAGGCACGCGCATACAAACCGGATTCACGCACACCGATTGGCTCGTCGGCACGCAAATCAACTGGGCAGGCGCAATTATCCCCGCTGGAAATTTCGGCTCTTTCGGTGTCGCCGTTACCGTCTTGAACTACGGCACGATGGAAGTAACCACAATGGCGCAAGAAGACGGCACAGGCGAAACCTTCACCGCCCAAGACCTCGCCGCGCAACTTACTTGGGCAAAAAATCTCACCGATAGATTCTCCGTCGGACTCACAGCGAAAATCATCAATCAATCTATCTACAATACCTCAGCCACAGGCTTTGCCTTAGACGTCGGATTTCTCTTCAACACTGGATTGCTCAAAAACGGTATCCGAGTTGGCGCAAGCATCTCGAACTTCGGAACACCCATGCGCTTAGACGGACAAGGCTTGACGACAAACATCGCGCTCTCGCCCAACGAAAACGGCGCATCGCAAAATATCCCCGTCCGATTCCTCACCAATGAATACAGCATTCCGCTTACGTATCGCTTGGGACTTTCTTACGACATCTTGCGCGCACCCGAAGGTCGCTTTACCGTCGCCTTCGACGCCGTCAACCCCAACGACAACACGCAGTTCGTCAATCTCGGCGCGGAATACGAGTGGAAAAACACCATCTTTATTCGCGGCGGCTACAACGCTATCTTTGAAAAAGAAGCAGAAAAAGCATGGACGCTCGGCGGCGGCATTAAATACGGCTTGGGATTCGCTATTATCAAATTTGATTACACCTACCAACGCTTTGGGCGACTCAACGACCCGCAGTGGTTCACCATCGGATTAGACTTTTAACGATTGTTCTTTCCTAACATTCACACGATTGACAATTTTTTTTCTAACACAAAACTGTAAGTGCAAACAATGAAAAACAACTTCTCAAAACTGCTCACACTGCTGTTGCTGCTGGTCGTAACTGGCGCATTCACGGGGCAAACTTTTGCGCAAGAGCGCGTTATCTCGCGTGGTAATAGCACGCCTGTCGCGCCGCGCAATTACAACCCGAAAGATTTTCTTGCCGCAAACAGCATCTTGAAATGGCAAGCGGGCGACTTGGACAGCACCAATGTATGGACGGTGATTGACAACGACGGAAGTATCGGCGTGAATACAGGCTGGCGATTCCGTTCAGGGCTCTCTTTTACGGGAGGTGGAAATGTTCAACCGCAAAGCAGACAACGCTTCTGGTGGAGCAACTTCCAAAGTGCAAATGCTTCACGCTTAATTGACGATTGGCTTATTTCTCCACAAATTCCAGCGACGATTGAAGCCGGGGATAGCCTCTTCTTCTGGGCGGGCGCGATTGACGGCGTCGGCGCAAACAATTTCCCTGATTCGCTTCGCGTGTTCGTCTCAACCACAGGTGGCGCAATTTCCGATTTCACCAACCAAATTGCTTATTTCAGAGTCGCCGGACCAGTTGGAAACTGGACGCGCTACGCCTTCCCGATTGGGCAATTCGCCGGACAAAGCATCCGAATTGCAATCAACTACTACATTGTCGATGGCGGTCCAAGCGGAGCAAACTCCGACAACGTGTGGGTCGATAACATCGGCATCGTCGGTCAGTCCGACCAAATCCGCGTTGGATTAAACATTCGCCGATTGCTTGAAACAGGCACGCTCGTTGCAGGCGATACCATTAGTTTCCTCATCTTTAACTCTGGCGACGGAAACCCTACAAACGGAACAGGCGAATTTGACCCTGAATTTGGTCAAAATACCAACGCCAATAACCTCGTGTATGTCATTCCGCAAAACGGCAACGTGCCTGACACAGTGGTGTTCAAGACGATTAACCTGCCTATTGACCGTCCGAATGTGCTTAACTGCAAATTTATCTATCGCAACTTCCCGCTTCGCGGTGCACAACAATTTGCAGGAAACCAATACGAAGACGGTCCAGACCGTCAATATCCTGTCGGTCAGGGTTTAACCATTGCACCAACACGATATTGGAGCGATGACTCGACGGTTGTCAATGGCTTGCCACTCTCAACGCCCGGAAACTTAGTGCGCTTCACGGTCAATGTGCGCCGCTTGTTCCAAGAGTTACACTGGCGTCTGGGTGATTCTATTCACGTGCGCATTTTCGACACGCCGGGTATCCCTGGTCTTGACCAACCGGTAGCGGCAAACTTGCTCGGCGTTGCAGGTCAAAATATCACCATTGCCGATAGCCTCTACACGGCATTCGTCAATGTCGGAAACTATACTGGACCGTTCCAATACAAGTTCTGGATTCGCCGCAATGACCAATTTGAGAATCCGGGTGGACCAGGCAACTTCGGCAACCGCGTCGATACCGCAGTAGCAGGGTTTAAGTTATTGCCTGCTCGATATTGGAACAACGACGCCTCAAACGTCGGGTCGCAAAGGGTCTATCGCGTAACTTTCCGTGCTAGTGTGGCTGGATTGGGAGGATTTAGCCCCGCTACCGATACGCTTTTTGTTGCACTCTTTGGCGGTTTCGATTCGGTTTTCACAACTGGCGCAGGCAATAGCCAAATCTTGACGGGTATTGGTGGACAAACCGCCGCGGTCAGAATGTTCCGTCAGGGCTTTACAAATAACTACACAGGCGAAATCTTCATTCGTGCCGTCTCTGGAAACACCATCACTTGGAAGTTCAGAGGCTTGCCGTTCAGCAAGTTCAGCAATAGTGCATATGAACTTGGCGGTGACCGACAAATTCCGTTGCCAATTCAGACTGGCGTAACATCGTTCCAAGGCAATGATGGCGCAGGTGGGTTCTACACGTGGAATGTCGCAAGCGATACCGTGCTCACCATGGCGGATTTCGTAACGCCGCGACTCGTGATTCAATCGCCACTGGTTGCCGATGTGAACTTTACTTACCGAGTCAATATCAAAGGCAGAACATTAGTCGACGGTAAGAGCCTCGACTCAATGCGTGCCGCCAACGGCTTGCTCTTCCTCGTGCTCTTCGGAAGCAACCCGCACATCGGCTCGTTTGCAGGCGGCTGGGATACGACCAACGCAAACTTGGTGAGACTGTCGCCGCTCAACGGCAATCGCCAAACCGACACAATTTGGACCGTTACACGCACAGAACCCGCAGGCATGGTCTTCTCGCAACGGCAAGCCTTCAAGTTCGGGGTCGCATATGTCGGAATGCCTGGACCGCCTGTCAATACCGATAACGAAGCCGGGTTCGGTCAAGACCATATTGTCGACTTCCCGACGATTACCGGTCCAACAAACTTTATCATCAACGCCACCTTCGGCGTGATTGAAAACGCAACGACAACGGGCAACCTCGGCGCGCCAACCCGCGAAACAACGGTTGCAAAATCGTTCGCGTTGGAGCAAAACTATCCGAACCCGTTCAACCCAACAACGGTCATTCGCTTCTCGGTGCCACAACAAAGCGATGTGAAGCTCGAAGTCTTCAACATCTTGGGCCAAAAGGTGGCGACGCTAGTGAATCAACGCTTAGCGCCGGGCACTTACACCCAACAATTCAACGCGGCTAATCTCGCCAGCGGTGTCTACTTCTACCGCTTGCAAGCCGGCGACTTCACTAAGACGATGAAGATGATGCTCATCAAGTAATCGGCTCTTTGATTAAACTGATTTAGCGGAAGTCCGAATGGCGCGGAAGGACATGCTCTATCCGATGCTCGTTCGGACTTTCCGATTTTAACACCATAACCCATGACTCAACTCCGATTAACCATAAGTTGCGTTTTCCTTCTTTTTATCTCTGCTTGTGGCGATAGTCGAGAAAAGGTGATTTCCATCTGGACGCAAATGCAACCCGGAGAGCGGAAAATTTTAGACGCCGCCCTCGAGAAATTCGTCAAAGAAGATTCCGCCGGAAAAGAGTGGGCGAAAAAAGGATACGTGTTCAGAGAACTTTTCTATGAAACGGAGCCGATTCGCACCAACTTCATGATTGCCGCACTGGGCGGAAGCGGCGCGGAACTTGTTTATGGTCCGTCGGACATGGTCGGACCGTTTACCAAACTTCAAATCATTCACGCGCTTGATTCACTGCCCGACGGCGTGAAATTGGAGCAAGCGTTTTTAGATAGTTTCATCACCGAACCCTTTCCCGCAAATACATACCTGAACGGACACCTCTACCAAATCGCCGACCAAATCGGCAATCACCTCTGCCTCGTCTATAACAAAGATTTAATTCCAACGCCGCCAAAAACCATTTCCGAAATGATTGAAATCGGCAAGCAGTTCACGAAAGACGGCAAATACGGACTGGTTTGGAACTACACCGAGCCGTATTTTTTTATTCCGTTTGTGGGCAGTTACGGCGGCGGCGTGATGAACGAAAATGCCGAACCCACGCTCAACACCGAAGCCACTGTGAAAGCGGCACGATTGATTGTCGAGCTACGCGATAAACATAAAATCATTCCACCCGATTGCGACTACCAAACCGCAAATGCCTTGTTCAAAGAGGGCAGAGCGGCGATGATTATCAACGGACCTTGGTCGTGGGCGACTTACAAAAACGCCGGCAAGAACTTCGGCATTGCGCGCATTCCGCTCAACGATGAAACGGGGCTTTATCCCGCGCCGATGGTCTCGCCGAGAGGATACAGCATCAACATCAACACGCGCGGCGAAAAATTGCAAGCTACAGTCGATTTGCTCAAATTTTTATGCAGTCCAGAAATTGAACTCGAATTCACGAAAGCCGTCGGCACGATTCCCTCGCGCCGCGAAGCCTTCGCCAAACTCGCTGAACTTGCCGATGAAAATCTCAAAGGCTCAATGGAGCAAATCGCCGTCGGAAAACCGATGCCCGTCGTCAGCGAAATGCGCGTCATCTGGGATTCGATGCGCCCGTCGTATCAAGCCGTCTTGAACGGAAGCAAAACGCCTGAACAAGCCGCCAAAGAAATGCAAGAGCTCGCCATGAAACTCATTCGCGAAATGAAAGAGTAACTTAAAACGAAATCACGCAACGCTATGCAAACGACGCTATCAACACTAACAACGGAAAAATTGCCTTCACCAATTGCACCGACAACAATTGAGGAGAAAAAGGAAAAGATTAATTGGATTCCCTACATCTACGCCGCGCCGTCGCTTCTGGTGATGGCGGCGATTGTGCTCTATCCCTTCATCTACAACGTGCTCGTGAGTTTCAGCAACATGAACCTCGAGCATTTTCGCGATTGGAGTTTCAAAGGAATCGGCAATTACATCAATGTGCTGACCGATTCAAAGTTCTGGTGGTTTCTGGGCAAAACACTTATCTGGACAGCGTTGAATTTGTTTTTCCACGTAACCATCGGCGTGTTTCTGGCGATTCTCATCAACAAAAACATCAAGGGCAAAGAGTGGTTTCGCGTAATTCTGATTTTGCCATGGGCGGTGCCGCAATACATCACAGCACTCAACTGGCGCGGCTTGTTCAATTATGAATACGGCGCGGTGAATCTCATTTTAGCCAAGTTCGGCATAGAGCCAATTCAGTGGCTCAATACGGAGTGGGGCGCATTTTCGGCGGCACTCATTACGAACATCTGGCTCGGATTTCCATTTATGATGATTGTCGCGCTCGGCGGTTTGCAATCCATTCCCGACGCGCTCTACGAAGCGGCAGAAATTGACGGAGCAAATTGGTACGACAAACTCGTCAACATCACCATTCCGCTTCTCAAACCCGTGATGATTCCCGCCATCACGCTCGGCACCATTTGGACATTTAACAACTTCAACGTCGTTTGGCTCGTCAGCAACGGCGGCGAACCTTCCGACCAAACGCACATTCTCGTCAGTTGGGTCTATAAAGTCGGTCTGAATTACTTCCGAATCGGCTACGCGGCGGCATTTTCAATGATTATTTTCACCATTCTGTTCGCATTCGGCTGGAACTTCATTCGCAAAACAAAAGCAACGCAAAGCGTCTATTAGTTGAAAGTTGAGAGTGAAAAGTTAAGAGTTAAGGTCGGGACAGAAGTTTTCAAGCACGATGTAATGACACGTTTAGTCAAAGTTACATTTGATTTTGAGTAGATACATAAGAGTTAAACAAAGGAGGAGTTATGTCGCAGTCAATCATTAGGGAAAAGTCGTTTGCATTTGCAGTGCGCGTAATTAACCTGTTCAAGTTTCTCAAAGAAGAAAAGAAAGAATCTGTATTGAGCAAGCAAATTCTGCGGTCGGGAACTTCAATCGGTGCCAATGTTCGCGAAGCCCAGCAGGCAGAGTCGAAAGCGGATTTTGTTCACAAACTGCACATCGCACTTAAAGAAACAGCCGAAACGGGTTATTGGCTTGAACTTTTACTTGCAGGAAAATTTATCAACAAAAGTCAATTTGATTCGCTGAATAAAGATTGCGAAGAAATACTGAAAATTCTGACGGCAATTATCAAAACAACGAAGTCAAAAAAACTGTCAACTCTAAACTCTTAATTATCAACTCGCATGGCGGCGGTTAAGAATCCTCGAGACGTGTCAACGGCGGGCAAGGTCGGCATCTACATCGTGCTGACGCTTTTCAGCCTCTTTGCCATTTTTCCAATTCTGCAAGTCTTTACGATTTCCTTGCGACCGGGCGACAAGCTCCTTTCAACCTCGCTGGAAATCATTCCCGACGGCGCAACCTTCAACAGCTACATCACCATTTTCCGCGACCACCCGTTCGCGAAGTGGATGATGAACAGCTTGCTCGTTTCGTTCACGGTTACGCTCGTCAGCGTCGCGCTGGCATCAACGGCGGGCTACGCGTTCAGCCGATACAAATTTTGGGGACGCGATTCGGGCATGATTATTCTCATCGCTACGCAAATGTTCCCTGTTACGATGCTACTTCTGCCGCTCTTCGTTATGCTCATTCAACTTGGAATTTATGATTCGTATTCCGGACTCATCGTCGCGTATTCGGCGACGGCGTTGCCATTCTGCATTTGGCAAATGAAAGGCTTTTACGATACGATTCCGCGCAGTTTGGAAGAGGCGGCGCGCATTGATGGATGCTCGGAAGTGCAAACCTTCTGGAAAGTGATTTTCCCACTCGCCCAACCCGCGCTTGTGATTACGGCTCTCTTTTCGTTCATGTCGGCATGGAGCGAATACCTCGTCGCCGCCGTCTTGATTCAAGACCCGAGTTTATTCACCTTGCCAATGGGCTTGAAGGCATTTCAGAGCGACTTGGAAGTGGCGTGGGGATTGTATTCGGCGGGTGCAATCGTCGTGAGCATTCCAGTGGTGATTTTGTTTGTCGCGCTCTCGCGCTATCTTGTCAGCGGCTTGACGCTCGGAAGCGTGAAAGAATAAATCAAAAACTTAGACCATAATGTGGATTAGCAACAAACTCAATGGCTTGAAAGCACTCTGGCAGTTTGAGAACCGATGGCAGTTACTGTTGTCGCGTCTATTGTTCCGCTCAAATGGGTTGAATATCTATCGGCTTAACGGCATGGAAATCCTCATAGACCACTCCGTTTCAGATGAAAGCGGCACAAGAAAGGTGCTGACAAGCACGATGTATCAGCAGTATTTTCCCGCGATGAACTTCACACAGCCAATCAACGTGCTGGATTTGGGCGGAAATGGTGGAGGATTTGGGCTAATGCTGAAACAGCATAACCTTAAAATTAAGAAGATTGTCGCCGTGGAATTTAATCCCCTCACATACCTTCGAATGCACTTCAACATGAAACGCAACATCGATGCAGAAGTCATTTGTCTTAACGCCGCTGTCTGCGGCGAAGAAAAAAAACTACGCTTGAAGGTCGGAAAAGGCGGCACATCCGATAGCATCTACAACCCTATTGAATCATCAGAAGGCAAAGAGATAGAAATTACAGGCGTCACATTCGATAGCCTCTACAAGACATATTTTGAAAATGAACAAATTGACCTGTGCAAAATCGATATCGAGGGAGCAGAACATGAGATTTTTGCATTTCCACATCACACTGCATTGAGCCAAACGCGATTTCTCATCATGGAAATTCACGGCAACGATGAAAAGCAGAATCAACACATCTTGCAAAAACTCGCTTCGCTTGGATTTGAAAGGGTGAGAATCACTCAAGCAGAAACTGACGAAGAAGTTTATTGTTTCAAAAATCAAAACCTGGTTAAGCCCTCATCAACTGTGGCAGAAACAGCGTCGCGTGATGATAGACTTCATCGACCGTAATAAGTCGCATGCATTCTTTGGTGCCTGTTGGACAATCAATCCCCATACAATACTTGCACTCGACCTCTTTGCGTAGGACGGTCACGCGCTCTGATGGTTCAATCCACATGCCTTCGTAATCTCTGGCACTCATAAGCACAATCATTTTGGTTTGGGTGCAGTTGCCAATGTGCATCACGCCTGTATCTACGGTGATGAACAAATCAGAACGCTCGATGAATTCTTTAAGCGAGTGAATGCTCGTCTGACCCACTAAAGAAACCGCGCGCGAGGAATTAAGGTCGGAAAGAATGGCATCGACTTGTGCGCGTTCACGTTCTGCCCCCGTAAAAAACAAAACCACAGCAGGGTGCCGCAGTAAGCGACGACTCAACGCAACCCAGTTTTCTCTGAACCAATGCTTCGAGGAAAAATTGCTCCCCTGATGAATGACAATCGGAATGGAATCAGCAGAGCAGTAACGAGCAAGAAGGTGTTGTGCCGCGTCCTTATCGGCGGGAGAAGTTGGAAGCCATAGGTCGGTAGAGCCGCAGCGAATACCTGAAACTTCCAAAAGTTGTTTGTTGCGAGCAACAAGGTTCAGCGACTTTGAAAAAGGAGGAATCACATTGTTGAGAAAACCGCGCCAATTAACATTATATCCCAAGCGGTAGCGCGCCCCTGTTAGGAAAGCAATGATTGGATATTTGAGCGCAACTTCTTCTGCATCGAGAATTGCTAAATCGTATCGCTCACGACGAATTTCACGAAGTAATTGAAATAAAAGCGACAAACGCTTTTCCCCTTTGCCCCAAAACCAATACCTATCAATGTAAAAGCGACGAATGTGAGGCATGTGCCTATAAACCTCGTAACTGACGCTGTTACAAAGCACATCAACTTGCAAATCCTTGCAGTGCTCAAGCAACGCACGAGCGACAGGCGTAAAGACCATCGTATCTCCAAGCTGTTGAAGATGAATCAATAAAATTTTTTTGATGTCGCCCGATTCGATACGCTTTGCAACAAAGTCTCGCGCGTCGTATCGGCGAATTGGCAAGAGCCAAAAGAGCAGTCGCGAAAGAAGCGAAATCAGTCTGAACATTAAAACAAGTTTAGAGTAACAAAATAACGCATTGTTTCTTTATATTCAATCAACAAACCCAAAAGTCTAATGAAAATTTTTTTGGCAAGTGTTTTCGTCTTAGTGCTGGCGGCAGAAACAACCAAAGCGCAATCGAGCAATCCGTGCAACGACCCAGAGTTCCTGCGCTTGAAATCGCTTCCAAAAGCAAGCCTGACGGAATCGGAGCGCAAGGCGTTTAATAAACTCAACGCCGAGTGCGAGAAATTCAAAGCGCAAGCGGCGCAACCCATTGAACGCCCGACAACCCAAGCACCAAAACAAAGCGAACCGAGCGACACCGCCAAAGTCGCGCTCAAAGAAGAACCCTTTGCAACCACAAGAAACTTTACCATTTTAGGCGCAATGTGTGCAGTGGTTGTCGGCATCATCGTTGCCATAAACTCCGTTGCGGAAACGCCTTTTGATTAAAGTCAATCAAACTTTACTTCAACTATCTCAACCTTGAACCCGTCTTGAATAACCGTGCAATGAGCTACCAATTCTCAAAAAAAGACATCGCCAAAATTGCAAAAACGCTCGCCGTAGAAGAGCCGAAAAAAGAAGGCAATTGCTTTCGCTTCGTCGTCAATGACTACATCAGCGGAAGAAAAATCACGCTTGAAATTTACCCTGACCTCGTGATTGGCAATCGCAAAGGCAATTTGATTCAAGTCTTTTCGCCCGTCGGACTGAACCAACTGCACCACTGCACGAATTTCATCACCAGCGAAGAACTCGGCGAAGTCATCTTCTTTGCCGAAGAAAAAGAAAAATTGACGGGATTCATTTTGAGCAAAGACGCAGGCTTGACTTGCTACACCAACGTCGACAAAGACATTCTCTCCAAAGACCCATTCAAACTCGCCGGCGAAGTGCTTGGGTGCGCGATTCAACTCGGACTCACCGAACATAAACTTCAAGAAATCAAATAGCCTTGAATTTTTGTAACTTGCAAACCAAGATTAACCTTTCAAAGCATTAAAAATGACCGAAATCGTTTTAGTTTTCATCGGCGCACTCTCGCGCCTCATTCCACACCCGGCGAATTTTACCGCCATTGCCGCCGTCGCCTTATTTGGCGCGGTGAAAATGAAGGATAAAAAGCAGGCGATTCTCATTCCGATAGCCGCGATGCTTCTTTCAGACGCCGTATTTGAAATTTTGTATCGCACGGGCGTTTCGCCCTTTCCCGGCTTCCATAGCGGAGTGTGGTATGTGTATGGCGCATTTACGTTAATTAGCCTTGTTGGATTCTGGGTGCGCAGTTCGTTCAGCGTTCCGCGCCTTGCACTCGGAACGCTCGTCGCGTCGCTGCTTTTCTTCGTGGTAACGAACTTCGGCGTTTGGTTGAGCGGCTGGTATGGCTACACGATTGAAGGATTGAGCGCGTGCTACATCGCGGCAATTCCATTTTATCGCAACCAAGTGCTCGGCGATGTGCTGTTTACCGCATTGCTCTTCGGCGCAGATTATTTCGTCAAGACGAAAGTGCTGGCGCAAAAAGTTGCGTAATTAAAAGTTGCGTAATTAAATTATCAGCCGCGAAAAATTATCAAAGCGCAACAGGCAAGGGTTGCGCTTTTTTTGTGGCTTTCGGAATGAAATAAACCATTTGCCCCGTTGTTATGGCATAAGTTTAATCGTGAAGTAATAATCGTGAAGTAATCATGCCAAAAAAAATTGCCGTGCTTCTTGCCACTTACGGTGAAGTTGAAGAAGCCACCTTCAAGCATCTTTATCCGAATTCATCGCGCATTTTGCATTACATCACCTCGCGCATCGCCAATCTTCCGAAGCCGCTTCAAGTATTCATTGCCACGATGCGCAGCCTGAAACGCAAGTCGTATTGGAAAAAATTAGGATATCGCTCAAAGCTCAACGAAGTAACGCGCGCTCAAGCCCGAGCCTTGCAAAAAGTTTTGAACCAACGCTCCAACGAGAAAACTTACTTCGTGCGCGACGCCTACTACTTCGTGCCGCCCTATTTTGAAACCGTCATGCATGACGTTAGAGATTTTGATGCGGTGATTACTGTGCCGATGATTCCAGTCGAATCGGAATTTGCATGCGGAATTGCGTGCTATATCGCCGTCAATGACTTTCGGGAAATGGCGTTTCAAAAAGTGCGCGTGATGAAGCACCTTTGGAACAGCGACGAGCTCGCGCAAATTTGCGTCAATCACGTCTTCGAGCAAATGCCGAAAAACCTTCCCGCGAAAGTCGGACTTGCGCTGACGGCGCACGGCACATTGGTTAAAGACAACAACGGCGAGACGCCGAAAATCAACACGGGCTATCAAGAGACGCTTGGCTTTTTCGAGAAATTGAAGTCGGCGTTTGAGCGCGATGCTCGAAACCGATTTGCGTCAATCAAACTCGGCGCGATGAACCACAAATTCGGCGGCGAGTGGATGCCCGAAACGCTTGCAAAAGCATTGGAAGAATTTAAGGCGGAAGGAATCCATGAAATCGTCATGTTCCCGTTTGGCTTTTTCGCCGACAACAGCGAAGCCGATTTAGAAGGCGTCGAAGAAGCCAAAGAAGCAGGATTCAAAGTTCATTATGTTCCATGTTTGAACGATTCTGAACCCTTCATCAATTGGTTGGCAACACGCATTGAGCAAAAAGCAGAATCGCTTGAAATGAAGTCTCCAATACCGACCGGAGAACGCGTTTGTTAAAGTCCATTGCCTTTCAGACATTTGCGCTTCAAAAAAATCAGAAATGAACTTTCCATCGCTCAACGAACAGCTCGAACTCATCAAGCGCAACACGGTTGAAATTATTTCCGAAGACGACCTCGCGCGAAAAATTGAGCATAGTCTCAAAACTCAAACGCCGCTCAAAGTCAAACTCGGCGCAGATCCATCAAGACCCGATTTACATCTTGGACACGCCGTCGTGCTTCGCAAATTGCGCGACTTTCAAGATTTGGGGCACGAAGCGATTTTGATTATCGGCGACTTCACCGCCATGATTGGCGACCCAAGCGGCAGAAACAAAACTCGCCCTCAACTCTCAATCGAGGAAACGCGCAAAAACGGCGAAACCTACTTCGAACAAGCCACCAAAATTCTCGATAAATCCAAAACCACGATTCGCTACAACTCGGAGTGGCTGGGCAAAATGACCTTCGCCGACGTCATTCGTCTGGCAAGCTGCTACACAGTGGCGCGAATGTTGGAGCGCGACGATTTTGAAAAGCGATATAAGTCGGGCGAACCGATTTCCATTCACGAATTGCTTTATCCGCTGGCGCAAGCGATGGATTCGGTCGAACTCAAAAACGACGTAGAACTCGGCGGCACCGACCAAAAGTTCAATCTGCTCGTCGCACGCGATATTCAGCGCGAATACGGCGTCGCCGAGCCGCAAATCTGCATTACGCTTCCGCTCTTGGAAGGCACGGACGGCGTTCAAAAGATGTCCAAATCGCTCGACAATTACATCGGCTTCAACCATTCGCCGCGCGAGATGTTCCAAGCCACGCTTAAAACGCCCGACGCGCTCGTAGAGAAATACGCCCAATTGACCGGCATTCTAAATCACGAAGAGATGAACGAACTGCGGCGATTGATGCAAGAAAACCCACGTGAAGGCGTGCGCAAATTAGCATTCAGCATCGTCAAGTTTTTTCACGGCGAAGAAGCGGCAAAGAAGGAATTAGAAACCGCAGAAAAAATTTCCCAAGGCGGCGTGCCCGACGACATTGAAGAAATCATTGTCGAAGAATCGGAAATCGGCTTGTTGGACGCCCTGCTCAAAGCCAAAGCCACAACCACCAAAAGCGAAGCACGGCGGCTCATCGAGCAAGGCGGGGTAACGATGAACGACGAAAAACTCACCGACGCCAAACTCGTCTTGAACCTTGATGCGGGCGCGAAGGTGCTCAAAGTCGGCAAACGAAAATTTTTTCGCATCGTGCGAAAATAATCGGTCGGCGATTTCATTTTTTCGTATTATTGCAACGCTTTTCTTGAACAACATCACAATTCTTCAACCATTAAAACATAGCGGAGACTGCCTTGTCATTCGTTCCTACCAAAATCTTCTTTACAAAAGGTGTCGGACGACACAAAGAATATCTCTCCTCCTTTGAACTCGCGCTCAGAGACGCAAAAATTGAAAAATGCAACTTGGTAACGGTGTCGAGCATCTTTCCAACGGGGTGCAAGCGCGTCAGCGTCGAAGAAGGCTTGAAACTGCTTCAGCCAGGTCAAGTAACATTTTGCGTGATGGCCCGTCAGGCAACCAACGAACATAATCGCTTGATTGCCGCCTCGATTGGTGTTGCCTTACCATCAGACCCGAACACCCAGTATGGTTATCTTTCCGAGCATCATCCCTTCGGCGAAACTGAGAAAGTCGCGGGCGAATATGCCGAAGACCTCGCTGCCACCATGCTCGCCACCACGCTGGGAATCGAATTTGACCCAAACACGGCTTGGGACGAGCGCGAAGGCATCTACAAAATGAGCGGCAAAATCGTCAAAACCTTCAACATCACGCAATCCGCCGAAGGCAAAAATGGGCTGTGGACTTCCGTCATCGCTTGCGGAATCCTTCTGCCGTAATACAATCCTTGAAACTCACATCAGGCGAGCATGACTCTCCTTTTTTTTTTGTTCCAACTTTTTTCTTGGAAGAAATGAGTTGAAGTGTTATTTTAGACTAATTCTAAATAAAAATATGATAGACAAGGCAAGTCGTATTGTTCGGCACAAACTCTTTACGCTGGGACGCGTGCGCCGCTATGAACAAGGCAAAGTAGTGCTTAAAAAAGGAGAAACACAACGCGCTGCACTCTTCCTTCTATCGGGCGAACTTGAACCAGCACCGATAACGAATCCGATTTGCTTGATTGAACTTCTGGAAGGCGAAAAAGTAAATGACGACATCAAGGCAACACTACCGACAGAAATGTTGCTCGTGCCGCGCGAAAAATTTTTAGAACTGATGAAAAGCAACGTCGAACTCGCTTGCCTCGTCATTGATGAACTCTTAAAGCATCACAAAGAAAACTTGATGATGAAATGACCTACGAAAAAATTTTTAAGCATTTATTTAGAACTTGTCTAATTATAAGTCTAACCGCCAACGCGCTCGGACAAGTCAAAGAAGACGCGCTGAAAAAAGACAGCGTGAAAGAAGATTTGTTGAAGACATTCAAAAGCGGTGAGGTCGTTGTAACTGCAACGCGCTCAGAGCAAGAACTTGAAGACGTCGCCCTTCCCGTTACCGTGATTACCAAACAGCAAATTGAGCGGCAGGGCGCAATGCGCTTGAACGAAGTGCTTGAAGAACAAACCGGACTTGCCCTCATGCACGACCATGGCACGGGCGTGCAACTGCAAGGCTTCTCGCCCGCCTACACGCTGATTCTCATCGACGGCGAGCCCGTCATCGGCAGAACCGCCGGCACGCTGGAACTCACCCGATTTACCGTCGCCAACATCGAGCGCATTGAAATCGTCAAAGGTCCTTCTTCGTCGCTCTTCGGCAGTGAAGCCTTAGGCGGCGTCATTAACATCATCACCAAACAAGCCGAAGAGCCGCTCAAAATCGGCTTGAACACGCGATACGGAAGTTTCAACACGGCAGATATTAGCACGATTTTGGAGGGAAATGTCGACAAACTCTCGGCGTCGCTGATTTTAAATCGCAACAGTTCAAACGGCTACGATCTCACGCCTGAAACCGAAAGCCGCACCACGCCCGAATTTTACAACTACACCGTCAATCCGAAATTGTGCTACAAGTTCAGCGATGCAACCATGCTCGCCTTCTCGGCGCGCTGGCTCACGGAATCCCAACAAGGTGTCTCACAAGCAGGCGCGCGATTGATTGACTCTCGCCAGTCGTTACTGGATTGGAATATCTCAACAAACCTCACGCACAAATTCACATCGTTCTTGAAAACAAGCATACGGCTTTACAATTCGCGCTACGAAAATAATTTCTCGGACACGTATCGAGACGATGGAAGCCTGTTCTTTTCAGGCGCGTTTGACCAACGCATGAACAAATTGGAATCGCAGACGGATTGGGTCATGTCGGCGAAAAATTCCATCACGCTCGGCGCGGGCTACATCGACGAGCGCGTAACCGCCGATAGAATCTATGGAGGCACGCGTGCGATGAACACCGTCTACTTTTACGCCCAAGACGAGTTTATTCCAATCTCACAATTCAATGTAACGGCGAGTTTTCGCTACGACCGCAACAGCGACTTTGGTGCGCAACTTTCTCCGCGACTGGCTATGCTCATCAAGCCGATGAATGGGCTTGCGGTTCGCGCCTCTGTCGGTAGCGGATTCAAAGCACCAACCTTTCAACAACTCTATCTTGATTTCACCAACGCGGCGGCGGGCTACAGCGTCTTTGGTTCTCGCAACGTGCGCGAATCCATGTCGCGCTTGCAACAGAGCGGACAAGTTCAAAGCGTTTTGCTCGACCCCAATCAACTTGAGACCATTCGCGCAGAAAGATCGATAGCGTTTAATCTCGGTCTCGACATCAATCCAAGCCAAGCCTTCTCGTTCAAAGTCAATTTCTTCCGAAATAATGTGCGCGACCTCATCGACACACAGCCGATTGCCGTGCGCACGGGCGGCGGAAACATCTTCACCTACTTCAACTTGAATCGCGTCTTTACACAAGGCGTTGAAACCGAAGTAACCATTAAGCCTTTTGAAAACTGGACGCTTTCGGCAGGCTATCAACTTGTTGAAGCCAAAGACGAGCAGGTTTTGGAAAAGATTAGAGCAGGAAGAATTGGACGCACGCAAGGAAGTGTGTTGAATCCTGTTTTCGTGCCGATTCGCGAAAACGAGTATGGCGGGCTGTTCGGTCGCTCGCGTCATTTGCTCAATGTAAAGTTGCTTTTGAAAATAACGTACTTGGCTTTTCAGGATTTCTTCGCGGCGTGATTCGCTCGCGCTACGGCTTTGCCGACCTCAACGGAAATTTGATTTTAGACAACGACAACGAATATGCGCCGGGATACGCGATTTGGGACGCAACGCTGAACAAAAAACTATGGGCGGGATTCGGGATTCAAGCCGGAATAGACAACATGTTCAATCAGACCGACGTTCGATACACGCCGTTTTTGCCCGGACGAATCGTCTTTGTCGGTGTGCGTTGGGAAAGCTTGTAACGGCTACGCAAGCGACGCGAGATGTTCTTTGAACCACTGTTGGGTTTGCTCCAATGTAAACTTGCCTGACGCGACATCGGTGGCAAACGCGATGAGGTCGTCGTCGGAGGCATTGAGCATGAACTCATTTGCACGAAGAAAAATGACTGCGCTTTGAAGTCCGGTGCGCTTGTTGCCGTCTTGAAAAACATGATTAGCAATGATGTTGAAAAAGTATATGCTCGCTTTGTCCCAGATATTTGGATAAAGCGGTCTGCCAAACATTTCTGCATCAACAATTTCGAGGAGATAGTCCAAATTCTCCTCATGCAAAAAATTATTTGGCGGCAAAAAATTACCGCCGAACGTACGGACTTGATGCCGATTAACGGCGATGACTTGCTCTTTCGTTAGGTAAATCATGTTAGGCTAAAGCTTTCCATACGGCTTTGTAATGCTCGGAAGTCTCGATGAGCAACGCTTCAAATTGGGTTAACGAAAGATTTTTTTTAACCACCGTTTCGCCGTTCGGCTCTTGCAGAAGTTCGCGCACGGCTTCTTTAACGAGCGGTTTCAAGTCTGATTTCATGTCGAGCAACGCGGCGCGCACGGCTTCCTGCACAAGGGCTTTAAGCTCGTCGCGGCTGATGGAGAGAGCGGTTTCGGGTTTCGTTTCCATATCACATAAAGTTTAGAGTTTGAGATTCATAACAAGTTAAACAATCTGAAAGGAGGAACGCAATGGACGCGCTTACGCTCAAAATCATTTTTATGGTCGGCTTCGTTGCGATGTATGCGATTCGATTTCCGCATCTCAAAGCGAACAAGCAGAATAAAATCGCGCTCAGCAAAGCAGACGGATTAGAAAAAGGTCTTCTCTTTTTAGCGACGCTGGGAATGCAGCTCTTGCCGCTTCTCTATGTTTTTACGCCGCTCTTCGGCTTTGCCGATTACGACCTGCCGCTTTGGGCGTCCATCGTCGGCATTGCGCTTTACGCGACGGGAATCTTCATGTTTTGGAAATCGCATCACGATTTGGGGCGAAATTGGTCGGTTACGCTCGAAGTGCGCGAATCGCATGAGCTCGTAACGGGCGGCATTTACAAGCGGATTCGGCATCCGATGTATTCTGCGGTGTGGCTGATTGTAATCGCGCAGGCATTGCTTTTGCCCAACGCCGTCGGTGGACTTTCAGGCGTTGCGTGCTTCGGAACGCTTTATTTCATGCGCGTCGGCAAGGAAGAAAAAATGATGCTGGACGAGTTCGGCGCGGCGTATCAAACTTATATGCAAAAAACGGGACGGATTTTTCCGAAACTCCTTTAATTAAAACGCTACAAATAATGACAACACATCGCATACAACTTTCGCTCTTGTGGCTTGTGATGGTCGTGGGCATGATGCTTCACTTTGACTATCACGTGAGCGGCATTTTTTACGGCATTGAGCTCAAACGTGCTGGCGCAACGGGCGAGTTTCCGCCGACGATATGGCTCATTCGCTTCGTCTTTCAACTCGCGCCGATGATGGCGGTTAAGTTTTTGCTCTTCTTTGAGCAACAATGGTTTCGCGTGGCGCATTTCGGCGTGAGCATGCTTTACACGCTGGCGCATGCCTCGCATCTGATTCGTGAATTTGAAAAGCCCGATATGTCGCAACTCAATTTGCTCTCGCTGGTGTTGGTCGTGAGCGTGTTGCTGAATGTGGTTGCGTTGCGCTGGCTGAAAGAGGGCAAAGAAGACAAACATGCGGAATTGAAATCAAACACTTCAACAACGAAAACAGAAATGGCGTCGCTGTCATAACACATCAAACTCGAACAAAAAAGCGAAGCGCGTGGTCCAGACGCGCTCCGCGAGCATGCAAAAACGCGCAAAGAATCCAACTTCGTCTTAGTGGCTTCTTGCAGAGGGGCTTGTAACCCATCTCTTCGTTTTTGCAAAAGAAATTACAAACGAATCACACAACCAAAAATGTCAATAAGTATGATGCGAGCACTTTTGTTCATCTTGATGGCACTTGTACTTGTCTCATGCGGCGAATATCAAGGTTTCAATCCGGCAGACGCCGCTCAACCAAGAGAATTACCCATTCGTCTTGTCAGAAACTTGCAAGCCGATACCGCCAACACCGGTCGCTTCACGTTTTTCTCGCTTCGCGACAGCGCGATTGTGCCAAACAGCGACTCGGCTACGACGCGCTGGGACATAGCCTTTCGCGCCACAACCCTCATCATCAACGGCGGACCGATTCGCTTTGGTCAAGGCGGCGCAATCGTTTTGACGGGAACGGATTTCAACGCGCTTGAAACCGTGCCTGAAACGGGCTGGGGCGTGGATTCTTCGGCGACAAGTTTGGCGATTCCCGTTGGAAGCGGAAGAGCATGGTATAACTATAATCAAGCGACCAACGTCATTTCGCCCATTCCCGGCGTCGTGCTTGCAATTCGCACGGCGGACGGTCGATATGCCAAACTTCAAATTCTCAGCTACTACCTCAACGCGCCCGCCAATCCGAATGGATTCGTCGACAGGGCGCGCGTGTATTCGTTTCGCTACGTCGTTCAGCCGAATGGTTCAAGAACGGTGAAATGAGCGAAGCGGATTACAGACAGTCAATCACCCATTTGCCGTCGTTGGCGGGATTGACGATGAGTTTCTGTTCTTTGGAATCGACGAGCAAATCCATCGCTTCGAGTGCAAGGTAACCGAGCAAGGGCGGCGTGCCGTCGTCGGGAAGTTCCATGACGTTGAGGTCTGCATCGCGGTCGAAAATCGTAATGTTGACGGGGCTGAACACGCCGCGCTTCACAACGCCGTTTGCGGTTCGCACGTCTTTCTCTTTTTGCTTCACCAAGCCGAGTTGTTGAATCATTTGTTTCGGCAGGCAGATATACGACGCGCCAGTGTCGACCATAAACTCAACCTCGAGCGAGCGGACTTCGTCCATCGGTAGCTTGCCTTGTTGGGCATAGACAAGGTCGGCACTGTTGCGAAGCATCGCGGTTTGTAAGACTCGTCCCATGTTCATCGTTTTTCGCGTTGAAAGATTATTACGGCTGAATCACTTTCTGTCAATTCAAAATACAACTGCATTATGAAATACACATTGTTTTTATCGTTACTGCTCTCTGCGACGGTGCTTATCGCACAGCAAAAACCGTCCGCTCCAGCATCGGCATCTGCGCTCTTAACGAGCAAAAAGGAACAAGACAAAATCGCCATCAAAGCCATGGCAGGCACATACTTCGTCGATTTTCGCTATGCCGAGACGTTTTCCGACAATCCCGATTACAAACTTAAAGTGCCTTATCGCGCAAGCGGCTTGGAATGCATCATCATTGATGAAGAGACCGAAGACAAAATTTCGCTGCTGCATCTCTTGATTATGGAAAATTCCAAAGGCGAAAAATCCATCATCAAGCATTGGCGCGAAGATTGGATTTATGAGAATACGGACTTGTATGTCTTCGACCACAAGTTGACTTGGCGATTCAAGCAACTTTCGCCCGACGAAGTCAAAGGGCAGTGGACGCAGAAAGTCTATTCCGTCGACGACAGCCCGCGCTACGAAGGCACTGGCACATGGGTGCATGTCGATGGCAAGCATTATTGGGAATCGGTTGCCGATGCGCCCTTGCCTCGCCGCGAATACACCAAGCGAAGCGACTACAACGTCTTGCGGCGCAGAAACCGCCACATTCTCACCGACTACGGATTTCTGCACGAGCAAGACAATATCAAACTCATTCGAATCGAAGGCTACGCCGATGTGGAACTCGTTCAAGAAAAAGGTTTGAATATGTATAAGCGCGTCGAAGACCAATCCGAAGGCGACGCTGGAAAAGCATGGTGGGACGCGCATCGCCCGTTCTGGCGCGAAGTGCTCGCCGTGTGGCGCGAGATTTATTCGCAAAAGCGCGACATCGCCTTCAAAGTGCTCCGACAGTAACGCAGCACAGGATAAACATCGCCTTCAAAGCGGAGAACGGCGACGGCAAACTTGCAGAAGCGTTATTCAAACTTGATGAAGAAGTCTTCAAGCAAGCTAAAATGCTTGACAGCGCAAAACGCGAGATACGCGCCCTCATTGATTCACATTTCAAAACCATCGAGTTAGGCATACAACCAAAATAAATCGGGAGAAAAAAATGGGATACATCGGACTTTTTTACGGAACGCAGACGGGCAACACTGAACTTGTCGCTCAAAAAATCCAACAAGAATTGGGAGCAGACATCGTCGACCTCTGGAATGTCAAAGACGCAACAGCGGAAGACATGGCGCAATACAGCATTCTCATTCTTGCCGCGCCGACTTGGTACGACGGCGAAATGCAGGCGGATTGGGAAGACTTTATGCCCAAATTGGAATCGATAGACTTTACCGATAAGTATGTCGGGTTTGTCGGGCTGGGCGACCAAGTCGGATACGCTCAATACTTTGTTGATGCGATTGGGGTGCTTGCGGAAGCCGTTACGGCACGCGGGGCGCAGGTCTATGGACTCTGGTCGCGCAAGGGCTACGAGTTTGAGTCGTCAAAAGGGCTTGCCAACGATGAGCAATTCTGGGGACTTGTGCTGGATTTTGAAAACCAGCAACACTTGAACGACTCGCGCATCAAGCAGTGGTGCGCACAAATTCGAGAAGAACTCGGCATCGACGCGCAAGCATAGATTCTCGTGAAGCCCTACAAGGAGCGTTGTTCTCCTTAATCGTTCTTTGTGTTCTTTGCATTTGGATTACTACTCCAAAGTAAAACTCCCTCGTCGGGGTGCGTCGCGGCCAGGGAAGTATTTTATTTTTGAAATAATGAAAAAACTACAGCCCAAGCCGCTCCGATTGAAGCGACGAGAACCTTTATCCGCGCCAATCGTGCGACGCAATTCAACGAACTTTCGCCAATTCGGATAGCCCGCTTCAAACATCGCCTTGCTCATCGTTGCGTCCTTCGTCAAGTAAAGCCGTCCGCCCGCATCAAGCACGAGTTTATCCAAGCGTTTGAGCAAGTCAAAAATCCCGCTTCGAATCGGAAAGTCGAGCGCAAGCGTGTAGCCTTCCTTCGGAAACGAAAGCCAATTTTCATTTTCCTTCCCGAAAAGTTTAAGCACGGCGAGAAACGACGCACTTTTAGCTTTGGCGATTTCGTCGAGAATGTTGCGCAACGTGGCGCGCTCCGATTTCGGAACTACGAATTGATACTGTGTAAAGCCCCGCCTGCCGTACATCTTGTTCCAATGAAGAACGGCATCGAGCGGATAAAAATACGGACGATACGGCACGCGCTTTTGGGACTGCTTGTTAAAATTCTTGTTGTAATAAAGCGTATTGAAAAGCGAAACGCCGATTGAGTTCAGAGCGAAGTCGGGAAAATCAATCGGAAGTGATTTCTCGCGCGGTTCGGGGAGCGACAAGCCGCCGTCGGTGCTGTGTTCGCCGAGCATTAAAACCGAGCGACCGATATGCGTTCCGCGAGCCAGCGTATCAATCCACGCAACGGAATAAGTGGAGCCGACGTGCGTATCGAAGAGTTCGAGAATTTCATCAAGGTTGCGGGCTTTAATCGTCGTCATGTCGATGAACGCGCTTTGAATCCGCTTCAAGCGAAATTCACCGTCGAGGATAACGCCCGTCAAGCCCATGCCGCCGTTGGTGGCGCGAAAGAGGTCGGTGTTTTCGGTCGGCGAGCAAGTTACGACGTCGCCGTTTGGAAGCATCAAGCGATACTTATTGACATAGTCGCAAAACGAGCCTTCTTTGTGATGATTTTTCCCGTGAATGTCTGACAGCGAAGCATCCATCGTCCAAATTAAAATGGTCTCGCGACTTAACGATTGAAAAAAACGATTAGGCTTTGGTTTGGCGGACGGCGTCGTAGATGCGGGCATCGACAAAGACTTTGAAAAGGTCTCGGTCGATGTGATTGTCTTTGACTTCAAGTTCAAGGATATTGAGGGCGCGCTCGACGGGAACGGCTTTTTTGTAGGGACGGTCTTGCGCGGTGAGCGCGTCGTAAATATCGGCGATGGTCATCATGCGCGATTGAATGGGAATGTCGGGCTGTGCGACCTTTCGCGGATAGCCGCTTCCATCGATTTTTTCGTGGTGCGAGTAGGCGATAATGGGCACGTTGCGCAAGTCGCGCGTCCAAGGAATTTGTTTGAGGAAGTTGTAGGTGTGCGTGACGTGCGAATTGATTTCTTCGCGCTCTTGCTCGTCCAAACTGCCTTTTGGAATCGAGAGCCGCCGCGCTTCCATGTCGGTCAAGTAAGGATAGACTTCATCTTCGCTGACGATTAAAATCTTCGATTTGATTTCTTCGAGTTTGCCAAAGCCTTCGCTTTTCATGACGGTTGGCTCGTTGGTTTGCAAGATGAATCGGAGGTAGTCATCGATCTCAAAGAGTCGTTCAGAGGCTTCTTTATCTAACTGTTCAATGAGCGGCAAGGCTTCTTGGCGCGATTTTTCGAGCAAGTAGTCTACTTTCCGTTTAGTGTATTTGAGTTCAATCGCTTTGCGCAAAATTTTGTAGCGATTTTTGATTTCTTGCAGTTCGTAGTCGTAAAGTTTTTTGGCTTTGACGAGTACGGGTTCGCGCACGCCGATTTTGCCGAAGTCGTGCAAGAGCGAGGCGTATTTGATTTCTTGAAGATCTTGTTTGGTAAATCGAATGTCGCGGAAGATGCCCTCTTGAAGGCGATCGACGGTTTCGGCAAGTCCGACGGTGAGCGTGGCGACGCGCTCGGAATGCCCGCTTGTAGTGGGGTCTCGCGCTTCGATGGCGGTAACGGAGGCGCGAATGAATCCTTCAAAAAGCCTTTTGATGCTATCGTAAAGCAAACGGTTTTCATAAGCAATACCGGCTTGTGAGGCAAGCGAATAGACGAAGAGTTCGTCGCGGCGCGTGAACGGAAGAACAAGCTTTTCCCAAAGCTCGACTTCCGGCAAAATGATGCGAAAATCTTTTTTCTTGTTAATCAGTTGAATCACGCCGATGGGCTCGCGGTCGCGGTTGAGCATCGGCACGGTGAGCATGGATTTGGTGCGGTATTTCAAATCGGAGTCGGATTGGCGACCGCCGAATTTGAAGGGCACGCCTTCGGGCAGGAAATACACGTCGGGAAGCATCAACGGCTCGCGCGAAATCGTTACATAGCCCACAATGCTTTGCGGGGTAATCGGCATCGTGAAGCCTTGCAGTTTGGTTTCGCGGCTGAAATTTTTAGCGTATCGAAATCGGAGTTGTTTATCGGCAAGGTAATCATTTCGGTCGTATTCTGCGCCCGGCTTTTCTTCAACGAAGTAAAGGCTACCCGCATCGGCACCAGTGATTTCCATAGCGGAAGTGAGAATAAGGTCAAGCAGAGCCTCAGTATCTTCTTCGCTGGAAAGTGCCGCGCCGATGTCGCTGATTTTTTGCAGTTCGTTTTGCGATTCGGAAAGTTCGCGCTGTAAGAGCGAAAAGCGCGTTTGATGATGAAATAAATTGGCGAGGCGATGAAGAAGCATCGTAAAGCCTGTCGGGCTAATCGGGGTTTCAAGAATATCCGTTACTTCAAAGGTCTCGATGATTTTATCAATGCCGCCCATTTCCTCAATGTCCACGCTTGAGCCGATACCAACAATCGCCAAAGAGCGATGAAGCATTTTCGGTACTAATTTTTTGGCGCGGTGCAAAAGTGAAAGATCGACCAGTAACGCAATATTGACCGGCGTGAACACGCCCGACATCGCCGCTCTGAACGACTCCCAATCTTTGTTGAAACGGTGATATTCAAACGCGTAACCCATCGAGACAAGTACTCGCTGTGTAACGCTGGCACTCAACCCAACGCAATCAAAAATGTGAATCTTATCAAATGTCTCGGACATTTTAATTCGGACGAAGTTTAGTTCTGGCGAGATGAAATCGCTTTCGGATAAGCCTTCTGACCTCTGAAGAGGAAATGCCTCATTTTTAAGAGGAATATACACGAACTTACTTACGCTTTCAAAAATGCGCGCGGTGTGCATAAGTTCCAAGTTTCGGGCTTTGTTTTCAAGATGAAAACGCTTAAATCGAGAGGCAAAACAGGTAGCCCAATCATTTTCACTTCTGTTACATGCGACTTATTCTCATCGTTTGCTTTTTTCTTGCGCTCTGTCAAGCAACTGTGGCGCAAACCGTTATTGGCAAATATGCCGGCGAGTTTCTCGCGCTTGGTGTGGGCGGCAGGCAACTTGGAATGGGCGGGGCCGCCGTTGCGCTAACCAACGACGTTACATCGGGCTATTGGAATCCCGCTGGGCTTGTTGCCATCAATTATCCGCAACTCACCTTCATGCACGCGGAAAACTTTGGCGGCATCGTCGGCTATGATTATGCCGCGTTTGCTTTTCCATTTCAAACGAACAAATCATTTGCTATCTCGGTCATTCGCTTGGGCGTTGCTGATGTGCCCGATACGCGCGCCGTTTGGGACGACAGCCGAAACGATTTTACCGATGATGCAAAACGTTTGGGCGTCGATATGCTCATCTCGCGATTCAATGCCGCCGATTACGCCGTGATGCTCTCTTACGCGGCGACCTCGACGAAAAACTTTTCCTACGGCATCAATGCCAAAGTGATTTATCGTAACATCGGCTCGTTTGCTTCCGCCAAAGGCATTGGCTTCGATGTTGGTCTGTTGTATCAAACGTCCCAAGGCATTTTGCTCGGCGCGTCAGTTCAAGATGTAACCACCACGCTGGTTTCATGGTCAACGGGGCGAAACGAACTCATCGCGCCAACCGCAAAACTGGGTGCTGGCTATATCATCGACGCCCTCTACGGACGCTTAACGCTCGGTGCCGATACCGATGTGCGCTTCGAAGGACGCAAAAGCACTGCAAATTTTAACGTCGGAAACATCAGTTTCAACTTTCGTGGCGGCGCAGAATACGCCTACAAGGACGTCGTCGCCCTGCGACTGGGAATAGACGACATCGGACGCCTAACGCTCGGTGCAGGCATTAAACTCTCCAAACTCAACATCGATTATGCCTTCGCTAAATTTGACGGTGCTGACCAAATCGGCAACTCGCATCGCATCTCGCTTCAAATCGAGCTCGACCAAGAAGAATATCGCCGAACCGGCTACACGCCGCCGCTACCCAATCAGCCTGTTGATTTAGAAACCGCACCCAAAGAAAATGAAAACTAACCGTGCCATTTGTGTTTATTGCAGTGCCAGCAATGCGCTTGCAGGGTAGTGCTATTAAAGTGTGTTTTTCATTTCGAGCCGTGCAAACCTCACCCTGTCCCGACTTCGTCGGGACAGGGTGAGGTCGTAGCGTCGCGTCGTTCACCATGACAAACACAAGAACATAACACGACCGCTTGCAGAAAAGTATGTTGAGCAAGCCATGAGACTTGGCAAAGCCCTTGCTCAAAAGGGCGCGACGCTCGTTTATGGCGGCGGAAACATCGGCTTGATGGGCACCCTTGCGTGCTCGGCACAAGCATACGGCGCAAAAGTTATCGGAGTGATTCCAGAGCGACTTGTCGAGCGCGAAAATGTTTATCGAGGCTGTGATGAACTCATCATCACCAAAACCAGGCGGGAGCGCAAAGCAGTAATGGACGAAAAATCCGACGCCTTCATCGCGCTCGCGGGCGGGTTCGGCACATTGGACGAAATGCTTGAAGCCATCACCCTGCGCTAACTTGGCTTTCACAATAAGCCGATTATCTTTCTCAATACCGACGGCTTTTACGACAGCCTGCTCGCATTTTTTGAGCAACTTTACATGCAAGGATTTGCAAGGCATAAAGAAGCGCGCCCTTACCAAGTGGTGCAAACGGTTGAGAGCGCGTTATCTTGTATTTTCGAGGCAAATACGGCACACAATCAAAACGCATAAAAACGATACGATAAAAACTGCTGTTTAACAGTTGAATTTTTCTTAAACACTTAAACCTTAAACGCTATGTTCGACATGATTCAACGCGACGCGATGCTCCAACAAATGCGCGACGAGCTAACCAGAGTCGGCGTCAAAGAACTACGCACGCCCGAAGACGTTGATGCCGCCTTGCAGAACGCCAAAGGCTCAACGGTCGTCTTCGTTAATTCCGTGTGCGGTTGTGCGGCGGGGAAGGCAAGACCCGGCTTTGTGATGTCGCTTCAAAACGAGATTGTGCCGGATAATCTCTTTACCGTCTTTGCCGGTCAGGATAAAGAAGCGACGGCAAGAGCAAGAACGTATTTCACCGATGCGCCGCCCTCTTCGCCCTCGATTGCCTTTTTCAAAGACGGCAAATTTTTGGGCATGATGCATCGCCATCAAATCGAAGCGCGCTCCGCCGAAATGATTGCCAATGACCTTAAAAACATCTACAACAAGTATTTCAAAAAGGAAGCCGAGCCAGTCGGCGAATAGAGGTGAACGGTGAAGATAGCCGTTTAATCAAGGGCGATTCATGATGAATCGCCTTTTTGTTTTTAATGCAACTCGAGCGCGCAAACCAACTTCGGCTTTTGGTCGGTGTGCAGTTGCAAGTCGCGCATGTAGCGTTGAACACAGTGCTCCTCGACCTCAAGCATGAGGCGATGAAACGCATCTGGCGTCAGCAACATCTGGCGCGGCTCATCAGGTTTGGTTTGAATCCGCTGAAAGCACATATCGAGTTTATCTTCCAAAATCTCACCATCAATTAGGTGCAAATACCACTTGACGATGCCGTTTGGAAACCGATAACAAAAAAAGACGCCTTTACCTTTCTCGCTATGCTTTCCGCTCCACACGCGGTTCGGAAAATGGCGCGCCGACTCGACCACATCTGGAAACTGCTCGCATAATCTCACAAACGCTAATTGCATTTTTTCCAACACCGATTCCTGCGATTCATAAAGCGAATTGAACGTGCGCAGGGTATCGACTTCGGTTTCATCGACCAAGTAGCCGCCCTCGATGCCGAGCGTTGCGGAAATTTTCAGCACCTTGCCACTTAAATTTTCATACAAGCCTAACACACGGTTGAGTTCATTGGGCGGAAGAAAGTTGTAAATGAAAATCGTCGCGCCGTGTGTTTGTGTTGCCTCGTTGTATCGCTTCAACAGTTTTTCCTTTTCAACGCTCAAGCGTCGGTCCAGACGACCAATGCGCTGAATCAATCGCACAGGATTCCAATGCAAATCGTAGTTGATGAGCACCGAGGCGTCTTGCAAGTTCAAGCCTTCCGACAGCACATCGGTTGAAACCAAAATCTCAATTTGATTTTTGGAATAGATCTCCAATTCATCGGGCGTGCAGTTATAGACGGGCGAAAAGCGTTTGATAATCTCTTCGCGGTCTTTTTGTGAGGTGCTATCGAGTTGCTCGACACGTTTGGAGCCGGCACTTTTGAGTCGCTTGAAGAGGTATCGCGCGGTATCGCGATACTGCGTGAAGATTAAAATCTTTTTGCCTTTAAGGGATTTGCTTTTGAGCAGTGTAGCAAGTTCGACGAATTTATCGTCGGTGGCGTCGGAAAGTCGCTCGTAGGCACTGGCTAAAAATTGCGTGAGGGCATCGATGTCAGTAAGCACGGCGCGCGTCAGGCGTGGGAGGTCAAATTCATTCGGGTTCAATTTTGCTTCTGCATCGAGTTCGCCTAAAAACGCCGCGTCGACTTCATCTTCGTCGGGTTCTTCGCCTTGTTCTTCTTCTAATTGCTCGCGCGTTTGGGCTTTCCAGCGTTCTTCAATGTTTGACCAAAAGAGGTTCGAGCTTCGCCACTGTTCAAATGTATCGGGTGCGTTGAGTCGAAGAAACTCGATGTTTTTGCGCAAAAGTGCCTCGAGCGAATTGAGAAACGCCACGTAGCTCGACTCCATGCGTTTGAGCAATGAAATTCGGCTCAACCCTGCCAGTTGCTTTTGCAAGTTGTCGCGCTCCGTATCAATGCTTTGTTGCAAAATTTTGTATTGCTCTGGATTATAGACGGCAAAAGAGAGTTTAGCGCGTCGTTTATCGAAAAAATCCAGCACTTGCGGGAACACATCGCCATAGACTTTTTCGAGCGAGTAACTTTTGACCGTCGGCTTTTCGCGTTTCGGGAAGTTATCAATGCCTAAACGTTCACGGGCGTAGGCGCGACTTCGCTGGACAATCAGCGCGTCAAAAATTCGGCTTTCGTGCAAGGTTTCTTCGGCAAGGCGCGTATCCAGTTCTCCTTCCCTCTCCAATGCACCAGTGAGGCGAAGTCGTTTGGCAATCATTTTGTCTTCGATGGCTTTTTCCAAGCGGCGAAATTCGGCGTTGAGATTATGAATGCCAATCGATGCGAAGTAATCTTGCCGCTCCCGACGCGAAAAGTATTCAATCAAACGGCGAACATCATGAACCGAATTATTGAGCGGCGTTGCCGTCAGCAAATAGACGAGTTTGTTTTCCGTCAGTTCATAGAGCACCTGCGAGCGCGATTTCTTTCCGCCTTCTTTCAAATTCAAATTGCGAAAGTGATGCGCCTCGTCGACAATCACCACATCCGCGCTGGATTTCATCAGGTCAAGGAGTTGTTGAATATTTTCCGATTTGCGAATCAAATCCGTGTGATTGAGAAGCACATACGAACCCTTGTATCGCTCCTTGTATCGCTCTTTCAGATTGAATCGTTTGAGGTTTGTTTCCCAAACGCTTTTGCGCGCTGAGCTCGGCACCAGCAGGAGCACGGTTTTTCCTTGAAAGAGGTATCGCTCCAGAAGCATCAAGCCGATGAAGGTTTTGCCGAAGCCGACGCCGTCGCAAATCAGCGCACCGTTCCAGCCTGGATTTGCCGATGAACCTTCGGCAATTTGAACCGCACGCTGATAGCCTTCGCGTTGCACCTCGTCTAAAATCGGATAGATGACCGAGCGTTCTTTTTCCCACTGCGAAAGCGACAGGTCGCGAGTGCCCACAAGCTCCAGCAAGGCTTTCACATAGATTTCAAACGGCGTGTAGTCGCGCGTGTGTCGCGTGAGGGCTTTGAGCACTTCGGCGGAAATATCTTGCCCTTTGGCGTAAAGCGTCTCGAACCACGCGTTGAGTTCTTCATATTGCGCGTCGCGCACTTTGATGTTGAGCTCGATATTTTGCGTCAAGCCTGACTTGGTGAAGTTCGATGACCCCACGTAGGCGGAGTTCATTTCAGGTTCAGCGAACTTGGGAAGGTAGAGTTTGGCGTGAAATTTTTTGCCTTTTTCGGCGATGCGCGGTTTGATTCTGCCTTCGCGCAAGGCAAGTTCAATCCGTTGAAGTCCAGACAGGTCGGCAGATTTTTCTTTGAGTTTCTCGAGGGCAAGGTCGTTTTTTTCCAAAAGTTTGAGTAGCATCTGGCGCGTTTGCTGGCTGGTTTCGTCGCCCATCAAAATTCGAATTTCTTTGAGGTGTTCCCAACTGCCACGAAGTTCCAAAAGTGCAGAAAGTTCAAAGTAGCCGGTGGCAATGTCGAGCGATTCGGCTTTCTGAAAGAGCGTCTTGAACGCAGCTGAAACCGTGTTGCCGTCGAGGTTATCGAGAATGTAGTTCTTCTTCTGCATAATTGATGAGCCGTGAGAAATCGGCGATTGTCGCGGAAAATGTATTTCAATTCAAATTCAACGCTTGAAAAATACCCCGTGCAATAACGTGCAAGTGTATTGACCTCACCCTGTTTCGGCGGTGCCGAAACGTCCCTCTCCTTGGAAGGAGAGGGAAAATTTTGCGAAGCAAAATTAGGGTGAGGTCGCGGCATCATGGTG
>FWPU01002315.1_pt1 | contig 53182 bp, 43 predicted proteins | sample 2228361 | NCBI WGS metagenome assembly FWPU01 (sample SAMEA103939777, study PRJEB20133) | metagenome | reverse complement strand
TACACAAGATGTATATGTTTATAAAATATATGTAACAGACCTAAAAGGAAAAAAATATGAGTTTGTAGGGCATGTAACTTGTTTGCCGTATTTTGGTGATAAATAGGTAAGTTTTCTATATTCTAAAGATAACTTATTCTTAATAAAAATTATCTTTTAGCACTTAAAATCTAGTCGATTGTTTTTGAAAAAGAAGAATAGGGACATAAAAATTCATTAGCAAAAAAGTTATCTAGTTCATCTGCTTTTTTAAGCATATCTGCTAAATACTTTTTCACTTCATCAGCATAAGAGGTATACAAGTCTGTTACCGCTATTCTATATGAGAGAAATATAGTATTTTTGTATATACCTAATTTATATGGAGCGATATTATTACTACCTAGTATATATTTCAATAAACCTTCTAAATTTTGTTTAGGCAATTCATTTAATGGAGAAGTGGCATATAAATAATCTTTATTGAATAAAAATATTCTAATGAGTGATGTACCATGATGAAATTCCCAAAATTCTGTTCCTGATCTAGCTAGGATAGGATTTATATTAGCTTTTAATAAAGCATCTTCTACAAACTTTGCTATAAAGCTTTCATTTTCTACCTCATAAAATACTTTTATATCTATAGAGTTCCCGCAATTGTTGCAATACGCTGTTTCTTGCACTATTAAATTACCACAAGAATTACACTTGAAATGAAAAACATTATGGTCAGTAATGTTATCAAAGCTATTTATATCGTCTAATAATGTTGCTAAAGGAATACCAAAACCCGTGTTGTCGGCATTAGTAAACTTTGAACAAGCGACAGCAATCAGTTCACCATTGATATTTAATATAGGGCCTCCACTATTTCCAGGATTTATTGCAGCATCAGTTTGCATAAGTTTTCTTTCCTGTACTAATTGTTCAGGAGAAGACACTATTCCTTCTGTTATAGTATAAGGCATACCAAAAGGGTATCCATGAACAAACACCTGTTCACGAAAGTTTACTTTTATTTCAGGATTAATTTTTATACCGCTAGCATCAAAATTTTTTTCAGCTTTTAAAAGAGCTATATCTGTATAAGGATTTACCATGATTATTTTAGCAAGTGTTCTTTCTTTATTGATATTTTCAATGGCTACTTGTCTAAACCCATCAATTACATGATAATTTGTAACAAAAATGTCTTTTTCCTTAATATAAAAACCGGAACCACTTCCTGCGGCTGTGTGTACTTTAAATACTGAATCTGAATAATTCATATTTTTTCTTTTTTATTTACCAAATAATTTTGAAAAGAAGTTGCCTTTTTTATTTTCTTGTTTTGTATTATTTTGGGATGTAGAAACTTCGGGAACAGTATTAAGCATAATTCTTTGTAAAGATAGGTATAAAATAGTTGCAGCTTCTGTCCATGGTTTACCTGAAGATTGTTTTAAGGCATTAATAATCTCATTAAGATATTTATCTTCAAAGTTATAATAATACAATGTGTAAAAATATATATACAAGACAGATATAGTACAAGCAATATCATCTTTTTTTGTATATTCAGAGGTGGCTCTAGTATATGTTTCTTTCATTGCGTTGACTAATGTATCGTATGTTGCTCTTCTACGGGGAGAAATAAAAGTTTCAATCATGTATATATCATCTTTAATTTCATTTACAGGAGTGTTTTTTATTTTTTCAAAGAAAGCTAGAGCAGAGCTAACTCTTTTTTGATGCGGATCTTTTGTTTTCATCTGATAATTAATTTCTTCTTCCAGAATTATTCTTAAATTTCCTTGAGGTACAATGTGATGGTCTATTTTGAATAAAGAAATAGCAACAATATCCCAACAAAAGTAATCCCATCTTTTTGAATAGAAATAGTTAATATAATTTATTGCCTCATCAATTATTTTTATTAAAATTTCGTATTTTTCCTGCAGCTCGTCTTCACTGAATCTTTGGATTTTGGGCTCGTATATTCTTTTTGCTTTAAATTGTCTTATAAATTTATCGTCATAAGTATCTCCATCAGTACATATTTCATACAATACATCCCATATTTTATATGGTTCAGCGGTTTCTATTGGACACATATATTCAAATACCAACTGATTTTCTTTCAAAGTAATATTGGGTAAATTAAGTGGATAAAAGTTAATTTCTGCAACATGTCTTAATAAAGGTACTACATTTTCTTTTGGTAATTCAAGAAATGGAGCTTCTACGGAAAAAACTTCATCTGTAATTTTTATTTTAAGAAATATAGATCCATGTGGAATTTCAAAATATGTTTTTTCTGTATTACCATACTTTTCAAACATTATGGGATTAGTATATCTTAATAATGCTATAGTACTTTCTTTTGGTTTTTTATTAGTATATAAACTCTGTACTGTTTGCCAGTATTCCACATCCACAAGAGTTTTATTGTTTTGTAATAATGATGAATAATAATTTAATGAGTTATTCATGGTTATGAAAAATTTAAATATGTCTAAAGTTACTGACAAAGATAATGTAAAGATTTTAAAAGCTAAATTTTTTCTACTTTAATGATATTAACAGGGCAGTTTTTAGCCGCTTCTAAGTTTGCCTGGTATTCATTTTCATGAATAATAACAGAATAAATGCCCTTCTTTTCTTTTGCGCCTATCAAAATACTTTTACCATCTTTTTTTGACATACGCCATCTTTGACTGGCAGCTTCAACACAAGCATTACATCCTATACATTTTTGTCTATATTGTATAATACGGATTTGTTTTGGCATTTCTATTTTTTGATTATGGATATTATTAGTTTTTTATGCGTCTATCCATTTGTACAACTTATCTTTTGGTCTTATTTTTTCAGGAACTTTAATGGAAAAAATATCTCCTTTTTTTACTTCATCTACTGGCAAATCATTCATCCTTATTTCTTCCACCTTTGTTTTAATAATACCGGTTTTTGGTCCTGTAATTATAATATCATCACCTTTTGATAATGAATGGGTTTCTATTTCAAACTCTGCCACTTGAATTTTATCAAAATATTTTTTTCCAACGCCAAGATATAGTTTTTTCTTCGTAGCAGAAGACCCGTGTTCTTTACTCCATTCCCCCATTTTTCTTCCTAAATAATATCCATCCCAAAAGCCTCTATTAAATACTGTTGACAATCTTTTCTTCCATTCTTCTATTTTTTCTTTAGTATAGGTTCCTTCATAAATACTATCAATAGCTTCTCTATAGCATTTTGTTGTTTCATATACATAATCAGCAGAACGTCCTCTTCCTTCTATTTTTAGAACACTTGCTCCTGACTCTACTATCTTATCTAAAAAGTCTATTGTACACAGGTCTTTAGCAGACATAATGTATTCATTATCTATTTCTAGTTCATATCCCTCTTCTTTATCAATAACAATATAACTTCTACGACAATTCTGAATGCAAGCACCTCTATTCGCTGAAGCATTGTGAGAATGTAAACTTAAGTAACATTTTCCAGAGACAGCCATACATAATGCGCCATGTCCAAAGATTTCTATTCTTACTAATTCATTAGATGGGCCAACGATATTTCTTCTTTTTATTTCTTTTACAATATCTGCCACTTGTTTCAAACTTAATTCTCTTGAAAGCACCATTACATCTGCAAAAGCTGAATAAAACTCAACCGTTTCTATATTAGTGATATTGCATTGAGTTGAAATATGAGCTGGTATTTGTATTTTTTTACAATAACTCAACACCGCATTATCAGAAGCAATGATAGCATCTATATTATTATATTTTGCAGCATCTACAATTTCCCTCATTAAGCGCAAATCATGGTCATAAATAATAGTATTAAGTGTAATATATGTTTTAATGTTATTTTCTTTAGCAATAGATGCGATTTCTTTAAGATCTTCAAGAGTAAAATTAATAGAAGAACGAGCTCTCATATTTAACTGCTCTACCCCAAAGTAAACAGAATTACATCCTGCTTTAATAGCAGACATTAAAGATTCAAAACTTCCCGCGGGAGACATTAATTCTATTTTATACATCTTGTTTTTACTTTTTTGAATGGGCAAAATTAAGCAATTCAATTTAGATAGAGGGTATTTAGTATGAAACAACCATTGTTTTAGGTAAAAAGTTTTTATATTTCAAATATTTCTCATTAGTTTTGTGGCGATTTTTGTTGGTTCCGTAGCTTAACTGGATAGAGCATCTGACTACGGATCAGAAGGTTGGGGGTTCGACTCCCTCCGGAACCACAAACATTGTTGCTTTGGTAATTTTTCAGATTTCCTGACAAGTATTTTTTGAGTCTCCCAACTAATAATTTCTTTAAGTAATCCTAAATTACATCAGTTTTTTTATATCATACACTGAAAAGCCCTTATTAACTCTTAGCTTATAAAAAAATAAAAATAGTATTTTATTAATTGTAAATAATTTATTATTATTAGCCCAAAAATTTAATGTTATGAAAAAAATAGCTTTAATTATTAGTGTAGCGAGTGTTGCTATTGTATCTTGCAAAAAGCAATCACCGGATCCTCCTACTCCAGATAGCGATTTAACTACATCAAAAGATGCTGTTAAATCTTATGAGGTAATGAATGATGTTTTTTTAATGGCTGCCTTAACTCGTGATACCTACACAGCTACCCCTTTCTTTGGAACAAATGTACATATTGGTAAAGATACAGTAGCTAAAGTAGATACTCTTGTTTTCCTTACTAATGCTGTAGGAACAGATGGTTCTGTAAGAACAGGAACAATACTTATCAAATACTCAGCTTCAACATCTAATGCAAAGTTTATTCGTCAACCAGGATTTAAATGTACTGTGGAACTACAAAACTATACTGTGGATAGTAAAACAGTATCTGCTACTTCTATATCTATTAATAATACTGCCCCTGTGGGATTTAATCCTAATACCACAAACCTATCATGGTCTGCTACATACAGCAACTTTACAATTAACGAGGGTACCCGTTCAATTATAGTTTCTACAACTCATAATATTCAATTAACCAATACAAATAATTCTTCAGTATATAACAGCACAGGTAATTTACCTATACAATGGCAAAATGCTACTATTTCAATCGGAGGAAATGGTAATGGCTCTAATGATAAGGGGGCTTTTGAAATAACATTTGATGAGTCTAATAGTGAAAGTAATTTTTATCGTAACTTAGTAGGATGCTCGCCCGGAGGTTTTAACAAACCCGGAAAACACCCCTTTACTAAAGGGCTTGTTTATGTAAAACCAAATGGTAAAAATATTCAAACAGTAAATTTAGGTCAAGGAACTTGTGATTATAATGTTACCATAACCATAGATGGTATTACTTATCAAACAGATGTATTGTAATTTAAACATATTCTTTAAAAGAATCATAAAGTAAAAATAAAGTTAAAAAAACTAATTAATCTCATACAATATGGGCGTTAATGTAATATCGGAAAAAGAAAAAAAGGACACCTTGCGTGTTATTGAAGAAATGTCATTATTTAACCATGAACAACTAGTATTTTGTAATGATAATGAAGTAGGTTTAAAAGCTATTATAGGCATTCATAATACTGTATTAGGACCTGCTTTAGGAGGTACTAGAATGTGGAATTATGCCACAGAACAAGATGCATTAACTGATGTATTAAGATTGTCTCGAGGAATGACTTACAAATCTGCAGTAGCAGGAGTCAATTTGGGTGGAGGAAAAGCCGTAATTATTGGTGATCCTAAAAAAATAAAAACAGAAGCACTCCTTCGTAGTTATGGTAAATTTATTGATAATCTTGGAGGAAAATTCATCACAGCCGAAGATGTTTCAATGAATAGCAAAGACATGGAGATAATCCATATGGAAACAGATTTTGTTACAGGATTACCTGAGACAATGGGTGGAAGTGGAGACCCCTCACCAGTTACCGCAATGGGTGTATGGATGGGTATGAAAGCTTCTGCAAAAGAAGTATACGGAAATGAATCTTTAGCAGAAAAAAAAGTTATTGTTCAAGGTCTTGGAAATGTAGGAAAACACTTAATAGATTATCTTGTAAGAGAAAATGCAGAGTTATTGGTATTTGACATTGACCAAGAAAAAATTAAAGATGTTTCTAAAAAATATAAAGTAAGAGTATTATCAGCAGACGAATTATACTCTGTAGATGCTGATATTTATGCGCCTTGTGCTTTAGGTGCTACTGTAAACAGTAAAACATTAGAACAATTAAAAGTTAAAATCATTTGTGGTTCCGCAAATAATCAGTTAGAAGATGAAAAGATTCATGGAAAAATGGTAGAAGAAAAAGGAATTCTATATGCACCTGATTTTGTAGTAAACGCAGGAGGAATTATTAATGTATATTATGAATTACAAGGATACAACAGAGAAAAAGCATTATCGCATGCTGAAGGAATCTATGAGACTACTAAGAAAGTATTTGAAATTGCTAAAAACGAAAAGATACCTACCTATTTAGCCGCTAATCGTCTTGCAGAAGACAGAATAAATGCTATTGCAAAAATTAATGCGCGTTTATAGCTTTTTTTATAGGGTAAATACAAATTTATGAGTAATCATAAAATATGGATGTTTGTTATAGAACAGGAATTAGATAAAGAAACCATATCTCAATTATCTAACGAATGCATAGAATTCGTAAGGAACTGGAAATCACATGAAGAAGTGCTCGATGCACAATTTGAATTATACAAAAATCGGATATTGATATTTAAAAACAACCAAGATATTAATTCAATTGGTGGTTGCGCTACTGATAAATTGTTTCACTTCATACATAGTTTAGAGAAAAAATATAATATCTCACTGCTAAATAGACAGTTAGTAGCGTATGAAAATAGTGATGATGCTATTCAGGTGGCTCCCCTAAATGATATTGAGAGATATCTGCAATCAGGCGTTATTAATAATAATACTATTATATATAACACTGCTATTATCCATTCATCAGAAATGAAATATTTTGCACAAAAATTAAAAGATAGTTGGGTTCAGCTGGTTTTACAACAAATTGAATGAAAGATTTAACTAAAAGAAGTATCGCTGCTATTGTATTTGCAGGTATTTTATCAGGTCTGGTGTATTATTCATTTTATTCGTTTTTATTATTGTTATTAATTATTGTATTAGGTGGAGTTTATGAAATGTACAAGTTATTTGAAACTGCAAAGCTTTTTATTGATAGAAATTATCTATGGATAAAAGTTTCTGTATCAATTTTATTTATATTGTATTTATGCTTTGCATTAGAGCACAACACATGGAATAACAAATTATATGTGTTTGTGTTCTTAAGTATTTGCTTATTTATAGAATTTTTATTAAGAGAAAATTTCTCAGAAGCTATTTCAGAATTTCTTATTACAATATATTTTACAACATTTTTCATTGCTGCATTAGATATATTTTACTTTTATCATAAACAGAATTATGAGTATATATATCCATTATCTATCATTTTTATGATTTGGGCAAATGATACTTTTGCTTATTTTACAGGTAGTTTATTAGGAAAACATAAACTAATTCCAGAAGTATCTCCAAAAAAATCTGTAGAGGGGTTTATAGGAGGTATTATATTTTCCGTGATAACTGCTTTATTGTGTTTTCAATATTTTATTTCTGATAGCGGAAGGTGGACATTGATAGATATGATTGTTGTTGCAATCATAGTCAGTATTTTTGGAACATTAGGAGATTTAGTAGAATCTAAATTGAAAAGATTAGCAAAAGTAAAAGATAGTGGCAATATCATGCCGGGACACGGGGGAATTTTAGATAGATTTGACGCATGGTACATCGCTATTCCTACAATTGATATGTATTTTTTATTAAGGTCTATCTGGTAGAAAACTTATTGGGTTTTTAATAAACAATTTGGATTTGTATCTTACTTATTATCCCGTAATATGGTAAGGATTCCTGTTACAATGATAATACTTAAATTAATTTTCTCACTAATAAATTATCATTGCGTTTATTGATTATCACTTTTCTTTGTAAACCATGAACCCACTTCATCTATTTTCATCAACAATCCAAATGTATGATGATTTCCACCTACAGCCATCTTTGAGTATGCATACGATACTCTGAACTTACTCACTTTTATTTCAAATCCTAAAGCTAGTCCATTAGCCGGTCTTGCTTCTGGTAACCGCATTTCTTGTGCTCTTCTAAAGTTATACCCTATTCTCAAATAAAAATTCTTTGATAATATAATCTCGTTACCAATGATAAGATGTTTGAATAATATAAAACCAAAACTTTTCTTATCGTTTATTTTAATACCTTCTCCTGTGAGCATATTATTTTGAATATCAAACAAAGGACTAATATAATCTAAGTGCCATGTTAGTAAATCATTATACACCAATTGTAATCTGAATGGTGCCTTTGGTAATTTGTAAGATGCAGCAACATTCACTCTTTGTGGTAAAGATTGAGAGTATCCTTTCAAGTATGGTTTCCAGACTTTTCCAACATTTTGTGCCACTATAGAAATTGTAAAAAACTTTTTATGATAAGCAATGCCAAAATCAATAGCATTTCCTAATGCATAAGAATGAATAAAATATGAATACAAAGTTTTTAATGTAACTCCGTACGAAAAACTGGTATCTTTGAATAAAGCAGTGTATGATACATTAAGCGATAAATCATTAGCATAAAACTTTCCTGTTTCTTGATCATATTCATCATAACCATAAAACTTACCATAACTAAAATATTGTAAACCACCTGTAATGACAGCTTTTTTAGGTAATGTATATGCGTAAACTACATTTCCAAAATTGATGTCAGCTACATAATTATTGTATGTAAGAGATAACTGATTGTGGATGTAGGGGCTAACAGATGCAGGATTAGAAAAAATTAAATTGACATCATTATCGTAAAATCCTAATGTAGAACCACCTAATGCTACAGCTCTTGTAGGAACAGTGATATCTAAGAAACGAAAAGCACTTATACCAATACTGTTTTGTTGGGAATATCCATATAACGCTAATAGAGCAAAATACTTAATAAGAAGAAAGATTCTCATAATCTAAAAGCCATAATAATATAACGATACAACATAACTGTTTATTGTAAAATTTCTTTACTTTCAGTTATATTACGAATAAATTGGTCAAAAAGATAATGACTATCATGAGGACCTGGGGCAGCTTCAGGATGATATTGCACACTAAATGCTCTCTTATTTTTTAATTGGATACCTTCTATGGTATTATCATTTAAGTTTACATGCGTAATTACCACTTCGGGATGGTTTTTAGCATCACTTTCTTTGATAGAAAATCCATGATTTTGTGATGTAATCTCGCACTGCCCTGTTATTAAATTTTTTACGGGATGATTTAATCCCCTGTGTCCATGATGCATCTTGTATGTAGAAATTCCAATGGCTTCAGACAGTAATTGATGTCCTAAACAAATACCAAATATGGGAATGTTTTTATCCAACAATTGTTTGACAACTGCCACTTGCTGAGACATGGCAGCAGGATCGCCGGGACCATTGGAAAGCATAATACCATCTGGAGAAAAAGATAATATATCCTCTACTGATGCATTGTATGGAAATACTTTCAATTGACAATTGCGTTGAGAAAGATGTCTGAGTATATTTTGTTTTACACCATAATCTATAACACTTATTTTCCATTGAGGATTATCGCAGGGTATTTCATATGCAGTTTGTGTAGATACTTTTGAAGACAATTCCAAACCTTCCATTTTAGGGGTATTTTCTAATATCTTTTGCAATTCTTGAATATCAGTAGTTTCAGAAGAGATTACCACATTCATGGCGCCTTTATTCCTAATGTGTCTTACCAATGCCCGTGTATCAGCATCACTAATGCATACTATTTTATTACTTATAAAAAATTCATTTAAACTCATGGATGCGGCAGGACGACTGTATATCTCACTAAACTTTTTACATATCATTCCTGATATTTTAACTCCATTGCTTTCATTTTCTACTTCAAGAATCCCATAATTTCCAATATGTGCATTTGTCATCACAACAATTTGTCCATAATACGAAGGGTCTGTAAACACTTCTTGATAACCTGTCATTCCGGTGTTAAAACATATTTCACCTGAAGCGGTCCCCCTATGCCCTGCCGCATACCCCTCGAATATCGTACCATCTTCAAGTAACACTATACCTTTATCTTTTTGTTTGTATTTCAGTTCCATAAGTAATAAATTAAAATTAGTGATGTTCTCTGTTTGGATAGAGAAATATCTATTTATTTAATCTGTTGATGATACTAGTTGTCGAGTATCCCTCTAAAAGAGGAATAATTTCTACTCTTCCGCCATTCTGCAATACAAAATCAGCTCCTATTATTTTATCTATGGTATAGTCCCCACCTTTCACTAATATATTGGGCTTAACTATTTTAATTAACTCTAATGGCGTATTCTCATCAAAGATACAAATATAATCTACCGACAATAAACTGGCTAACACTTGTGCTCTTTTATCTTGTGGATGAATAGGACGTTCTTTTCCTTTGTTTAACTTTTTTACAGATTCATCAGAGTTTAAGCCAACGACTAAAATATCGCCTAAACTTCTTGCTTTGTTTAAGTAGTAAACATGTCCCGGATGGAGAATATCAAAACATCCATTAGTAAATACAATCGTTTTATTAAAGAATTGATGCATGTATATTGTCTTTTCCAATTCATTTCTGAGTAAAATTTTCTTTTGTATAAGTTGATTAAAATCTGTCATTGATTGTTGTTTTTACTGTGAAAGATTGGTAGTAAAATAAAGGATAATCCTCCTAAAATCAAAATTAATAAAAATTGTGTTCCCCATATTAACCATGGGAAAGCCACCGCAGCAGAGTTTTTAACGCCGTAAAATAAAAGTAACTCGGTTACTAAAAAATGATAGGCTCCTATTCCACCTGGTGTTAAAGCAATTCCAAATGTTCCAAATAAAAATATCACCATTATTTTAAGTGGCCCTAGATGCATAGTATCTTGCATAGATAGTGAACAAAAGTACATGGATAAAAAATAAAGAATCCATATTCCAATACTCCACAGCCAAAAGCCATATGGTCTTTTTATTTTATGAATACTTAATAAAGGTTGCATTAAATTCTTTACTGTTATATAAATTTTATCTATTATTGATAGTTCCTTTTGTTGCTTGGTTCTTTTCTTGATAAGTACAACAATGATTGCAACAACAATGATGGTAATGAATATGATAATCACATTTTGAGTGGATAAATAATGAAATGCCGGATTGAGAATATATTTATTTAGCAAATCTTGTAAATCTTGATATTCAAAGCTAATGACGAGAAAAAATAGTACACTTGTTAAAAATAAGTCTATAACTCTTTCTGCAATAATTGTTCCCAAAGCAATATCAAAAGGAATTTTGTTGTATTGTGATGCCACTGCACATCTTGATACTTCTCCCATTCTTGGCAAACCATAATTAGCCAAATACCCTATTAAAACGGCTGCGTTCGAGGTAAACAAATCTACTTTATACTGATAATTTTCTAATAAATAATTCCATCTGTATGCTCTTGCAAAATGACTGAAAAAACTGATAATTAAGGATACTATAATCCAAAAGATATTAGCATTTTGAAATGCGATAAAAACTTCTTCTTTTGAAACATTTGCTTTATTTATTGATAAATAAACTAATAAAAAACCTATCCCAATTAGAACAACATACTGAATAATTTTCTTAATTTTCTTATTCACAGAGTTACTTTGTGAGTAATTTATTGGTTTTAGTATCCGGGAAAATAATTTTTGGTCTAAACTTTTTGGCTTCTTCTATGTTCATCCATGTATAAGAAATAATAATAACGATATCTCCAATATTGAATTTAAGTGCAGCTGGTCCATTCATACATATAATGCCGCTACCACGTTCACCTTTAATGACATATGTAATTATTCTTTCACCATTTCTTTTGTTTAATACATGTACCTGTTCATTTTCAATCAGGTCTGCTGCATCCATCAGGTCTTCATCTATAGTAATACTACCTATGTAATCTAATTCTGCTTGTGTTACAGTAGCACAATGAATTTTTGATTTCATTACTCCAACCAACATAGTTCAAAAAAATAGCCGTGTAAAGTTGTAGAAAAGTATTCAATAAAACAAAGTAAAAATTAAAAACAACAAAACGAAAACAAGGAATGTTAAAGAGATGATTTTGATATTTAACTTTCTGATAACATTATATCATCTCTATTGATTTTTCGTTTACCCAGCCTTCAGTGCCATTGTCGAGACGAATAAGAATGAAATTATCTACTTTTTGGAGTATCTTTACTTTTGTACCCTCATGTAAGGTGAATTTTGATACAGCATTGGACAATGGCTCACTAAGTACTTTTATTTGTTTTTCAGTAACCACCGCAAAATTATTAGTTTTTTGAGATTTTTCGGAAAGCTTAGACACTCCATATACAGTAAAAGTACTTATAGTGAAAAATCCAAATAATATCAGTAATGCTTTTTTATAGGTCTTTAAATATAAAAATAAAGTAAAGGATATAAATGCTAATACCGACATTAGAATAGACCAATATGCAGAAGTGTTGATGTTGATTTTATGCATTAAATTATTCTTAGTAATTTCAATAAAAAAGTTATCTTTTGTTTCAATTTTATCAATAGTTTTACTATATGCAATTTTCAAATTGTGATTTAAATCTTCATCGGATGGATTAATAACTTTAGCTCTCTCATAATACAAAATAGCTTTACCCAATTGATTGGTTTTGTAATATGCATTACCTAAATTGTAATATAGTTCAAACGAATAATAATTGTTTTTGATAAGATTTTGGTATATTTCAATAGTTTTGTTATAATTTTTTTGCTTGTAAGCTTGTTCTGCTAATTTTAAATCCGATTCAATATTATTAGCATAACTGATTACATAAGATAGAATTAATAAACTCAGTATGTTTTTAAGTTTGCTAAACATTTTTAGTATGATTTTCCAGTTCTATTATTAAATTTTTTGTATCAATGAAAATTTTATTCAATGAATGCCCCGTTCCGACTGGTGTATATTTAGCTAATTCAGCAGTATTAATAATTTCAAAAAATTGATTTTTCAAGTTATCGGGTATTTTATGTTCATCAAATAGTGTTTTAATTTTATCTTTTGATAATTCTATTTTCTTGAGTTTAAACTTATAAGTTATGTAATTTTCCATTGCTTGAATGATGGCAGAATAGAACTCAGATGTCTTGTTTTCTTTCATCATTCTATCAGCTACTGATAAATGTTTTAATGCAATTTTTTGAGCTCTTCTTTGTTGGAATGTCGCCCAATCAGATTGTTGATTTTGTTGATATTTTCTGAATCCTAGTAATACTCCAATGGCTATGTAAGGCAATAACATCAAACTAATATGTAATGGAGAACCAAAAAAGTCTTTCTTTTTTTGATAAACGCTAAATGGATACACTTTGATAAAATGAATATCATTATTTTCACTCTTTACTTCTTGTTTAAATTGTTGATATACTTGTGCAGTATTATTATTATTTCCAATAGGCGGTGTAACAGTAATTACAATTTCATTAGAAGGAATGGTTACATAAGTTTTTTTGTTTAAGTCAAAATATGAGAATGAAATATTGGATAATTTATAGGTTCCTTCTTGTCTTGGAATGATAAGATACTCAAATGTTTTATGACCACTTATTCCATGAGAAGTAGATATACTTTCCTGAATTTTAGGGTCATATACTTCAAATTCAGGAGGAAAATTTATTTTAGGAGCGTCAACAAGTGGTATATTTCCGTTTCCTGAAATAAAAATTTTCAAGTTAAGAGCCTCATTGGCAGGAATTTTAGTTTTATTCATTTCTACTCTATATGAAAAATTATTGCCTACTGCTCCTGCAAAATGATTAGGTTTATTACCTGGCAATTCATCTACATGGATATTAATGGGCTGACTTTTAATAATAACTGATCTATCTTCATAAGCATTTACTCCGAAGAACTGTTCAAAAATATCTCTTGGAGGTCTATTTGTTCTCTTTCGAACAACGCATTCAATTTCTATGGGTGGAATAGTAATCTTACCACTTCTTTGTGGAAAAAGATATTGTGTACTAATTTCTCCCACATAATAATTAACTCCATCTATGTTTTCAATGTGAAGTTGTATATTATTATTATTCTCTTGATTTTTCGACCAAAAGCCTTCAAGATGAGGAAATTTAACATTCTGTATGCCTCTTAATTCTACTCGGGTATATATTTTTTGAGTCAATGTAACTTGCTCACCTACATAACATTGTTTTTTATTCACAGAAGTTCTTACAAAAATATCATCCTTGCTAACGCTGATACTGGCAGGTTTATTTGCTGTAGATGATGCTGAATTAGTAGGAGAGTTATAATTTCCATTGCCTTTTTGTACATCTAATGTAATGGGGCTACTGTATACACTTTGATTGTTAACTATTGCTTTTGCAGCAGGTAAAACAATTGCTCCTTCTTTTTTAGGAATAAGCACATAAGAAATAGAGAAAGATTGAGATAACGAACCATTGATAAATTGTATGCTTTGGCTTTGATTAGGTCCGGAGACCACTTCAAAATCTTTGAACGACGGAGGTGTAAAATCCTGTGGAATAGCATCTATAATGAAGGATACTTCAAATGGTACACCCACAATGGGCTTCTTAGTATTCACCTGTACTTTTAATTTTTGTGCTAACAAAGATGTGCAATACAGAATTGATATAAATATGTATAGTACCTTTCTCATAGGCTTACCAATCTTTTTCTGATTTTGCAGAGCCCCCTGCTGGTTGTTCTTTCTTTTTACTTTGTAGCTCTTTTTCTTTTTGAATAAGTGTTTGAAGTAATCTTTCAGATTGTTCTTTACTTATTTGTGTTTGGTTTTGCTGTTGCTGTTGTTTATTTTGTTGTTGTTGTTGATTATTACTACCTCCACTGCTATTGTTTTTTCTTTGTTTTAAAGCATAAGCAAGGTTATATCTTGTATCTTCATCATTGAAATTTATTTTGAGTGCCTTTTTGTATGCATTGATAGCCTCGTCATATTTTTTTTGAAAAAGATAAGTATTACCTAAATTATGATATACTCTTTGTAAAGTATCTTTATTTTTAAACAACCGCGATGCAGTTTCATATAATTCAGCAGAACGATGAAGCATTAGATCTGCAATAGAATCTTTATTGGGGATATTAAAAGCGACATTATTAGAATATTTTAATGTAAGTGCCTCCTTATACAAGGCATTTCCTAAGTTGTATAAAGCTTTTTTATTATTAGGTTGAACTTTTAATGCTTCATTATATTTATTGATAGCGGCTTGCATATCGTTTTTCTTGAAGGATTGATTTCCTTCGTACACAAGTTGATTAGGATTTTGAGCATTGAGATGAAAATTTATTGCAAAAATAAATAAGAATAGAATAATAAATTTTTTAAACAATGTTAATATATGTTGTTGAATAGTCATAATGAAAAAGTATTTTAAATTTTTAACCATTCTGATAATGTTTTAGTCCACGCCGGTTTGGTTTCAGTAATTAAAGATTCAATAATGAGTAAAATTATGCTTATAGCAATAAACCATTGATATTGGCTTTCATAATCTTTGAATTGTAATGTATCAGTTTCTGCTTTGTTAAGTTTTTTTATTTCTTTTAAGACAGTATTAAGTCCAAAATCACTGTTAGATGTGAGTACCACTATACCGTTTGTTGTGCTTGATAATTGATGAAGAAAATCTTTGTTCAATTTTGTAATCACTGTATTTCCCTCTTTATCTTTTTTAAATCCAATCATTCTATTATTTTCATAAATCGGTATGGGCGCTCCTTGTTCCGAACCTATGCCAATAGAATGAATAGGTATATTTTTTTCCACAAATTGATTGGTTAATTGCAGTGCATTTCCATCTAACTCTTCTCCATCTGTAATTAAAATAACCGCTTTATTATTAGTTGTACTGTGAGCGTTTTCTATTATTTCCAACGCTTCTTGCAAGGCACTTGCTACATTAGTCCCTTGAATAGATAACATATTAGTATTAATAGATTGAACAAAAATTTTTGCGATATTATAATCTACTGTAAGTGGTAAGAGTGTAAAAGCATCCCCAGCAAATACAATAATGGCTATCTTATCTCCTTGTAAATTATCTATCATTTTTTGTAAGGCAAGTTTTGCTCTTTCTAACCTATTGGGTGATAAGTCTTGTGCAAGCATACTATTTGAAATATCTATACATACAATAATATCAGAACCTTTTACTTTTACCTCATGAGTACCTGAATAAGTTTGAAAATTGGCTAATCCAATAATGAGAGATGTTAAAGCAAGTGAGTATAATAGAAATTTAATCCATTTAGAAAGTAAAAAGAATTGTGGAATGTGTTGCTTTATCAAGTCTTCATTACCTAATTTTTTTCTTTTATTTTTTGAGGAAATCAAATGATATAAAAATATTAGCAACACTACTATGAGTGATATTAGCCAATATAGTATTTTATCATGTTCAAAGCGATACATAATCTTTTTAAGTAATGGTTCTATAGTATGTTTTTTGTAGTATAAATTCTATTAATAATAAAATCAATGCTAAGTAAGCAAAAGCATAATAAAGTTCTGTACGATTGGTATAATTTTTTTCATAGATAATATTTTTTTCTAACTTATCGAGTTCTTTATAAACTCTCATCAAACTAGCATTATCAGTAGCCCGGAAATACCTTCCACCTGTTTCCGTAGAGATTTTTTTCATAAGACTCTCATCTATTTCTACATCAGTATAGTCATATTGTAATTCTCCATTAGGATACATTGCTACGGGTTGCAGGGCTTTACCTCTGCTACCTATACCGATAGTATAAACACGGATATTGTATGTTTTAGCTAATTCAGAAGCAGTGAGCGGATCTATTTCTCCAGTATTATTAACACCATCTGATGCTAAAATAATAACTTTACTTTTAGATTCAATATCTTTTAACCTTGCTACTGCGTTTGCTAACCCTAATCCTATAGCAGTACCTTGTCCAAGACTTCCAGCCTTTGTTTTTTGAATCAATGTTTTCAATATTCTGTGGTCAGTAGTCAGAGGACACTGTGTAAATGCTTCGCCGCCAAATATCACCATTCCTATTCTATCATTTGGTCTGTCATCTATAAATTTTTGAATAACTTCTTTCGTAACTTCTAATCGGTTAGGCTTAAAATCTTTTGCTAACATAGAAAGAGAAACATCCAAGCTAATCATAATATCAATACCCTCTGTTTGTAAATCTTTTCCTCGTGAGATATTTTGTGGACGAGCAATAGCAATAATCAATAAAGTAATAACGAGTAATCTTAATATGTATGGAAAAAACCTCGATTGTACTCTGAATGATTTTGGAATATGCTTTATCAGCAATGAATCAGAATAACTAAAAAACGGCTTGAACTTATCTTTTTTGAAATAATAATACACCCCAAGTAGGGGTACTATTAAGAGAAACCATAAGAACTCTTTATTAGCAAAAGTAATATCTGCGATATTATCTATTTCAAAAATCTTAAACATTACTTGTTTTAATTTTTTGGATTAGTATTAGTAGGAGTATCCGTTGTTGTCGTTGTTGAATAATCAGGTTTTGTTTGATTAACAAAATCAAATGCCACTTCAAGAATATTTTGATGGTCATGTTCAATAGGAATGAATTTAGCAAATTTTACTAAGTCGGAAAGTTCTAATACATATTTGATTTTCTCCTTAGAGGAAACATCTATAGCTCTAAGTCCCAAAGATTTTAGTGTTTCATGAGTAGTTTGTTCTAATGCAGGTATTTTATACCTACCTTCTATATATTCTCTTAATGTATCTGCTATATCGGAGTAGTATTCTTTTACTTTTCCTTCTTTCCATATCATATCTTCCTTTATCTTATTTAACTTTTCTAATGCAAGAATATGTGGTGGTAATTTGGGTTTTTCTGGTTTCTTCTCTTTTGGTTTTTTCTTAAAATAACGATATATTAAATAGATTACAATTGCCAATATAATGAGCCCTATCAGGGTTTTAATTATCAATGGCATATACCACTTTATATCAAATGACTCTTCTAAAATGGGTTTTATATCTTTCACTGAGATTTCAGAAGTGTCAGTAGGTACTGTGTGTACAGTAATAATTAATGAATTCGTTCTAACAGATTGAGCAGTATCATCATTAAAATAAAATTTAATTGCCGGTAATACAAACTGTCCTGAATCGTAAGCAGAAATACTCAATGTCTGTTGAATAATGGTATAATCATTCTTTTGAATCGTATCAATTTTAGAAGAGCTGATAATTTCTATTTGTTTAGTAATCGTATCTTTAAAGTTAGGCCAATGGACTTTTCTGATATTATCCTGCTTTGTGTACCTCAAATTAATATTTAGTAAAATAGGTTCACCTATTCTAATTTCATTTCTGTTAACCTCGCTTGTAGCAGAGACTTGAGAATGTATTGTACCAATAAAAATAAATAAACATACAACACTTAATATGTAGTTCAAAAATCTTTTCATATAGTATTTTACCTGTTTTTAAGCAATAAAGAAAGAGGAATTACATAATTTTGATGAGTGAAAATTTCTATATTATCTACTTTTACTTTTTGAAAAATTTGTTTAAGCGTATCGCTATGTTTAATAAAATTTGCTCTCAATTGCGTGCGAAAATTTTTATCACTTGTATCTATCCATTCTGTTTTTTGAGATTCTAAATCTTTTAATGGTAATAATCCAACATCAGGAATCTCTTTTTCATTTTTATCATTGATTTTAATAGATATTATATCATGCTTTTTACTTGCAACTTTCATGGCATTTTCAAAAGCTGAATTTAGTGGAAATAAAAAATCAGATATTAAAAATACCGTGCTTCTTTTCTTAATTGCATTAAATAGATATTGAAGTGGTTGTGTTAAATCGCTATCAGGTGATACTTTTTCCATTCCTATAATTTCTCGGATAATTCTCAATATGTGAGACTTTCCTTTTTTAGGTGGAATGAATTTTTCTACTTTATCTGAGAAAAACATCACGCCTATTTTATCATTGTTTTGATTGGCAGAAAAAGCAATAGTTGCAGCTATTTCAGCAATGATGTTTTTTTTGTAATCACTTACTATTCCAAATGAAGTACTGGCACTTACATCTATCATTAAAATAACAGTTAGTTCCCTTTCCTCCTCAAACACTTTAACATACGGAGTATTGTAACGTGCTGTTACATTCCAATCTATATTTCGTATATCATCACCAACAACATATTCTCGTACTTCTGAAAAAGCCATACCTCTTCCCTTAAAAGCACTATGATATTGCCCTGAAAATATATTTTGGCTTAACCCTCTTGATTTTATCTCTATTCTCTTGACCCTCTTTAATAACTCCGATAATTCCATACAATTTTTACTTACTGACAATATGAATATTTTAAAGAGCACATATTACGGTACCTCTACAACATTTAATAACTCTGTAATAATGTTTTCTGTTGTGATATTTTCCGCTTCAGCTTCATAAGTTAATCCTATTCTATGTCTCAATACATCATGACATACAGCTCTTACATCTTCAGGAATAACATAACCTCTTCTTTTAATGAAAGCATAGGCTTTCGATGCTAGTGCTAGATTGATACTTGCACGAGGAGAAGCACCATAAGCAATAAGTAAAGCAAATTTCTCTAACTTATAATCTTTCGGAAAACGAGTAGCAAATACTATATCTACAATATATTTCTCTATCTTTTCATCTATGTATACATGTTTTACTAATTCTCTTGCTGAGATAATATCATTTGTGCTTACTACCTGATTAGGGACTTTTAATCCTTCAGGAGAGACATTAGAAGCAATGATTTTTAGTTCTTCTTCTTTTGATGGATAAGAAAGCATTACTTTCAACATGAAGCGATCCAACTGCGCTTCTGGCAAAGGATATGTTCCTTCTTGTTCTATGGGGTTTTGAGTGGCTAATACCAGAAAAGGATTTGGTAAAGGAAAAGTTTGTTCGCCAATGGTTACTTGCTTTTCTTGCATCGCTTCTAATAAGGCTGATTGTACTTTTGCAGGGGCTCGGTTTATTTCGTCTGCTAATACAAAATTAGCAAAAATAGGTCCTCTCTTAACATTGAATTCACCTGTTTTTTGATTAAAAATCATAGTCCCCACTAAATCTGCAGGTAATAAATCGGGGGTAAATTGTATCCTACTGAATTTTGCATTGATACTTTTTGCTAATGTATTAACAGCTAATGTTTTCGCTAAACCAGGCACACCCTCTAGTAAAATATGCCCATTACTTAATAAGCCTATCAATAACCTTTCTATCATGTGGCTTTGTCCAACTATAACTTTATTTATCTCTAACAATAACAAGTCAATAAAAGCACTTTCTTGATGAATTTTTTCGTTAATTGCTTTAATATCATACGGGTTAATCATTGATGTTGAAATAGTTTCTACCATAACTTTTGTTTTGTGGCAAAGATAAGTGCAAAAAAAACTTTACATACAAACTATAAAATATAATAATTGTTAAAAATAATATATTAACCAATTTGTTATCTTCAAGCAAATAATACCAAAAAAATACATATTCAAAAAAGAGTATTCTTTGTTTTTTACTCTTCTGTTTACTACATTAGCCACTTAAAACATAAATTTAAATTGGAATTATGGAGAGCAAAGAAAGAATTATCCCCATTAACATTGAGGACGAAATGAAAACTGCGTACATTGACTATTCAATGTCGGTCATTGTGTCTCGTGCATTGCCCGATGTAAGAGATGGACTCAAGCCCGTGCACAGAAGAGTGTTGTATGGAATGATGGAATTAGGATTGCAACAAAACAAATCATATAAAAAATCAGCACGTATAGTTGGAGAAGTACTTGGTAAATATCACCCACACGGCGATGCAAGTGTGTATGATACTATGGTTCGTATGGCACAAGACTGGAGTTTAAGATACACATTAATAGATGGACAGGGAAATTTTGGAAGCATGGACGGGGACCCTCCCGCAGCAATGCGTTATACAGAAGCTAGACTTACAAAATTAGCAGAAGAATTACTCATAGATATTGATAAAAATACTGTTGATTTCAAACCTAATTTTGATGATTCACTAAACGAACCTACTGTATTGCCCAGTCGTTTTCCAAATTTATTAGTAAACGGGGCATCGGGCATAGCCGTAGGTATGGCTACAAATATGGCACCACATAATTTATCCGAATGTATAGATGCCATTGTACTTTACATTCAAAACGAAGATGTACCTATTGAAGAATTAATGAAGCACATTAAAGCCCCTGATTTTCCCACAGGAGGAATTATATATGGATATGAAGGTATTAAAGAAGCATATCTTACAGGAAGAGGAAGAGTAGTCATAAGAGCAAGAGCCAACATTGAGGAAATAAAAGACAAGTTTAGAATTATTGTAACTGAAGTCCCTTATCAAATTAATAAAGCAGAAATGATTGAAGCACAATGGAAACTTGTTGAAGAGAAAAAAATAGAAGGTATCAGTGAAATTAGAGATGAAAGCAATAGAGAAGGAATTAGAGTAATATATGAACTTAAAAGAGATGCTAATCCTCAAGTGGTATTAAATAATTTATATAAATACTCTGCCTTACAATCTTATTTTAATATCAATAATGTGGTATTAGTTAATGGCCGCCCACAACTATTAAACCTTAAAGATATTATAAAACACTTTGTTCTACATAGAATAGAAGTTATTGTTAGAAGAACAAAATATGAATTAGAACAAGCAGAAAAAAGAGCACATATATTAGAGGGATTACTTGTTGCAATAGACCACTTAGATGAAGTCATCAAAATTATTAGAGAAAGCGAGACACCTGATATTGCTAAAGATGAATTGATAAGTCAATTCCATCTAACCGAGGTACAAGCAAAGGCTATACTAGACATGCGTTTAAGAACATTAACAGGACTGGAAAGGGATAAACTGAAAGCCGAACATGATGAGTTAATGAAAAAAATAGAACAGTATAAAAATATACTAGCCGACAAAAAACTTCAAAAACAAATCGTAATAGATGAATTAAAAGAGATAAAAGAAAAATATGGTGATAAACGCAGAACAGAATTAGTATATAGTGCAGATGAAATAAGAATGGAAGATATTATTCCAGACGAAACAGTAGTTATAACATTCTCTCACTTAGGATATGTCAAAAGAACTAACCTTGATGAATATCGCAAACAAAACAGAGGTGGAAGAGGTAGCAAAGGAGTTGTTACACGAGAAGAAGATTTTGTAGAACACATGTTTATAGCTACTAATCATAATTACTTGTTACTATTTACAGAAAAAGGCAAATGTTATTGGCTCAGAGTATTTGATATCCCCGAAGGAAACAAACAGAGTAAAGGGCGTCCTATCCAAAACCTTATTGCTATTGAACAAGATGATAAAATAAGAGCCTTCATCAATGTAGATAATCTAAACAATGAAGAATATATCAATAACCATTATATTGTTTTATGCACCAAAAAAGGAATTATTAAAAAAACAGTGTTAGAAGAATACTCTCGCCCAAGAACAAATGGTATTATAGCCATCAATATCAAAGATGGAGACCAATTGATAGAAGCCGTTATTACTGATGGAAAATCCGAATTAATGCTAGCTTCTAAATATGGAAAAGTATGCCGATTCAATGAAGAAAAAGTACGTGCAATGGGAAGAAATGCCAGCGGTGTTATTGGTATTGACTTAGAAGATAATTCGTTTAATAATATCAATATAGAGAATGAAGTAATAGGAATGATAGCCATTAGAAATAATACGACCCAAACAGTAATGGTAGTGAGCGAAAAAGGATATGGTAAACGTTCAGAAGTGGATGAATACAGAGTCACTAATAGAGGTGGAAAAGGTGTAAAAACTATCAATATTACAGAAAAAACAGGAATGCTGGTAGGTATTAAAGTAGTTACAGACAATGATGATTTAATGATTATTACTAAAAATGGTATTACCATTCGTTTAAGCATTAAAGATGTAAGAGTAATGGGACGAAATACACAAGGAGTAAGATTAATAAATCTTGAAGAAAATGATGAAATAGCTGCTGTAACCGTTGTAGAACATGAAGATATAGAGAATAATGCTGAAAATAGCTCAGATGATGAGCCATCAAAAAATACTTAATTTAAAATTAAATTGACTATTTGGAAATTACAAGAATAATATCATATATTTGCCGCCCACAATTAAAGTTGTCCGACTGTCCGATGGTGTAATGGCAACACGTCTGATTTTGGTTCAGAAGACTCCAGGTTCGAGTCCTGGTCGGACAACTTAAAATCAAAAATCCTCTCTTTCTGGAGAGGATTTTTGATTTGTTGAAATAAAATTAGTAAAAAATTTTAACCTCACCATAAAACTTTCTTACACTAAAGTAATAAATCTATATAGTAGTACTTTCAAATAACTTACATAAACCAAAGTTTCATTAGAAAATCAGAAAAATTATCAAAATCTATATTTATATACTATTGCATCCCGATGTATCTATGGTTAAAACCTTAGCTATAAAACACAAACTTGCCCCAGAACACAAATTAACCATGTTTTTGGGAAAACCGAAAAATTAAAACAAATTCACTTCATCCACCATCTCAATTGTAGGTACATGAAAATAAAACACCAAAATATTTAACCGTTTTAACGGTTTTATAAAATAAGCTATTTCTTCTGAATTTTTTCCTACATCATTTAGTATATTTCCATCATCTGATTAATAAAGTAATGTTCCACTATCTATAAATTTAAAGTTCCAATGACGATTCCTTGTTCACATTAGTACGCATTTTAGATAAAAATGAAAAAATCAACGCAATACTATTAAATTTCAAACTTGATGCCTTGCGCTAAAGGTAATTGATTTCCCCAATTAATAGTACAGGTTTGTCTTCTCATATATGCTTTCCATGCATCAGAGCCGCTTTCTCTGCCTCCACCAGTCTCTTTTTCTCCACCAAAAGCACCTCCTATCTCTGCACCAGAAGTACCTATATTAACATTAGCTATTCCACAATCACTACCATTGGCAGATAAAAAGTTTTCCACTTCCTGCAGGTTCATAGACATGATAGATGAAGACAAACCTTGTGGTACACTATTTTGAATTTCAATAGCCTCTTCTATAGTTTGATATTTCATTAAATATAGTATAGGTGCAAAAGTCTCTTCTTGAACAATTTTCATATCTGGCGCAACTTCTGCAATACAAGGTTTTACATAACACTCACTTTCGTATCCTGGTCCTTCTAATACACCACCAGGCACTATCATTTTACCACCTTGTGCAATAACTTGCTCAATAGCATTTAAGTAGGTTTTTACAGCTGCTTTATCAATCAATGGCCCTACATGATTTTGTGGTTCTAATGGATTACCAATTTTTAACTGCTTGTATGCATTGACTAATCTATTTTTTACTTCATTGTATATGCTTTCATGAATAATTAAACGGCGAGTGGTAGTGCATCTTTGTCCTGCAGTTCCCACAGCACCAAATACAATAGCAGGTATTGCCAAATCTAATTTAGCAGATGGTGTTACAATAATAGCATTATTTCCACCTAATTCTAAGATTGTTCTTCCAAAACGAGCGGCCACTTTTTGTCCCACTTCTTTTCCCATAGCAGTAGAACCTGTTGCACTAATGAGAGAAATATTATAATCATTTACCAATAAATCACCAATTTTTCTATCACATACAACCAAAGAAGAAATACCTTCGGGTAAATCATTTTCTTTAGCTACTTCATTCCAGATATTTTGGACGGCAATAGCAGATAAAGGCGTTTTGCTAGAGGGTTTCCATATACAAACATCTCCGCATACCGCGGCTATGGCAAAATTCCAACTCCACACAGCTACAGGAAAATTAAAAGAAGAAATAATGCCTACTACTCCAAGTGGATGCCATTGTTCATACATACGATGATTAGGTCTTTCACTTTGCATCGTTAAACCATATAATTGACGAGATAAACCCACCGCAAAATCACAAATATCTATCATCTCTTGAACTTCACCCCAACCTTCTTGTAAGGATTTTCCCATTTCATAAGAAACTAACTTCCCTAAATCATTTTTCTTGTCTCTTAATTTATTGCCAAATTGACGAATAATTTCACCTCTTTTAGGTGCAGGAATATTTCTCCAATATTTAAATGCTTCCAAAGCAGATTTCAGCACTTTATTGTAATCCTCAATAGTAGCTGTGCTTACTTTACCTATTAATTTACCATCTACAGGACTGTATGATTCTATTATTTGTCCACTCCCAAACCACATGTTACCTGTGCTTACACCATAATTAGATGCTTTAACATGCAAGTTTTGTAGCACTTTTTCAATGTTTACAGAATTTAGTAAAACAGTATTCATAAATATAATTTTTTGCAAAGATAGGGCTTTTATTAAATACAATTGTATATTTAAATCATAAATTCTTCGATTAAAAATAAATTATTTATACTTGCCCCAAAAGATTAGTTATGGATTTTAATTTAGAAAATCAGGAATTCGACAACAACAATGCAAGAGTAATAAAAGCAGGCAAGCGTACTTATTACATTGACATTAAAGAAACAAAAACAACCAATCAGTCTTACATTACCATCACAGAAAAGAAAAAGATAATGGACGATATGGGAAATTTTAAATTTGAAAAGCACAAGATATTTTTATACCCTGAAGATTTTGATAAGTTTTTATCAGCATTACAGGATGCTGTTGCAGAAGTTCAGGCAAAGTAAAATTGCTGAAAAAGAATAAACACTCATTCGATAAAAAATGGATGATTGGTTGAATAACATTAGAAATTAACATTAATTATATTATTCCAAGTGAATTTGGAATTCTTATTGGTATAAAAAAAAATTATAAAGTAACAAGTTATGAGAAAACTATTCTTAATAGGAATAATGACAATTTTCATCAATAGTGTGTTACTATCACAAAGCTTAGAAAGTGCTATTAATAAATCTAATAATGAACAACTAGATGCTGCTACCTCTGAATTTTTATCGTTATTAAAAAATTCACCCGATAAAGGGGATATTTATTTTTATTTAGGTGAAAACTATTTCAAAAAAGAATTAATAGATAGTGCCCAGTATTATTATCAAAAAGGCATTGAAAAAAATCCAACTTATGCACTCAACTATGTAGGATATGGTAAAATACTGTGGTACCAAGGGAAAACGGAAGATGCTAAAACACAATTCTTTAAAGCTACCAGCATTACTCAAAATAAGAATGCAGAAGTACATAGAAAAATAGCAGAAGTATATATCCACTCACCTCAAAAAAGTTTAAATGAGGCTATTGAACATTTGAACAAAGCCATTAAACTAGAACCTAAAAATGCCCAAAACTTTATTTTGATGGGTGATGCTATGCTTGAAAAAAATCCAACAGACGGCTCGCCTGCTATTAAAAACTACAATGAAGCTATCAAATTAAATCCTCAATCTGCTAAAGGAATATTGAGAATTGGAAAGTTATACGAAAGAGCAAGAAATTATAAATTAGCACTAGAAAATTACAAAAAAGCCATAGAAATAGAACCTAATTACGCCCCTGCATATCGTGAAATGGCAGAATTATACCATAAAGCAAATATGGATAATCAAGCTGTTGAAATGTATCAAAAATACTTGCAACTCAATAATACCACAGAAGCTCGTTATCGTTATGCATCATTTTTATTTGAAAAAGGTAATTATGAAGAAACTATTAATGAAATGGAAAATCTAAAATCTCAAGGATTTGACAATGCCTATATCAATAGAATTTTAGCATACTCCTATTACGAACTTGGCAATAAAAAAGATAAAGATGCTTATGTCAAAGGACTCAACTACATCAATGCATTTTTCAATAAAGCAGGAAATAACTTTAAGTATTTAGCATCTGACTATAAGTACAAAGCTTTATTACTAATTAAGACAGGTAAAGATTCATTAGCATTGGAAGAAATCAATAAAGTACTAAACATGGATTCTACTGCCGCAATTGATTTATACAAGGAAATGGGTAAAAGTGCCTTGAAAAACAAAAAATACGATATAGCTACCCAGTACTATGACAAAGTGAATCCTACTAATATGACTTCTCAGGATTGGTTTGATGCCGGCAGAGCATACTTTTTTTCTAAACAATTTGATAAAGCAGATACAGCCTTTGGTAATATCATTGCTAAACTTCCAAACTTTGATGTAAGCTATATATGGAAAGCCAGAGCAAAAGCCAATTTAGATGTTAATAACGAAAAATGGTTAGCACTACCATATTATGAAAAATACCTCTCACTTGTTAAACCAGAAGAAAGAACTGTTCCTTCCAAAAAATCTAATGTGATAGAAGCTTGCGAGTATTTAGGATATTATCATGCTGTCCAAAAGAACAAAGAAAAAGCGACAGAGTACTTTACTATTATCAAAGAATTAGACCCTAATAATGCTAAAGCCCAAGCCTTCTTTAAACAAGGATTAAAGAGAAAATAATCAAAGCTTGTTAATTACAAATTACAGTTGTAAAAAGTAAGAACATCCATTTGAGTAAAATATACAAGTACCTTTTTAGTAACCTATATATCATTTTTATAGAACTTTACCCGTAAATCTTTGATTCTATTTTTTCTCAGCGAGTATTTTCAGCTTTTATTGTAGATTACTGATTAAAGCATTAAACGCTTGGACGAAAAATCATGTCTAAGAATCAATTACTTTTTCACTTATCATAATACTTATCTACCATCATAACAAAAGCAGCAATGGCAGCTGCACCGAGTTCTAATTCTCTTTTGTGAACATTTTCAAATACATCATCTTTGGTGTGATGCAAATCAAAATATCTTTGATTATCGGGCTCATAACCACATAAAGGAATATTGAAAAGTTTTCTCAAATAGCTAATGTCTGCACCACCACCGCCCTCTATAATATCGATGTAATAAGGCTTAAACAAATGATTCCACTGCTTACACAAGGTATATAATCCACGGGTAGTATCTACGCCGATGTATCTTGGAGTAAAACCACCCGCATCTGTTTCTAATGCAGTAAGGTGTTTCTCTTGTTTTTTGAATGCTTCTTGGGCATAAGTGATACCGCCCATTAACCCATTTTCTTCGTTCATAAATGCCACAATTCTAATTGTATTCTTGGGGTGATAAATGTTTTTGAATATATTAATAGCTTCTATGGATTGAACAATTCCTGCTCCATCATCGTGTGCACCTTCGCCTACATCCCAGCTATCTAGATGCCCTCCAATTGTAATAATCCTATCTGGGAATTGACTACCTTTAATTTCTGCAATTACATTGTAAGATAATGCGCTATCTACTGTTTGATTATCTGTAAATAATTCTAATTGAAATTGTTTATTTTGTTTAATCAAATAAGATAAAGTATCTGCATCTTTGTAACTAATAGCTAATGCTGGTATTTTTTGAGAGGATATTTTTTCATTATAATTCATATTACCTGTATGTGCTGAATAATTTTGACATAGAGTCATACTTCTAATAATACAAGATTTTGCTCCATATTTTGCCGCATAAGAAGCACCTGAGTATCTATATTTTACAGTCTCTCCGTAAGATTGGGAGGTAGAAACATTTTTAGGATTAAACATGACATTAAAAAACACGATTTTGTTTTTCACTTTTTCTGTACCTAATGTTTGCAAATCCTTTTCGCTTTTTACTTCAATTACTTCTGCTTGAATAACTCCATTGGAAGATACGGAATTACCCAGTGCAAGAATATTAAGAGGAATTTTTTTGTTATCTATAAGGATATTACAATATGCTTTACCTCGTTTCCATACAGGAACTTTTACAGCTTGTAAATACACTGTATCTGCACCACTTCGTTTCATCACATCATATGCCCATTGTACAGCCTTTTGAGCATTCACAGAACCAGATAATCTATTCCCTATGTTTTTACATAAGTATCTCAAATTTTCATAACATCTAGACTCAGATAAACAATAATCATATATCTTCCTGATGATTGTGCTATCTGTATTTTGAGAGATAGATAAACAAAGAGAAATACATAGAAAAATAACAGTGTTCATTATTTTTTTCATAAGCTATGTTTTAATAAAATAATATATCTTCAATAAACTCTTCCTTTATTCTCTGGTGGATATGGTGGATTATTTGTGTTTTCATAAACATTAATTCATGTCTCAAAGCATCAGATTTTACATGTACTATTAATTTATTATCATCAAAGCGCAGATTAAAAGTGTTCTTTGTAATATGTGGTCCTACTATATCAGCCCATAGAGAGATTACTTTTGCTTTTCTAATTTTATCATGAAGTCCTTCGTTGTGTAGAAGTTCATTAAATACATCAGAAAGTTTTTTTATATTTTCGTCTTCATGGGTGCTCATAAATTTTATTTTTAACGGCAAAAAGTAATACATCTTTTTTACTTCCCCAATGATAACCTAAATGAAAAGGTATTTTTGGAATGAAAGCACTGTCTTCTTTCATTCTTTGAGCAAGATCAGGTTGATAGCCCATTTCTCCAAAATCCTTCACAGGCTTAGTATATTCACCATATAATTTCAATGCCCATTGAGTGTTGTCACTTAAAAATTTATAAGGAATTCCTGTATCATCTTGCAAAATAGCTACAGAATGGGTTAGTATTAAATCTCGCATATTCTTCATAAAAGAATTGTGCAGCAAGTAAGAAGCACTTTTAATGTATGTAATGTAATTATTGTACTTAGAAAGGTATTGATAAAAAATAGTACTATCATTGAAAAGCTTGTCCATAACATTGTATCTAAAATAATAAATAGTTTTTGCGCAGGAATCTTTCAAGGCCGTAATTTTAACTCCGAATGGTTTCTGTATAGTTTTTGAAAAATAATCTATTTCTCGAATTTGATTTAATGAGTCTTTATATATGTACTTCAAATCTGCGATATTGTAATCAAGTTTTTTAATAAAAAAACAAAGAACGGATAATAATCCATTCAATTTTTGTGTTTGAAAATCATTCAACATCTTTCTAGTAATAAAATAACTCTTATGAAAAATATCACCCAATGAATTTGAAAAACTGGATAGATATTCTTGTTGAGATTGAGCAGACATTCTATGAAAATTAGGTAATACACCCACAGGCTCTAATCCTAATAGAATAAAAGTATCTGCCGAAGGAAACATTAAAGAAGCTGTCAAAAAATCTGGTCCTGAAAAGGGGTAGAATACAGTGTGTGTGAGTGTGTCGGTTATTGCTAATTCTTTTTGCCTCCATTTTTTAATTTTATTTAATCGTTGTTTTTCTAATTTTCTCCATGATATATCAATAAACTCATGATAAATTTCCCAGTGCAGAAAATCATATATTTTTTTGTAATTATCATTCAACCCATCTCCGGTCAAAAGAGAAGCTACCAATTCAAATTCATTATTAGAATTGTAATTCACCTTAACACAATAATGTTGAAATGATTTGTTTTTTGAAATGATGCTTCGGGTAGTGCTTACTTCTTTTGGCACCACAACCTCTTTAATAGGATAGGATTTTGGAGATTCACAATGTATAAAAATCAAAGAAAGCAATAAATATACTAATGCTTTACTTTGTCTTAAACAAGTTTTCATAATACTGAAATTGATAAGATGTTTTGGTATTATTTTTTTTCTCATACTCATATATTAATCGGCTAATATGATAAAATAATTCATAAGCTAGTTCATAATTGTATTTACCATCCATGATATTATCAGGATTTACATAAATACTTGCACTTAAAATAAAATCTATATCATTTCTGAAGTCTATAATGTAAGCTGTTTCAGATAAAAAACCATATGCCCTTCCAATGATATTGATACTTCTTAATGTATCTTCTTTTACTCTTTGATACTTTCCTCCATATATGAAAAACTTTTTCCATGTATCATAATAACTCAAGGTATCTACTAATAAATCAGAGCATTCTCTGGGATATTTTCCCATGTACTTGATAATTGAATCATGATGTGCTTTTTGTAGGTTTAATACTTTATTCTGCTCATCAAAAACCAGATATTTCATCAATTGATGAGAATAATGAAGTGACCAATCATTGTGTTTTACAAAGCTTTTAGGTATTTTATAAATTGTGTTTTTTCTTCTCTTCTTTAATTTTCTAATAATATGTCCCACAGAATAATTTTTTGTTGTAGAATCAGAAAATTTACAAACACTATCTTGATACTGAATAAAAACTATATGATTGCTACTATCTAAAATATATACTGTGGGTGTATATAAGTTAGTATCACTAATACATGACGAGATGAATTTATTTGGTATTCTTGCTTTTTCAAATTTCCATTCATTAAACCATGCATGTAATGTTCTACAACCTACAAAATCGTAAGTATGCGTATAAGCTTCATTATCGCTGATAATAAGCATCCTTTTTATCCATTTTCTAAGATGTGGATATTTAGGGAATCCGATAGTATCAATCAATAAGGACTTTTGACAAAATAACGAATCCATGATAATTTTACTATCCAAAGATACCTCTGTTTTATTGATTGTTTCTAATTTTTTCACAGCTACTATGGAAACAGGAAATTTCACCATACTCGCAGGGTAATTATAGATTGTATCAGAATAATTAAAATCGTAATCATTGAAACTCACTGTCCCATCATTCATATAATGAATACGGGTGTATATCAATTGAAATCTAAAAGAATCAGGATGTTCCACAATCAATTTATATTCAAGTGGTAAGTTCTTCAATAATGAGTCTAATAAATGAGTCTGAGAAAAAACAAGATGTAAAGACAATATCATTAACAATAATATGGAAGCATTAATCCTCATTGTTTTTACGATTCATTAACCAATATAAAATAAACCCTAATAAGATAACACCTATAGACATTAATAAAGCAGACCACTGCTGAATAGATACATATATCAATATCCATATATTTGATACAATAAAAAATAATGGTGTAATCGGATATAATGGCGTTCGAAATACAGAATTATAATTCCTTCTTGCTCTTAATAAAAAGATACCACCAGCTGTAAGAGTTGTAAATAGTATCAGTGTAATTCCAATGAAGTTGATAAGCCATTGAAATGAAGAAGTAATAATCATTAAGGCTGAAATTGCCACAATACTCAATAATGCAAAGTGGGGTGAATGAAATTTATTTCTTTTATTAAATATAGAAAATAGTTGATTATCCTCCCCCATGCTTACTAATACTCTTGGTGATGCAATTAACATAGAACTTATGGTAGAAATTAAAAGTCCAGAGATTAATAATCCTATGATACTTCCGAATGTTTTTCCAAAAATATATTGAGCACTAATCACTCCAACCTCTACATTACCTTTTAATACATCAAGAGGTGATGAATATATAAAACTCATATTAAGTAATACATACAAGACTATTACCACGATAGTTCCTGTAATTAATGCTTTTGATAAATTTTTCTCAGGATTTTCAATCTCACCTGCAATATAAGCTGCGGCGTTCCAACCTGAATAAGCGTAACTAACATATATCAAGCTTATAGCAAAACCGGATGAAAAAATATCAGATAGAATAGTGTAAATATTCCAATTAAAATATTCACAATTCACATTGGGATTCAAAAATGCTTTAAGGAAGAGTAAAATAATAAACAACTTCAATAAAGTAACATACTTTTGAAACTTTGCACTGACCTTAATACTTAATAAATGAACACAGCTAATACCAATTAAAATACTCAGAGAAATAAATTTCTCAATATACGATGATTTTTCAGAAAAATATGAATATAAAAGATATCTTGCAAAAGCCACGCAAGCGGCTGCAATAGGAGCTGCAAATCCTATCGTAACGGATATAAAACCTGCTACAAATCCTAACGATGGATGATATAACTGACTTAAATAATGATACTCACCGCCATTTCTAATTAAATAAGAAGCTATTTCTGCATATGTCAATGCCCCTGCTAAAGCAATGATTCCACCTATTATCCACAATGATGCTATACTCCATGCATTGTTAATACTTAATAATTGAAATCCTAAACTTGTGAAAACTCCTGTTCCTACTATATTTGCTATGACTATTGCAATAGCTGTCCATTTATCTATTTTGTGATAATGCATTGACAAATATTGTTGATTAGTCAAAACTTTGTGTTACTTGATTGGCACGCTCTACCAATACAGCATAATCTTCTTCCGAAATACCACTATAAATATAGTTGATAGGATTAACCTTTTCGTTGTTTTTTATTACTTCGTAATGCAAATGCGGGGCAGTACTTAATCCCGTAGAACCTACATAGCCCACCAATTGTCCTCTCTTCAATTTTTCCCCAATTCTCACAGCTACTTTACTTAAATGTCCATACAAAGTTTTATATCCAAAACCATGAGAAATAATTACATGAATTCCATAGCCACTATTATCTAACCCTGCAAATTCAACTATTCCATTTCCTGTAGCATACACTGGTGTTCCTGTATTAGATGGAAAATCCAAACCTGGATGAAACTCTTGCGTTTTATATATCGGGTGAATACGCCATCCAAAACCACTTGTTACTTGTCTTTTCAAGTCCTTTATTTGCAAAGGCATAATAGCCGGTATAGAAGATAAAAGTTCAGATTTATTTTTAGCTAAGTCTGCTATCTCATCAAAAGATTTAGATTGTATATAAAATTGTTTACTTAATTTATCAAGTTTAATTTGTGTATTCCTGATAAGCTCTGAATTTTCTATATCCATATATTCCATATAACTTCTTCCACCAAATCCTGCATTTCTAATTTCATCAGATATAGGTTCTGCTTCTAATATCATTCGGTATATATTCTTATCCCTTTCTTGTAATTCATTAAATGCTAATTGTAATTTATTCATTTTGTTTTGCATCAATTCATATTGAGTTTTTAATACTTCTATTTCTCTCTTCAATAGCTTCTCTTTAGGTGAATCAAAAAACCTGTAGGCTACATACACTATTATAAATGCAAACCCTAAACCAGTAAATAAGTAAAAAAGTACATTGCCAATAATATTCCATACAGAACGTTTAGCCACCTCATAACTTAAAGTTTCTGGATTAAAAATGTATTTTTTTCTTTTCCAAATACTCATTAACTAACTCAATAGCATCGCTGCAAATTTGCAATATATTCTTTAAAGATAAAAAGTTAATATATCTGTTACTATTCGCATCCCCCAAAAGACTTAATAATTTCGGAGACATCAACCACCGTAAGAACAAAAAAGATGAAATTGCTATTTACAAAACATAGTAAACAATAATTTTATAAATAGTGAACATTAATTCCTTAACTATATCCCAATAAACTTCTAATCAATTTTAACTTTTCATTGGCTATTATACTTGCCTTTTCCTCACCTTCACTTAAAATTTGTTCTAATTGATAAGTATTTTGCATGAGTTCTGAATATATTTTTCTTTGCTCACTATATTTATTTAATACTAATTCATATAAAGCAGTTTTAGCATGTCCATAACCATAGCCACCTTTCAAATAATTAGCTCTCATTGTTTCTACACTTTCCTTATCTGCTAACAAACTATATAACTTAAATACATTACAAGTATCAGGATTTTTTGGTTGTTCTAATGGTGTGCTATCCGTAACAATAGACATTATTACTTTTTTCAGTTCTTTCTCTGGTAAAAATGGATTGATAAAATTATTATACGATTTACTCATCTTTTGTCCATCAATCCCAGGGACAACCATTACTTCTTCTTTGATTTTTGCCTGTGGTAATACAAAAGCTTCGTAGCCCACTAATCTATTAAAAGCCGCCCCAATATCTCTAGTTATTTCTAAGTGTTGAATTTGATCTTTACCCACCGGTATAATTTCAGCGTCATATAGTAAAATATCCGCTGCCATCAATACAGGATAAGTAAACAAACCCGCATTCACATCACTTAACCTATTGCTTTTATCTTTAAAAGAATGAGCATTAGCAAGCATAGGATATGGCGTAAAACAACTAAGATACCATGTTAATTCACACACCTGTGGTACTCTACTTTGTCTGTAAAAATAATGTTTTTGATAATCAAATCCAAAAGCAATCCATGCAGCCGCTACTGCATAAGTGCTTTGTTTAATAAAATTTCCATCTTTAATAGAAGTTAGCGAATGTAAATCTGCTATGAAGTAAAATGCCTCGTTACCCGGAATATTACTTAATTCTATTGCAGGAGCAATAGCCCCTAATACATTTCCTAAGTGGGGAACATTTGTACTTTGAATACCTGTTAATATCCTTGCCATAACTCGGCAATAATACAAAAACTTACTCTATTGCAAACTTTCATAATAACAAAAAATAACAACCCCAATAGATAAATGTATTTGTAAAACCAAGATTGATTTTACTATATTGGCGGTTCTTTTTAAACCACAGTTTATGCAACTTTTACAACTCATATTAGCGTTATCTATCCTTATTGCTATTCATGAATTTGGACATTTCATGTTTGCAAAACTTTTCAAAACCAGAGTAGAAAAATTCTATTTGTTTTTTGATTTTCTATTTCCTTTTGCCAACATTGCTAAATTCTCATTGTTGAAGAAAAAAATAGGTGATACAGAATATGGCATAGGTTGGTTTCCCTTAGGTGGTTATGTTCAAATTTCAGGAATGGTAGATGAACAAATGGATAAAAATGTATTAGAGACTCCCCCACAACCATGGGAATTTAGAAGTAAACCCGCCTGGCAAAGACTGCTCATTATGCTAGGAGGAATACTCATGAACTTTATGTTAGGTGTACTCATTTATTGGATGATTTTATTTGTGTGGGGAAAAGAGTATGTTCCCGCAGATAAATTAAAATACGGCATACAATGTGATTCTCTTGCACTATCCATAGGATTAAAAAATGGTGACCAAATCATATCAATAGACCATCAACCTGTTAAATCTATTGATAAACTGCCAGTAAAAATTATTATGGAACAAGCTAAAACCATTCAAGTAAAGAGATATAATAATATCATTGATATTCCTATTAGTGAAGAGAATTTAGCAGATATACTTGCCTATGTAAAAAAATCTATGTTTGTAATGCCTCGTATGCCTGTAGAAGTAGATAGCGTTATTCCTCATTCTTTTGCATACGATGCAAAATTTAAAAAAGGTGATATAATAGTGAAAGTGGATTCTATTCCTGTTTTCTTTTATGATGAATTCTATTCTGCAATATCGAAATACAAAGGGAAAGAAAAAGTTCCTATCAGTGTGATTAGAAATTATGATACTGTTATCTTATATAGTAATGTGAGTTTGCAAGGTACTCTCGGATTTATTAGAAATGTACAGAAATATTTACCCATACAAAAAGAAACTTTCACTTTTGGACAAGCTGTAACACAAGGTACAAAAAATGCGTTTGACAACATCGTTATGCAAGTGAAGCAATTCAAAATTTTATTCAAAGTAAAAGGTGCACATAAGCAAGTAGGAGGTTTCTATACAATGTATAAAGCCATTCCTCAGCAATGGGATTGGCAAGCTTTTTGGGCATTTACAGGATTTTTATCATTAGTACTTGCGTTTATGAATTTTTTACCTATTCCTATGTTAGATGGTGGGTACATTTTATTCACTTTATTCGAAATAATTACAAGAATGAAAGTACCCGATAAAGTCATTTACTATGCCAATCAAATAGGCTTAATCATATTACTTGCTCTTATGATATGGGCAAATACTGACTGGTTGAGAAATTGAAATATAAAGTATAAGCAGAAACATAAGAAGTTCATAATTACTCTGCAAAAGTCTTTATCAAATTTAGGCACTTATCAAACCATTTTTAATTTCATTTATATTTTATATATCAACATCCTACATGAAATTTTTCTATTAACTTTGCACAAAACACAAAACTATGTACGGAAAAATTCAACAATACTTACAAGAAAAATTACAAGAAATAGAGCAAAGTGGATTATTCAAAAGAGAGAGAATAATTGCCTCAGAACAAGGAGCAGTTGTAAAACTCATAGATGGAAAAGAGGTTATTATATTTTGTGCTAATAACTATTTAGGACTATCTTCTCATCCCAAAGTAAAAGAAGCCGCTAAAAAAACAATAGATACTCGTGGATATGGCATGAGTAGCGTTCGTTTTATCTGCGGAACACAAGATATTCACAAAGAATTAGAACAAAAAATTGCACGCTTCTTCGACACCGAAGATACTATTCTATATGCAGCTGCATTTGATGCTAATGGTGGTGTTTTTGAACCACTTTTTACAGAAGAAGATGCTATTATCTCAGATGAACTTAATCACGCCTCTATTATTGATGGTGTAAGATTATGTAAAGCTCAAAGATACCGCTATAAAAATTGTGACATGAACGATTTAGAAGAGCAACTGAAAAAAGCTCAGGCACAAAGGTTTAGAATTATAGTAACTGACGGCGTTTTTAGTATGGATGGATTTGTAGCTCCACTAGATAAAATTTGTGAACTGGCAGAAAAGTATGATGCATTAGTGATGGTAGATGATAGCCACGCCACCGGATTTATCGGAAAAACAGGTAGAGGTACTGTTGAATTAAAAAATGTCATGGGTAAAGTAGATATCATCACTAGCACGCTGGGTAAAGCACTCGGCGGCGCAATGGGTGGATTTACTACAGGTAGAAAAGAAATCATAGAAATGCTAAGACAACGCTCCCGCCCTTATTTATTTAGTAACTCATTAGCACCTCATATTGTAGGAGCTTCTATTGCTGTATTTGATTTATTAAGCGAAACAACTGCATTACGAGATAAACTTGAAGATAATGTCAATTATTTCAAAAAAAGTATAAAGTCGCTTGGATTTGATATAAAAGACGGTGAGAGTGCTATAGTCCCTATCATGCTTTATGACGCTAAGCTCTCTCAAATATTTGCAGATGAATTATTAAAAGAAGGTATTTATGTAATAGGATTTTTCTATCCGGTAGTGCCCAAAGGACAGGCGAGAATACGAGTACAATTATCCGCTGCACACGAAAAAGAACATCTTGATAAAGCCATTACTGCATTCGAAAAAGTAGGAAAAAAATTAGGCGTAATACAAACTGCCTAATAAATTATGAATCTACTAAAAAATGAATATCTCTAAATTTCCGTATTTTGATAATAACGCTACAACACCTATTCATCCTGAAGTAATAAAAGTTTTATCTAATTATCATCAAGACTATTATGGTAATCCCTCATCTAAGGCACATCCTATAGGAATAATCTGTAATGCATTACTTGAAAAACATAAAAAAGAAATCTCAGAACTACTCAATGTATCAGAAAACGATATTATATTTACCAGTGGTTCTACTGAGTCTATCAATTTAGCCATTAAGGGGATTTATTTTCAATATAGTTCACAGAAAAGACATATTATTTCCTGTAAAACTGAACATTCTGCAGTTTTAGAAACTTTATTATATCTTAAAGAGCATTTCAATTGTGACCTTACCCTGTTAGAGGTTGATGCTAATGGAAACATCAAATTAGACGAATTAGAGAAAAATATCCGTGAAGACACCTTAATGGTTTGTATCATGACGGCCAACAATGAAACAGGAGTTATTCATCCTATTCATGATATACACACCATTACACAAAAGAAAAAAGTATTGTTTTTTTCAGATACGACACAAGCATTTGGAAAAATGAAATTAGATAAAATCCCTGCAGACATTTTTTGTGCAAGCTCACATAAATTTCACGGCTGTAAAGGCATTGGACTTTTAGTAATAAGAAATTTCAATAGAAAAATTTTTTTACACCCTATTTTACATGGAGGACAACAACAAGTTATTCGCTCGGGGACAATCCCCTTACCTTTAGTCGCATCACTAGCTAAAGCTTTATCCATTATTATTGAAAATTCTGATAAGTATATTACACATACTCATAAAATCAGAAATTATTTTGAAAAACAATTAAGTTTAAAGCACAATATTCATGTGCATGGTAAATCCGCTTCCAGAATCTCAAACACCAGCAATATAATGTGTGAACCCCAACATTACGAAACATTCATTAAACTGATGAAAACATTTTGTTATTCACATGGTTCAGCTTGTTCAGATGGTGCAGGAAAACCCTCTCATGTTTTGAAATCAATGGAATTATCAGATGCTCAGATTAAAAGGAGTTTCAGATTTTCTTTTTCACACTTTAACTCTATACATGAAATAGATATGTTTTTAAACGAATTAGATAAAACCATTAATGGAATGCAATTTTGATACTTTAATTTTTATTTCTTAAATTTGTTGCCTATATGAAAAAATTCCTAGTAGGTTTTGTTTTGTTTTTGGTTAATAATACTTTCTATGCGCAAATAGACCTGAGTTCTCTCGCCCCAAAAATGAATGTTAGTGTGGGAAATATGAGTTTTTGGGGTGAAATAGGAGACATAAATTATCAACCACCACTTACTTCCCGATATGGTTTTGAAATTGCTTTTTCTCATCAAATGACAAATTATTTACAACTCAACTTTAATTTTTTATATGGAAAATTAGGCGCAAACGAAAATACATTTCAAAGACATTCAAACTTTCAATCTGAAATTAGATATGGTGGTTTTAATCTATTATATGACTTCGGAAATTTTCTTCCCCAAAAACACACCATCAGACCTTTCATTACCGCAGGAATAGGAGGCTTTGAATTTTTAAGTAAAGCAGATTTATTTGACAAAAACGGTAATCAATACTATTACTGGAGTGATGGATCTATTCGTAATATAGCTGAAGATAATCCTAAAGCATCTCAAGCAATCAAATTAGTAAGAGATTATTATTATGAAACGGATATTCGTGAAAGTAACTTAGATGGTTATGGAAAATACCCCGAAAGAGCTTGGGCTTTTCCTATGGGAGCAGGTGTGGTTATGAAAATTACAGATCATTTTGATTTCAAGATAGGTGCTACTTATTATTTAACAACAACGGATTACATAGATGGTATAGCAAAGGGTGGAGAAAATTTGAGAAAAGGAGACAGTAAAAAAGATAGATGGGTTTATTCTTATGTGAGCATTCAGTATGATTTATTTATACCTAAAAAGAAAATTGAAGAACCGGGATTTGATACACTACCTGATACATACTTTAATGATGTAGATTGGATGGCTATTGATAGTGCAGATACTGATGGAGATGGAGTAAAAGATTGGTATGATAAATGTCAAGGTACTCCTAAAACAGCCAAAATATATGCTGATGGTTGTCCCGAAGATAGTGATGGAGACGGTGTGCCTGATTACAAAGATGAAGAAAATCCTTCACCGAAAGGTTTTGAGGTAAACTTAAAAGGTGTGGCACTTACTGATGAATACTGGCAAAAGTGGTATAATGAATACCATGATTCTACAGGAATGTATCATACCACAGAAGAATATATTGATAATGTTATGGCCGCAAAAACTAAAGTAATAAAAAATGAAAATAAAAAAATTTACACTGTTGAATTAGCTAGATATAAAGGTGGTATTCCCTCAGATGAAATTGCATACTTAATGAGTATCGGAGATGTAATGTCAAAAACATTAGAAGATGGAACTACTATTGTATATACTGCAGGACAATACGAAGATATCATGCTAGCCATTAAACGAAGAGATGAATTTAGAGAAGAAGGTTTGAAAAAAGCAAAAGTTGCGTATTTTCAAAATGAAAAATACCATACAATAGAAGATGATGCATTAAATAAAGAAATTGAAGCACAAAAACAAGCTCAGGAAAACATTGCCAAATCTAATAATAACAATAAATATAATAATTTACCTAATAATAATTCAGTTAATACCAATACAAAAGTTAATGCTGATAAGTCTAAAATTGAATCTTTCAAAAAAGAAGATATTATTTATCGTGTACAATTGGGAGCGTTCAGGAAACCAATATCTAAAGAAATATTTAAAAATGTTCCGGGAGAGGTAATAGAATTTCAAACTGATGATGGTTTATACAAATATGCAGGGACTGCATTTAAAACCTTAAAAGAGGCTGTTGAATTCAGAGCTAAGTTAGTATTAATGGGTTATTCAGATGCCTTTGTTACTGCTTATAAAGATAGAAAGAGAATTCCATTAAGCGAAGCCGGTGCTACAATGGCTACCAATGAAAAAGAAAATTTATCAGAAAATGTTGCGTTTAGCTCTATAAATAAAAATGCTGTAGTATTTAAAGTGCAACTCGGCGCATTAAAGAAGCCTGAAAATATAAAAGATTTTGAAGCAAAAACAGCTGGTTTAAAAGATATAGAAAAACAAAGCACCATTTTAGGTTTATATCGCTTTACTTCCGGTAAATTTAATAGTTACGAACAAGCTCAAAAATACATGGAAACATTACAGAATAAGGGGTTTGATGATGCTTTTATCATTGCTACATTTAATGATGAGATTATTCCTGTGCAAGATGCTATTGAGTTACTAAAATTATAATTTCAGTTTACATCCTTACTAAAGGACTCTTCTTTAGAACATGAATTTAAAGACAAGTAGATAAAAAACTACTCTACTCCTATTTCTGCCAAATACCTTTCAGCATCTAAGGCAGCCATGCACCCTGTTCCTGCCGCTGTGACTGCTTGGCGATATGTTTTATCTTGAACATCTCCCGAGACAAAAACTCCTTTTATGTTTGTTTTAGTGCTACCAGGAATAGTTTTAATATACCCCTGTTCATCTGTTTCTACCCATGATTTAAATGGGCCACTATTAGGTTGATGTCCAATAGCCACAAAAAAACCTGTAACATTGAGTACTTTTTCTTCATTAGTTTTATTATTTCTCACTCTTACTCCTGTTACGCTGTTATCACCAAGAATTTCTATAGTTTCTGTATTCCAAAGCACTTCTATATTTTTTGTTTTGAATACTCTATCTTGCATTGCTTTACTAGCACGCATTTTATCCCGACGAACAAGCAGATATACTTTATTACATAATTTAGCAAGATATGTAGCCTCTTCTGCTGCGGTATCTCCACCACCAACAATAGCCACATCTTGTCCTTTAAAGAAAAATCCGTCACATACTGCACAAGCAGATACCCCCATACCATTTAAACGTTTTTCACTCTCTAAACCTAACCATTTCGCAGAGGCGCCTGTAGCTATAATTATTGTATATGATGAAAACTCTTTCCCATCATCAGTCCATATTTTATGGATAGGTCCTGTAAAATCTACCTTTTCAACAGATGCATAATGGAAGCGAGTTCCAAATCTTTCAGCTTGTTTTCTGAAATCCTCCATCATTTCAGGTCCCATAATACCCTCTGGATATCCAGGATAATTTTCTACTTCAGTTGTAGTAGTAAGTTGCCCACCTATTTGCAATCCTGAAATAAGCAATGGTTCGAGATTTGCCCGCGCTGCATAAATAGCCGCTGTATACCCCGCAGGACCAGAACCTATGATAATGCATTTTTCAATATTGTTATTTTGTGTATCCATTTTTTCTGCAAAGATAAACATTTGTTTACCTATCCGTCAAATAAATAAAATTTATTGTAACATAATTAATCTTTATGCAAATTTGTATCATATCATGTAAAATGAAAAAAGGAGTGCAAAACATAATTATTTGCTTAATTTCCTTAGGTGTTATTATTTTACTAAATAAATATAATGTAAACACTCCAGCAAGTTCTATACAATACATTCAAAAAAAAATTGCTGATTGTGAAATAAATATTATAGAGGAAAATAAAGATGCAGATGATATACTCTACATCGATAATACCATTATCACAACAAACAAATTATATAATTGGGGAATAAATGATATTCAAGAAATATATTATAAAAATTTCATCATTAATAATACAGGGTGGTATTGGGTCCTCTACACAAAAAATAAGATATGTGTTTTAAAGTTCAAGTCTCTTTATCCTGTAAATAACCAATATCTTCAAGAACACTATGCAGAATGTCTCAATATCTCTAACGACTACAAACTTGAATACTCAGAAAATGCATGTCAATTCAAAAATATTAAGAATAATTGTTTGCCTATTACACTCAGTCATTATCCTAAATACAAAAACAATATTCTACTAAACATCAGTGCTATACTTTATTCTTTATGGTGGATATTCTTATTTCATTCAATGAGCCAATTATACCATAATAAATGGTGGTGGCTTATTTCCTTCATAATAGTAATGTTTTTAAGATGGATTTTTACAAAATGGGACATTATCTCGCTCAATGAATCTATACTCTATGATATTAAAGCTTATGCTTTTCCATCTATATACTTTTTAAAGTCAATAGGCGATTTATATATAACAGTTATTTTATATGCTGTTTTAGCATATAAATTAAAAAGTAAAAATTCTTTCTTTTCTTATTTGGATATTACAATAACTCTTGTTCTGCTATTTACTTACATTTATTTACTTACACATCATACAAGTTTTACATTAAATGTAACTGATGTTTTATTTTATAATTACAATAGTTGGATTTATACAACTATCGCTTTAATTATTATTTTATATTTAATAGTCCATGCTGCCATTCAAATAGTTAAAACTCTTTTTTCAAAGCATTCTTTTTATCAGTATGGAATTATATTTTTAATTGTTTTATCCACTTCTGTTTACTTAATTTTTCATTATCAGAATACTAACTTAAAAAATAAAATAGAATCTATATTCGATTGGACAGAAAACGAAGGTGTGTTATTTCTATTTGAGCAAATTCATATTATAGATAAATCATTAAGTAAAATTAATAATCTGAATGATAGTATGTATTTCAAAAATATATCAGATATAGAAAATTCATCTATCTATCTACAACTGTCAAAAAGATATTTATTTGAGGATTCTTTAAGTTTAAATAATTATTTAAGTAACAAAAGAAAAATACAACATAACATATATATAGATGATAGCGGTGTTTTAAATACAGATAAAACAACTACTATAAATAAAATTTATTATGTAAATTCAGTTAATAAAAAATATTTAGTAAGCGAATTTGATTACTTTCTACCATTTTCAGATAAATCATATTACTCCTTTTTATCTGATAAAATTTTTCAATTACCCTCTGGATTTAAAGATTTTAACATCTCATACTATGAACATCAAAAGCAAAAATTTAAAATAGGTGATGTAGTATTTCCATCAGAATTATTAAACACTGCATTATTAAAAAACACATATCCTGAATACATCTATACCGATAAAAAAATAGATGAAAAAACTATTGTTATTTTGCATCGTCAACTCTCTATATCTGATTTTGTATCTATTTTCTCAACCTACTTTATTTTATTTCTCACTATTCTACTAATTGTCTTTTATATCTATTATTCATGGAAATTTAAAAATTTATTCCCCATAAATCATTTATCATATTTCTATAAAATCACAGGACTAGTAGTATTCACTTTGCTTATCTCCTTTTATTTATTATTCATTATTTCTTACAGATATGTTCACCAATTGCTCAATGATGAAATAAAAAAACAACTTCTTAAAGATTCACAAACATTCAAAATAGAAAATTCAGATAATAAAGATGTTCTCATCTATCACAAAAATGGTAACATTCATGAGAGAAGTGTATCTAATACTCTTATTCGATTTAAGCTACTTCCTTCTTATCTGCCTTCTGAATGGATTAAAAACATACTAACGCAACAACTATTCTTTGTAAAGCGTCAAATAGGAAGTTATCAATATACATCATTATTTAGATTATGGAATAACTCATACATTGTTGAGTTTTCATATTTTGATGAATCTGCTTTCATAGAAAAAAATCTAAAAACATTATTAAATCCATTATTTAATATCTATGCTCTGCTATTCTTTATCTCTTTCATACTTGGTATTATTTTATCTAATTATGTTGTATCACCTATCCGCAATATAACCAGACAATTACAAAATCCCCTTGATTTGAAAACAATACCATACAATGCAAAAGATGAATTAGGCAATCTAGTAAAAAATTACAACACATTGGTATACAAACTAAATGATGTTTTACAACAACTATCAAAAGAACAACAAGAAAAAGCATGGAAACTCATGGCACAACAAATTGCACATGACATAAAAAATTCATTAACACCCCTACTACTAAATATAGAATACCTCAAAAGACAAAAAACAGATTCAAATATCAATGAAACTATTATTAACTCCATTAGCCAACAAATACAAATACTTTCAAGAATAGCAGAGGATTTCTCGGAATTTGCCCAAGACATTCAAGTAAAATCACAAAATGTAAATCTCAAAAACTTAATTGAAAATATCATTGCTCATTATCAAATATACAAAAACATAAAAATAACTACTATCATACCATCCGATGTTCCCACAATTATCTATACTGATCCTTATTTATTATCCAGAGTATTAATGAACTTGGTAAAAAATTCCATTGATGCCATAGAAAAAGACGGAGAAATTATTATAAAATTACAAAAAGATAATTATTCACTAATCATCTCTATAAGCGATAATGGATGCGGAATACCTGAAGAAATTAAAGATAAAATTTTTGAACCAAAATTTTCTACAAAAAATTCGGGAAAAGGACTGGGACTACCCATCGTAAAAAACATATGTGATAAATTATCTATACAAATTGATTTTATTACTGAATTGAATAAAGGTACAACCTTTTATTTAAGAATTCCTTTGTAAATCTCTTGATTCTAAAAACTCATAAATATTCTGGATAATTGTATAAGCAGTATGAATATTCTCTACCTTCTCAAAGATCAACATCAATTTACTATTTTGTTCCTTCACCTGACAATAACTTTTTTGAGATGAAATAAATCTCAATATTTTATCAAGCATCCCTGTTTTATAAAATACATGTTGCGAATTACTAATAAATACAGCTATCATTTTATCACCTTTCAAAATCAATTTTTCAAAACCTAATTTAGATGCCTTCCATCTTAATTTCACAGACTCTATAAGTTCTTCAGTTTCTTTTGGAATAATACCAAATCTATCTTTTAACATCACAACAAAATCTTCTAATTGCTGATGTGTAACACAACTATTTAACTGACGATATAAACTCAATCGCTCTGTAGAATTACTCACATAATCATTCGGAATAAATAAAGGCAAATCTGTATCTATTACTGTATCAACCATGAGCTGATGAGAAAACGCACTGATACTATCATGTTGAGTTTCTTCTTCTGTTTGCTTAATCTCATTAATCGCTTCATTTAATATCTTCATATATGTATCAATTCCTATTTCATTGATGAATCCACTTTGTTCTGCTCCTAATAAATTTCCAGCCCCTCTAATATCCAGATCTTTCATCGCTATTTGAAACCCACTTCCCAAATCCGAAAATTCTACAATCACTTTCAATCTTTTTTTAGCATCATCAGTAAGAATGTCCAATGAAGGTACAAGCAGATAACAATATGCCTGACGATTACTTCTACCAACCCTTCCACGCAATTGATGTAGGTCGCTTAATCCAAAATTCTGCGCATTATTGATAATGATTGTATTTGCATTACTAATGTCTATCCCTGATTCAATAATATTTGTAGAAATTAAAACTTGTGCATCAGCATTTATAAAATTCATAACTGCATCTTCTAATTCATGACTTTTCATTTGTCCATGAGCTACTGCTAACTTAACATATGGTACTAAATTTTTAATATGATTGGCTAATTCAAAAATGTCATGAATCTTATTGTGTACAAAAAACACCTGTCCTCCCCTTTCAACTTCTTTCAATATAGCTGCTTGAATAATCTCATCAGAAAATTTATGCAATTCTGTTTTCACTGGATAACGATTAGGAGGCGGTGTTTGAATAACAGATAAATCTCTGGCTCCTATCAAACTAAATTGTAATGTGCGTGGAATAGGAGTCGCTGTAAGAGTAAGAGTATCTACATCCTTTTTTATCAATTTTATTTTATCTTTATCTGCCACACCAAATTTATGTTCCTCGTCTACTATCAATAATCCTAAATCTTTATATTGAATCTCTTTATTTAATAATTTATGTGTTCCTATGATAATATCTATTTTACCCTCTTTCAGTTCCTCAATAATTTGCTTTTGTTCCTTAGCAGATTTAAATCTATTGAGATAATTAATTTTTACAGGGAAGTTTTTTAATCGTTCAGAAAAAGTATTAAAATGCTGTATTGCTAAAATAGTAGTAGGCACTAGTACTGCCACTTGTTTATTATCAGTAATAGCTTTAAATGCAGCACGAATAGCTATTTCTGTTTTCCCAAATCCGACATCTCCACAAACTAATCTATCCATTGGATATGGTTTTTCCATATCTCTTTTTACTTCTCTTGTTACCTTCACTTGATCAGGTGTGTCTTCAAATGGGAAGGATGCTTCTAACTCATGTTGTAAATAAGTATCTTTGCTAAACGCAAAACCTTTTGATGCTTTTCTTTCTGCATATAGTTTCACTAAATCATAAGTTAATCGTTTTACAGAATCTTTAACTCTTTGCTTGAGATTCTGCCATCTTTGACCACCTAATTGATCTATATTAGGCTGATGTCCATCTTTTCCAGAATAACGACTTAATCTATACAGATTATGAATGTTAACAAATAAAACATCATTATTTTTATACAGTAATTTTATTACTTCCTGCTTTTTTCCATTTATTTCTATAGTGTGCAAGCCTGCAAATCTTCCTATTCCATGATCTATATGTACTACATAATCACCCGGTTTTAATTGTATTAAATCTTTAATAGTTAATGCTATATTACTTTCCTCAGCATTATCTTTTCTCTTAATAGGATGGTATTTCTCAAACACCTGATGCTCTGTATAAAAAGCATATTTACAATCATTATCTATAAATCCTTCGTTGATATCTGCATCTAAGTGTTGAATAATTTCTTCAACATTTATCTCACTCAAATTATTTTGATGCAATATATCTTCGATAATCTGAGATAATCTTTTATATTGGTTTTTATTATTACCTACAAAAATATTCCTATATCCCTGTTGATATTGGTTGTATAAATGCTCTACAAGTGCATTATAATTTTTCCTAAATAATGGTTGAGGCTGTATATTTATATTAATTACATTACTATGTTTCAAAAAACTTAACCCACATTCTACTACTTTAAACTTATCTTTCAAAGAAAGTATTTTTGAAAAAATTTCTTCTCTTGAGAACCTCCTTATATCACTATCTATGTTATATGAAAAAAGAGCCGCATCCTGTATCACAATGTATGTAGAATGAATAAAATGGTCTAATATACTTACCAGTTTAACATCATCTACCTCCACTTTAGGATAAATAGTAGCTTTATCAACATTTTGAAAAGAAATTTGAGTGGCAGGATGAAATTTAGACAACCGTTCTATTATATCACCCTTATACTCTATTCTTATAGGATATTCATCAGAATAAGAGTAAACATCTATAATACCTCCTCTCACTGAATAATGACCAGGAAAATAAACAAATTCAGACTTAACAAATTGATACTCATTCAGTAATTCAATTAAAAAACTATAAGATACTTTCTCGTTAATATGTAATACTAGGCATTGTTTTGAAAATGTCTCTTTATTAATAACTGGCTCCGATATAGCATCAAAGTAACTAACAATTATAAACCTTGCAGAAGTATCCAATAAACACTGTTGTGTGGTCACTCTTTTTTGTAAATGAGATTCATAATACCTGTGAGGTTTACCATCTCTTGTATATAAAGCAGGAAAAAACAAGACAGTATTACCAAATAAAGAATTTAATTCATTAAAACATGCCATTGCTTGCTCCTCATCTGGTAAAATATACAATACATGATTAGACCTTAATATACCAATAAAGAAAGCAATATACGAAGCTTTAGCATTTTCTATGTATAAATGGGAAGTTTCATCAAAAACAATCTTTTGACGAGTACAGTTTAAATAATCTAATAATAGTTCTAAATTCATTGTAAACCACGCAAAAGTAACAAAGAATTGGGGTTGTAAATTTAATAGTAAAAAATTTTCTACCTTCGCAGCAAAAAATATATGCCTTTTATTCATACAGTTATTGGAAGACAAATTTTAGACTCTCGTGGTAACCCCACCGTAGAAGCTGAAGTATATACAGATGCTGGTGTAATAGGTAGAGCCGCTGTCCCGTCAGGAGCATCTACAGGGAAATATGAAGCCATAGAATTACGCGACAATGATAAACTGCAATATCTCGGAAAAAGCGTAACAAAAGCAGTTAATAACATCAATACTATCATTAAAGAAAAAATTAGCGGAATGTATGTTTTTGACCAGGAAGAGATAGATAATGTCTTAATAGAATTGGATGGAACAGAAAATAAATCTAATCTTGGTGCTAATGCTATTTTAGCAGTATCTCTTGCTGTGGCAAAAGCAGCCGCTGAAGAAAGTCGTTTACCATTATACAGATATATTGGCGGTGTAGGTGCTAATTTATTACCTATACCAATGATGAACATACTTAATGGCGGTGCTCATGCCGATAATGGAATCGACTTTCAAGAGTTCATGGTCATGCCCGTTAATGCAGATACTTTCAGTGATTCATTACGAATGGGCGTAGAAATTTTTCACCATTTGAAAACTGTACTAAAATCAAATGGACTTAATACTGCTGTGGGTGACGAAGGCGGATTTGCACCTAACATCAAAAACAACGAGGAAGCATTAAAGTATGTACTACAAGCTATTGAAAAAGCAGGATACAAACCCGGTGAAGATGTCTTTATAGCCATAGACGCTGCCGCTTCGGAGTTTTATGACCCAAACGAAAAAGTATATCACTTGAAAAAATCTACCAACGAAAAATTAACTTCCAAAGAAATGGTGAAATTATGGAAAGAATGGAAAAAGAAATACCCAATTATCTCTATTGAAGATGGCTGTGCTGAAGACGATTGGAATGGATGGAAATTACTAACCGAAGAATTAGGTGATATTCAATTAGTAGGAGACGATCTATTCGTTACCAATACTCAAAGAATTGCTGAAGGTATATCTAAAAATGTAGCCAATTCAGTATTAATCAAATTAAATCAAATAGGGACACTTACCGAAACAATTTCTGCAATTTCATTAGCACAAACCAACTCCTATACTACAGTCATTAGCCATAGAAGCGGTGAAACCGAAGATACCACCATTGCTGACCTGTCAGTAGCACTAAGATGTGGACAAATTAAAACAGGCTCTGCTTCTCGCACTGATAGAATAGCTAAATATAATCAACTTCTAAGAATAGAAGAAACATTAGGTGCTTCAGCACATTTCCTTGGCAAAAATTTTAAGTTTGTCCCTTAAAAATTATATTCATAATCAATGAAAAACAACAAATAATAAACCGCTGAGCTTTTATAGAATTTACTTTAAAGTGAAACATAAAAATGCTAAATTAACCCCGAAAAATAATGTCTCAAACATATGGAAACCTTAAAAAATAAATTTAAAGAAAAAGCAAGCCAACTCAATACTGAAATAAAAGAGATGCTTGCAAAACACGGTAATTTAAAACTAGGAGAATATACTATTGAACAAATATATTCAGGAATGAAAGGCGTGGTAGGTCTTATTACTGAAACATCAAAATTAGACCCTATAGAAGGCATTCGCTTTAGAGGATATTCTATTCCAGAATTAAGAAAACTATTACCAAAAGCTAAAGATGGTAATGAACCTTTACCAGAAGGATTGTTTTATCTATTACTCATTGGTGAAATACCAACAGAAGAAGATGTGAAAAACATTACTATAGATTGGCAAAGAAGAAGTAATGTCCCAAAACATGTATTTGATGTCATAGATGAATTACCACTAGATGCTCATCCTATGACTCAATTTGTCACAGGTATCATGGCCATGCAAACAGAATCCATTTTTGCTAAAGCTTATTCACGCGGTATCAGTAAAAAAGACTATTGGGAATACATATATGAAGATATAATGAATTTAATTCCTCGTGTTGCTCGTGTTGCCGCTTATGTTTATAGAAGAAAGTATAAAAATAATGTACACATAGAACCTGACTATACATTAGACTGGGCAGCTAACTTTGCGCACATGTTAGGTTACTCTGATACAAACTTCAAGAACCTCATGCGCCTATATCTTACCATCCATGCCGACCATGAAGGAGGCAATGTCTCTGCCCATACTACGCATCTTGTCGGTTCTGCTCTCAGCGATGCTTATTTATCCTTAGCGGCAGGACTAAATGGATTAGCAGGTCCATTACACGGACTAGCCAATCAAGAAGTAATTAAATGGATATTTCAATTAAAAGAAAATTTAGGTGGTGGATTACCTACCAAAGAACAAATAGCTGAATATATCAAAAAAACATTGGCTGAAGGAAAAGTTGTTCCTGGTTATGGACATGCTGTATTAAGAAAAACAGATCCAAGATTTGTAGCCCAACAAGAATTTTATAAAAATTATATCAAAAAAGATGATATCTGTGAAATAGTACAAATGGTTTATGAAGTTGCTCCACCAATTTTAGAAGCAACAGGAAAAATTAAAAATCCATGGCCTAATGTAGATGCTCATTCAGGGGCACTATTAGTACATTATGGAATGTTTGAGTATGAATATTATACCGTATTATTTGGCGTTTCCCGTACTATAGGCGTATTAACCAGTTTAGCCTGGGACAGAGCATTAGGATTTCCTATAGAAAGACCTAGTTCAGTAACTACTGAATGGATAAAAAATTACATTGCCAAACAAACAGCAGAACAAGTAAAATAAATTAAATGCTCCTATAACTATAAAAAAACTTACTGTATAATGCAGTAAGTTTTTTTATTTTATATTAATATCTCATGAAACTGAAAAAGGATTTTTACATAAGATCCAATGTTGTAGAAATAGCCAAAGATTTATTAGGAAAAGTTTTAATAACTAAAATAGATAATCGTTTAACAGGAGGTATTATTGTAGAAACAGAAGCATATAATGGAATATACGACAAAGCCTGCCATGCTTACAATGGTAGAAAAACAGAGAGAAATAAAGTAATGTATGAGGTAGGCGGTATAAGTTATGTATATCTTTGTTATGGAATACACTATCTTTTTAATGTCGTTACAAATGTGAAAAATATCCCTGATGCTGTATTAATCAGAGGCATCATCCCATACAAGGGAGAAAAATACATATTTCAAAGAATCTCAGAAAAGTCATTAAATAAAAATGTTTTCAATGGACCCGGAAAAGTTACCAAAGCCCTAAGTATAGATAAATCACTCAATGGTGTAAGTTTATTAGGAAATAAAATATGGATAAGTGACGAGGAAATAAAAATAAATCATCAAAAAATACAAGTAGGCCCACGAATAGGCATAAGCTATGCTGAAGATGATGCTTTATTACCTTACAGATTTTTAATATCAGCAGAAAATTTAAGATAAGTACTTCAACTCTAGTATAGGCTTATTAATTGATGAAGTACTTATATCTCATAGATAACAGATACATTCTCCACAAGTCCATTAATAGGAGGAGATAGTTTTATCACTTTTACAATTATTTTTTCTGATAAAGGATAATGTCGCTTACAATTGAGAGCAATCTTTTTCGCCACTGTTTCTATGAGTTTAGTAGGTATTGACATTTCTTTTTGTACAATATCATAAATTTTACAATAATCTATAGTAAGAGACAAATCGTCTTGGTCAGCTGCTTGTTCATAATTGTAATGAATAATAACATCAACTAGGTACTTTCCACCCGTTTTCTTCTCTTCAGGCATACAACCATGAAAGGCATAACACTGAATTCCTTTTACTTCAATAACTCTTAGCATTTTTTTGAGGCAAATGTATTAAAAGCAACTGGATTCAAGTCACCAATATAACTTTTTGTTTTGACAAATTTAGATAAAAAAATTCATTCGGGGTTAAAAAATTTAATTTTTTTTTAG
>FWPU01001826.1_pt1 | contig 53197 bp, 55 predicted proteins | sample 2228361 | NCBI WGS metagenome assembly FWPU01 (sample SAMEA103939777, study PRJEB20133) | metagenome | reverse complement strand
CTTAGCTCCTTTTATTAATGAACAAATTGGTGACTATGTAAAAATTCGAAAGGCGTTTATTACGGTGGGAGTCGATCGCTGGGGGATGGCTTGTTCGTTTGCTGAAAATGGTTATGAATGTGTTTATGGAGATATGATGTTTGCTTTGGGACTACCGATCCCGATTCGAAAAACCTCTACACTGAAAGTGTTGGCTGCGATCTTAATGCCAGTCGCAGGCCGTTTACCTTTCGAGTGGCTGTATCCTACGGGTGAGAAGCAGGAAGACCGCATCCCAAAATGGGAGAAATATTATCTTTGGGCAACGGTGATTGCTGGAGATTGTCACTATGTCAAACGCCATATGCCGCAACGGTTAGATGGCAAGGTAGTCGCCACCAACACGACAACCTCTTCGGATGTGGAATTATTCCGTCAGGCGGGCGTGAAATATCTTGTGACCTCCACACCCGTCCTTGAGGGTCGTTCTTTTGGGACAAATATGATCGAAGCAGCCTTAATCGCTGCAAGTGGAAAAGGGCGGAAATTAACCGTGCAAGAGCTAAACGAGTTAATCGATCAGATTGGATTGAAACCCCAACTTCAGGAGTTAAATTGATGCTGCCAGCAATTGTTACTGCCGGTGGAATTCCTCAAGAGGGAGAGCCTTTATTTGCCTTATCGCAGGGGAGGCACAAAGCTCTGCTTCCGATTGCCGGAAAACCGATGTTGCAGTGGGTACTAGAAGCATTAGAGGATGCCAAAGAAATTAGTGATGTGATTGTTGTTGGCGCGCCAGTACCGGAAAACTTAATGACCTCTAAAGTGAAAGCCAATCTTCCGAACCAAGGTGAGATGTTAGCCAACATCTTAGGTGGTATGAACAAGCTACTGGAATTGCAACCGACTGCTCATCATGTCGTTTTGGTTTCTTCGGATATTCCGGCGATTACTGGAGAGATGGTGGATTGGTTGGTGCAGACGACGATGCAAACTGATGAGGACGTCTATTACACCGTGATAGAGCGGCGTGTCATGGAAGCCAAGTACCCTCTATCGCGGCGTTCCTATACTCGCTTAAAGAACATGGAAGTGTGCGGGGGTGATATGAATGTGGTGCGGGCAACCTTAGCAGCCGACAATCAAGAGATGTGGCGTAAAATTATTGCTGCTCGAAAAAATGTGTTTAAACAGGCAGCCTTAATTGGAATCGATACGTTGCTCTTATTGTTGTTACGCCAAATGACCCTCGAGAAGGCGGTTAGGACAGTTGCCTCGCGAATGAAGATAAGTGGTCGGGCGATCGTTTGCCCCTTTGCCGAAATCGGGATGGATGTTGATAAGCCGCATCAGTTTGAGATTGTTGAGGCAGATTTATACCAGCGACAGAGGGGGCGACATAAGCAATGAAACGATGGATGGAGTGGGATCGTCGGCTGAGCGAAAAATTGCGCATAGATAACCAAAAAGGGTGGATGAGAAGACTGGCAGCGATTTTTGCCCATTCAGGCGATTCCTGGTTTTGGTTGTTGGGTTTGCTTTTGACCGCTTATTTCTCGCCTTTGCATAGAGCTACGTTACTGCTATATGATGGAGCAATTCTTATCCTTGCAGTAATTGTCTTGGGGATAAAGTTTTTGGTCGGGCGGCAGAGACCGCAGGGAGAGTGGGGGGCGATCTACCGGCGGACCGATCCGCATTCTTTTCCTTCTGGACATGCTGCCCGAGCAACCTTATTGGCGATTTTGGGATTAGGGCTTGGTCCACCCGTTTGGGGAATTGGCTTAGCACTCTGGGCGCCGCTTGTCTGCCTTTCACGGGTGGCTCTTGGATTGCATTATGTCTCGGATATCATTGGGGGGGCGATTTTTGGTGCTCTGATGGGTATATTGATCTTGTCATGGTTTGGCTAGGCGGTTGTGAAGGGTATTTTTGACAGTTCGGTTTTGAATTTTTCTAACTTTTCAATGGGTGTAGGATCGACACCGTAAGCCATGGCAAGGTAATAAGCGATGTAGTCCCCCAACATTAGGCACGTCCAAAGCTGGGCAAGCGGTGTATCACCCTCCGCATCGATGAAGTCCGTGCCTAATCCTTGCAGCATAAATTCTCGTTTGGTCATTTCGATGCGCTGTTGATGACGTGGGTGGAGAAAACGCGAACGAAGGAAGAGGGCGACAATTTGGGGCAATATGGGGTCGGGATTTTCTGTACCACAGAGCGTATTGTGGTTAGCTTCTGGTATCTCGTCGAATTGTGCCCACGCTTTGGCGAGCTCATTGATTTGGGTCTTCCAACGACGGGCTACAGGGGCGAGAAAACCGGCGCCATAGACACTGACCCATCGCCCAATTAATTGACCTGCCATCCTTTTGGCTAAATTTTGGGTGGTGGGGGTTTGTGGGTTGATTTTTTGCTCAAAAGCAGTCATGGTTTGAACAGCATTGTGGAGTTCATCGCTTGGATCGGGAATCGCGCCAAGGCGATATAAAAGAACCAAGATCAGGCTAAAGGAATAGCCAACTGCTGCTCGTGGTTGACCAGTATATTTGTATTTCCAGAAGGGGAAATTCATCTGTTCAGCGAATGCTTCCAGCTTTCCACCCGTTGAGATGCCTACCAGAGTACAATTCCGTCGATTAGCTTGCTCCAAGGCAACCAGAACTTCTTCTGTGTTGCCCGAGTGAGATGAACCAATTACTAAAACAGAGCGTCCATGTGCCCAAGCAGGCAACTCATAATCTCGAATCAGCGTAAAGGGGATCGCTAAGCGGTTCGCAACATAATTGCTCACCAAATCTGCACCGATCGCTGAACCCCCGACACCGACAACAATGATATGTTTCAAGGAATCGGTTACTACAAGTTCATGCTCCATCCCCAATTTCCAACCATCAATAAGCTGATCAGGAAGATGTTGGATGTGCCATTGATAGTTCTGCCGGTCATATTTGGGATAAATGGATAGATCGTCAAAAATCATTCTCTCCTCCTTGAAACTTTTGGGTTGAGGATCTTATTTTAACTTCATTCTCAAAAAAAGATGATTTCACTGAACAAGCAGCCACTGTGAAGAGGTAGTTTGGGTTGAATTACGGAACTTTACTATTATTCTTGGGGTTTATATTTGAGGGCGCGCTGATAGATTTCTCTACTTTGCCAGCCCGAGACTTTAGCCAATTGATTGGATAATTCCTTCAAGTTCTTTCCCAATGCGAATTGTTGTTGAATCGCTTCGATCAGTCGAGTCTCTTCCCATTTTTCCGTGAATTCATAACAGCCTTCGATGACAAGGGTTATTTCACCTCGAGGTGTGTAAGTCGTAAAGTGCTCAACAGCTTCGGTAAGAATGCCACGCCAAAATTCTTCGTGCAATTTGGTAATCTCTCGCGCAACGACAACTCGACGATTGCCAAGCATTTGTAATAAGAGGTCTAGGGTTTTAACCAGACGGTGAGGGGCTTCCAATATTATCAGTGTGTACGGCAATTGAGCTACTTTCATAAGGACTTGCTTTGCTTCTGCCGCCTTACGAGGTAGGAAGCCTAAATAAACAAAGTGGTCTGTTGGTAACCCAGAGGCAGTGAGCGCAGCTATCGGCGCGCAAGGACCGGGAATCGGGCTAACGGAATGACCGGCCTGGATTACGGCATTGACCAGTTCATAACCTGGGTCATTCAGAGCAGGGGTGCCGCTATCCGACACCAGGGCAACGTCACCTTGTTGTAATGCTTCGAGCAAGATTGGGATGCGACGGCTCTCATTTTGATCATAGAGGCTGATCAGGCGGTTATGGATTTGATAATAGCTGAGTAACCTTTGCGTAACCCGGGTATCTTCAGCAGCTATGAGCTTGACGCTTCTCAGAATTTCAATCGCTCGGAAGGTGATATCGGCTAAGTTGCCAATGGGTGTGGCAACCAAATAAAGGGTACTCATGCCGGTAAAGAAGGGTTTTGAACTGGCTTGGAAGGTAATCTCTCGAATAATATTTGAGCAATATCCATTGCAGCGGTGGGTCTAGCGATCCTTTTACAGGCTTCGACGGCTTTTTGATAGCTTTGTGGATTTTCTAACCAAGTATGCAAAGCCTGAGTCAGGCTTTCGTCGGTGGGCGTCCAATATCCAGCCCCCCGAGAGACCACATAAGATACATTCCCATCTTCCTGACCTGGTAATCGAGAGTAAAGTAGCATGGGTAAAGCTGCATTAACCGCCTCGGTGATCGTGCCAGGCCCGGCTTTAGTGACTAGAATGTCTGCAGCTTGCATAAAGTCAGGCATTTCACGCACAAAGCCGTAAATCTTAACCATTTGATTCCATTTTCGTGCTTCTAGATTTGTTTTGAGCTTTTGATTGCGCCCGCAGACGATGACTAAACACAGGGGGATCGGAAAGCGATCAATGTTCAAAGCGACGCGTTCCATCGGCCCCATTCCCTCCCCACCCCCGACTAACAGAACAATTGGGCGATCCTCAGGCCAGCCCAATTTTTGGCGAAGGATGTGTTTGTCGGCTGGTGGTTGGCAGAATCGTTGAGAAACCGGTAAACCGACTACTTTAACCTGATCCTCGCGCAGCCCGCACAAGAAAGCTCGCTGGCGAGCTTCTTCGGTCGGGACGATACATAAATCAACCCGACGGTGGTACCAGAAAGCATGTGTGGTGACGAGGTCGGTGATCACGGTAATGAAGGGTGGTCTTCTTTCCCCTAAGGCACGCAAAACGGGGGCGTTGGCAACCGGATGTACCGAAACGATTAGGTCGCTGGGATGAGATTTAACTAGTTTGCGGATATTGTGACGCACCAAAGGCCATGCACTATCGGCGATCAATTTTGCCCGCCGTGAGTCGTTACTGATGTAATATCCCCAGCCCCAGGCTTGAGGGATTCGAACCATAATCGGATACAGCTCCGGTAGGAGATCAAAGGGTTTTGGCGCATATTGTTTGAAGATATCCACCATTTCGGTTTGGATGGCATCGCCATATTGAATCTGAAGCGCTTCAATGATAGCTTCAGCCGCGCTGCGATGACCACCCCCTGTATCGGAGAATAAAAATAAAATACGAGCTGGTTCAAGGTTGGGTTGGAGGGATGTCATGGGATGGTATCACTTTTTTGAGGCGATGGGCAAGTTCGCGGCGAGATAGAAGCACCCGTCTACCACAAACGAGACATTGCAATCCAATGTCCGCACCGAGACGGACAATTCTCCATTCATAACCTCCACAGGGGTGGGGTTTGCGTAATCGGACAATATCATCAAGTTGGATATCCGGTAGCATCTTTGTCTTTGGACTAACTTAACTTGTTTATTCATACCGTTTCGTGGTTAAGCAGTGTTCCAGATTATAACATGATGAATCAACGAACTCCTCCATAAAGAGATTAACAGATTGACATAGTAACGTACGCCCCTCGTTCCTCGATTACTTATGAGCTATGGGTGCGGATATCGAGATCATAAAGCTGTCAACGTTTGATGGGGTTGGTAGCCGATTTGCCAAATGGAGAATGGTATAATCTCTAGAAATGAGGTAAATTGTTCATGTTAATGAACCTGGATATTTCAACTCTTTTGGCCCATTTATTTGTATTGTTAACTGCCTTTTCTGTTCATGAATTTGCTCACGCATGGACGGCGAACTATTTTGGCGATTCGACCCCAAGAGTTAATGGACGGTTGACATTAAACCCCTTAGCTCATCTTGATCCAATTGGATCGTTGCTTTTGTTGGTAGCGGGATTTGGTTGGGCAAAGCCAGTGCCGGTCAACCCTTATGCATTACAACGCAAATCCTCAGCCGCAATGATGCTGGTTGCACTCGCCGGCCCGATGTCAAATCTGGCTATGGCTCTCTTGGCTGCTATCCCGTTTCGCTTGGGCTGGGTCTCCCTGCAGGAAGCAATTTTCGCCATCCAGACGCGCTCTATCCACATCCTACCCACCGTCCCCCAATTGTTGTATGTGTTTATTAAAATCAATCTTTTGTTGATGTTATTTAATTTACTACCAATTGCTCCGCTTGACGGTGAAAAGATTGCCCAGTATTTCTTCCCTCCGAGATGGGTACAATTTCTGGATGCTATCCGCCCTTATGGTCCAATCATCCTAATGGCGATCGTCTTTTTAGGTGTATTAGGTTATATTATCAGTCCACCTTTGTGGTTCTTGATGCGCGTCTTGGTTGGATAAGGTGTGAATTGGACTTATCGGTTTGGGCAGTTTTGGAGTGCCTTATGGGCAAAACCAAAGCCGCAAGATCGAGTACTTGTTGAGCAGCTCTTGGCACCCGCTTTGGTGCAACTGTTCAGCAGGCTGATGCCCTCTGAGCAAACTCATGCGGTACGGGTATGTCAACAACTGATTAAGGAAGGCGAGGATGATCCGATATTGTTAACAGCCGCTTTGTTGCATGATATTGGCAAAACTTGCTATCGTTTGCAAATTTGGGAAAGGGTATGGATTGTGATTTTTGGATGGCTAAGGGAGAGATTGGGGATAAACGATGCTTTAGAGGAAAAAGCGTTCGAGAAAGCGCAGTGGTGGTTACGCCCCTTGTTTGTCGGGGAATTTCACCCCTTGTGGGGTGCGGAGCTATTGCGTCGACAAGGGGTGGATAAGGAAGTTGTCTGGTTGGTCGAACATCATCAAGAATCTTTTGAGTTAGATCCTTCTGACCCGAAACACTTGCGATTAATGAAATTGAAACGTGCGGATCACTTATGGTAAGGAGAAATCGATGAATATTACGATTATTGGCTTAGGAAAGACTGGCAGTTCTTTAGGGTTGGCGCTAGCCGGCAAGCAAGAAAAAATCGAACGAATTGGACATGATCGAGAAATTAATGCGGCGAAAGAAGCACAAAAGGCTGGGGCAATCGAACGGTATACAATTAATCTTCATCAAGCGGTAGAAGATGCGGATATTGTATTTCTTGCCATCCCTTTTGATCAAATTCGCCAAACGGTTGAATTGATCGCTCGAGATTTGCAAGAGGGCACGGTCGTGGTGGATTTGAGCCCGGCAAAACAGCAAGTCTCGCAATGGATGAAAGAACTGCTTCCCCCTAAAAGATATTATGTGGGATGGAATATGGGGATTAACCCCCACTATCTTTACGACACCAACAAAGGGATTATCGCCTCGAGGCAAGATTATTTCCATCAAGGAGTTGTAGCAGTCACGGCACCACATGGCACACCGTCCGAAGTTTTCCATTTGATTGCCGGTTTGATCAAGATGTTAGGGGCTGAGCCACTCTTTGCAGATGTGATGGAGATGGATGGAGTGCTCGCTGAAGCTCAAGTGATGCCACAACTGCTCTCTGCCCTGATGGTTTACACCCTCACCCGTCAGCCTGGATGGCGTGAAGCGCGGAAATTTGCCGCCCAAGATTTTTGGGAGATGGGATTGCCCATCTCCCAATCGATCTCACCAGCGGAATTATCCGAAACCTTACTTGCTAATCCGGAGACTGCACAGCGTCTAATCAATGATTTGATCTCCGTCCTAATCGAATGGAGGGATGCGATCGCCAGCGGAGAAGGTGAACAACTTACGAAAAACTTAATTGAGGCTCAGCAACGTTTCGAAAAGTGGCATCAAGAACGTGTAGCAGCGAACTGGATCTTTGAAGAAACCGGTCTTCGTCGTGAGGATATACCCACCTCTGGTGAGGTGTTTGGTAGATTAATTGGGCTGGGGAATCGAGGGAGAAATCAAAAGCAGTCAAAATAAGAAAAGGAGGCCTATTATGGTGACGCCTTTGGCTTGGATTCAAGATGAGTTGAATAGCTTGAGAGATGCGGGTTTATATAACCAAATCCGTACCTTAAGCTCGCCGCAAGGAGCCTGGTTGATCGTGGATGGAAAGAAAGTGCTCAATTTTTGCTCCAACAATTATCTGGGACTTGCTAATCATCCAAAAGTCCTTCAAGCTGCTCAAGAAGCTATGCAAAAATATGGAATTGGACCGGCTGCTGTACGTACAATTGCCGGTACGATGGATTTACATGTCGAATTAGAAAAACGATTAGCTGCTTTCAAAGGGGTGGAAGCTGCAATTACATTCCAATCTGGTTTCAATGCTAATCTGGCTACCATCCCCGCCTTAGTAGGAAAAGAGGACGTAATTTTTTCTGACGAACTCAATCATGCCAGTATTATCGATGGCTGCCGTTTATCGGGAGCAAAGATCGTGCGCTATAATCACTGTGATCCCCAGGATTTAGATAAGGCATTATTTGAAGAACGACGCAATCATCCACGCGCCTTGGTCGTGACTGATGGAGTCTTCAGCATGGATGGGGATATTGCGCCTCTCAATCAAATCTATGAGGTGACCAAAAACCACGAGGCAATTTTGATGGTGGACGACGCACATGGCGAAGGCGTGCTCGGAAGGGGAGGACGAGGTATTGTCGATCATTATAACTTACATGGCAAGGTGGATATCGAGGTTGGAACCCTCTCCAAAGCGTTTGGTGTGGTTGGTGGAGTAGTGGCCGGTAATGGATTGATCGTTGAATGGCTACGTCAGCGTGGTAGACCATTTCTCTTTTCTTCAGCGATGACGGTTCCAGATACCGCAGCTTGTTTAGCCAGTTTAGAGATATTAGAAAATTCCACAGAATTGGTCGACCGTCTTTGGGAAAATACCCGTTATTTCAAAGATGAGATGCGGAAGGTCGGTTTTGATTTGGGAAAAAGCGTTACGCCAATTACCCCTGTCATGCTCGGAGAAGCACCTCTAGCTCAAGAGTTCAGCAGAGCGTTATTTGAAGAAGGTGTTTTTGCAATGGCAATCGGATTTCCAACTGTGCCGCGGGGCAAAGCACGCATTCGGGTGATGATCTCTGCCGCTCACCAAAAAGAGGATTTGGAGCGCGGTTTAGAGATCTTTATAAAAGTCGGCAAGAAACTGAAAGTGATATAACTTAGCTTCGGTCGGCAAAGGGATCAACCAGCGGATTTGTTCCAGACCACGCGCAGCCAGCATGTTCGTCATAGTTGCAAATTGAACCATGCGAGCAGCGATGAGCTACCACGCGGGGCGGGGTTTCAGGCATCCATTCAGGAGGATAGACGACCTGTGCTTCGAAATACACATCACAGCCAGCTTGATTACAAAAACGGGTTTTGTAGATTTCCCATACTCGAATTGCCATCAGCTATCTCCATAAATCTATGTTCTATATATACCCTATTATTTAGTTTTATATCAGCTTGTCGGGGAATGATCCATTCCCTGATTGGTTATACCGGATACAAGGATCCTTTTCACAGAACAAAGTTAATCTATGATAGGATAGTTTACATAAACTTCCCGAAATTTGGAAGTGTCGAGTGTCATAATATAAACAGACAATTTGCGTCTATTTGGGTAACAATTCTCGGAAGAAGTTTTTCTCAAAGACCAATTTCAAATGGTTTCAAGGTAAATGGGATTAATCTCTTAATTGGATTAGATTTTCGATTATAATAATTTGCAATCGATGGTGTTGTGGGTTTTGATCGTCTGCATGGTAAAAAAATAAAACATCGAAGTGAGCACCCTCGAATGGAAGTCGTCCTCGCTATTCCCATCAACATCATCCATTGATCTATCAAAAACTATACCAAAGGAGGTGGAAGCAAGAGATCATTGAACCGTATAATTTATTCAAATCCGAGCGAGAAATTTATCTTTTTGGAGGAGAAAGTATGACTAGAAAAATGCTAACCGTTCTTGGAACCGGGCTGTTGGTGATGAGTTTCATCCTTGGTGCATGTGCCCAACCAACACCCGCCCCAGCGCCAGAGCAACCCGCTGCACCCCAAGCTCCGGCGGCAACCGAAGCTCCGGCGGCAACCGAAGCTCCGGCTGCAACCGAGGCACCAGCAGCAACCGAAGCACCGGCAGAAGAAGAGGCGCCAGCGAAAGTACCCATTGCAGTCTATGATGGCAAATCGCTTTCGGTGCCAGATTGTGACTATGGTGGGTATATCAAATCCATAGAAGCAATCGATGATTACACCGTAACCTTCAACCTGTGTAAACCCGATCCCGCCTTTGAAGTTAAGCTAGCTTTTGGGGTATTCTCGATCTATCCCAAGGAATGGATTGAAGCAACTGCAGGTGAGACGACCCGCACAAGCGAAGGACTGGAAAAACCGATCGGAACCGGCCCTTATAAACTGCAGGAATGGAAGCGGGGCGAGAGTGTCGTTCTGGTTAAGAATCCGGATTACTGGGATCAGGAGCTGATCAAGAATGCCCCTGAAACCTTGGTGTTCCGCTGGTCAACCGAATCGGCGGCGCGCCTACTGGAATTGCAAGCTGGAACGGTTGATGGGTTTGACAACGTCGGTCCAGAAGACTTTGAGGTTGTCAAGAATGATCCCAATTTACAGTTGGCCATTCGTCCAGCTTTAAATATTTTCTATATTGGCATGACCAATACCTACGCTCCCTTTGACAATGTCAAAGTACGCCAAGCGATTGCAAAAGGGATTAACCGGCAGCGGATAGTGGATACCTTCTATCCTCCCGGATCAGAAGTTGCTTCGCATTTCACCCCTTGCGCTATCCCGAACGGTTGTGCTGGCGAACCGTGGTATGAGTTTGATCCCGAAGGAGCTAGGGCTCTGTTAGCCGAGGCTGGCTATCCGGACGGCTTCCAAACCAAACTCTACTATCGCGATGTCGTGCGCGGTTACTTGCCTCAGGTAGCCAACGTGGCTCAGGATATTCAGGCTCAATTAAAAGAGTACTTGAATATCGATGCTGAAATTGTCGTCATGGAGTCAGGTGCCTTCATCGAAGCATCAGCTTCAGGACAACTCAACGGTTTCCACCTGTTGGGCTGGACTGGCGACTATCCGCACATTACCAACTTCCTTGACTATCACTTTGGGAAAGACACGCAACAATTCGGCAAAATCCCACCGGAGATCTACGAAGCTTTGATCGAAGGTGGTCAGATAGCAGATGTGGACGAGGCTGAACCGGTCTATGCTCGCGCAAACAATGCCATTCGCGAGTTTGTCCCGATGGTGCCGGTCGCGCATGGTGCTTCAGCAGTTGCCTATCGTGCTGATGTAACCAACCCGCAAGCTAGCCCGCTGGGCAATGAAAAGTTTGTCTACTCAAAGGGCGGCGACCGTGATACCTTTGTGTTCATGCAGAACGCCGAACCCATTAGCCTGTTCTGCGCTGACGAGACCGATGGCGAATCGCTACGCCCATGTGAACAGGTAACCGAAGCTCTGTTCGGATTCAAGATCAATACCACAGAGTTAGAGCCTGGTTTGGCAGAGACTTGTGAACCCAATGCCGATCTTACCCAATGGGTCTGCAAGCTGCGCCAAGGCGTCAAATTCCACGATGGTAGCGACTTTACTTCTGAGGATGTGGTGGCAACCTTCAATATGGGCTTGAACCCCGGTTCACCCTACCATGTTGGCAACACCAACCTTTGGGAGTACTATGACTACCTGTGGGGTTTGATGTGGAAGTAAGTTGAAATTCGCTTTTTATACGGGATGGCGAATTTCGCCATCCCGTACGTTATTGAACGTTCACTGCCATGTTAATCCAATATATCGTCCGACGTTTCTTTTCTGCTATTCCCGTGCTATTCGGTATTCTTCTGGTGACCTTTGCATTAGCGCGGGTCATCCCTGGCGATCCATGCCGCGCAATCCTAGGGGAAAAAGCCACCAAAGAAGTCTGCGATCGATTCATCCGTGAAAAAGGCTTGGACAAGCCGATTCCGGTTCAATTTTGGGTTTATTTGCAAGAAATTGCGCGGGGTGATTTTGGACAATCGTTCCGCTATGGAATGCCGGTGACACGTTTATTGGTCGAAAGGCTACCCACGACAGTAGAGTTGAGTATCACGGCGCTGTTGATCAGCATGGTGGTTGGAATTCCGTTGGGGATCATTTCTGCTGTTAAGCATAATTCTTGGATTGATGTATTTACCATGATCTGGGCGAACATCGGTGTGTCAATGCCCGTTTTTTGGTTGGGGTTGATGTTAGCTTATATTTTCTCGTTGACCTTAAAAGACACCCCCTTCTGGCTGCCCCCCTCCGGGCGTTTGAGTGCCGGCATTTCCGCCGATCCTTTCTATGTCGTATGGGGCTTGAGCTTACCAGAAACGGGGCTTCGAATTGCCATTGCCCAATTTATCAGCCGATTAAATATTCTCAATGCTTTATTGACCTCGAATTGGGTATTGTTAAAAGACGCAATTACCCACTTGATCTTACCGTCTGTTGCTTTGGGCACCATTCCAATGGCTTTGATTGCTCGAATCACCCGCTCCAGTATGCTCGAAGTGCTTGGGCAAGATTACATTCGCACTGCTCGGGCTAAAGGACTGCCTTTCTTAAAGATTGTACTAAAACATGCTTTTCGGAATTCTCTATTGCCTTTGGTGACGGTCATTGGTTTATCATTGGGCAGTCTGTTGGGTGGAGCAGTTTTAACCGAGACAATTTTTGGGCTATCGGGTGTTGGGCGCACTTTATATGACGCCATTACGGCTCGAGATTATGGGATTGTTCAAGCATTTACGGTAGTGATTGCAATTTTCTTTGTCATCCTTAACTTGATTGTTGATATTTCTTATGCCTATCTCGACCCTCGCATTCGCTTAGATTAGGATGGTGACAATGACGGATCAGGAAGCAAAATCCCCAAAAGTGGCTTCGCTGGATGCGGAGGGATTATCACTCAAATCGGTGAGCTTGTGGCAGATTACTTGGCGGAGGTTTTTTCGCCGTAAGTCTGCTCTCGTGGGGTTAGGGATCTTAGCTGTTCTTGTTTTTATCGCATTGACCGCTCAATGGATTGCTCCTTATGATCCCTATAAACCGTTGATTGGTATCGAACCGGTGCAGCGACGTGAAAAACCGTGTATTCACCTACTCGGTTGCCCCAAGGATAAACCTCAACACATTATGGGTATTGACGGGAATGTACGCGATCAATTTAGCCGTTTGCTGTATGGAGCACGCCTGAGTTTGGTTATCGGTCTCTCAACGGTGACCTTTGCCATTATCATTGGTACGGTTCTAGGTGCGGTGGGAGGCTATTTCGGGGGATGGATCGATAATGTGATCATGCGCATTATGGATGTGTTATTAGCCTTCCCCTCTTTGCTTTTGGCAATCACGATCGTTACTGTTTTAGGACCAGGGTTGATCAACGCTTTGATTGCTATTAGCATCGTTTCCATCCCTGCTTATGCGCGCGTTGTGCGCGCCAGTGTTCTGTCGGTGAGAGAGATGGATTATGTTGCTGCCTCGCGGGCATTGGGTGGTTCGAACCTGCACCTAATCTTTCGGCGTATTATGCCCAATGCACTCACGCCGTTGATTGTTCAAGGTACCTTAGGGATTGCTACGGCGATCTTAGAAGCGGCGGCGCTTTCTTTCCTTGGCTTAGGGGCGCAACCACCGACACCGGAATGGGGATCGATGCTTGGGGCAGAACGAAATCAGGTCTTCACCGCGCCTCATCTGGTCTTCTACCCAGGATTTGCAATCATGTTGACGGTATTGTCTTTTAACCTCTTGGGCGACGGATTGAGAGATGCTCTAGATCCAAGATTAGCCCATGTAAGCGGATAAAACTCAATGATGGAGTTGAATTTTGGCAGATAACTCGAGACCACTTCTAGAAATCAAGGACTTATCCACCTATTTTTATACCGAAGATGGTATCGTACGGGCAGTTGATGGGGTAGACCTAACCGTTTATCCAGGCGAAGTGCTAGGGTTGGTTGGCGAATCTGGGTGCGGTAAGAGTGTTACTTCTTTATCCGTTATGCGTTTGATTGCTCCGCCAGGAAAGATCGTAAAAGGGGAAATCTGGTTCGAAGGGGAAAACCTACTTGAGGTTTCGGAAAGCCGCATGATGAAGATTCGGGGTGACCGGATTTCAATGATCTTTCAACAGCCCCAAACCAGTTTGAACCCAGTGTTTATGACTGGCAACCAAGTCGGCGAAGTGTTTACCATTCATGAGAAATTAAAAGATAAAGAAGCCTGGCAACGGGCCGTCGACCTTTTCCGCCTGGTAGGCATCCCTGACCCTGAACGACGGGCGCGCTCTTATCCCCATGAGATGTCTGGAGGAATGGCGCAACGGGTGATGATCGCCATGGCACTGGCTCTCCGCCCTGCCTTGTTGATCGCTGACGAACCGACAACCGCACTGGATGTGACCATCCAAGCGCAGATTTTGGACTTAATGCGCGAACTACGCTCTAAATTTGGGGCTTCGGTCATCTTGATCACGCACGACTTGGGAGTGATCGCTGAAATGGCAGAACGGGTGGCAGTCATGTATGCCGGACAGGTCGTGGAGCAAGCTGATGTAATCACCTTGTTTGAAAATCCCCAGCATCCCTACACCATCGGTTTATTGAATTCAATCCCAGTGTTGGGACGCTATCGTGATGAACTGGATGTCATTCCGGGGTCTGTGCCGAATTTGATTGACTTACCAGTGGGTTGTCGCTTTGCTCCGAGATGTAAAGCACGAATTGAGAACAAGTTGGAAATCTGTGAAGTCCAAAATCCTGATCTGATTGAAACCCAACAAGGACATCTCGTTCGCTGTTGGCTTTATCAGTCGCACTAATTTTTGTTTGACAATCTATGGGCAGGGGGCTAAAATGGAGACAAAGAGGAAAAGCGAAGGAATGAGTGCCTGGCCTGGAAAAATCGTCATTGGTCTAACTGGTAATATTGCCACAGGGAAAAGTGTGGTGCGCAAGATGCTGGAACACCTTGGGGCTTATGGTATCGATGCGGATGCACTTAGCCATCGAGCGATAGCAATTGGCGCACCGGGTTATCAAAAAGTGATTGATACCTTTGGGAAATGGGTGCTTGCTCCGGATGGGCAGATTGACCGCAGTAAGTTGGCGAAAGTTGTTTTTTCCGATCCCGCAGCCCTACAACAGCTCGAAAGGATTATTCACCCCTTAGTCCGTCAAGCGGAAGATCTGTTGATTCGGCGAACGAATAAATCTGTGGTCGTTGTCGAGGCGATCAAGCTGATCGAATCAGGTTTTGATCGACTGTGTGATCAAGTTTGGGTAACGGTTGCTGCGGAAGATGTTCAGTTACGCCGTTTGATGACCAAACGAGGGCTGAGTCGTGAGGCTGCCTTACAAAGAATCCTGGCTCAACCGCCCCAAGAGGAGAAAATCAAGCGTGCAGATGTCGTGATTCGGAATGATAAATCTTTTGAAGATACGTGGCAGCAAGTTGTCAAAGCTTGGAAAGAGTTATTTCCAGAAAAAGAAGAAGAAAGAACAGTTCAAAAAGGTTTAGAGGTAGAGAGAGCAAGGCCGAGCCAATCAGAGGAGATCTCGCAATTGTTTCGATCTTTTTCCAAAGGTAAGAAGAACCTTACTCCTGAGCAGGTAATGGAAGCCTTTGGAGATAAAGCTTTTCTGATCCTCCGTCAGAATGGGGTGGCCGAAGGAATTGTGGGTTGGAGAGTTGAAAACTTGGTTGCAAGGGTGGACGATTTATATCTTTCAGCGCGGCTTCCTGTCGAAGAAGCAGTGACCTTATTGATTGGCGAGGTAGAGAGCGCGTCGAAAGAATTGCAATGTGAGGCGGCTTTGTTGTTCTTAAGCGATGAATGGGCGGTGCAGCGTGAATTGTGGCAGAAATTAGGCTATCGAGAGACAGCAATCCAAAATATTGGCGTGCGAGCTTGGCAAGAGGCTGCCTTAGAGTCCGGCGGAGCAGACAGCTTCCTGTGGCTAAAGCGTTTGAGAGAAGACCTTGTATTGAAACCGGTGTAGCGATCTGTGGCTGAACAATTTGCAAATTTTGTCGATAACCTTCTTTTTGTGGTGCAACGCCTGACTTGGCTGAGCGTGATTGACCTGTTGTTAGTTACTGCGATCTTCTTCGTTGTATTAAAGTTGATTCAGGATACGCAAGGGATTGTGCTCATTCGCGGCGCAATTTTTCTAATTGTGATTGTGGCTTTGTTAAGCAGTTTAGAAGTGCTACCGGCTTTCTCTTGGATGGTGAGAAATACCTTGCCGGCGATCTTAATTGCCATTCCGGTGATCTTTGCTCCGGAGATCCGGCGTACTTTGGAAAGATTGGGAAGGGCAGGTACGTTGATCTCCAGTGGTCAGACAGCATCTGGGACACCTCAAGTGATTAAATCGGTGGTCAGAGCTTGTGCGCGTTTATCTGAACGAAAACATGGTGCGTTGATTATCTTTCAGCGCTTAGACCGTTTAGATGAGTATGTTGATAGTGGCGTTCAGTTAAATGCCAAAGTGAGTCCAGAGTTGCTCCTACAGATTTTTTATCCTAATACCCCCTTGCATGATGGAGCGGTCATTATCCGCAATGAGACACTCTTGGCAGCGGCTTGTGTTTTACCTCTATCGTCTAGTGGTGTCCTGACCGAATCGCCAGAGCGGCAGATGGGGTTGCGTCATCGGGCAGGCTTGGGGATCAGTGAAGTGTCTGACGCAATTGCCATTGTGATCTCTGAGGAGACAGGTTCAATTTCAATCGTCGATAGCGGACGTATGATTCGCAGGATTGATCCGAACCGTCTAGAATTAATTTTAAAAGCACTGCTTCACATCCCTACGGCTGAAAAAGGAATTAGTGCTTTGCTGAATAAATTATGGGGTTTCTTTGGGAATCGAGGCGATACCAATCCATGAAAAGGGGTCTTTTCCGCAGCTTTAAAGAATCTTTGGGCTCATTGAGTTTAGCCTTCTTCTTATCTTTGGTCGTGTGGGTTTCTGCTGTCCTATCGAACGATCCTACCGTCACTCGCTCTCTCCCTCAGCCAATCCCCCTCGAAATCGAAGGGTTGAGCAATGAACTAACGCTTCTCCATTCCCTTCCTGCTACGGTCAATGTGACACTACGAGCACCGCAATCGGTCTGGGATCGAATCCTTGTGCAACCGAATATCATTCATGCTTGGTTGGATCTCACCAATCTATCCGAAGGGGAATACGAATTGCCGGTCAAGGTGCGTGTTGGAGCAACCCCTTATCATGTCGTGCGGGTTGTGCCAGAAGAAGTCATTGTTCATCTCGAGAGGGTAGAAACAAAAACGTTTTCTGTTAATATAAGCGTAGTAGGAGAGCCGGCTTTAGGTTACCAGAAGGGCCTTCTATACCTCTCACCAAGCCAAGTTCAAGTGAGTGGCGCAAAGTCACTTGTTGAACGCGTAAAAAGTATACAAGGAGAGATGGATATTAACGGCGCAGCAGAAACCCAACGACGGGCTATTAAGGTCAAAGCACTCGATGAAAATGGAATGGAAGTCGAGGGCTTAAGGATTATTCCTGATACTGTATCGGCAAATCAGCTAATTACCCTACTGGGTGGTTATCGCAACGTGGTGGTGAAAGTTGTCACTGAAGGTGAACTGGAAGAGGGATATTGGTTGACCAATATCTCGGTTTCCCCACCCAATGTGATTGTTTTCTCGGCCGATCCACAACTCGTAGATGCTCTGCCTGGATATGTCGAGACGGAACCGGTGGACTTGGGTGGGTTAAGTGATGATGTCGATTTGCGAGTTTCTCTCAAGTTGCCAGCGGGAGTAGAGCTTGCCGGCGAGGAGAGCGTATTGGTTCGTTTGAACATTGCTGCGCTGGAGGGCAGTTTGCCTATTACCTTGCCAATAGATATCATCGGTTTATCTCCTGGTTATGAAGCTTCGCTTTCTCCGAATCAAGTCGATGTCTTGATTAGCGGGCCGGTGCCTTTATTGAAATCGATTAAGGCAAGTAACTTAAGGGTGATTGTGGATTTAAGTGGAATGGAGACAGGTGAACATCAGGTGTCGCCGATCGTCGATTTATTACCTAATTCTGTAAAGGTTGCCTCGATTTTACCGGCAAATATTTCGGTGGTGATCCGGCAAATTAACGATGGGGAGGGAACTATCTCTCCCACGCCTGTTCGTATTGGCACGCCTACCATTGTGCCAACGAGAACCCCCACAGTAACACCAACGCCAACAGCTTCACCTCAACCATAGGGAAAACCATGCGGAAGCCATTGGTCGCTCTGGTCGGAAGGCCGAATGTTGGAAAAAGTACGTTGTTTAACCGTTTAATAGAACAGAGGTTAGCGGTTGTAGATGATACTCCAGGCACGACCCGCGACCGCTTGATCGCCGAGGCAGAATGGGCGGGAAGGATTTTTGATGTTGTTGATACAGGTGGAATTGATCCGCGAGGTGTAGCTGCTAAGCAGCGTGGAGAACCGCTTTCGGTTGGCTCGGCTGAATTTGTCGATCAAATACGCCAGCAGGCGGAGATGGCAATTCAGGAAGCGGATGCGGTTTTGTTTTTGACCGATGCGGAAAGCGGTGTTACACCTGCCGATCGCGAGGTTGCTCAAATCTTGCGCCAACTTCAGCGCGAAGAGGATGGTGCGCGGATGCCGCCGGTTTTCTTGGTGGTCAACAAAGCGGATAGTCCTCAAAGGCGATTAGCTGCTCTGGATTTTTATGAGTTGGGGTTAGGTGAACCTTATCCTATTTCTGCGATTCATGGTACAGGAACAGGTGACTTATTAGACGCATTGGTTGCGGTCTTACCGGAAGTAGGTGAGGAAGAAGAGGATGAATCTATCAAGATCGCTATTGTTGGAAAGCCTAATGTGGGTAAATCCTCTTTGTTAAATCGGCTACTCGGTCAAGAAAGGGTTATTGTCAGTCCTATTCCGGGTACAACCCGTGACGCGGTTGACACCCATTTGGTTTATCAGGACATTCCCCTTACCTTGATTGATACTGCAGGTATTCGGAGGCGTGGACGAATCGAAGTGGGGGTGGAAAAATATAGTGTTCTGAGGTCACTTAAGGCAATTGAACGGAGTGATGTAGCTTTGTTGATCTTAGATGCTACCAGCGGAGTCACCGCCCAGGATGCGCATATTGCCGGATATATCTTGGAGGCTTGGAAAAGTGTGGTGATGGTCGTAAATAAGTGGGACGCCATTCAAAAAGACCAATACACGATGCAAGCTTACACTGAAAAGATCCGTGATGCCTTACAATTTCTGGATTTTGCACCGATCTTATTTATTTCAGCCAAGACCGGTATGCGTATTGACCAAGTCTTGCCCACCGCAATTCGTGTTCAGGAAGAGCGTTTGGTGCGGTTGCCCACCTCTAAATTAAACCAGATTTTACAACAAGCTCTGGATCGTCATGCGCCGCCCTCCCATGCAGGGCGGTCTCTAAAGATTTTCTATGGAACGCAGGTACGAAGTGATCCACCCACATTTCTAATTTATGTAAATGATCATCGTTTGGCGCATTTTACGTATCTCCGATATTTGGAAAATTGTATCCGCGAAGAATATCCTTATGAGGGAACACCAATCCGTATTGTGCTGAAAAATCGGCGGGGCTAAATGCCTTGTCGGTAGAGCAGGGGAGACTTATAATTCAGGGGAGAGAAAAATTATGAACACAATTGAAATGATTTTACAACAAGCAAGGGACTATCTTCATCAGTTGCCAGATGCTCCGTCCAGACCAACTGTACCCGACGGGCAGTTTCTAAGCCAATGGATTGATCATACATTGCTGAGACCCGAAGCAACGGCGGATCAGATTAAAAAACTATGCGATCAAGCCCTAGAATTTAATTTTTATTCCGTTTGTGTCAATCCGGTTTATGTTCCGTTAGCTAGCGGCCTCTTGCACAATCAAGCGGTTCGGGTTTGTAGTGTGGTTGGTTTCCCGCTAGGAGCTTCAGCGGCGACAATCAAGGCGCTTGAAGCCCTAGACTGCATTGAAAAAGGTGCCAGCGAAATCGATATGGTGATGAATATTGGCGCTTTGAAGGGGCAGGCTTATGGGCAAGTTTTTAATGATATTTGGATGGTGAGAGAAGTTACCAAACGTCAAAATGTCGTTTTGAAGGTCATCTTGGAAATGGGGTTGTTAACGACGGAGGAGAAAATCATTGCCTGTCTATTAGCAGAGGCGGCAGGTGTAGATTTTGTTAAGACCTCTACTGGTTTCACAAGCGGCGGCGCAACCGTTGATGATGTTGACTTAATGTACCGGGTGGTAGGGAAAACAACAAAAGTGAAAGCCGCCGGAGGTATCCGAACATACGAGGATGCGGTTAAAATGATTGGAGCAGGTGCCACCCGACTTGGTACCAGTGCTGGTATAGCAATTCTACAGGGAGCAAAGCAGGAGTAATGACAACGATGAGCGAAGCGAAGAACACAGTAGATCCTGACGACTTTGAAATTCAGTTTTTACACTGCCCAGAGTGTATTTCGGGGATTATGCGCTTACAATTCATGACCTATTTTACATGGCTAAATGATGAATTGGTAACAGTACCAAATTTCCCGGCATGGGTATGTGATTTATGTGGTCGGAGAGAATACGATCATCGGGCGATTAGCTGGTTAAATACCCTATTAAATCCTGAGGCAGGGAGTAAAAGGAGAAAAAGGAGAAGATTTTCACCTGAGCGAGACGCGCGTTTGCCGAAAAAACCAATTTATCCCGATTGAGAGTTGGTTTCTGCTTGCAAATACGGCTCGGCTAACAATAAAGCGGCGAGCGTTTTGGCATCTCGGATTCTTTTCTGGCGCACCCATTGGAATACTTCAGCGATCGGTGCTTTGACAACCGTAATCATTTCGTCCTCATCCATCGGCAGAGGCGCGGGGGTTAAGTTTTGGGCAAGGTAAATGTAGAGATATTCTGTCGAATAACCCGGTGAAATGTAGAACTCTCCAATGGGAGTGAGGCTCGAGGCTGCCATTCCGATCTCCTCGCGTAATTCTCTTTGGGCACTGGCGAGAGGGTCTTCGTTGACTTCCAGTGTGCCGGCCGGTAGCTCAAGTAACGTTTCTCCCGCTGCATGACGGTATTGGTCCACAAACCAAATATTTCCCTCATGATCGAGTGGCACCAAAACGATTGCATTATGGTGTTGTACGATATCGAATTTAATCACTTTTCCAGAATCGAGTTGTATATGATCGACTCTGACGTCAAATACTTTTCCCGAATAGATTGTTTCCGAACGGATGGTCTGATGCATAACGGACACCTTTTGTCATAGGGTGAATTAAAGAACGGGAGTAACCAAAGCGTGTTACTCCCATTCCCTGTTGCACAATGATTTTACCTATGGAATATATAGTTCCTGACCTACCTTTAGATTGGCGTTTAACTTAATACCGTTTGCTTCAGCGATGTCTTCAGGCCAAACGTCACCGAATTGGCAGGCGATGGTGAAGAGAGTGTCACCCGATTGAACGGTATAGGTGGTGGGGTGTTTTTTCAAGGAACGGCCGCCTGGGAACGAACCAGACTGCGGGATTTTCAAAACAGTTCCGGCTGAATAGGTGCCGCTCGTTGATAATCCGCTCATCTGAAGCATGGTGATGGGATTGACGTTAAACCTTCTGGCAATACAGTATGGATGTTCTCCCTTTCGTAAGGTATACGTCTTGGGGATAGGGCGTTGTTTGAGGGTAAATTGAGTGGGGGGCTGTGCTTCGCCGGAGGGAGGAGCAGGTGTAGGCTGCAGCGGAGCTTCCGTTGGTTCTTCGGGTGAGGGCGCGCTGGTGGGTTCTTCGGGTTCTTGAGTCGCAGGGGGACCGCTCATCGCAATAGCTGTTTGGGTTGCAAAGGCGGACAATTGCCCAAAGACATCTTCTGTCGATCCAGGCAGGGGAAATTCTGAAGTTGGCGTTGCTTGAGGTGCTTTGGATGCAGAACGGACACACGCCGATAAAGCCAATATTGAGATCAGAGCAACCATGACGAAGATGATAAATTTTCGTGACATTTTTGGTCTCCTTATGGGGTTTACCGCAACTCCAAGAAAAATCCGATCTATATATTTTACATACTAGCACATTCTGTAAAAAGCGTCAAGCGAATTGCATAAAATAATGCGAAAAAAGTTGTAAATTACTGTCATTTTTGTTTTGAATGCTTAAATTGGCTGATGCAATGCTAATAAAATCAATACGCAATGCTTGCTTTTGAGAAGAATTTCACAAAATATTCTTTTTGTACCCTCAATTATAGGAGTTTTGTCGCTTTCGGAATTCTGGAATCGCCTTAAAATTAGAGAAAGATTGTCTAATAAATGAAGCGAGGTGATATGGACAAGAACCAGAACTCTGTTGTTGGTGAGCAATCCTCTGAAATGACAAAAAGAAAACCACGCGGGCAAGTCATCATCTTTGCTCGGTGGTGTAAGGGTTGTCATCTATGTGTCGAATTTTGTCCTACCGGAGTGCTTGCAATGAGCGAGGATGAGACGCCTTATGTTGCTGTTCCAGAAAATTGCACCGCTTGCCACTGGTGCGACACACATTGTCCTGATTTAGCCATCGTAGTCAAACCCATTGATGAAAAGTAATCCAAAAAGGAGGCGGGGGATGGTAGTTCGACTAATGCAAGGTAATGAGGCAGTGGGGTGGGGTGCATTGGCTGCCGGGTGTCGCTTTTATGCCGGTTATCCCATTACACCATCAACGGAAATTGCCGAAATGCTTTCGCGCGAATTGCCAAAGCTGGGGGGAATTTTTATCCAAATGGAGGATGAAATCGCCAGTTTGGCTGCTTGTATCGGGGCTTCGGTTGGGGGATTAAAATCGATGACAGCCACTAGTGGCCCGGGGTTTTCGTTGATGCAGGAGCATATCGGTTATGCTGCCATGGCAGAGGTCCCTTGTGTGATAGTGAATGTGCAACGCCTTGGTCCCAGCACTGGTCAGCCAACCAGCCCATCTCAAGGGGACGTCATGCAGGCGCGTTGGGGAACTCATGGCGATCACCCAATCATTGTTTTATACCCGACTTCAGTCGCTGAGGCGTTTGACCTGACCGTTACAGCTTTCAATATGTCAGAAAAATATCGCACCCCGGTCATCCTGCTGCTGGATGAAGTTATTGGACACATGCGCGAACGATTTGAATCGCCGCCGCTGGATGAGATTCAAGTCATTGATCGGATGGGGACAAACGTTCCCCCTGAATGGTACAAACCCTTTGGGGATACCATTAGTGATGTACCGCCCATGCCTAGTTTTGGTTCGGGCTACCGTTATCACATTACAGGTTTATACCATGATCCCATGGGATATCCTACACAAAGGTTGGATGAAATTAATCCTTGGATAGAGCGTGTGCAACGCAAACTGAACAACCGCTTAGAAGACATCCTTTTGTATAAAGAACAGAATATCGAGGACGCAAACACGGTGATTGTTGCTTATGGGGCAACGGCACGGAGTGCTCATTATGCGATGAGGATGGCACGCCAACATCGACATCATGTCGGGTTGGTGACGCTGTACACCATTTGGCCATTCCCTGAAGACTTAATTCAACGAGTTGGGCGTATTGCTCGACGGATCATTGTTCCAGAAATGAATTTGGGGCAACTTGCCCTTGAAGTAGAGAGATTGGTCGGCCGTCATAAGGTAATCCGTGTCAACCGTGCGGATGGAGAGATGATCCATCCTCAGATGATTTTAGATGCCCTTGAAGGAAGGTAGGAATGGCAAAAAGCGATCATACAGCTTATGCGTATCTTCGAACGACAAAGAAATTTCCCAATATCTGGTGCTCGGGTTGCGGAATTGGGATCGTCATGGGTGCATTGATTCGCGCCATTGATCGCATTGGGTTGGATAAAGATGATGTGGCGGTTGTTTCGGGGATTGGGTGCTCGGGGCGAATGCCGGTTTATTTGGATTTCAATACCATGCATACCACGCATGGGCGAGCTTTGGCCTTTGCAACCGGCTTGAAACTCGCTCAACCAAAGTTGCATGTCATTGTGGTGATGGGCGATGGCGATGCGTTAGCAATCGGTGGGAATCACTTTATCCATTCAGCCCGCCGAAACATTGACCTAACTGCCATCGTGATCAATAATGCAATTTATGGCATGACCGGTGGCCAATATAGTCCGACAACCCCGTTAGATATGCGTGCCGCAACAGCACCTTATGGTCATGTTGAACCGCCTTTCCCAATCTGCGAGCTCTCGATAGCTGCAGGAGCGACGTTTGTGGCTCGTAGTACAGTTTATCATGCGATTGAATTGGATAAACTCATTGAAAAAGCTATCCGAAAAGTGGGATTTAGTGTCGTCGAGGCAGTGAGTTATTGTCATACCACCTACGGTCGTATGAATAAGATGGGCAGTGCGGTTGACATGATGCGCATGTTGAAGGATCACAGTGTTACTCTAGCAGCGGCGGAAAAAATGATGCCCGAAGAACGTGCGATGAAGATTGTGAGAGGGGTATTACACGATGTTGACAAACCCGATTACATGACTCTGTATAATCAAGTCATTGAACGAGCTAAAGCGACAATCAGCGGCAAAGAGTTTCTACGCGCTGGCCCGGGAGGTTTGGAATGAAATCGAAAGATCCGAACGGTCGAATTGAGATTCGCCTTGCCGGTGAGGGTGGACAAGGGATGATCCTTGCCGGCGTCATTTTAGCCGAAGCGGCTGCTATTTATGATGGAAAATATGTAGTTCAAACTCAAACCTATGGTCCTGAAGCCCGAGGTGGAGCAAGTAAAGCTGAGGTCATTATCAGTGATGAGCCCATTGACTACCCTGAAGTTCTCTATGCTGATGTGCTGGTTGCAATGAGCCAGGAAGCTTGTGATAAATATGCCTCAAATCTTAAGAAAGATGGTCTTTTGATCGTTGATGTTGATAAAGTAAAACGTGTCCCCGTGACGAGTGCGATGAAAATCCCGATCACTCGAGCGGCAATTGAGTCATCCGGTAAAGCAATTACCGCGAATGTGGTTGCTTTGGGTGTATTGGTTGGATTGACCAATGTGGTCAGTCGAGAGGCAATCGAGAAGGCGATTATTGCCCGTGCCCCTAAGGGTACAGAGGAAATGAATCAAAAAGCCTTGGCGCGCGGTTTTACAGAAGCAGAAGCGTTGCTAGCGGTAAAGCAAAAAACCTAAAAAGGCTGTCACTACGACGATGATAGCAGGATTGACATTCGTAAAAGTCAGGGTCAAAAAGGCTGCCAGAGCAAACAACGCTTTATCCCATCCGAGAACCATAGCAGAACCCCAACCGAGTTTCTTAACTCCCCACACCGTGTAAGCCATATCATAAGCCGTCCATAAAAGTAAACCGACCACAGCCGGCCGGACGGCTTTCAACATTGCTTGCACTGTCGGGCTGTCCTTGACCCCATAAAAAAATACAACCATGATGAGCATCAGCACGGTTGTAGGGAAAACTGTACCGAGGGCTGCGGCAATGGCTCCTGGGACGCCAGAAAGTTTATAACCAACAAAAGCAGATACCTGAGGGGCGATCGGGCCGGGTAAAGCATTACCTACTGCCACAGCATCGGCAAATTCTTCCGCTGTGACCCAGCCTGCTGCGGTGGTTTCGCGTTGCATGAGAGCTAGAGAAGCTGGCCCGCCTCCCCAAGAAAACATTGCGACGCGAGTGAAGAGGACAAAGATATCCCACAAAGTAGCCATATTGCTCCTCGATGTTGGAGTAGTCAAATAGTCAATGGCTGAATTTTAACACAAAGCGGAAAATGGAGGAATCAAGCTTGGATTTTTCAAAAGGTGCGGGAAGGCAACGGTTCCCCTTATCTGTCGAGAAAGATAATCATTGAGATTGATTGAGATGTGTAGGAGGATATACAGGATGGCGATTCTTATCTCCTGTATATCCTCCACCTAATTATTAGCGGTTTTCTCGAATTAACTTTCTTGAAGTACCGGCCGGAATTTGTATCCATACACGATCATGCCGCGCTCATCACCATCGGTGCGCATTTTGCGCGTGACCATTTCGACCGGCATGCCAATTTTCACCTCTTTACTGTTGACATCCGTCAGTTGGGCGGTCACGATTGGGCCTTCTTCGAGTTTGACGAGGGCAACCGTATAAGGGGTGTATTCTTCAAAGCCGGCGGGTGGTTCATAGATGGTGGTGAACGAAAACACTTCCCCACGTCCGCTGAAATGATAGGGTTCTCGGGCGTCTTTTCCACATTCGGGGCAGACATCGCGCGGCGGGAAGAGTTTTGATTCGCAATGTGGGCAAACTTCGCCAACTAGGCCGTATCTTTGTTTGCGTAATCTCCAATGACGCGGAATTTCCATAGGATACTCCTCAATATCAAATGTTCCATTCTTCACAGATTTTAGCAAAAATGAACTATCAAGAACTATCAGTTTTATTTCATAGTCAACTTACCCCGTTGACGTACGTATTGAGCGTAGTCAATGGGCACCCTGCGTGCAATATAATCTTTGGTCTTCAGGGCGAGGCGTGCAATATAATCTTTGGTCTTCAGGGCGAGGTTACGTCGTTGTTCAATGGCTGCCGTTACGCGTATGGAAAATGCATCCGAACCGGCGCCAGAGCCGAATGAGACGACCAGAATGCGATCGTCTGCTGCAGCGATATCGAGAATAGCCGTCAAGCCGATAATGGCAGCCCCGGCATAGGTATTACCGATGCTACCGACAAGTAAGCCTGGGGCAATCTGTTCTTTGGTGAATCCGAGTTGGGCAGCAACCTTTTGAGGAAATTTCAGGTTCGGTTGATGGAAAACTGCATATCGATAATCGGAAGGTTTTGTGCCAGAGGCTTCCAAAAGGGTTTGAGCAGCATTGGTGATATGCTTGAAATAGGCTGGATCACCGGTAAATCTTTGGGCATGTTCGGGATATTTCTGATATTGGCGGCGGAAGAAATCCGGTGTATCAGTGACATACGAGTAGGTATGCTCAAGAATGGCTAAAGAGTTTTCGGCGGGTCCAAAGACAAAAGCTGCACCGCCAGCGCCAGCCGTATATTCGAGTGCATCTCCAGGACGACCTTGGGCGGTGTCCATCCCGATTGCCATAGCGTAATCAGCCATTCCCGAGCCGACGAAAGCAATGGCTGCTACCATGGCTTCGGTGCCAGCTTTACAGGCGAATTCCCAATCGCCAGCTTGGATATGAGGGGCGGCGCCGAGCGCTTCAGCTACAATCGTTGAAGTTGGTTTTACTGCATAGGGATGCGATTCGGAGCCAACCCAAATCGCACGCAGTTGACTGGCGGGAATTTGTGCTCGTTTCATGGCATTCCGAGCTGCTTCAATGGACATCGTGGCGACATCTTCATCTAAGCCAGGAACAGATTTTTCTTTAATCGGTAATGCTGCCTGACCATCTGTCCAGACGCGCGCTACTTCCGTAGCGGGAAGGCGATATTGGGGGACGTAAGCGCCATATCCAACAATCCCGACAGGACGATTGGGCTTCAATAGAAGATTGTTGGTTGTTGATTGAGTTTCGTTCACGGTGATTTTCTCCAAGATTGTAGGATTTGTTCTGCATAATCTATACGGATGATTTGAGCGGTAACCAAATGATTGGCGAGCTTTTCGATTTCATCGCCTTGTGCGCCGGCTGCGATGGCTACTTGTCGGGCATGGAGTGCCATATGACCTCGTTGGATTCCTTCGGTTGCCAAAGCACGCAGGGCTGCTAGATTCTGCGCTAAACCCACGGATACGATAATCTCGGCTAACTCTTGAGCTGTTTGGATGCCCATGATTTTTAGGGCTAATTTTGCAATGGGATGCACTTTGGTTGCTCCGCCGACGATCCCAATTGCTAAAGGAAGTTCTAAGGTCCCCACCAAATTTCCGTTGGCATCTTTGCCCCATTGACTTAGGGATGTATAGCGACCACTGCGCGCGGCAAATGCATGAGCACCTGCTTCTACAGCACGCCAATCATTGCCAGTGGCGATTACAACGGCATCAATGCCGTTCATAATTCCTTTATTGTGGGTAGCAGCGCGATAAGGGTCGTTAGCAGCGAACGCCCAAGCAGCGATGATTCCATCGCGCACCTCTTCACCCGTGTAATTGTCTTGTCGTAATTGCTCAAGTGGAATGACGCAGGAGGCACGCGCAAGACGTCGATCTGCCAGATTGCTCAGGATGCGCAGATGCACGCGCCCGCCGCTGATAGCTTCAATCATTGGGGTGAGTTTTTCCGCTGTGGTATTAACCGCATTAGCACCCATTGCATCACGCACATCGATGATCAGGTGAAGCACAAGATAGGTGCCGATAGGGGAGTCCTCAATGATGCGAACTTCGATATCCTTTGGGCCTCCCCCTAGCTTTTGCAAGATTGGATCACATTTTGCGGCTTCTTCGAGGATGGCTTGTTTTTCCGAGAGCAATCGATGACGGGCAAGATAGGGGTTTTCGAGTCCCAAAATTTGCATCTGGCCGATCATCAAGGGGGGATCAGCCTTTGCCTGAAAGCCACCCGTGCTGCGGGCTAGCTTTGCCATGTAGGACGCTCCCGCGACTACCGAAGGTTCTTCAATTACCATGGGGATCAGAACCTCTCGACCGTTTACAACGAAATTCAATGCGATGCCCAACGGAAGGGAATGAACCCCAATAACGTTCTCAATCATGTGGTCGGCAAGATCAGTCGAAAGGCCGGGGTGATCCACAAGCAACGCTAGATCTCTCTCATCCAGCCAACCTTGTTGGATCAGTTGCTGCAATCGTTCAGCTACTGAAAGGTTGTAAAAACCGCTCAATCTAGATGATTTACTGGAACTCATGCTTTCTTTTTTAAGCCTTACCTTCTTGCAAAAACTATCAGTTTTGTACTTTTATGCTTCGGGGTCATTGTTGTTTGAAGGGATAACGTCGCTTATCAAGGGTTAAATCGTCTTAAAAACGATAAAAATAGTGTAAAATAACGGTACGGAACGGAAGGGATATGTCTTTGCTAACTAGAGAGCAACTAGAAGATAGGTTGACATCGTTGCATCGCGCCAGTTTAGAATTGGTAAGGGAGTTATCTCTGAGCACGGTTTTGGAACGCATTGTTCGGTTGGCGAAAGAGGAGGCGGATGCGCAATATGCTGCTTTAGGGGTGTTTGACGAAGCGGGAAATTTGGTGCAATTCATTCCAATTGGAATGAATGAGGAAGAAACTCAAAAGATTCCCAACCCTCCAAAAGGGCTAGGCTTACTGGGGGCGCTAAAGCAAGAGCGAAGGACATTACGGATATCAGATATCAGTAAAGACCCGCGCAGTGTTGGATTCCCATCTGGTCACCCAGCAATGCGGACTTTTTTAGGTGTGCCGATTATTCTAGGTGATCAGTTGTTAGGACAGATCTATCTGACGGATAAATTTGGAGGAGAAGAATTTAGCGAACAAGATGAGCGGGTGATCGAAACCTTGGCTGCCTATGCGGCGGTTGCCATTCACAACGCTCGCTTGATCCAGATGTTAACTCAACGTGATCAGACCCTCACTCAGAAGAATGAGGACTTGACATTAATCAATAACGTGGCTACCGCTCTGACCCGATCCCTTGACCTAGATGAGATTCTCCAAAAAACGCTAACCAGTGTAATGGGTTATCTCAAAGTGGAAAATGGGGAAATTTACCTGAAGGATGAGAACGGGACGAGCTATCGTCTGGTATTGCATCGGGGCACATTTAATGGACATTTGTTTACTCGAGACTCGTTTCGGCTGGGGGAGGGAATTATTGGAGAAGTTGCTCAAAGCGGTCGACCCTATATCAGCAAAAATGTGGGCAAGGAAGTGCATTACTTGCGTCAAAAAGTGTTTGAGCAAGGATGTAGATGGGTGGCAGCATTTCCGTTAATGGCGAGGGGATCGGTGATTGGGGTGATGGTGGTTGCCCATCATCAGGAGATTATCATTGAACCATCTCAAACAGAGTTACTTGACTCAATCACTTCTTGGGCAGGGATCACCATCGAAAATGTTGTTTTACAGCAGCAGGCTCAGCGACTGGCGGTATTAGAGGAACGTGAACGGATTGGTATGGATTTACATGATGGCATTATCCAATCTATCTATGCTGTGGGTCTCGCCTTAGATTATGCGCGCGTAGCCTTGGAGGATGATCCTCAGCAAGCGAAACACAAGATTGAGCAAGCAATCGATGGATTAAACAAGACGATTCGGGACATTCGGGCTTATATCTTGGATCTACGTCCGCGGGAGTTATATGGCAACAATCTGATCCAAAACCTCAATCGCCTTGTCGATGAGTATCGCGTTAACACGCTCTCCGAGGCAACCTTAATCGCTCCAGAGGATGGTTTGGTGGGTTTACCGGTTTCTCACGCAACAGCATTGTTCCACATTTGTCAAGAAGCGCTGGCAAATGTTGCCAAACACGCTCATGCGCGGCGCGTCGATGTTCGGTTGTGGTCTACCCGTGATCGGGTTTTGCTCGAAGTGGCTGATAACGGAGAAGGTTTCGACTTGCGCAAAATGAGCATCACCTTAGGGCATGGTTTGTCGAATATGCATATTCGCGCTCGCAAAGTTGGGGGAGATGTAGAGATTACTTCGGCTCCGGGCGAGGGAACAACCGTGCTGGCTTGGGTTCCGAGACGGGGATAATGGAGGTCATTTCCAGCCGCAACAATCCAAGAGTCAAGGAAGTGCGCTTACTCAAACAAGCGAAAATCCGCCGTCAGAGCGGATTTTGTGTTGTCGAAGGGATCTGGCATTTTATTGAAGCAGTAGAATCGTGGAGACAGGGTGGTTATGCAACACTGATACGGGTATTTTTTGCGCCTAAGCTCCTGAGAAGTCAATTAGCCTTGCAGACCATCGAAGAGGTTTCCCGACAAGGTATTCCCTGTTACGCGGTCGAGGAGTCGGTTTTTTGTTCGATGACGGATAAAGAGAATCCGCAGGGTGTGTTGGCAATCGTACGACTTCGACAACTTTCCTTGATGAACATCGATCTCCAAGAAATTAAGTGGATGGTAGCCCTAGTTGAGCCCCAAGACCCTGGGAATGTAGGAACTATTCTGCGTACGATGGACGCGGTTGGTGCTCAAGCTCTCTTTATCCTCGATGGCGGGGTTGATCCGTTTCATCCCGAAATGACCAGGGCAAGCATGGGGACTATCTTCTGGATACCGATCTTAAGGATATCCTTTCAGGAGATGATCAATTGGGCTGCACTTAATGAGATATATATCTATGGAACTTCCGCTCATGCTACCAAACTTTACACGGCTATGGAACGATATCAACAACCGTGCATTCTGCTTTTGGGCAATGAGCGTGAGGGATTATCCGAACCCCAACGACAAGCATGTCATGAACTGCTGAGAATTCCCATGAGTGGCCGAGTATCTTCTCTGAACCTTGCAACGGCTGCAGGGGTGATGTTATATCATATGTGGCACAAGCTCCGCGCGTGACGATGGATTTATTTGAGCATGCCATTCAAGATACATTAAAAGCGGAAGCGCCGCTAGCTTCACGAATGCGTCCGCGGACGTTGGACGAATTTGTCGGACAGGAGGAGATTCTCGGGCCGGGGAAGTTACTGCGACGCTCGATTGAAACGGATCGGTTGTTTTCCTCTATTATCCTGTGGGGACCGCCCGGCAGTGGGAAAACTACCTTAGCGATGGTGATCGCGAATCAGACAAAATCTCATTTCGAGACCCTTTCAGCCGTTTTGGCAGGGAAAGCTGAACTGAAAGAAGTCATCGACAAGGCAATTGAACGGCGAAAACTGTATCGCCGTCGAACGATTTTGTTCGTTGATGAGGTACATCGTTGGAATAAGGCTCAACAGGATGCTCTTCTTCCTCATATCGAGAATGGTACGATTATCTTCATCGGTGCAACAACCGAAAACCCCTATTTCGAAGTCATCGGGGCTTTGGTCTCTCGTTCGAGGGTGTTTCAACTCCGTCCTTTAGAAAATCATCATATCCGCACTATTATTAAGCGAGCTTTAGCTGATGAAGCGCGCGGTTATGGGAAGCGTGCGATCGAATTGACCGACGATGCGCTTGAACATCTGATTCGCGTGGCCGGTGGGGATGCACGGAACGCCTTAAACGCCTTAGAGTTAGCCGTTGAAAGCACGCCACCTGATGAGTCGGGAAAAATTAAAATCCATCTTGAAATTGCTCAAGAGTCAATCCAACGCAGGGCGGTGTTATACGACAAAGATGGGGATGCCCACTACGATACAATTTCAGCTTTTATTAAATCGGTACGGGGGTCAGATCCGGATGCAGCCCTATACTGGTTAGCCAAGATGTTGTATGCCGGTGAGGATCCACGTTTTATTTTACGGCGCTTAATCATCTTGGCCGGCGAAGACATCGGGTTAGCAGACCCATTGGCTTTGGTCATTGTCACTTCGGCTGCACAAGCGTTTGATTATATCGGTTTACCTGAAGGAATTTACCCGATTGTCGAAGCTACGTTGTATTTAGCAACCGCACCAAAATCTAACACGGCTACGGCGTACTTCAAGGCATTTCGTCTTCTTGAAGAAGAAGGCGTCTTAGGGGTACCCCAACACCTCCAAGACGACTCACGCGATCGAAGAGCGCTTAGCCACGGGGTAGGATATCGTTATCCCCATGAAAGCCCTGAGCACTTTTTGCCTCAGCAATATCTCCCAAGTTCTCTTCTCGGCTCGGTTTTCTATCAACCATCTGAGCAGGGTTATGAGGCGACGGTCAAGGCTCGCTTGGAAGCATGGCGCAAGGCGCAGCGAGAGGCTTTGGGAATTGAAAATATCACAGAAGCCCATGAACTAACCCCGGATGAGGTTCAAGAAATTAAACGCAAGCATAAATCGGCTGGAAGGATGGATTGAGGATAAGCTATGCCGCTGATCTTGCTGATACGCCATGCTGAAAACGACTATACTCGCAAAGGGCGTCTTGCTGGTCGTTTGCCAGGCGTGCACCTTAATAATAACGGAAAGCAGCAAGCGAGTTCATTGGTGGAAATTTTTACAGATGTCCCGATAAAAGCCATTTACAGCAGTCCCCTTGAAAGAGCCATTGAGACTGCTAAACCCCTTGCTCAAAGTCATCAACTCGATATCGTCATCCATGAAGGGCTGATTGAATTAGATTATGGGGAATGGCAAGCAAAATCCTTGAAAGGATTGCGTCGTTTGAAGGATTGGAAAACGGTGCAATATACACCATCCCTGATGCGTTTTCCTCAGGGGGAGGCAATCCTTGAAGCACAATGTCGAATGGTTCAGACGGTTCGTCAGATTGCCAGTCAGTATGCGAATGAAGACTGGGTGGTTTGTGTCTCGCATGCAGATCCCATTAAGCTAGCCATCGCATATTTTTTAGGCATACCTTTAGATGCCTATCAGCGAATCAGCATCGGCTTAGCCTCGATATCTGCCTTGTATCTTGATCAACAGGCGGCGCGATTGCTAACATTGAACTATTCGGCGAAGTTGTTTGAAGCTTGGGTCAAAAAGTAAGCCTGACTTAGATATCGATACCAAATATCCGACGAATTATTATCCCTAGCACGAAGGAAAATGTTGCCACCCCTAGGCTGATTACCGTCATCTCAAAAAAGCGTTTTGAGAAGGAAAAGTCTTTGGCAATTGAGATGTAGTAGTTAAAGATGGCAATGATCAAGATGGCGGTCAATAAGGCAATCCCCAAGGCAAGCAGGTAATTCGAGACAATTAAGTAAGGGAGCACCAGCAAAACGACAGTGACGATGTAGGCAAGTCCGGTGTAGATGGCTGATTTGAGGGGATCTTGCTCTCCAGCTTCTGCTTTTACGGATAGATATTCAGAGGCAGCCATAGAAAAGGAGGCTGAGATACCAGTGATCAGCGCAGCAAGAGCTATAATCGATGTTTTTTGAAAAGCGAAGGTAAAGCCGGCCAATGCTCCAGTCAGCTCGACCAGGGCATCATTGAGCCCTAAAACAACTGAGCCAGCGTATTTCAAACCTTCTTCGTCAATCATATTAAGTAGCCGTTTCTCGTGGACTTCCTCTTCTTGGATAACTTTTTGAATCTCTGGAATGTGGTCGAGGAGGTGGCGGTAGTCATGTTGAGCTTTTTCTTCGCTTTTCTCCATTAGTTTGACGCCAAAGGTCAAACCAAAAATTTTTGCAATCCAATAGTACAGGTGGACTTTGAGCCAATTGGGTTTGACATCTACTTGGGTGTATCGCTTCCAAGTAGAGTAGTGAACCATTTCTTGATGAGCAATTTTTTCTAAAACATTGCGATTGGGTTCATCTTTTACGATTGATGCTAACCTTAGGTAGGTATGATAGCTGTCTATTTCATCTTGTTGAAGGACTTCTAGCTCTTCAATCTGTTTTGGGTTCAACGGTATTGCTTGCATACTTCCTTTTTCCTTTGTTACAGAGAAATTATAGTTATTATATCAATGATACAGTACAGGTTTACCCAACAACATTCGCTATTAGGGGTGATGGCGAAACCTATCCAATCTGGTATACTAAACACAGGTACCAAAAATGAGCTTAACTCCGATGAGGAGAGAACCATGCCAGCGAATGAAATTGATTTACGTCCGGTAACTCATATTACAACGGATGCAATCGGAAAACCCGGTCAGCGGGTATTTTACATTCAGGGGTCACAGGGAGAGAAACGCGTGACTTTAATCGTTGAAAAAATCCAAGTTCAAAGCTTAGCTATCGGTTTTGAGCAGTTCTTAGAAGAAATTCACCGCAAATTTCCCGAATTACCCCAAACGCCGGCTGATTATGATGAAAGTCGGATGCATATTCAGCCGCCGGTGGATCCGTTATTTCGGGTTGGTGAATTGGGTTTGGGATATGATGCTGAACATGACCTAGTTGTATTGGTCGCACGAGAGCTTCTCCCAGAGGATGCGGAGAACATCGAACCGGGCGTGGTTCGTTTCTGGTGTACCCGCGCTCAAATGCGCGCCATGTGTCAATGGGGAATCGAGATTGCCTCGCGCGGACGGCCGATTTGTCCCCAATGTGGTCAACCAATGGACCCCGAAGGCCATTTTTGCCCCAAGAAGAATGGTCACCAACATTAAGAGCCCATGTCATGTCTCAACCATGAGCATATCTTGCAGGTATTAAAGAGCGGTGCATTGCGTTTGGAAGGGGAATTTCTTTGGGGGTCGAATTCGACTTTTTACATCATTGTTTCTGCTGAAGATCAGGAATGGAAAGCTGTCTATAAACCCATGCGAGGGGAAAGGCCCTTGTGGGATTTTCCGCCGCGCACTTTGGCGAAGCGCGAAGTGGCTGCCTATTTAGTAAGCCAAGCCCTCGGCTGGGAATTAGTTCCCCCAACGGTCTTTCGTAAAGATGCTCCTTTTGGTGCAGGATCCGTTCAATTGTATATTGAGCATGATCCAGAGTATCACTTCTTTACCTTCTCCATGCAAGACCGTCAACGTCTGAGGCCGGTTGTGATATTTGATCTTGTGGTCAATAACGCAGATCGGAAGGGAAGTCATGTTGTGGTGGATGATACGGGACACATTTGGTGCATCGATCATGGAATTTGCTTTCACGAACAGGATAAACTACGCACGGTTTTGTGGGATTTTGCCGGCGAACCCCTTCCTCAGGAATTGCTCCAAGACCTCAAACGGGTTGAAAACGATTTGAGTGAGAGAAGCGACTGGGTAAAGCAGTTGCAAACCTATCTCTCGCCGTCAGAAATTGCAGCTTTGCATTGGCGCATCGATCTTCTAATTCGCAATCCTGTTTTTCCGGATCCCCCCGAACACCGCCGTCCCTATCCATGGCCGCCAATATAAATACTTGAAAGGTGATCTGGTCATGAGAATCGTCAGAGTCGCTTTGGTTGGTTTTGGAAATGTCGGTCAGGCTTTAGCGAATTTATTCTTACGAAAAAGGGAGGAATTATTGCTCGATGGTGTCGAGGTCAAGGTGACCGGCATAGCTACAGGTCGGCACGGGCTTGCGATCGACCCCAGCGGAATTGATGCTTCTCGGGCAATTGAGATAGCAAAAGCTGGAAACGATCTATCCATTCTTTCCACACGGGATGTTCAACGAATCGATGAGTTCATCGCAACTTGTCAAGCGGATGTGCTTTTTGAGAGCATCCCTGTCAATTACGAGAGCGGTCAACCCGCTTTGAATATCTTGGAGCAAGCTTTGTTACACGGAATGCACGCCATCACAGCCAACAAAGGTCCTGTGGTGCATGGTTTTGCTCGTTTGAGCCGTTTAGCCGAATCCAAAGGGCGGAAATTTCTATTCGAATCGACCGTAATGGATGGAACACCGATTTTTTCGTTGTTTCGCTATTGCTTGCCCGCTGTTAAGTTATATAGCATCACCGGTATTTTCAACTCGACAACCAATTTTATCTTGACGCGCATCGAGAACGGCGACGATTTCAACCAAGCGGTAAAAGCTGCCCAAGAATTAGGAATCACCGAAACAGACCCAAGTGGTGATTTTGACGGCTGGGATGCAGCCGTCAAACTCGCCGCCTTGACGACGGTGTTGATGGATATTCCACTCAAACCACAGCAAGTGGAACGTACAGGTATTCGTGGATTGGACGAGAAAACAATCCGAGAAACCTATCGGCAAGGCAAACGTTGGAAATTAGTTTGTCGCACAAAGCTGAATGGTTCAACTGTAAAAGCAACTGTTGCCCCTGAGATCGTCACATCCGATTCACCGATGTATAATATTAATGGCACGTCCAGCATTGCACAATTCGAAACAGATACCCTCGGGCTCTTGACCATCATCGAGCAAGACCCTTCCCCCGACACCACCGCCTACGGACTATTTGCCGACTTTAATCAAGCAATCCATTCTTAAAAGACTTGCGAAAGGAGGGGACGGATGAACATACTCGACTCTGGCAGCGGTAAACTCATTCAACCGCCGGACATCGACGCTTTTCGCGAATGGAATCGCAACAAAACGAAAGAGCTTGTGGATAAACGGATGAGTGAAGCGGAAGCGGTGAGGCGTTTCGTTCATGATGGTGATTACATCGGAACAGAATTATATGGCACGGTACGTTGTCCGATGTCTTTGGTTAGGGAAATCATCCGCCAAGGTAAAAAAAATCTACGCCTGGCCGGACAGGGGGTGATGGAATTAGATATGTTACTGGCAGCCCATACGGTCAAGGAAATTGATATCACGTATGTTGGGTTAGAGGTTTATGGGGTATCTCATGGTTTGCGCCGTGAGGTGGAAAGCGGGCGGGTCGAGACCGTTGTGGATTGGAGCAACGCCAGCATCGCCTGGCGGTTCAAGGCAGCGGCAATGGGAGTGCCCTTTATTCCCGTCCGTTCAAATTTAGGAACAGATACCTTCAAGCACAGCGCTGCAAAGGTTGTGGAATGTCCTTTTACAGGAAAACCGATCTGCTTATTGCCAGCCTTAATCCTAGACGTGGGTTTGATTCACGTTCACTGTGCAGATAAATATGGCAATGCTCAAATTGAGGGGATTAGCGGATTTGCTGCTGAAATGGCGCGAGCATCAAAACGATTGATTATCAGCGCAGAGGAAATCGTTGACGAAGAAGAAATCCGTCGCCATCCCAACCGCACTATCATCCCTTACTATCTGGTTGACGCAGTTGTCCATGCGCCTTTTGGTTCGCATCCGGGTGAGATGTGCTATATCTACCGGCGAGATGAGGAGAAAATTCGAGAATGGGTAGAAGCAGCAAAAGAAGAAGAATCTACCCAGATCTATTTTCAGAAATATATCTTTGGTGTAGCCGATCATCAAGCCTATTTAGACTTGATTGGCAGAGATCGGTTGGAAAGTTTGCGCTACTAGTGGGAAAGGGGTCAAGATGAGTTCAATGGATTACAATCCTACTGAATTATTGATTTGCACTGCGGCGCGGATGATGCCCGATAAAGCCACGGCATTCATTGGAACCGGCATCCCTTTATTGGCTGCGGCGTTAGCCCAACGGATGCATGCTCCGAATCTGGTGCCAATTTTTGAATTTGGTGGAACGGGGGCAGTTTTTGAGCGCATCCCACTTGCGGTTGGGGAAGAGAGCACCTTTCATCGAGCGGTGGCTGCTTCCGGAATTTGCGATATCGTCGAAACGGCTCAACGGGGTTTTATCGAGTTCGGCTTCTTGGGTGGCGCTCAAATTGACCGCTATGGGAATTTGAACAGCACGGTCATTGGGGATTACGATCACCCGAAAGTGCGTTTGCCAGGCAGTGGGGGAGCAAACGATGTCGGTTCTCATTGTTGGAAGACGATTATCATCATGCGCCATGATCGAAAACGATTTGTCCCAAAGGTAGACTTTATCACCACTCCAGGTTATTTAGATGGGCCAGGGGGGCGGGAGCGCGCCGGCTTGCCACCCAACACCGGACCCTATCGTGTGGTGACCAACCTTGCCGTTCTGGGTTTTCACGCCGAGACCAAAGAAATGATGTTACTGGCAACGCAACCAGGCATCACGATAGAGAAAGTTGTTGACGAGACCGGATTTGAATTACGCCTTGCCGATACAATCGAAGAAAACCCCCCACCAACAGCCGAGGAATTGCGTATCTTGCGCGAGGAAGTAGATAAAGAGCGCTTTTATATATAGATAGGTGGTTGTGTGGCCGTTTTTGGAGGAGGGTGTTGGCTACAAAATGATCGCGATAAGTAGAGGGGTTTTCTTGGGGTAATTGATTGAATTCGTACAGGAGTGCAGCTTTTCTCCTTGGCACTCCTGTACTGTATCTTAGAGAGGCAAGAGAACGCCTAACTTCATTTCCATCGCACGTTGATAAATGGTCGGGGCTACTGCCATATCGTCCAGAGCTAAGCCCAAATTCATCGCCATCGTGCGCTCTTCAGAGGATTGACGCCCTGGCTTAAGACCCACGACAAGCTCGCCTAGGTCAGCATAGGGTTGAGGGGTTTCTTTGAAGTATCCAAGCGTGCGGTAATACTCCATTTGAGCTAGATCGTCGGTCGTAAATTTGTCGATTTGCAACAGCGCTTCACCTTTCCAGTAGGAGTCAAAATCAATAGCACTCGCAAAGGCTCCAGGTTGTAGCCAATCTCGTTCGATGGTGGGGGTTGGATTTTTGAGGATTGGTCCAGCTGTGATCACAATTTCACTCTGGGTAACGACTTCTTTCGGGTTCGATTTGCCGACAAACTCGACCGAAGGAAATTTTTGACTCATTTCAGCTAAGAAGTTCTCTTGAGCTTGGGGTACGATATCATAGGCGTAAACACGTTGAATGGGGAAAAGGGTTGTCATTGCTAAAGTGTGGGTGCGAGCTTGAACGCCACAGCCAAGGATGCCTAAGGTTTTCGAGTCAAGACGGGCGAGATATTTTGCCGAGAGGGCGGAAGCTGCTCCGGTGCGGTATGCAGTGATCCAAGTGCAATCCATGACTGCATACGGAATGCCATTTTCTTCATCGTTTAAGATTAACAAACCTGAGATGTATGGAAGCCCTTTTGGTGGATTGTCTGGGTAGCCGCTGACCCACTTAATGCCTGCAGCGTGCAGAGAAGGGATGTAGGCTGGCATGGCGTGAATAAAAGCATTGGGCTTGGTGTGGATGCCCGGTTTGGGTGGCAGTTCTACTTTTCCTTCCCCTTTTTCGCGAAAGGCTTTTTCCAACAGTTCAATGATGGTGGGCATGTCTAAGGCTACTTTTTCGACATCTTGACGGGAGAGGTAGAGGATTTTCATTGAGCTCATAGGTCTCCTTTCATACGACTGGACGTTTAATCATCTAGCCATTCAATGATGGTGGCTTCGCCTTGGCCAACGCCAACACATAAGGTTGCTAAACCATAAAACGGGCGCGTCGCAGTTGGTGCACAGCGGCGCATTTCATGGAGTAAGGTGGTCAAAATGCGTGCGCCAGAGCAACCTAGAGGATGTCCTAAAGCAATTGCGCCGCCGTTGACGTTGGTAATCTCGTGAGATAAGCCTAGCTCTTGCATGACGACAAGGGCTTGAATGGCAAAGGCTTCATTTAACTCAATGAGTTGAATGTCTTCTATGGTTAATCCGGCGCGACGGAGTGCTTTTTGGGTTGCGGGAACCGGCCCGATGCCCATGATGCGAGGTGGAACGCCGGCTGCGGCTGAAGCAACAATGCGTGCCATAGGTTTCAAGCCTAACTCGGCTGCTTTCTCTCTGCTGGTGATTAATAGCGCTGCAGCACCGTCATTCAAGCCGGAAGAATTCCCGGCGGTAACTGTTCCGCCAGGGCGGAAAGCGGGCTTAAGTCGTGCCAGAGACTCCATTGACGTATCCCGACGCGGGCGTTCATCCGTATCTACCCAAACGGGTTCCCCTTTGGGTTGAGGGATGGGCACGGGCGTAATTTCCTCGGCAAACTTGCCGCTGTCAATGGCGGCGATTGCCCGTTGATGGCTGCGTAAGGCGAAGGCGTCTTGTTGCTCGCGGGTTATGTGGGGGTACTGTTCGGCGAGATTTTCGGCGGTTTCTCCCATTGATTCTGTGCCGTAGAGTTCTTGCATCTTGGGGTTGGGATAGCGCCATCCCAACGCTGTATCCCAAGCGGTCAAGTTGCCAAAAGCAAAGGGGCGCTCAGCCTTTGGGATAGAATACGGCGCACGCGACATGCTCTCGACACCGCCGGCGATAAAGAGATTCCCTTCTGCACATTTAATGGCGCGCGCGGCGTGGTTGATAGCAGACAAGCCGCTTGCGCATAGCCGATTGAACGTAACGCCAGCAACCTGGACGGGGAAGCCGGCTAATAGGAGTGCCATGCGCGCGATATTACGGTTGTCCTCGCCAGCTTGATTGGCGCAACCCAGATAAACCTCTTCAATGAGGCTGGGCTCAATGTGTGTTCTTTCAATGATTGCCTTTAATACTTGAGCAGCGAGATCATCTGGACGAACCGTTGCTAGGCTTCCTCCCAGCGCCCCGATCGGTGTCCTGACAGCATCGATAATGACTGCTTCTGGCATTTTTCGTAGCCTCCTTTAGAAATTAAACAGCACCCCACCTTGGGTAGAGATTTTCTTTAGGGATCAAAAGACTTGTTTACTAACTCTAATTATAACTTTCCCTTTTTCAAAATGTTTTCAAAATGCCTTTCAAGGGATGGGTTAAATCCCGACTCCCTCAAGTCGAAGCAAACGCGCTTTGGTGTCTAAGCCACCCGCTGCCCCGTAGCCATGTAGAGAACCATCGCTGCCAATCACTCGATGACAGGGGATAATGATGGGGATTGGATTGCGCGCTTCAGCTTGTCCGACTGCTCTGGCTGCACGGGGGCGGTCAATTTCTTGAGCTATCTGGGCATAGGTTTTCACTTGACCGTATGGAATAGCATAGGTAGCGCGCAAAACTTGCGATTGAAAGGGAGTCAATCGTTCCCACTCAATCGGGAGTTCGAATAGCTTGAGTTTGCGGTCAAAGTAAGCCATTAATTGCTCCATGGCTTGTTGGAGCAAAGGAATCGTGTCCTTTTGAGCTTGAAAACCTTTTCTGGTAAGCGAATCTTCAAAGGACGCAGGAGTAGTTCCCATCTCCAGGAAGGTCAAACCTTTTTCCGAAGCTGCCAAGCCAATTTGCCCAACAGGGGTTCTAGGAAGATAGCTTACGAATAATATGGTTTGCTCATGATTTGCTTTTTGTTTCACGAACATCTCCTTGAAAAACTAATAGTTTGTAACGGTGTCAATGAGTCCCAGTTCTTTGGCGCGGTTTTCGCAAGCGCGAAAGATGATGATCGATAGTCCTGCAAAAAATGCCGTCAATCCGATTAGGATGAAATAAAGCTCTACATTGGAAAAATATTGCAATGTGGGAAAAGTTGAAGCAACCTCCCCGACCAATAAACGGCGAAGTAATTCGAGCCAATAGGTGATCGGCATCAAGAAACCGATCGGCCGTAAATAAGGTGGGAGCACTTCGAGGGGAAAAATTGCACCGCTAAAAAGATACAGCGCGCCAGCAACCGCCTCGCCAACTCCAAACATGTGATGCACAAGCAAAAGCATCACTCCAGCGAGCGTTAAGCCCATGAAAGCCAACATCGTTACCCCGGTAAACAAGGTGAGCAGGAAGAACAACCAATCGACCTCAGCAAGGTTAATTGATATCTTAAGAAACAGCACACCAAAGAGAATGGTCACAAAAACGGAAATCGAGGCAATGATAAAACGTGCCACTCCTCGTCCTAACAAATAGGAGGGGAAGTGAACGGGTGCTGTATAGATATATTTCATGGTTTTATAATGCTCTCGATCGTCAATGACAGCCCAAGAGATGCCCGTCATCACTTGTCCGACATAGATGTAAAAGGCGTTTCCCAAGTAGATATACGGGAAAATGGGTGCTTCAAAATCTGCTTGGGTGATGACGCTGTACATAATGACCAGAATTGCAGCGCTGGAAAGAGGTTTAATCAGAGAGTAAATAGCAAAAAGGAATGGATCAGCCCAATTTGACTCGATTTGCCATCCCAACCAAGTTGCCAGGCGGAAAGAGCGCCAAAATAACGACAGAGAGAGGGGTAAATGTATTTGCGTTGTATTCATAGATATATCAACGTCGTGATTCAGTCAGTCGTCCTTCGCGTATGGCGAGTTTTTCCATGTAATTGAGCAAAGAACGAGCTCCGAGGAGAAAGAGAACGCACAAAATTCCTAAACCGGCGACCTCAAGGCGCACATCCAAAAAACCAAACTGGGCAGCAGTGGGAAAGATCAATTGTCGCATTGCGTCCAAGCCTAAGGTTAGCGGAATCAAAGACGCACTCAAGGCGATCCAAAAGCCCAGATTCTTCACCGGAAAGTAAAAGCCAGAAAGCAGATAGATGGGTTCTTGAGCGAGGTTGGCTATATGCCAGGCTTCTCGACTGAGCAAGAGAAACAGGGAGGCGGACATCATCCCCAAGCCATAAAGAGCTGTCATCGTTAAGACGAAAACCAATGCTAGTAACCAGAATTCTGCTACCATGAACCGTACTTGAAAGATCCATCCGCCAATCACCAGGATAACAATTGCTCGCAAGAGGGTAGCCACCATCCCACCTAAAGCCATGCCGAGCAAAATTGCCATCATTGAATTCGGCGCCATGATATAAAGGGCTAAATTGCCCTGTTCTTTTTCCCAGTACAACTGGCTAGACATACTCCATAAGACATTCAGCCAGAAAGCGGTCATAGCTCCACCCATAACCACAAAGCCGATATACTCTTCGGGGGCGCCGATGGCTCGATAGACAAAGACATAGGCGGCGATACCTAAAATGGGTAAAAAAATATCAAAAAACATCCACGATTTTTCGCGCTGTTGGCCAATAACCCGCGGATAGGCGCGAGCGATGACGGTCTTGAAAAACAATTTCCAACCACTAACCTTTGGAGTGACTTGCGCCGTTATTGCCACGTTCAACATCCTCCATGCTTTTGCCGACCAGATCGACAAATACATCTTCTAAGGTCGGTTCGCGTTTTTGTAGGTTGATAATGCGCACTTGATTTTCGGTCAGGGAATTGACCACTGCCGCAAGCGTTTCATCTCGATCGAGAATCAATTCTAGGATTGCATAGCCATCGCGTGGACGTAAGACCAACTTTCTTACTCCCTGGATGGATTGCAGTTTCTGCGGATAATGATTGGTGACAGCGCTGACTTCGAGATGATAGATCGCTTCGCGTTGCAGGCGGTGTTTTAACGTTGCGGGCGTATCACACGCCAATACTCTACCTTGATTGATGATCGCCACCCGATCGCACAGCTCTTCAGCTTCAGCCATGTAGTGAGTGGTTAAGAGGATCGTTCGTTCAGGATGTTCATCTAGCCATTGACGAATGAAGCGTCTTACATCCCGAGAGGCACCGACATCCAAACCCAAGGTGGGTTCATCCAAAAATAGAACCTGTGGGTCCGTAAGAAAGCCACGCACAATATTCATCTTTTGGCGTAAACCGGTAGAGAGGTCGGAGGATTTGGTGTTGAGGCGATCGGCTAGACCAACGACTTCGAGCAATTGGAGAATGCGCCGATTGGCTTCTTTGGAACTCAAGCCATAGAATTGGGCGAACATCCACAAGTTTTCGCGCACGGTGAGCAAGCCATAGCCTGAAGACTCTCCGCCGGACACCATATTAATAATTGGGCGAATTTTTTGGGCTTCATTGACCACATCATATCCACAAACTAGAGCTGTGCCAGAAGTTGGCGCTAAGAGCGTAGTCAGGATTTTTATCAGCGTGGTTTTTCCTGCGCCATTTGGTCCCAACAAGCCAAATAATTCTCCTTGTTGAACCTCCAAGTTAACATCTTGCAAAGCCACCAATGCTTTGGTGGGGTTTTTCTTATTGCCGCGGACTTTATAAATCCGACTGAGATGGTTGGTTTGAATTGCAAAATTCATCGTTATTTACTCGAAACCTGCAAAATTGTTGGGTTAGCGTAGGGTAATCGTAGGGTAAGCGTCAAGCATCATTTTGAGTTATTTGGTAAACTGAACATCGAAGGGCGATTTCTCTTCTTCTCCTCCTTAGAGAGAGCCGGAAGCGGCGTATCCGGCTCTCGATGATTTAAAGAGGCGAAACGAATTATAATCCACTTCCACAGGGTTATCTTGTATAATCGGCTAAGTGAGTCAAGCTCAGAATTCAGGTTCAGGACGTCTTGCCCAAGCTGCCGCAACGGTTATGGCAGCTTTCATTGTTAGTAGCTTAAGCGGCTTGTTGCGCCAGATTCTTGTAGCAAGGGCGTTTGGTACCGGGGCGGAGATGGAGGCGTTCAATGCAGCCAATCGCGTTGCGGAAACACTTTTTAATTTGGTTGCAGGGGGAGCGTTAGCCAGCGCGTTTATCCCCACCTTCAGTGGTCTGTTAGCAAGAAATGAAAAGGCGAAAGCCTGGCAATTGGCTTCAGCAATTACAAATTTGGTCTTGGTGGTGTTGATTATCCTAAGTTCTATCACATATATTTTGGCACCTCAAGTGGTACGCTATGTTCTTGCACCTGGCTTTCGCACCGACCCAACCAAAGAGTTGTTAACCATTTCTCTATTGCGGTTGATGTTGCCTTCGGCGATTTTGTTCGCGTTTAGCGGTTTGGTGATGGGTATCCTGAATTCCCATCAGAAGTTCTTTATTCCTGCTTTGACGCCATCGATGTATCAATTAGGGATGATTTTCGGGGTGCTGGCATTATCCTCTCAAATGGGCATCTTTGGGCTTGGCTGGGGGGTGCTCATTGGGGCAGGACTGCATCTCTGCTTACAATTGCCGACGTTATGGCGGCTCAAAGGGCGATATTTTTGGGGGCTCGCTTTGGATATGCCAGAAGTGCGCGAGGTTATTCGCTTATTTGCGCCGCGCTTAGTCGGCGTAGCTGTTGTGCAACTCAATTTCTGGGTCAATACCCGTATCGCTTCCCAGCAACCGGAAGGGAGTGTTACTGGCGTTGTGCTGGCATTTACATTAATGCTGATGCCCCAAGCTGCGATTGCTCAATCAGTTGCGATTGTTGCGTTGCCTACCCTTTCCACCCACTATGCTTTAGGAAAGATTGACGAATTGCGCTTGACTCTAGTTAAGGGATTAAGGGGTGTGCTCTTTTTGGCTATTCCTGCGAGTGTGGGGTTGATCTTGCTAAGGAAGCCGATTGTGGCAATGCTCTATCAGCGCGGCGCCTTTGATGTTCGTTCAACAGAGTTTGTCGCTTGGGCGTTGTTGTGGTATGCATTTGGATTGGTTGCCCATAGTCTGGTCGAGGTGTTTGCCCGATCCTTCTATGCAATGCACGATACCCGAACGCCGGTATGGGTTGGTTCTTTGGCAATGGGACTCAATGTGGGATTGAGTTATTTGTTTTCGGCACTCTTTCAGCGGGTGGGCTGGTTACCGCATGGTGGTTTGGCTTTGGCAAACACAACTGCGACTTATCTGGAAGCGTTTGGATTATATTGGATCATGCGTCGAAGGTTGGAGGGAATGGAAGAACGGCGCGTTTTGCTCCTTGGCTTGCAAACTGCCTTAGCCACATTTGTGATGGGTGTGGGTATCGAGTTTTGGATCATGATTCAGAAAGCGGGGTCGGTATATCTGCTTGCGCTTGGTGGGGTTCTGCTAGGGGGGATATTGTTTATCCTCAGCGCTTGGCTGCTGAAAATCGAGGAATACCGGGTTTTATGGGGAGTTTTCGTCTCTCGCTGGGTTAGACAGCAAACGTCCACACCAACTGGGCAGTGACAACGCCGAGAACTACACCCGCAAATGCTTCAAGGGGGGTATGTCCAAGCACCTCGCGGAGTTGTTCTTCCTTGAGTGGATGACCACTTGCTAAATCATTGATCATGGCGTTGATTAACTCAGCATGTTTGCCTGCTTGACGGCGGATGCCCGTTGCGTCGTAGACCACTACCATGGCGAGGGTTAATCCAATAGCGAAATGCGGCGAATCGAAACCATAGAACAAACCTAGAGCATGAGCCACTGCAGTCACAAGGGCAGAGTGGGAGCTTGGCATTCCCCCTGCTCGAAAGAGTAATGCCCAGTTCCATTGACGCGTCTTTAGATATTCAATGGGCACTTTTACAACTTGAGCAATTGACCAAGCAATTGCACCAGCGATTAACACGTTATTGCGAAAAATTTCCATTTTTCAATCCAACCGCTTTATTGGCTGTTTTCGAGTTTTTCATCGGATAAATTTCGAACCGTCAGTTCTGCCTGTTCGAGCAATTGAAAGCAATATTGAACGAGGGCTTGACCCCGTTGATACAAAGAAAGCGTTTCCTGTAGGGTTTGTTCGCCATTTTCTAATTGGGTGACGATTCTTTCCAATTGTTGAATGGCTTGCTCAAAAGAGAGCGTTTCTAAGGGTTGCTCAAGAGTTTCATTCTTCATGTTGATGTTCGCTTTCGGATGGTTTTTTGATCATGCTAAGTGCCTGAAGGAGCGGTGCTTCGATGGGCAAGATTTCTCTTGCTTTGGAGTCGAAGCTTTCGAGCGTTGTAGCATGGGATGCCTGATAGCGGCGAATTTGAGGGAGGATTTTTTCGCGTATGGCACGCTGAACGGCGTTTTGTCGGGCTTGCATGGCAAGAATGGAGGTTGCTGCTACAAAGATAAGAAAGAAGATAATCACCAAGAAGAAAGCCAAGATGATGTTGATGATTTTAAGAGCCAATAAGATGGCCACGACTGCCAAAATTGGCAAGGTTCCCAACCAGACGGCTAATCCAAATGACTGCTCGGCACTCGCTGCGCCGATAGAGATAAGTTGTTCATTTAGCTTTGTAATAAATTCTTCTTCGGTTATTTCGGTGTCTGATAGATCATCCATATTAGAATTGCTATGAAATCGATTCTACACGGCTGTTGAGCTGCCCATCTCGCAGGCGGGTATGGAGTGTCTCTCCAATGCTCACTTGGGTGACGGAACGGATAATTTCACCATCCTCGTTGGTCAACATCGAGTAACCACGTTCGAAAATGGCATGAGGATTTAGTGATTCTAATCGATGAAAATAGATTTCGATCTTCGCGCGTTGCTGTTGGAGATTATGGATCAATTGTAACTCCAAACGGCGTGACCATTCGTCAAGCCTTTGACGGGCGATATTCAAACGATTAGCAGGCGAGCTGAGCTTTAGGCGGTGAGCGAGTTGGTTCAATTGAAGACGATTAGCGTTCAGTTGAACCAGAAGCGCATTTTGAAGCCGTTGCGAGAGGTTTTGAAGGCTTTGTTGCAGGTCAGTGAGATTGGGGGTGACCATCTCGGCTGCTGCTGTGGGTGTCGGGGCGCGTAGGTCACTGACAAAATCTGCCAGGGTATAGTCTGTCTCATGACCAATACCGGTGACTATAGGTGTCTCTAGATCAGCAATGGTGCGTACCAGTCTCTCATCGTTAAAAGCCCATAGATCTTCTATCGATCCTCCTCCGCGAGCTAGGATGATCACATCCGGTTTGATGTCCTGATCCAACCGTTTTAGGGCGCGAATGAGAGTGGGTACAGCTTCTTCGCCTTGGACTGCTGCCGGGGCAATGATCACTTCTGCTAACGGGTAGCGTCGTTTTAGAGTATTTAGCATATCCTGCAAGGCTGCGGCTTTCAAGCTAGTTACGATGCCAATTTTGCGAGGAAAAGTGGGAATGGGAACCTTGCGCTCCTTATCAAATAATCCTTCTCCTTCGAGTTTTGCTTTGCGTTGTAAGAACTCCTGATATAAAGCGCCTGCTCCGAGCGCAATTAGGTTATCTGCATAGAGTTGATAGACACCTGCGGGTGGGTATAGATCAATATAACCGTGGGCGACAACCAAATCGCCATTTTTGGGAAGAAATAATTGATAGGCAACCTGTTGACGCCACATTACACAACGCAAGGATGAATTGGCATCTTTGAGGGTAAAATAAAAGTGACCTGAGGTGGCGCGAGTAGCATTCGAAACTTCACCAACTACCCACAGGTCGCGTAGAATCTCTTCTTCAGCAATCAGTTGCTGGAGATATGCGGTGAGTTGTGAGACCGTCCAATTCGTTGAGCTTTCGAAGATGGGTAGCATATTTATTCGTAAAAGTTGGCTTTGATTATAAAACATGGATTGCATCTTCGGTTAAAATCAAGAAAAGAATCTTTTTTTTTCGTTAAGGGCAACATCTTGGTACAGATGGATAGGTTCAAAATGAGGCTTCAATCCATCGCAATAAGATTTGCTCAAGCGAGGTTAAAAGATTTCTGAAGGATGGATGGTATACCTTTGAAGTATTTATGGTCACCTTGGAGAATGAAATATATTCAAAATCACCGGCGGGATGCGGCGTGCATCTTTTGTTCAGCAGCCGGTCAGCAGGATAGCCCAGAGAACTTAATTGTCAGACGGGGAGAGTTTGTCTTTGTGATTCTTAACCGCTTTCCTTATACCAGCGGACATCTGATGGTTGTTCCCTATCAACATACCGCAGAGCTTGTAGAGTTAAGCTCTGCTTGTCGGGGGGAAATGATGGAGTTGGTAACCGAGTCGATCGATGTGTTGAAACAGGTTTATCGACCGCAAGGGTTCAATTTAGGGATGAATATTGGAGAATCGGCTGGAGCGGGCATTGCTGAGCATCTTCACATGCATATTGTGCCACGCTGGAGCGGAGATACCAATTTTATGTCTACAGTTGGAGGGGTGAGAGTACTGCCCGAAGAGTTAGAAGACACCTATCGACGTCTCAAGGAGGTGTGGGAAAAAATAAAAAGCTCATCGATGCGAATATCCAAACCAACTGATTGAGGGAAAATCGTTTCCCCTTCACGGGAAGATCCCTGAAAGGTCACTCGATCCGATTTGTTGCCAAAGGAGGAGGATGTATGGATGGAGCAGCTCGTGAAGCGTTGATCTTGAGTGCTGTTCGCACTGCAAGCGGAAAATTTCAAGGCAGCCTAAGCGGTTTTACTGCCCCACAACTGGGTGCAATCGTGATAAAAGAAGCGGTCAAGCGAGCGGGGATTGTTGAGATGGCTGAAATCGATGAGGTCTTGATGGGCAACGTGGTCTCAGCAGGCTTAGGTCAGAATCCAGCCCGTCAGGCAGCGATCTTTGGGGGGTTACCTACAAGCGTAGGTGCAACCACCATCAATAAAGTATGTGGATCGGGGTTGAAAGCGGTGATGTTGGCGGCGCAAGCAATCCATGCTGGCGATGGCAACCTATTTGTTTGCGGAGGGATGGAGAGCATGAGCCGCGCACCCTATCTCGTGCGCGGTCGTAGCGGGGAATTACGCTTTGGTCATCTACAGTTGGTGGATGCCCTTTTACACGATGGCTTGTGGGATCCATTTGAGAACTGGGGGATGGGAGATGCAGCCGAGTTTATTGCCCAAGAATGGGACATCTCCCGTCAAGAGATGGATGAATATGCATTCCAGAGCCATCAAAAAGCGCTATTGGCAATCGATCAGGGAAAATTCAAACACGAAATTGTCCCGATAGAGATTTCTGTTCGGAAAGGCTCCTCCATCCTTTTCGATACCGATGAAACCCCCCGCCGCGATACGTCGCGTGAAACCTTAGCGGCGCTCAAACCAGCTTTTCAAGCAAATGGCAAGGTGACAGCGGGCAATTCACCGGGTCTGAATGACGGCGCAGCCGCGCTGGTGGTTGCCTCACGGGAAAAAGCTGAGCAATTAGGAGTTTCAGCTTTGGCGCGGGTTGTGGGCTATGCTCAGGCTGCTGTAGATCCCAAACATCTCTTCATTGCCCCGGCGGTAGCTATTCCCAAACTCTTGGAAAAAATTGGCTGGAGCTTGTCGGAGGTAGATCTAATCGAATTGAATGAGGCATTTGCTGCGCAAGTTCTCGCTGATGGAAAGGCACTCGCTCAGCACGGTTGGGATTGGGAGAAAGTCAACGTTCACGGCGGCGCGATTGCTTTAGGACATCCCATCGGTGCAAGCGGCGCAAGAGTGCTGACCACGTTAATTTATGCCTTGCGAGATCGTCAACTGAAGCGGGGGATTGCCTGCTTGTGCCTAGGCGGGGCAGAGGCTGTGGCAATGGCGATTGAGTTGCTTTCTGAATAAAAGGAGAGTAAAAATGGATATTCGAGAGGTGTATGTGATCGGCGCCGGAACAATGGGTAGCGGCATAGCCCAAGTGGCAGCTACCGCAGGATACCACACAACAATTATGGATATTATCCCGGAGCAATTGGAGAAAGCAAAATCGAACATCCAACATTCAGTGGAGAAATTGCTCAGCAAAAACCAACTGACGGAAGAACAAGCAAAGCAGGTGGCGGAAATTCGATTTGAGAAGGAAATGAAATCAATCGGTTATGCGGATCTGGTGATAGAAGCGGTGGTGGAAGACCTGACAGCCAAACAGGAAATTTTTCAACAGGTGGATGGTCTCTGTCAAGAGAAAGCTATTTTGGCTTCAAATACCTCGTCGATCTCAATTACCAAGATTGCTGCAGCAACCCGCCGTCCACAGCAGGTCATCGGTATGCATTTCATGAACCCGGTTCCCTTGATGCGCCTGGTTGAAGTGATCCGAGGTTTGATGACATCCGATGAGACGACACAAGCGATTTTTGAGGTTTGCCGAAAGATGGGCAAAGAACCTATCGAAGCGAATGATTCACCCGGATTTATCTCCAATCGTATTCTATGTCCAATGATCAACGAGGCGATCTTTGCCCTTCAAGAAGGAGTAGGGACACGGGAAGCGATTGATTCGGTGATGAAGTTAGGTATGAATCACCCCATTGGTCCGCTAGCATTGGCGGATTTGGTCGGATTAGACATCGTTTTAGCGGTGATGGAAATCTTACACCGAGATTTGGGCGAGGATAAGTATCGTCCTGCTTATCTATTACGAAAGATGGTGTCTGCAGGACATTTAGGCAGGAAGACTGGTCGAGGTTTTTATGAGTACCCTTCTGCATAGAGAAAGCGTTTATGATTTTGTGGTAATCGGATCGGGGTTTGGGGGAAGCGTGTCGGCATTGCGCTTGGTGGAGAAGGGTTATCGGGTTTTGGTGCTTGAACGGGGTAAGCGTTTTGAGGACAATGACTTTGCGACCACCAATTGGCATTTCTGGAAGTACCTATGGCTGCCGGCATTACGTTGCTTTGGTATATTAGAGTTGAGCTTTTTCAAGGATGTCTTCGTTTTGCATGGCAGTGGGGTAGGGGGAGGAAGTTTAGGATATGCCAACGTGCTGATGGAACCTGATGATCGTTTGTTCGATAATCCAGCGTGGCGAGAGCTGGCAGATTGGAAGACCATCCTAAAACCCTATTATCAGATCGCAAAGCGCATGTTGGGTGTCTGTCCTAACCCAAAGCTCTGGCAGGCCGACCAGCACCTAAGAGAGATTGCCCAAGAATTGGGCATGGAACACACCTTCCGTCCGACCGAAGTGGGGGTCTTGTTTGGTGAATGTGTTGGGGCAGGTGAGGATCAAGAAGTTGACGACCCCTACTTTGATGGCAAAGGCCCGAAACGCCGCACCTGTAAACATTGTGGGGCTTGTATGGTGGGCTGTCGTTACAATGCCAAGAATACTTTAGTCAAGAATTATCTTTGGCTTGCTGAAAAGCAGGGTGCAGAAATTCTTGCCGAGAGTCAAGTCACTGACATTCGTCCCCTCTCCAATCATCCACAAGCACGGTATAGCTTAATGGTCAAATCATCCACTCAATTATGGAAACCGCCTTTTGAAGTCTTGAGCAAGAATGTGGTTGTCTCTGCCGGCACGGTGGGAACGCTCAAACTGCTCCTTCATTGTCGAGAGAGGCAAGGTTCGTTGCCCAAACTCTCGCCACGCTTAGGGGAGAACGTGCGCACCAATAGCGAGTCTTTGTTAGGAGCGGTGAGCCGTTCCAAAGAGATCGATTACTCTAAAGGGATTGCGATTACTTCGATTTTTCAGGCCGATGCGGTGACTGCAGTTGAGCCGGTGCGGTATCCGGCAGGTTCGTCGCTGATGCGCTTTCTCAGCGCGCCTTTGGTCAGTGGAGACAAACCACTGTTTTTCCGTTTTTTAGAATCACTTTACTTAATGCTGCGTCATCCGATTGAAACGCTGCGAGCTTATATTTTACCGGGCTGGGCACGCCGCACGACCATTTTGTTGGTTATGCAGACAGAAGACAGCCGCCTGCGGCTGAAGCTCGGGCGGCACCTCTGGACCGGCTTCCGGAAAGGATTGGTATCCGATCGTGGTGGGGAGAACCTTCAAGGGGTTAGTCGAATGGGTGAGTTGGTGACCCGCCGTTTTGCAGAAAAAGCCAATGCAGCCCCCGCCGGCGCGGTCAATGAGAGCTACCTCAATACCCCAATGACCGCCCACTTGTTAGGCGGTGTGCCCTTTGGCAGAGATAGTGACGAAGGCGTCATCGGTTTAGATTGTCAGGTGCATCACTATCCTGGACTTTATGTGGTCGACGGATCCATTGTGCCGGCTAATCCAGGGGTGAACCCTAGCCTGACCATCACTGCCTTAGCGGAGTATGCCATGGCGCAGATCCCTCCCAAAACGGCGTTGAGAGACGAGATGATTACCGACCTGAACCCTTGATTGAATCTTTAAGTTATTTTTTGGGGCGAATTAGCCCTGAAATCCGCTGCTGAGGATGTAATTTTCGAGGCCGCGGATTTCACTCTCGCGGCTCTCAACCGCTGCTTCCATGACGTCTCTTAAGGACAGGATGCCCACCATTTGATTATTTTCGACCACTGGCAGGTGGCGAATGTGGAATTGCTTCATCAGTGCCATGCATTGATCGATTGTGGTGTCAGGGGTTACGGTGACCATTTTCTCGACCATGACTTCCTTGACAGG
>FWPU01002314.1_pt1 | contig 53201 bp, 38 predicted proteins | sample 2228361 | NCBI WGS metagenome assembly FWPU01 (sample SAMEA103939777, study PRJEB20133) | metagenome | reverse complement strand
GCAAAACGGACTCATTGCGAAGGGCTCTGTGGATGTCTAACATCGTGTTCGGTGGATTTTTGTGCAAATATCGTTATTTTAGAACAACTCTAATCATTTCCAAAGAAATTGCATTAAAGCCCGCAGAAAAGGAGCGCGAGGCGGGGCATTGACGATGCGAAGACTTTCCCACAAAGAGGAGTCCTCATCGAGGAAGCGAAGCACTACGGCAGGCGGTAACTGCTGAAATAGGCGGGTGAAAATGACTCCACCCAGATCATTGTGATTGTGCAATACGCGCAAAAGGATGCTATCCAACCACTTGAAAAGCGGGTTAGACGAAAATGCCTTTGGGTCTGGGCAACCATAATACTCCCATTTTTGAGCGAAAGCCCGCACACGCCGAAGGGTGCGCTTGAAAGCGTAACCACTGGATGCCTTGACAAATCCCCCTGCGGTGCCGATATGTATCATGCGTCCCTCTGCGTTGTGCGGAAAAGGATAATCTGTCATAGGGATAACGCCAAACTCTTCCTCCACCACGCGGTAGTCTCTGAGACCCAGCCGCATGGTGAGGTAATGCTGCAGCGCATCGTCATAAGCAGTTGGGGGCAAAAGAGCAGGCGAAAAGACTGTGAACTCCACTAAAGCGCAGTGTGCTGAAAAAGGCAATACGTAGACGAAGCGAGTCTGTCCTTTCTGCTCAATGCAAAAGTCCATGAAGGTCATGGCCTTAGGATCAAAAGCCGGAGTGGGCGTTTCGACCATCCACCCTTTAAAGTGTTGCAGCAGGGAAATGGTCTGCCGACCCAGAGCCTTGTGGGTGGCGCGTTCAGACAGCGGAGACCGCCACAAGTCTGAGACCTCGGAGGGCATAATATGAGGCGGAACAAATGCTGAATTGAGCACCACATTGCCTTGGAAAGTACCCACTTCAGTGTGTACAATGCCTTGCAGCGCATCTATGTCTATAATATTAGCCATGACGCGCCTGATGTTGGGCATCCGCTCTAATTCTGCCTCCGCCCAGCGATAGAAGTCGTAGCCTCGCACCATGTGATAGCGATAAGGAGCAATATCAAGCAAAGCCTCAAAACCCGGTGCAGCAAAGCGGCATTTTTCCCATGAGTGATGGATAATGGGAGGCACAGTTTCATCATCTGTAGCCCAAAAGCACCAGGTACGGTCATTTCGCTGCTTGCTATCGCGATCTACAAGGAGGATGCTCTTGGACTGGAAGAAAGGGCGGTGGGCCATTTCTACGGCCAAGGCCAAACCCGCCAAGCCAGCGCCGGCAAAAAAAATATCGCATTGCTGCACATCAGGGTACTGGCTATACACGGCTGAGGATTACTCGTTAACAAGGGTTTGGATTAGGCGAGTAAATTTTTCCTTGAATATTCCGTATTGCGAGGTAGCTGGCCCATCAAAGCCAGTGTGGATACTGCGAACGCGATTCTGCTTGTCTATAATAATCATAGTGGGAAAGGCCATAACATTTGATAAGGCAGGGAAAACCTCCTCTGCTGCTTTCTTGTCTGCCTTGCCGGCATATACCAAATCAAAAGGCAACCCTAATCGCTGCTTGTAAGTCTGCAGATGGGTGTTGACGACCTCGGGCTTGTGGCGTTCGAAGGCAAAGCCCACGATGCGCACTTGCTGCGCCCATTCCGGATGCTCCTTGAGAAACTCCACCCAAAAGCGCAGCTCATCGGAGCAATTAGGGCACCAAGTGCCCATAATGGTAAATATCTTGACCTTTCCTTCGAAGGCCGGGCCAGGAAAGACCAGACGCTCGCCTTCGCACGTAGTTAGGTCGAAGGAGATGCGCTGAGCACCGGGTTTGAGCTTCGTAAGTGAGTCTGGGTGGCCCAGTTGAAAAGAAGTGTCGCGCCAAGCCTTCCAAAGCGTTCGGTAGTGAGTTCCAGAGCGAAATTCGCCCTGCAGCGTGCTATCAGGCTGAATGCTTCCGGAAAAAAGAAAGGCATGAGCACCATCGAAGGCCGATAGCCAGAACTTTCGCCCTTGCACGGTACCTTCCAAGAAGCGATAGTCTCCGGTCTCTGTGCGGAAAGTGCCCTCCAGATGGTTGCCCTTCTGCCTAAACTCACCGATTGCTTTCGTCCCAGGTTTGTCCTCCTCAATGCCGAAAAGGGCAGCCCATTGCCCAGAAAGGTCGGCAATGGGTTTCTGGTTTAATGAGGTGAATCGGTAGCCTCGCCCAGCATGAGCGTAAAAGGGAATGCGGTAATTTTCCTTCGTAGTAACGATCCATTCTCCTTGCATGGCTCCACCGCGCACTTCAGCGTGGATGTAGGTGGCGTACTCTGGGAAAAATATATTAAAGGTGTCGCGCGCTTGCGAGCGGTCGCGTCCGTACTGAATGCTGTCGCAGCGGATGCGCTCGCTACCATTGATAATCTCGATGTAGAAGCGCTCCTCATCTATGTACTTAACCTCAAAGAGAAACGGCACCTCACCCTCTCGAAACTGCTCTACAAGGGTAAAGATGGTGTCTTTGTCCCGCACTGGAACGCTAAACTTTTCCAACTCCAACACTCCGCGCCAAATACCAGGAGCCACACGGGTGTAGGCGGTGTCTGTAGTGATGCATCCCAGGGGCATCATCAGGCCCACAGAGAGTAGGAGCAAGATATAGAGGAATACATAGCGCATGATAGATAGCAGCTTAAGGATTGCTATATTGGGCAAAGGTATCTGTGTTTTGTGCCTGCTAAACCATTTTTCCAGCACAAAGGTTTGAGGCATCTGCTGCCCGTGGCCTTGCTTTCAGGCGCAATCACCTACCTTTGCGCCGACATCGTTTCACCCACCACAAAGCATTTCCTCATGACGAAAAAACGCGTTGCTATCAATGGATTTGGGCGTATTGGCCGCCTCACCTTTCGCAATCTCTTGAAGAAAAACGACATCGAGGTCGTCGCTATCAACGACTTGACAGACAACCAGACGTTGGCGCATTTGCTCAAGTACGATACCATGCACGGCCGCTTCGAAGGCGCTGTCAGTGCAGATGATGAGTATCTGCACATCAACGGCCAAAAGATCCTCGGCTCTGCCATCAAAAACCCTGCAGAATGCCCCTGGAAAGACCTAGGGGTAGATGTCGTGCTCGAATGCACAGGTATCTTCCTCAGCCGAGAAAAGGCAGAATTACACCTTCAGGCGGGCGCCAAACGCGTCATCCTGTCGGCGCCGCCCAAGTCTGATGATATACCCACGTTCGTTATTGGAGCCAATCACCAGGACATCAAGCCCACGGATACCATCATCTCTAACGCCTCCTGTACAACCAACTGCTTAGTACCCATGATTATGACGCTCGACCGAGCTTTCGGGGTAGAGCAGCTGTTCATGAACACCATACACGCTTATACCGCAGACCAGAACCTGCAAGATGCACCACATCGCGATTTGCGGCGCGCACGTGCAGCCGCCCAAAATATTGTACCTACCAGCACCGGTGCGGCCAAGGCCGTCGCGTTGGTTGCACCCCATCTTAAGGGTAAGATAGCAGCGCATTCCATGCGCGTGCCGGTGGCTACTGGCTCGGTTACCGACTGCGTGTGCGTCATCAAAAAGGCCGCCACTGTGGAAGAAATTAACGCGGTCTTTAAGGCTGCAGCAGAGTCAAATCTGAAGGGCATCCTTGAGTACACTACAGACCCTATCGTCAGTAGCGACATCGTCCAAAATCCGCACTCCTGCATCTTTGATGCAGGTCTGACGCAGGTGAACGGCAACACCGTGCGCATTGTGGGCTGGTACGACAATGAAGCTGGCTACTCGGCTCGATTGGCCGATTTGTGTGCGTTGGTGTAAGATAACCTAAGCCTTCTCGTTACTGGTGTCGGCGCGTTTCCTGTACACAAGGGGCGCGCCGATTGTTTTGCACAAAAGAGTGGCTATTTTGGAGGCTTGTCGGAGGTTGTGTAAAGCGTCGGGAGCCACCTCGACGTCTCCGTGTTGTATGCGCAGATTTGAAAGGGTACACATTTTCCGGGGAGGGCTGTTTCCCAAACCACCCGCACTGCGTCCGCCGCCACCTGTGCCGCCCTTACCGAGGCCGTTTTTTGGGGAAAAACGGCTCCAGCGCTTTGGCTCGGCTTTTGGGCGCACCTGCACCTGCGGAACTCCGGCTTGGGCTTGGGCATGTGCCCGTCTCGCCCTGGGGTTTAATAACGGCGCGAGCTGCACTGCAGGGTCGCCGTGCTTGCAGGCGCGGAGGCGGGAGGCTGCTGTTTCGCCATTATTAAGGCCCGAAAGCGGGACGAAAACATGCCCCCAGGGCCAAACAGGAGCTACACCCACCGTGATACCCGTAGCAGCAGATGCGAAGCCGGCAGCCGTTTCCTCACCCTGAAAAATGGAGGCGGAAAAGGTGATGATTGTAGAGATGGATGGTCTGATTTTTTACACACGCCCATAAATCACTGTTGCCATGTTTTTGATAATGAGCGAGTTGTCTGTCGCCTCTATTTCTTAACTTGGGCTTAATCTGAGGTTAACATAGGCGAGATTGGTTTGCAGCGAGTTTTTGACGCACACCTATCATCATGCTAACTCGCATTCCAGCCTTACTGCTGCTTCTCTCTCCTGTTTTCTCCTTTGCCCAAACGGCGATTATCACGGGTTCCATCGTAGATAACGAAACCAAGGAAAAACTTATCGGCGCAACGGTGCGCATTCCCGAACTCGGCGTAGGTACGGCCTCAGACCTTAATGGTTTTTATGCTATCCGAGATGTGCCACCGGGAAAGTATTCGGCGGTGTTTTCCTATTTAGGCTATGAGGATATCAATATAAAGGATATTGAGGTCAAGGAAAACGACCGCGTCGTGTTGGACATCGTAATGTCGCCCAACTCCTTGGTGATGAACGAGGTAACTATTGTGGAATACCGCAAGACCAATACGGTGGCCGCAGTACTCCTCGAGGTCCGGCAAGCCAAACAAGTTGTGAGCGGTGTTTCGAGCCAACAAATTCAGAAATCGCAAGACAACAATGCTGCTCAAGTAATACAGCGGGTGCCGGGAGTTACCATCGTGGAAAACCGTTTCGTCATGATTCGCGGGTTGAATGAGCGGTATAATAACGTGATGGTCAACAATATATCTGCACCTAGTACAGAAATAGACCGCCGCACATTTTCCTTTGATTTGATTGCGAGCAATGCCCTAGATCGCATGCTTATTTACAAGTCGGGCGCTGCAGACCTCCCCGGCGATTTTGCCGGCGGTGTCATCAAAATGTTCACTGTTGATCCTGACCAAAATTTTGCAAAGGTTAACGTCGGGGTTGGCTATCGGGTCAACACCACGGGCAATGAGTATTTTCAGAGCCAAGGTTCTCCAACAGACTTTTTGGGCTTTGACAGTGGTTTCAGAAGTTTGCCCAAAGGTTTTCCCTCCTCGTATGAGATTCAGAGCTCTCCGCGTAATTCACAAATCCGGAAAGACGCCGTTAACTTGCTTCCTAATAACTATGAGCCAATCAGAGGCACGGCAATGCCTGACCATTCCCTGGGCTTTAGTTTTGGTCGCAGGTTTACTGTTGGAGGAAAGCAATTATCTACAATAAATATCCTCAACTATTCGACAAGTTACCAGCACTTTGTACGAGACTTCTATCGCTACTTTGAATGGGAAGATCGGACAGTGCCCATTGATTTGCGTTTCCGCTTTGACGATTTTTCTTACGAAAAGACGAGCCGCATCAGCTTGTTATCTAATTGGCGCCTGCGTTTGAGCGACCGCAGTACTATCAGTTTCAAGAACCTATTTAACCAAATAGGAGAGAACGAAACCATTCTTCGCCGTGGTGAGGACTTCATCCAGCGTCCTGGTGATCGGTTAGCTAACTATCTGCTGGGCTATCGCGCGCGTTCCATCTATCTGGGTCAGTTCGAGGGTACCCATGAACTTAGCCCGCGTCGTTCGCTGCACTGGGTGGCGGGTGGTAGTTTTATCATAGAAAACGAGCCTGATCTGCGCCGTTTTCGCACCTTCCAACCTGCAGGACAAACGGAAGCACCCTTCCAGGTCATTCTTCCGCCATCCTCAAACCTCTTTGAAACAGGCCGTTATTACGGTAAGCTATTTGAGGTGTCTGGCTCGCAAGGTCTTGACTATGCTTGGACTATCCGCTCCAACTTGGATGGAACTAAAAAGACACTTCTGAAAACAGGTTATCTGGTAGAATATCGCTATCGCAATTTCGACTCTCGCTATTTTTCTACACTATACCCGGGATTTTCCAATCCGATGATTGGAGACAGCTTGGCTAAGTTGCCACTTTCGGATATATTCGACAGCAGAAATTATCAGCGGATAGATGGTTTTGTAATAGAAGAAGGCACTCGACCCATTGACTCCTATACAGCTGCCAGTTTCACCACAGCAGCCTATGGTGGAGTAGATATCCCGCTGAATCGTTGGGATATCTCGACAGGTATAAGAATTGAGTTCAATGATCAGGGGGTGGATGGCTTTGATGACCGTGGGTTGCCCGTAGAAGCTAAAAACACGGTTTTAGCACCGCTACCCTTCCTTAATGTAGGTTATAGTATTAATGAGGGTAGTATTCTGCGCATAGCATATAGTCGCACGGTTAACCGTCCTGAGTTCCGGGAACTAGCACCTTTTGTGTTCTATGACTACAAGTTAGAAGCTGCTCGATTTGGTAACCCAAACCTTAGGCCGGCATTTATTCACAATGTTGACTTGCGATACGAAATATATCCGCGTCCAGGAGAGACCTTCAATATTGGACTTTTCTATAAGCACTTTGATGATCCAATCGAAAACAGGACAGTGGTCAGCAATGAACTCCAGAACTTTTCGTACATCAATGCGGATGTTGCTCAGAACTATGGCATTGAGGTAGAATTGAGAAAATCCCTCCGAGGCATAACAGGTAGCGGTTTTCTGGATCGTTTTTCTGTAAATGCCAATGCAGCCTTAATCCGCTCGAGGGTGGACTTAGGGCCTAATGCTCCAGCGCAGGATCAGGTGAGACCTCTTCAAGGGCAATCGCCGTACATCGTCAATATTGCCCTATATTATGACGACGACCAAGAAAGAGGGCTTTCTGGTACTATTGCCTACAACATATTTGGCTATCGCATTTTCTCGGTGGGTGATGTATTGTATCCCACCATATATGAATTACCTCGTCATAGTCTGGACCTTACTTTTACCAAACGCATGGGCCGCGTAGCTTACAAGCTGGGCGTACAAAATATTCTGGATGCGCCTTTCCGCTTCTATCAAGACTCTGATAGAAATGAAAATATAGATGTAAACATAGATCATCCCATATTCACCTTCCGAAGAGGTCAGGTAATTAATCTGTCTATCTCATACGATATTTCCAAGTAGTAAAAAAGGCAATCATTACAAAATTCTCTATGCACATGAAAAACTTGTTTGTTTCTATCGCACTCTTGTGTGGGACAGCCATCTTCATGGTTTCTTGCGATAAGAATGATCCCACCCCTCCACCACCATCGGGAAGCGACTTGGTTACCCTTGAAGGTAATTTGGAGACCCGTACGCTCACGGCTGACAAAAAGTACCTGCTCAAGGGACAGGTGTTTGTCCGCGATGGTAAGACGTTGACTATCGAACCGGGAACGATTATTTTTGGAGACAAGCGCACGAAAGGCACCCTCATTATTGACAAAGGTGGCCGCATCATTGCCAATGGTACCGCTGATAAACCTATCATCATGACCTCCAGCCAAGAGGAAGGTATTCGCGACCGCGGGGACTGGGGCGGCTTGGTAATTCTGGGGCGCGCCAACGTGAACCAACCCGATCCTATCATCGAGGGCATCACCCCGCCGGTGGTTTTCGGTACCACGAACAGCACGGCAAACGACGGTGAGAGCTCGGGTTCGCTCAAGTATGTGCGCGTGGAGTTCGCTGGCATCGAGCTGACGCCAAATAACGAGACCAACTCCATCACAACTGGCGGTGTAGGCCGCGGCACGGTGATGGAATACCTGCAAGTTTCCTATGGCGGCGACGATGGCTTTGAGTTCTTCGGCGGCACGCAAAACGCCAAATATCTGGTTTCGTTGGGGACATGGGATGACGATTTTGACATTGACTACGGATATACGGGCAATGTCCAGTTCGGTGTTGCTATTCGTTATCCGAGCTTTGCCGACCAGTCCCAATCTAACGGTTTCGAGACGGATAATGGCCCGAATGACAACGATGTTCAGCCTTACACCACGGGCGTATTTTCAAACATTACCGTTATAGGTCCGCAGGCTCCAATTTCACCAGCCAACTCCATTAGTGCTAACTATGGGCAGGCTGCAGACTTCCGTCGCCGTACGGCGCTCTCTGTATTCAACTCGGTATTCGCTGGATTCCCGCGCGGCATCCGCTTCAACCAAGCTTCAGTGTTGGCCCAGTATCAGTCTGGTCGTGGCGCATTGGCTAACAACATTCTCTGGGCTTCCAGCGAAGCCAATGCCTACTTGGTAGGCTCAGGTGTGGCTGCCGCAGATGTGAAGGCCTATTGGGAGAGTAACGGCAACACTACCCTGACCACTCCTGCTACAGATGCTTATGCCGCTATCGGCCTGAAATCAGATTGGTTCTTTGGCAATCGCTTGAATACAGACTATCCGTCCAATCCAGATTTCACCCTTACCTCTGGCTCCGCAGCTACTGGTGCCAAGTTTGACCATCCCAAGTTCAGCGAGCCTAATCGCACGGGCTTCTTTACTAATGTACCCTTCCGTGGTGCGTTTGGCAACACCGACTGGACGAATGGCTGGGCCGAGTTTAACCCGATCAATGCGAGATATTAATATCTCATAGTAGCTCTCTATCAAGACTTGCCACCTATTTGAAGGTGGCAAGTCTTTTTTCATGATTAAGCTACCCTATCCTTCAACAATAGAATAAGGGTGCTGAAAGTCATGCTGAAACGCTCAAAATTCATCAGCTCATACCAAATCACTATATGTCTATGAAGTATCCTGGCCTTTTTGCCCTTTTTGCGGGTCTGCTACTGTCTTTTTGTAAAAACACTTCATCATCTCCGGTGGGGCATAAGCCCGAGCCAGAGGTAGCCCAAGAACTACTGGCCAAAATTATCCGATACACGGGACACCTGCCCAAAAAAGCCAACCATGAAACCAAATTTGACTCTATCTATGACCAGTTCTATGCAAGTGAAATGCAGAAGCATCGCATAGACCTCTATTATCAAGATGAGAAAACAGGAGAGATTTACTTGCTGGTGAGCCGAATAGCTCCCAGTTTATCAGTGAAGCGGGTGGCTACGGGCATACGTATGCGCATGGAAGGCGACTCCATTGTCTATTACGAAGAGGTGTTTAGAACTTGGAAAATGCCAGAACCCGAACTGGCTGAAAAAGGCACATTATTGTACAAAAAAATGGTGCGCGGTGAAGACCTCAAGCCGTACTTGCCTCAATACTCGGGCAAGGAGGAGTACATCGAGTTTCCAGATGAGCATACGCGTTTCGATGTTGAGCGCCGCCGCTGGGTAACAGACCTGGAGGTACATCCGGAGCAGATTAAAGAAACATTTCAGCAACTTCAGTCTCAAGGCTCAAGATAAGCGCCTCTTGTAGTCGCGATAGTTGAAGCGCCGCACGATATCCAGGCGGCCATCTTCTCGCCAGATAGCGATGGAAGGGTGCGTTACGCCATTGAACATGGTGGTTTTTACCATAGTGTAATGTATCATGTCTTCAAAGACTATCTTCTGGCCAATGCGCAGCGGTACCTCAAAGGCGTATTCCTCCATGAAGTCGCCACTAAGGCAGCTGACACCTCCCAGTCGGTATCGGTACTTATCGCCCGCCTGTGGTGCTTCAGTGGCGTTGCGCACCCGTGGGCGGTAGGGCATTTCTAAGGTGTCGGGCATATGAGCTGTGAAGGAGACATCGAGGATAGCGGTTTTGATGCCTTTGTTTCTGACGATGTCCAGTACCGTAGCGACCAGCACTCCCGTTTCCCAGGCGATAGCGCTGCCAGGCTCTAAAATGACGTGTAGGTGCGGATACTTGGCCTTGAAGCTTCGAAGCACGCCTATTAAGTGCGGCACGTCGTAGCCAGCGCGCGTCATGAGGTGGCCGCCACCCAAATTGATCCATTTTAGCTGGGAAAAAAAGCGGCCAAAACGAGCCTCGAAGTGCTTAAGCGTCTTTTCTAAGTCGTAGCTGCTGCTTTCGCACAAGGTGTGAAAATGAAGGCCTTCGATGCCGTCAGGAAGGCCTTTCTTCAGGTTTTCCGCTATCTCGCCTAAACGCGAACCAGGAGAGGCTGGGTTATACAACGCTGTACCAACAGGCGACCACTCCGGATTGACGCGCAGCCCTACGCTTATCGGTTCGGGATGCCGCTCAAGGCGTCGGCGAAAGCGCCGATACTGCGACAGCGAATTAAAAGTAATGTGACTGGAGTAACGGAGAATGCGGCTAAACTCCTGAGGAAGGTAAGCTACGGCATACGTGTGGGCCTTTGTCTTCATTTCCTCATAGCAGAGGCGGGCCTCGTTTAAAGATGAAGCGGTCGCACCGCTGAGGTATTGCCTAACCATAGGGAAGGCACTCCACATAGCAAAACCCTTGAAGGCCAGAATGATCTGAACACCTGAGGTTTTCTGGACGTGATCAATGAGCTCTAAATTACGGCGAAGAAGGGCTTCATCCAATACAAAGCAGGGCGAGGGAATACGTGAAATGTCCATGTCGCGTATCGTGAAAGGTGCGGCAAAGGTAGGGCCTGTTTTGCGAGTGCTACGGCGAGCTATGTACAGCCCACGCGGGCACAGAGGCTCTGAATTGAAGAAAAATCTGAAATACTTTTTGGGGATGTGGAGCTACTCCGTACCTTTGCAACACGATACAGAAACGTTTCTGCCAGAGGTGGGAACGTTTCTATTTTTTTCTGTCGGAGTATCCTAACCTAATTTACAGTTGTTATGTCAAACTATACCTATCTGACGAAGAGTGGATATGAAAAGTTAAAGGCCGAGTTGGAAGAACTAAAAACGACTGGCCGTGCAGAAGCTGCACGCGCCATAGCTGAGGCGCGTGCACAAGGCGATCTCTCCGAAAATGCGGAATACGATGCCGCTAAAGAGGCACAGGGCATGCTCGAAATGCGCATAAGCGAATTGGAAACCCTGTTGGCCAATGCTCGCATATTGGACGAGTCGCAGGTGGACACCTCACAAGTGGCTATTTTTTCCAACGTTACCATAAAGAACTTGAAAACAGGCAAGCAGCTTACCTACAAGCTGGTTTCTGAAACCGAGGCAGACCTCAAGCAAATGAAGATATCAGTGTCTTCTCCCATTGGCGCCGGCTTGTTGGGTAAGAAGCGCGGTGATGTGGCCAAAATATCTACCCCGGGTGGTGTCTTGGAATTTGAGATTATTGAGATTTCCCTCGGATAACTCCCTTAAGCATCATGGCTTCCATTTTTTCGCGTATTGTCAGCGGCGAGTTGCCTTGCCACAAGGTTGCTGAGACTCCAGAGTTTTTGGCTTTTCTGGACATTCGCCCCCAGGTCAAGGGCCACACCCTGTGTATCCCGAAGCGTGAGGAGGACTACATCTTCGACCTCACCGATGAAGAACTGGCGGGTCTGATGGTGTTTGCCAAGCGAGTAGCCAAAGCTATAGAACAGGTAGTGCCTTGCAAGCGTATTGGTATCGCAGTAGTAGGTCTGGAGGTGCCGCATGCGCACGTACACCTCATGCCGCTCAATACCATTTCCGATCTTGGCTTCAAGCAGCCCTTGGATATGACGGCCGATGAACTGGCCGCGCTCGCCGCTCAGATCGCCGCGCGAGTGGAGTGATGATGTAAGAGGAGCATTTTCCTCCCTATTGCGAGCCTCTCATGAAGAGAGCTCTTGCCTCAATTTTTTCAATAACTGCACCCTCAAGGCTTGGGCGTGGCCATAAGCCAAGGGATTGGCCTTTGCGCTACCATTGGCTTTGAGGAAGGCACCTATCACGCGGAACGCGTCTATGTAGCGCTCTACAAATAGGCCCGACCCTACTAATGCTATCTTGAGCAGCAAAATAGCGGGTACCGATAGGCCCACCCATTGCCCAAGGGAAAAGAGCGCCCAGCCATACAAAGGAAAAACCAAGATACCTGCTGTCAGCATGACAGTGGCTGAGTAGCCGATATACAGATCCAGCCGACGATTGAGCCAATAAGGAATGAAACAGGGCAAGAACCAAAACACATACCCCACCGCGAAGAGCGGAAAACCCAAGATCAACACGGCCCAACGCCGCAGTATCCCACGGTGCTGGCGCGCACACAGGGCTGCATCAGGTAGCCTGAGATCTTCGAGGCACTGCTGGTAGTCCTGCGTCTGACGCAACAGATCGGCGTTGCCAACGCATCGGCGGGCCAGTTGCTGGGAGCGCTCAAAGGCTGCCCGTTGCATCAGAGGATGTTCGTTTTGAAGTATTTCCTCCCAAAGGGTCAGTGCGCGTTCGCCCTCCTCATGGTGTGCGTGAATGCTCAATTGCTTGAGTTGGTCTTCAAGGTAGCGAGTCATCCCTTCAATGGCGGCCGCAGGGTCGGTTTCCCATACCCCGCGCCATTCGGCAACACTGATGGGAAGCCCAGCATTGACGACCACATCACTGCGAAACCGATGCGGTGCAGAGTAGGATAGGCCCACGGGGACGATCTTTATCCCCAAGGCCCACTGATTGCGCCCTTCGGAACCCAGCGCGATGCGTGCCGTGCCGGTTTTGAGCGGGCGCACAAAGCGGTGCATCCAGCTGGTGCCTTCCGGAGCGATGAACAGCACACCGCCGCGCTCCAAGTGCTGAAAAGAAGCCTCGAAGGCGCGGCTATTGTCGCGCTCCTCCCCCGGGCGGGCATCTTCCGACCGCATGACCGGTATGCAAAACAGGCGAGAGAGGAGCCATGCACTCATCGGATGCCGAAAGAGTCCGTAGTTGGCTAAAAAGAACATCTCCTGGCAGATCTCCAGCGCCGGGTTGAGCACGTCCATGAGGGTACTGGGGTGATTCGCTATCACGATGGCCGGGCCGTCGAAACGCAAGTGTTGGCGCCCCAACACAAGACGATGGCGGTAAAACACGCGCAGACCAACCCACACAATGCCGCGCAGTACGGCGTATATGAAGCGCAAAAGAGGATGAATAGGAGCGTTTCGGCAGGCCACAAGTAAAGAGATGAGGCGGCAAATGTAGGAAGCACCTGGAGAGGTAATCGGCCCGGGCATTCATAGAGCCAACTCCACGGCATCGCTCACGGCGTAGCCAATGCAGGTATTCACCAAAGCCCCTGGGCCTTCGCGCTTCGTTTGCTCGACAAAGTTGACATCCACCTCGCCGCGTACGCAGCGCGCTAAACAAGAAAGGCACACGCCACTCTTGCAGGTATAGGGTAAAGCCACGCCTTGGCGCAGGGCTGCTTGCAGGATGGTCTCGCCTTCAAAGGCTTCGAAGGCGGCACGCTGTCCGTTAGGAAATACTACAGTGATGTGATGACGCCGAGAAGGGTCTGGCTGGCGCAGGCGCAAGCGCGGGTCTGGCGTAAAGGTTTCCTGATGTATGTGCTCTTCTGGAAAGCCTAACGAGCGCAAAGTCATGCGGGCCATGCGCATGAGCGGAACAGGAGCGCAAAGAAAGGTGTGCAAGCCACGGCGAGCACTCGCACTGATCCTTCCACCCAAAAAGGCCAGCAAGTGTCTTTCAAACAGGCCATTGTTCAGATGGGCGTGTTCGGCGTTCAGGCCACTTTTCTCACGACTAAAAAAATATGTAACCCAGAAACGCCCCGGCCATTGGGCTATCCAATGGTCTATTTGTTGCTTGAAAATAGTGTGTTCGCTATCGCGATTAGCATACAGCAAGCGCACGGGCACCCCTTCCCAGTCTTTCTTCTGGAAAATGGCCTTCAAATGACTTAAAATGGGAGTAATACCACTCCCTGCTGCCACATAGAGCAGGCGTTCGGGCCTGCGAGCAGGTAACAAAAAACGCCCTGCTGGTTCGGCGGAAACTAAGACTTCACCTTCCGTTACCTGCTGAACCAGCCAACTGGAAAACAAGCCGTTAGGAATGCGCTTTATGGTAATAGCCGGTAAAGCATCAACTCCTGGGCAACTGCTAAAAGAATAGGCGCGACGTTCTTCCTTATGCGAAAAAACACGCACGATGGGCAAGTACTGTCCAGGTTGGTAAGTGATCTCTTCCCCAGAAATAAGCGCTAATTTGAGGGTAACGACCTCTGGGGCCTCTGGCCTCTTCTCAACGACGCGCCACAATAGTTTTTTTTCCATGCAATCATTCAGAAATGACCCTCTGCCGCCCTTTGCAGGGTTTTCAAATACGGAATAAACCGGACCTCTAAGGCGTGGCGCGGTCGTTTTAAGAATGCCTTCTCAATACGCTGACCCTCTGCGTAGGCCTGCTGGCGCCAGTCTTTGGGCAAACGCACGCGCCCAATCAGCACGCGCGCCACTAGGCGCGCCTGAGCCTCAGAAAGCGGCCAAATACACCCCTGCGGTTGCACCAAGCCAATAAAAAACAGCGTCGGATACTCCGGATGAAATACACGCAGGTACAGCGGGATGTCAGTGGCTTCTTCCCAGTTGATGAACTCGGGCCGGAAAAAGGGAAAGGTAACGCGATACCCGGTGGCCGCCACGATGACATCGTAAGTCGAGGCCGTACCATCTGCGAAATGCACCGTTTGCTCTTCCACGCGCACGATGGCGGGCCGAGGCCGCACCTTGCCATGGCGTATTTTCTCCAACAATTCTGAGTTCAGTGTCGGATGGGCGCGCGTGGGCGGAAAATCCGGCTCTGGCAGGCCGTAGTCGCGATAGCGGCCTATCTGTATGCGCAGGCTTAGACGCTGCAAGGCATCCTGCAGAAATTGCGGCAGCCAGTGCATAGCCGCTGCAAAAACATCCGTAGGGCGCCCCATGAAAAACTTGGGAATGATGTACTGAGGGGTGCGCAGGCTTATGTCCACCTGCCGAGCCACGCGGCTGGCCTCTACGGCGCAGTCGCACCCAGAGTTTCCCGCCCCCACAACCAACACGCGCAGATCTTTTAGATCACGTGCGCTCTTGAGGTGGTGTGAGTGCAAGTACCGCCCTTTGAAGTCGGCGCGCCATTCAGGGTCTCGCGGCACCGAGTGGTGGCCATTGGCTACCAGCAGGGCATCAAATACTTCTTCGCTTCCATCCGAAAGACGCAGGCGCCAGCGCCCACCATCCACGGGTTCTGCTGCTTCCACTGCCGTGCAGTAGCGGATGTATTTTTCCAAGCCAAAGCGCTCTGCGTATGCTTCAAAATAAGCCAATACCTGTTGGTGGCTGGGGTAATCCGGATAATCCTCAGGCATGGGGAAGTCGCTAAATTGCGACATCCTTTTGCTGGAAATGAGGTGGGTGGTCTCCATCACACTACTGTGTCCTTCAACGGGTGAAAAGGCCCAGTTTCCACCCAAGCGGTCGCTTTTCTCAAAACAGGTAACGTCTGTCAAACCAGCTTCTGTCAGGCCTTTAATAGCGGTCAATCCTGAACATCCGGCGCCAATGATGGCAATACGCATAGCTACAAACGGGCTTTATTTGGCTGAAATCCGCTCTGAAACTACACGGGCAAAGAAAAGGTTTTTGTGCTGAGCATGCAGCGCCCTCCGTTTTTTCCCATTTGAAAGGGTACGCATTTTCCGGCGAGGGCAGTTTCCCAAATCACCCACGCTGCGTCCGCCGTCGCCTGTGCCGCCCTCACCGAGGCCGTTTTTTGGGAAGAACGGCTCCAGTGCTTTGGCTTGACTTTTTGGCGCACCTGCACCTGCGGAGCTCCGGCTTGGGCTTGGGCATGTGCCCGTCTCGCCCCGGGGCTTAATAACGGCGTGAGTGGCATCGGAGAGGCACCGTGCTTGCAGGCGCGGAGGCGAGAGGCCGCGGTTTCGCCATTATTAAGGCCCGAAAGCGGGACGAAAACACGCACGGGGCCCAGCAGGAGTCGCGTGCCTATCCACTACGCCCACAGCAGCTGCTGCGAAGCTGGCAGCCGTTTTTTCACCCAAAAAAATGGAGGTGAGAAAGGCGATGGCGGTAGAGGAAGTGGCCGGTTCTACTCTTCACTTATCACTTATCACTTTTCACTTCAAAATAGCAGGCTCTGAGGGCACTTTGGAAAATATCATTCATCATTCATCACTTCAAAATGCCAGGCTCTGCGGGCGCTTTGGAAAATGTACCCTTTGCCATTTTCTCCCTCAAAAGCAAGCCGTTAGTTTGCCACAAAGTACATGTCAATGAGGCCCTTGTTTTTAGCCTCCACTTTTCCACGGTATTGGCAGGGAAAGCGCGCTCGGATGGCTTCATATACTTCTCCGGAGATGTTGATACGCCCACCAGTTCCGGCTTGTTCGATGCGGGCGGCCACGTTGACCGTATCTCCCCAGATATCGAAGGCAAATTTGCGCGAGCCGACAACACCGGCCACCACAGGGCCGCAGTGTATGCCAATGCGCGCGTCGAAGCGCGGCAAGCCCTGTTGTTGGCGTTCTGCATTCCAATGGGCGAGCCATTGCTGCATCTCCACGGCTGCGCAGACCATTTCGTGCACTTGGGCATCGGTACCATCAGTCAGCCCTCCCGCGCACATGTAAGCGTCGCCAATAGTTTTAATCTTCTCCAACCCGTAGCGAGCCACTATTTCGTCGAAGCGTTGAAAACAGACATCCAGCTCACTGACCAGTTCCTGGGGGCTGAGCTGTTCGGCTATCTTGCTAAAGCCTACAAAGTCCGCAAATAGTACAGTGGCACGGGGAAAGAAGCGCGCCTCGGTTCGCCCTTGTTTTTTGAGCTCTTCTGCCACTCTTTGGGGCAGGATGTTGAGCAGCAGCTGCTCGGAGCGCTCTTGTTCTTGTCGGATGAGGGCATTTTTTTCCGCCAGAATACGGGCATGTTGCCGGGCACGGAGGAAACTGTAGCTGGCGCCTGCAGCCAAAAGCAACAAAGCGGCCATGATGACATAATAGAAGCGGCGATTGCTCTCTGCTTCGCGCAGGGCTAAGTTAGCGTTTTCTACAGCTAGCGAGTCTAGCCCACGCCTATACAGCGCGGAGTCGAGCAAGACACGCTGCTGCATGAGGAGCATAGCTGCCTTCATTTGTTCTTGGCTCATGTGCTCGAGGGCGGCTTCTTGTTCAGCCAGTTTTCGCTGCAGTTCGCGGCTATTGCGCAGCAATTGTTCGCGGCTAGCCTGAAAGGCCTTCTCTTGTTGAGCCAGCTTTTGTTGGGCTGCTTCCAGTTCTTGTCGCCATTGGACAGAAGGCGCTGTGGGTAGCTGTTGGTGTGGTGGCGAGGGCGGTGCGCTGCCTTTGACATGAGCTATTTGGGCGGCCCAAGTGGCAGATTCGCGCTCATCGCCAGTGCGCAGGGCTATTTGGTGCAGGTGCTCCAAGTTGTCTATGATCAGGGCTGTGTTAGTGATGCCATTTTGCCGCAAGATCCTAAGGCTTTGCTCAAATGGTGTGGCAGCGCGGCGCTTGCGCCCCTGTATGCGCGCGCGACCTATGCGGTTGAGTGCTACAGCTCGCCACTCCGACTGGTTGAGGCGTTCGCTCAGGCGTTCGGCGTCTTCACTGGTTTTTAGGGCTTTGTCCACTTGACCTGCTGCCAGGTGGGCATCTGCTAGCGCAATGAGGAGCTCTACCCTTCGCACCCCAACAGCACTGACTAATTGTTCTTCGAGGGCGCGTACTGGGTCGTTTTGAGCTTCAGCGCAAAGACCAAGAGCAGTTAGCCATAGAGTAAACAGGATGCGGGAAGAAAACATGACAGACGGGCTTGTTTTTATCTGGGTAAGGTATGGCTAGGTGAGAGAATGGCGATGTTTTTTCAACAAACGGCTTATTTGTTAAGGCAAAAAGCGAGCCATCAAAAACATTGGGCAGAGAAAAGACAACCACATGTTTACCTTTGGTCGAAGAACGTTTCGTAGAATACCTGTCTAACACATACCATCTCGGCTTATGGATACTTTAGAATACCTCCAACACAACCGACGCGCCTGGGATGCGCGCTTATCTGTTCACCTGCGCTCGGAGTTCTACGGTGTAGAGGCTTGGAAGCAAAGCGGTGGCATCAGCCTGACCGATATCGAGTTGCGAGAAGTTGGCCCTGTGCAGGGCAAATCGCTTTTACATCTACAATGCCATTTTGGTCAGGATACCTTGTCGTGGGCGCGCTTGGGGGCGCAGGTAACGGGGTGCGACTTCTCTGAGCCAGCTATCGTCGAGGCGCGGCGTTTGGCAGAAGAACTTTCTTTGAATGCAACCTTCGTGTGTTGCTCATTGTACGACCTGCCCAAGCATCTGAAAGGCCATTTTGACATCGTGTTTACCTCTTACGGTGTGCTGGGGTGGCTGCCTGAACTGGAGGGTTGGGCCGAGGTCATCGCGCACTTTCTCAGGCCTGGGGGCGTGTTCTACATCGTTGAGTTTCACCCTGTGCTGTGGATGTTTGATGAGGAATTGCAGCGCATCAAATACGCCTACCACAATGCGGGAGCCATCGAGAGTGAGCTCAGCAGCACTTATGCGGACCGCTCAGTGCCGCTTTCTGGGCGGGAATATGGCTGGAACCACAGCCTCAGCGAGGTTATCAATCCTCTGGTGAGGCGCGGCCTGCAATTGGAATTTCTCAACGAGTACCCCTATTCGCCCTTCGATTGCTTTGCCAATACAGTGCGGGGCGCTGACGGCTACTACCGCATTCGAGGGTTCGAAGACCTCATCCCTATGCTATTCAGCCTGCGCGCACGGAAGCCCGAATATTGAGGCGGCTCTCTCAGTGGCGCCAAGTCTTTAGGCCAATTCTACGATGGTTACCCCATCGCCGCCCAGTTCAGGCTCGGGGTGGTAGGTGCGGGCGATGTGGCGGCCGTATTCGCGGAGCTTGTTCTTGACGATGCGCCGAAGCACACCTGTGCCTTTGCCGTGCAGGATGCGGAGCGTGGAGGCATTGGCCAACAGGGCGTTGTCCACGAATTTTTCCAAAACCTGCATGGCCTCATCGGGTGGCATGCCGCGGATGTCAATCTTATTTTCAAATTCAGCGCTTTTCTGAATTTTCGTGCTGACGCCGGGCGTGGGCATTGGTGCTGGAGCTGCCACGGGCAACAAGTCGCGCACACTAGCGGTAACTGTGAGGCCGCCCATGATAAGCTGAGCCTTGCCGTCTTTGATGGACTCAATGCGGCCCGTAGCCCCCCCAGCGCGCAGGCGGGCGTAGTCGCCAACCTGAAAATTTTTGGGTACTGCAGCAGGTTTCTTTTCTTCTAATTGTATGACTTCGGCGTTGATATCGTCAATTTGGCGGGCCGTTTCGGCGCGGCTCTGGCGCAGCTGTTGTGCTACCTGTTGGGCGCGCTCGAGGTTTTTCTCTTCGCGCAATTGGCGCACAATTCTGTCCACCTCTCGGCTGGCCTGGGCACTGACGCGCAGCTCGAACTCTTTCTGGTCGAGTTTGAGGCGTTTGCGCCGCAGCTCGAGGTCGTGATGCATGCTGTCGTAGGTTTTGATGAGGCGGTCGAGGTTTTGCTCTTTCTCTTGTAGGGTGCGCAGGAGTTCTTCCAGTTCCTGTTTTTCGCGCTGCAGTTCGATGAGCAGGTCATCCACAGCGGTCTCGTTGCCTGTTCGCTTTCGGGCGTAGTCAATGACGCGTTTAGGCAGACCGCTCTTGGTGGCAATTTCAAAGGCATAGCTGCTGCCTGGTCGGCCTACTTTGAGCTCATAGGTAGGCGAAAGGGTATCCTTGTCAAATTGCATGCAGCCGTTGAGGATGCCCTCGTGCCTGAAAGCAAAGACCTTGAGGTTGGAGTAGTGGGTAGTAATGACAGCATAGACGCCTTTCCGATAGAGTTCTTGCAAAATGGCCTCTGCGATGGCTCCGCCGGGTTTGGGGTCGGTGCCGCTGCCCATTTCATCAATGAGTACTAAGGTATTGGGGGTAGCTCGCTCGATGAATACGCGGGCGTTTTGAAGGCGCGAAGAGTAGGTGCTCAGGCCGTCATCTAGGCTTTGTTGGTCGCCAATATCGGCAAAGACTTGTTCAAAGATGCCAATTTCACTGAGTTCATGCACCGGCACCAACAGCCCGCTCTGCACCATAAGTTGGATAAGACCGACGGATTTCATGGCGACCGATTTGCCGCCGGCATTAGGGCCAGAAAGGACGAGGATGTGCTTTTCTGGGTAAAGGCGCAGGTCGAAGGGTACCGTTTTTTGGCCGGAGGCCTTGTTTTTTAGATATAGCAGCGGGTGGTATCCTTTTCGGATGGCAATGATGGGTTTGGGGCGCAAGATGGGCATATTAGCCCGCATTTCTGCGGCCAATAGCGCTTTGGCTTGTACGACCTCCAAGCGTGTCAGTGCCTGTTGGTAGTGTTCCAGCAAGTCGGCATGGGGGCGCATGCGTTGGCTCAATTGGCGGAGGATGCGAAAGATCTCCCGGCGCTCTTCGGCCTCTAAGTCGAAAAGGTCGTTGTTGATCTCAATGACGGGTTCAGGCTCGATGAAGACCGTGCGCCCTGTGTCGCTCTCGTCGTGCATGATGCCGCGAATCTTTCGGCGGTGCTCTGTGGGCACGGCGAGTACGCGCCGCCCGTTCCGGATGCTCTCTGGCGCGTCGGAGAGCCAGCCCTTATTGCGGTATTCGGCCACGAGCTGCCGAAAGCGCGTATCCAGCTCACGCCATTTTTGCTGTTGCTCGCGCCTGATGCGCACCAGCTCGGGCGAGGCGTCGGGGCGTATTTCGCCTTTGTCATCAAACACTTCTTCTATGGCGCGCAACAGTTCTTCCTCTGAGGGCAAGTGTTTTATGTGGGCGTACAGCTTGGGGTAGATCTCCTTTTTGGCACCGCCAAAAAAGCGAAACACGCCGCGCATGAGCAGGAGCACGCGCCGAATATGCTGAAAGGACTCAAGAGACAGGGTGTAGTCAGGCACCATCAGCAGGCGAAGCGAAGGGCGTAAATCGGAGAAGGTCTCTAACGGCAGCCGTTCGTTCTTTTCCAGCAGCAATTTGTACTCCCGCACTTCGCGCAGGGCAGTGTCAGTGCGCTCAAAATCCAGCATTGGCACTATGTGGCGCACTGCCTCAACGCCCATGGGCGTCAGGGTGTGCTTTTCCAATGCCTCTATTATGCGGTCGAATTCGAGCTTGTGCAGCACGTCGCGCGGCTCGAAGTGTATGCTTTTCTCTTCCATTGGCGGCAAAATTACGGCGCCTCCAGGTTTAACGCTTTCGTAAGGAAATAGCCCGCGAAGGTTGCCGACCTTTGAGGCGTTCGATTATTTCAATACACTAAAACAAAAAAAGTTTGTCATGAAAACAAGTGCACGTATCTCAGTCTTGCTCTTGCTCATTATCGCGTTGCTGTCGAGCAAAGCCTACGCCCAGGGCGATGGCACCCTCGACGTTACCTACGGCACAGGTGGACGCGTCTTGCTGCCCATACCGGCCTTTTTCCAGGGCGCTTACATGGCGTTGGACAGCAAAGACCGTGCAGTGCTGTGCGGCTTGGTAGATGAGGCCATCTATGCTACTCGTTTGCTGCCGGATGGGCAGGTGGACACCTCTTTTGGCAATGGCGGAGTTACCATGGTGGATCCCATAACCCCGTCCGCTTCACAAGACATTTATGTGGCGCTTGCCTTGCCCGGAGACAAGACGCTCATCGTTACGAATGTGTACGACGATAGCATAGACCAAACCTGCATGGTCATGCTCGATGCCACAGGAAATCTCGATCCCAGTTTTGGGGGCGCGGGTGTCGCGTACTTTGATTTTAACGCTGGCATTGCTGAGGAGTATTTAATCTCAGGGGTGGTGCAACCCAACGGCAAGATAGTGCTCGTCGGCTACACAGTTTCTCCTTCGACAGATCTTCCACAAGGGCTGGTGGTACGCCTCAATCCGAATGGCACCTTGGACAACACCTTCAATGGTTCCGGGCGTTTCGATGCTCCTGCGTTGTTCCCCATTTTGTACGCCGGTATTGCACTGCAGCCCGATGGCAAGATAGTCGCCACTGGCTCTACGCTGGAGGGTTCGGCTACCTTCTCCTTCACCGGCCTAATGACGCGCATCAACCCTAATGGTCAGATTGACCTTGCCTTTGGCCAAGCAGGTTTCTTACGCCTTACCTCGCTGGCTCCCCAGTTCAATCTCGCCTTTGATATACAGCGCGCTTCTGATGGCAAATGGGTGTTGTTGGGAACGAATTTTCCCGACCTGAATGCCGTAGCAGTTGCCCGCTTGAATGCCAACGGCTCCGTGGATAACACTTTCGGGACGAATGGGACGACCGCGCCCCCTACCGGTGGGGCCATAACAGGGATATTTCCCGTCAAGTGCCGCCTTCAGACTGACCAACGTATCCTTGCCTTGACAACCGTCGTCCTTGACTCTGTAGAAACGGGCTACCTGCTAATGCGCCTGACTAACAGCGGCCAGTTGGACAGCACCTTCGCCGGCGGAGCAGGTTTTGTCCTGGAAAGCGGTGAACAAGCTGGCCTTGACATGGCCCTGCAGAGCGATGGCAAGATCCTCGTCAGCGGTCAATACTTCACCAACTTCGACGAAGGCTTCTTCGTTCATCGCTACAACAACCAGAGCGTCAGGACAAAAGAGGCGCGGCTGGCCCTCGGGGAGGTGCGCGTCTTCCCTAACCCGGCCCGCGAGCAAGCCACCGTGCAGTTTAGCCCGCCGCAAACGCAGCGCCTGCAAATTGACCTCACCGATGCGCTGGGCCGCATAGTGGCCAGCATTGCGCCCATGCGCGAGTGGGATGCCGGGCTTAATGCCCTGCCTTTCGACTTGCCCTCGGTGCCGGCCGGGTTGTATTGGCTGCGTTTTCAGGATGAAAGGGGGCGCACCTGTGTCGCGCCCTTGCACGTCGTAGCGCGCTGAGCCTCCTTCGCAAGCGCGTGCGCATAGATAGGGTCGGCCTGGCTTGTTTTCGGGCCGACCTTATTGCTTTCCGGCTGCGCCGATTGTTTTTGGGGATTGCAAAGGGTACATTTTCCAAAGCGTCCGCAGAGCCTGCTATTTTGAAGTGATGAATGATGAATGATATTTTCTAAAGCGTCTGCAGTGCCTGCCATTTTGAAATGAAAAGTGATAAGTGAAAAGTAGAACCGGCCACCTGCTCTACCGCCATTGCCTTTCTCACCTCCATTTTTTTGGGGTGAAAAAACGGCTGCCAGCTTCGGAGCGGCTGCTGTGGCCGTAGTGGATAGGCGCGCGGCTCCTGTTTGGCCCCGTGCGTGTTTTCGTCCCGCTTTCGGGCTTTAATAATGGCGAAACAGCAGCCTCCCGCCTCCGCGCCTGCAAGCACGGCGCCCTCCGATGCCACTCACGCCGTTATTAAGGCCCCAGGGCGAGACGGGCACATGCCCAAGCCCAAACCGGAGCTCCGCAGGCGCAGATGCGCGAAAAAGCCAGGCCGAAGTGCTGGAGCCGTTTTTCCCAAAAAACGGCCTCGGTGAGGGCGGTGTAGGTGGTAGCGGACGCAGCGCAGGTGGTTTGGGAAACAAGCCCTCGCCGGAAAATGTGCACCCTTTCAAATCACCCAAAGCGTTGCCAGGGTTTGTAGCGGGTGGGCACCAAGCGCAGGTGCTGCCGCTGGCGCACGGCGGGGTCAAAGAAGACAAAGGCCAGTTCGAAGCAGTCTATCGTCAGCCGAACGCGCGGATGGCTTTGTATTTGCCGCCAGGCTGCGGTCATGTCAGCGGAGTGGTGTACGTCGTCGAAGATAAAGATGCTTTTCTCGTGTGCATACGGCAGGCACGCCTCCCAGTATTGAAGGGTGGCTGTGCTGCGGTGGTGGCCGTCGAAGAAGGCTAAGTCGAGCCTGCCTAATGTTGTCAGCGCTTGTGGCAGGGTTTGGACAAATGGGCCGGAGCGGATGCATACCTGCTCGGAGAGGTTCAGCATTTCCAAGTGCACTCGGGCTACCTGGGCACAAGCGTTGCAGCCTTCTAAAGAGAGCACTTGCGCTCTTGACCCTGCTCCTGCGGCCAAGTAAGCGGTGCCGATGCCTATGCAGGTGCCCAATTCGAGTACTCGCTCCGGGCGTGCCCACTGGGCGGTGCGAAAGAGCCAGCGGCCCTGCAGCGCTGTGCTCGATGCGCGCGTGGCCAATTGGCGCAAGGGCACGCGCCGACGCACGGGGCTTGGATGAGCGCCGTAATCGTCCACTTCCAAACTTAGCGGGCTGGTGCGTATCTGATGGCGCAGCGCCTCAATATCGTCGAAGGCGTAGTAGTGCCTGTCGTCATTCAGCACGGCCGAGGCCCAGTCAAAGGCCAATGGGCTGTGTACGCGGTGTATGGTCTGGGCGGCGGCCCAAAACCGCAACAGGGCCATAAGGCGGTAGGTCAGGGTCGGCATAGGGTTGAGGCTGTGGCTGCGAAGTGGCTCAGAGTATCAGCGCGGCGCCTATGCGGAAGTTGACGTTGGCAGAGCGGTACGGCGTGAGGGCATTGAGCGCATTGTCGGACAGCGCAAAGGCTTGTATCGGTCCCAGGCGGACGATAGCGCTCAGGCCGATGTTGGTGGCGGAGCGGTTGTTGATGCTGTACATGGCGCCCACGCTGAGCCACGGCTGAGGCGACCAATGACCGCTAAAACCTATGGCCGTGGTTTGTCGGCGTTCGTCGCGTTGGTGGTGTACCACGGCGCCGATGCGCCATTTGTCGAACAGTTGCCACTGTGCTGCGGCGTAGTAGCGCGCAGGCAGCGCCGTTCGGAGCTCAGCATCGGTTTTCTGGAAATTGAGCACGTCGTTGAGGCTGTCCAAGGCTGCGCCAAAGTCGAGGCTGTCAACGGTGCCGTTGAGGATATCGGTGCCGGGGATGAAGGCCCCATCGTACTGGAAAGAACCTTGGCTGTGGAAGTAGGCGGTGTTTTGTTTCCAGGAGATGCGGCTGCCTAAGTCCAGCGCGCTGGCGCTAAGCGTGAAGCGCTCTCCGAGGCGCAGTATGATGCCCACGTCAAAGCCGAGGCCGTCGTTTTGGCCGAAGCGATTGCGCAGGGCGTTGAAAGACAGATCGTAGCCAAGACCCGAAGTATCTACAGATGAAATAGTGCTGGATGAGTAGAAGGCGTAGTCGGTCTGGATAGACAGTTGGTAAATGTCGGGTTCGGTGTACATGCGTATTTGGCGGCGCGAGTTGTCGGTAACGACCATGGAGGCGCCCGAGAAATATTTTACACGCACGCCAAGGCGGAGGTTATCGCCAAAATTGCGCGCGATGGCGGCGCTGAGTTCGTCCCATTGCACGCTGCTCAGGGCTGGCCCGACGTCGAGTGTTTGGCCCACGTAGGGGCCGTTGCCATACCACAGCAGCTCCGCCAGTGCGCGCGGGTAGTTCAGCGTAGCGGCTGTGCGGCGGCTCCATCCGGCCGAGAGGTGCAGGCCCCAAAGGCGCAGGCCCAGCAGAAGGCGCTCGTTGCGTTGGTCGAGCCGCAGATCGTTTTCTGGCTCCAGTCGGTTGATGGCTCCGCCCAAGTCTAACACAGTGCGTCCGCCCTGACGGCGCAGCAGGTCGTTGTAGGCGACATTGCCAGAATGGGCGGCATCCAAGCCGATGGAAGGGCCGCCGATGTAGATAACTTTATCCTGGGCAAAAAAGGTGGGGTTTACGGCGTGGTTGTGCCACAGCTCTGCTGTCTGGTAAAGCATGAGTTCCTGCTGTGCCGCGCCATTAAAGGCACCAATGCCTAAGGCCAACAGGATGAGTACAGCTCGGATATGGGATGAAAGGGAGTTCTGCTTCATAAAAAGGAACATTTCGGTGAGTGATTTTTGAAAAAACGAATTTCTCACACAACCTTATGGCTTACCGCCTAATCGCGTGCGCACTTTAAGGCCCATGCGCACTGCAATGCCTTGTGTGGCCAATAGCTTGACGGGCACCTGACCGCCCTGGGCTGTGGTGAAGGTCGCTCGCAGCAGCATGGACTTGGCCTGTCGCACGTGGTTGAAACGCGCCACATCCATAGGTGCAAACGTCTCGGTGCTTGCAGTGGACGTCGTGATGCCGTTTACATCCACCGGCGGCGCTTGAATGACTACCGGCGGCGTGGGGGCACCAAACAGGGAGTCGAGTATGCGCCCGTCCTCATCGAGGAAGTACAGTTGCAGGGCCGCCCCGATAGGCGTGGAGTTTTCCGTAACAATCTTAAACTCCACCGACTCGATGCGGCTGGTGTCAAAATTGGCAAACTCACCGAAGTTGATGTCCAGCGTCTGCTCTGCTTCAAAGTCTTCAGCAGAGCCTTCGAGTAACAGTTCCACTTTCATGCGCAGCGCGATGGTGCTCTTGTCGGTGAGGAAACCCACGATGGAAGGATCCTTTCGAGCGTTAGATATGCCTGCCACCTCGTAGATGAGGCGCACTGGCTGAGCGTTGAAAATCTCGGCGATATTCGAATTTGTGCTATCCAACACCACGTGCGTCTCTTTCGTCTGACCTATTTCGCCGGCAGCCCAGGAAGGATAGTTGAAATCAATGCTATCGCCAAAGAAGACGCTGCTTTTGAGCGGATACTCTTTGCCATCGCGCCCGATGAAGCTCAGGTACTTCACCACGCCGCGCGTAGGGAAGCCCCAGGAGTTGGTGATGGTCATGGTTACTTTGGGGTTCTTGACCTTCACATTGCCCTTCAGGTTGGTTTGGTTGATGTCAATGTCAATGGTATCCAATGTGAGCGGATATTCAGAATAGCCCCAGTATCCCTCCATGTAAGAGGCTGTAAAGCCCTGGATGAGGATGCCAATGCCCGCGACGCCGGGCAGGACATCGTCAATCTTGATGCGCGTACCGTTAGGCAAATAAGCCTCGTAGCGGAACTCCAAGCGGTTGCTATCCGAAGCCAAGGTGTAGCCTTGCAGCGGAATGGGCGGGGAGATGAATGTCTGTTTGGCCGCCACGGAGAACGGTATGGAGAAAGGCTGCCCGTTTTTCGACATCTGGATGATGTGAAAAGAGCCGGTAATCGGCTCGTTCCGGGCGTTATTAACCACCAAATTGAGCGTGCCAGTAGCCACCTCTACGCGGCGTATGTACACGGAGTCGGGCGTATTGAAGGGGTACACATAGAAGGTGTCATTGATGGGCACGGGCACCTCCGGGAAGTTGAAAAACCGAAAAATATCCGAAGCCGGCTTTTCCGCCACGTCGCCGCTGTAAAAGAGTGTCATTGTTTGGTCGGGGTTGATAATAATGGTATCGCTGTCCAAAGAGTCGTTGAGTACCTTGAGGATGAGATCTTGCATACCGATGCTGGTAGAGAACAAGGGGAAAGCGTACTCTCCGGTGCGCTCGGCCACTTCGAGGTCGTCGAGAGTCAGTTTCTGACAAGCGCCCAGCAAGCCGGCGATGATGAGCGCCCATAGGAGCGAGCGCGGGGTGTTCTTGCGTGTCATAATCCGTTCGGGATGGTTTGGTGAAGAGATAGATGAATGTAAGGAAGGCCTGTGCTCAGAGGCCAAAACCCAGGGCAAACTGCCAGAGGATGTTGCGGTCGTGGTCGTTGCGGAAAATCTGGGTGCCGTTCTCTGTGCGGCCTTTGGCAATGTCGCCGCGCTCGTTGGTGATGTCGGCTAACCCGTACTGAAAGCGCACGCTGAGGAATAGCGAACGGCTCAAATAGTACGACATGCCACCTATTAGGCCGTAGTCAAGAGTGCTGTACAGCTTGCCTGCACCCTCGGGGTAGTCGTAATACGCTCCCAGTGTTTTGGGCATGTCTATTTGGCGGGCATCTACCTGCACTCTGACGGTCTCGCCCAAATCACCACCGCCGATCTTGTCTTTGCGGTAGTTGTGTTGTAGGTTAAATTCTAGTTCGGCCACAGGGTTGCCCAAGAGTACCGTGCGCCCTCCTGTGAACAGCAACGACCCCTCGCCCGTGGACTGTATCAAAAGCCCACCGTATGCCCCCGCCGAGAACTCCAGATCCTTCCAGCGTCCGTATACCAACACCGGCAAGTCTAGGTAAGTGTTCTGAATACCGATGAGGTAGCGCGATTGGCCTACCGCCTCCGTTGCTCCGGCACTATGTCTGAAAAGCCGGTAAGATGGTCCTTCAAAGGTGTACTTCGCACCTCGGCGCGAATAAAGCAGCTCACCTCTTATCCCAAAGGCCTCGGTCAGCGCATAGCCGAGACCCATTCCCAAGACAAACCCCGTCGTATTTTTCCAGTTTTCTAGTGCCGTCCCATCTGGGCCTTCCTCCGATGGCCCATCCATGCGAGCCGCGTTAAGGCCTACCTTGAAGCTTGTTCTCAGTTGTCCCTGCGCCGGCCCTGCAGCTAGCGCGATGAGCAACAAGCCCACCAGGGCGCCGAGTTTTTGAGGAATAAATCCTTCTTTTCTCATGCTTAGTAGTTTGTGTTAAAAAGATGGCCCCGTGCAGGCCCTTGTGTTCAGGCTTAAAGTAATATAGTGTTGCGGGCAAAAGTAAGCCGTCCGTGCTTTTCGCGCTGCCTCAGGTCTTCGTAATGCGCGCAAGTAGCCACATTAGGCCCTGCTCAGCCTCCCTCTTGATGCGCCTATTGGCATCAGAGGATCGAGGTGTAGTGCTCCAGCATTTGCCAATAACGCTTGGCCATTCGGGCTACATCGGGCTGTGTATCTTGCTCCCATTGCAGCAGGGCTATCTTGAGCCGCACGTTGGCTCGGTAGGCCTTAAAGTACTGCAATAACTGCTCATCCTCAGGGTCTTCCATGCACTTCCAATGCTGCAGGTAAGCCGCCATGAATGCCTGGGCCAGCGCAGCGTGGCCCCTCGTCTCCAAGTCCATAACCAGAAAAGCCAGCTCATTGAGCACATCCAACCGGCGAAGGTGTGCGTCGAACTCGATGCAGTCAAATACTACAGGCCCATTGCGCAACAGGAAGATGTTACGCGCGTGCAGGTCGCCATGCCCATCTACCCAGAAGCCTGTGCGCGCTCGTTCCTCTAGTCGGGCACCGTGAGTTTCCAAGAAGTGGCGCTCGCGTTTGCGCCAAGCATCAAGCTTGGCTTTGGCTTCTGCTCCGAAAAGGCGCGCGGCAACAGGAGCCAGTAAGAAGAGGTCTTCGAAATCGTTCCGATACATGCCAACAGTATCGCTGGGTATAGCGCTGGCTTCCAGGATTTGCTCGCGGTGAAAGCGTGCCAACAGATGTGCCAGCGCTTCCACATCTTTAGGTCTGACGCTGTCCTGCTCCAGCAGCAAGTCCATTTGTCGGCTGTTGTCCACGCGGTGCATCCAGACGGCAAAATCGAGCACCGGGCGGTCGCTGTGCATGGGCATAATGGCCAATTGGCCTTCCTCGTCGGGTTGTATGCTCAAAATGCCCACGTACAAGTCCGGCGCCAAGCGCCGGTTGAGCCTCACCTCCTCTTGGCAGTAAAAGGCCCGCTGCTCCAGCGTGCTGAAGTCCAGAAAGGACAGCCGCAAGGGCTTCTTGATTTTGAAGGCATAAATGGGCGTCAGCAACAGCCACGAAATGTGGGTTTCAACGACTTCCACAGGAGCCCGCAGGCCAGGGAAGGCACCCCTGTCTGCAATCGAGTGTATCGCTTCAGCGGTCATGAGTATCGAGAAGGCAATAGCATTATGTGAAATCTTCTGAAGCCAGTTCACGACTTCTGCGCAACACTCTGGTCTCTTGTTCTTTTCGGATGTTCTCCCGCTCCTGAGCACTCTGTGCATGCAGCAACTGCACCGCTATGTGCCACACATCGGTGCGCCATCCGCTGATGAGCTGTGCCAGCAGCCATTCATCTATGCGGCCCATGAGCCGATCTACGATAGCCACAGCCCAGGAGTGGGGCTCTATGATGTTGTCTTGCACCTCGTCAATCGTCTCGGCGATAATGCGATTGACAAGGTCGTGGTCTGCGCGCCGACTTTTTCGCTGGGTCTCGTCCAGGTTGTCCCAATCCGCGCGGAGCGTGTCGTAGAGGGCTAATGGCAGGTCGTAGTTGATGTGGGCGTTAATGCCGAGCAGGATGTGTTGCATGACGTGTAAGCGTTTGCCTTTCGATGTATCGTGCACGTGTTTCCAGACCGGTGGAGTGTCGCAGTGGTTTTGGTCATATAGGGCTAAGGCATCGTAGTAGTATTCCGCAAAGCGGTGCATGAGGTGCTCCATCCAGGCTGGATTGCCAAAGCGCCGCTCAGCAATGGCCTGAGTCATGTTTTTGCTCATCGTTTCGTAGCAGCGCTGGAAGAAGGCGCGCGGGTCGCCTTGCTTTTCCCAGCGTTCTGCCTGGGCATTCATGCGGGTGAGGAGTTGCTGCATGAGAGGAGGGTGTTATCGGACGTATTGGCAAATGGCATCGAGTAAAGCCTCTTGGCTCATGGCATCTGCTTGCAAAACAAGGTGATGCCCTTGGATAGGCTCCCACTCAGCGCGCAGTTTTTCAAACACCTCGAAATCGGCTTCACTGTCAGGTCGTGGGAGAGCCAGGCGCTGGCGTGCGGTTTCTTCGCTTATCTGCAAGAGCACCCAGTAGCAACGGGTTCCGCATTCGGCAGCTACACGGCGAAAAGGTTCCCGTACGGCTTCTCGGTGGAGCACACTGTCCAACACCACATTACGGCCTGCTAATAGCGCCTTTCGTGTACGGGCCAAGAGAGCATCATACACCTGCTGCTTGGCCTCAGCGCTGTAACGACCCAACAGACCCAGCTGTGCGCGCATGTGATCGCTGCTCAGGTGGAACGCCCCGCAACGCTCGGCATACGCCCGTGCAATAGTTGTCTTTCCAGAACCTGGTAGCCCTGTGATGAGCAAAAGCATGGCCTTGTAGTGTCGTTAATCCATTAAGAATGCACGCATGCCGGTACCACCTGGCAGCAGCAAATATGGAGGTAAAATTCTGCTGGCAGAGGATAAACTTTGCCCTTTCGCAAGCGCAACTCAAGTGGCTAACTAATAAACACAACAGACTTTACGAGACCACCCGCAACTGGTAAGGATTTGCTGTAGTTCGTTTGCCAAAGCGTTTGAGCAACTGTATCGTGTCTCTCGGGTCAATGTTTTCTACCTGAATTATCCGCTTGATATTCGGCAAGTCGGGATTGGGTATGCGCATTTGGAAAAAGGGAGGTAGATCCTCAAAAACATAGGTCTTGTCCACATCTGGAAAATCACCAATAGGCTTGATGAATTGCTAGCCTTTAAAATCTTCGGTGTAGGAAAAAGTCCATTTGCCATTCTCAAAAGACAATATCCCTATGTGAAGATTTCGGAAAAAAAGGTGAAAGACTATTTTTTCTGTACCAGAAGATACCATCAATTCGTGCCCTTCAGGACGAAAAAACTTCAACAGCCATTCTTTTATCTCTCGAGCTTTCATGGAAGACATCCCTTATTTTGAAAAATTTGAGCGAGTATATCAAAACGCTTAGAAAAACACTTTTTTACGAGCCTGATGCGGAGAGGGGTAAAGTAAAGCCTCATTTCATTTTCGATAAAATGCAGCGCCTTCTCCTTGTTTCTTTCTGCCAACATTGGAGAGGAAGACAAAGTTAACTCCGGCCGTTCATTAACGTACGGATTAACTCAAGATGATTCAAGGCCTGCTTTCCCTCCCAGCTCACTTTAGGAAAGGCCTTGTTAACGTATTTATCAAACTTCGCGCTTTCTTCAAAACTGCTCAGGGCTGTTTCCCGCTCATTCCAGAAAAGGCCCCGCGCAGTATCAAAAACAGGCGAAAACCTCGGCGGTTTTTTCCCTCGTGTGTCCCGTATTATGCCCCAGTTGTAGAAGTGACGATCATTATTGCCTACAAGTGCATCGAAAACGAGCATCTTGGTAAAATCTTTAAGGATTGTTTCCGCATGTATCCCAAATAAGGCCTTTATTGCATCTTCTGTCAGTTGAAAAGTGATGAAATCCCGCTCTTTTTTATACTTCTCGATTTCCTCGATAAAATCATCGTCCTGAAGGAAGGTTGCATAAATCTGTGCACCGTGAAGCAGTTCTTCAAATGGATCTAAAAAATAGCGGCTACAAAACCGAATTTGACCGTTCAAAATGTACAGCTTTGACGCTGCCATGCGAACACCTACAATCTCACCCAGCTTATTGAGCAGGTACTCCGTCAGGCTTTCGCCAGGGTACCACTTGTCTCCAACCTTGGCGATGTAGGGTACCCAGGTTTTACGGTTGGCTCTTCGACAATTTGAGCTACCGAACTCGTACACGCGAATGAAATCTTTTGGGCGATCACCCATGGTACTAACCTCTTTCACCACCCAATAATTCCGCTTTTTGAGCACCGGAATTTTTGACAAAAAGGGAGGAGCGAAGCTGCTGTAGTTGATGATGTCTGCTTTCGTCATGGAGAAGCATTAAGCAGCATGGCGAGGAGCGAGCGCCCAAAATAGAGTTCCCAACATCATTCCGAGCGTTCTGCTCGGCGACACATCGGCTAGAAGGCCTAAAAATAAACAGACAACCCCAGCCCCGTACCAGTCGGATAGAAAGCCCAACTCCAGGCTGGTTTCATACGCGGCTCCAGGTCGCCATAGGCATTGATTACCTCATTGTACCTGACCACCGAGCGGGAGAAATAGTCGGCGGCCTTGTTGAGGTCGTCAATGGCGGCCAAGCTAATAATAGCACCTATGAGGGTAAGCGCCACGCCACCTGCTTTCAGGCCTAAGTATTGTCGAGGTTGCTCATTGGTGTTCACACGAATGGAGCCTGGGCCATAAAGTCCTGTATAGCTGTAGGTTCTTTGCAGTTGAGCCTCTTCTTTGGCGGCCTCGTGTTTCAAGATGCCTACTAAAAGCATACCTACGCCAACCGAGCTGGCTGTTACACCGCCCCAGGCCATGCCCGAGCCTCTCTGCCAATGTGAAATGCCCTTGTTGAAATCCGGAAGTGCTTCCGGACAGTATTCAGCGATGTACCCTCGGGCCAATCGCGGTGTGATCATTCGGTTGTTCATGAGAAACATACCGGCGCCATTGTACATGATGAATCGGTTGCCTATTTGCTCTCTGGAGGTGAGGATGCGCAAGGTAGTTTCCGAAACGAGAGGTGCTTCGCCTGCTGCCCTTCGACGTGTCCGATGGTCACAGGGGGTAAAGCGATCCACGGCGCCGTTCGAATACCTGATATATTCGATATCGCAAACGTCGTAGGTATAGAGCGGACCTTCCAAATTGTCAGCGCGGTGGAAGCGGACAGATTGGCTGGAGACCTCTATTACCTTGGCTTCAATGGCGCTACCTCCGCGCAACACAACGCGGTCTTGGGCGTGGGCAGGCACCCACATTCCTAAAGCAAAAACAGAAATCAATATCGCTCTCATATGCACAAGTGAATTTGAAAGGGAGGTATTGTTTGTGTTCGTTGCAAAAATATTGGCTTATTCAGATAGTTTATCCACTATAATGGCCCTTTAACATTTTGCTAATATGCCTTAAAGCCAACCTTAACCTTGAGCAAAATCACCGCGAGGGAACACCGGCTGACATAACCACCGTCCTACCTTTGCAGGGCGTATGAAAAAGGAGTTTTACATTTTTCTGTTGTTCTGTGTGGCGTTGGCAAGTCTGACGGCTTTCCAGCCCGAACGGCGCGAGGAGATGACGCGCGAAACCCTGGGGCGCCTGCTGTTTGAAGACAAAATCCTCTCTTCTGACCAGAGCATTAGCTGCGCCACCTGCCACATACCCGAATTTGCCTTTGGCGATACTTCCGCTGTGAGTTTGGGCGTGGGCGGACAGAAGGGCACGCGGAACACACCGCCTATCACCAATATGGCTTTTCGTGCCGCTTTCTTTTGGGATGGGCGAGTGGCCACGCTGGAGGAGCAGGTACTCCGCCCGATAGAAAACCCAGTAGAGATGGCCCTGCCCTTATCGGAGGCGGTGGCTCGTTTGCGCGCTGATGCTCGCTACGCCGGCTACTTCCAGGCGCTGTATGGCCGCATGCCCGATACGGTGGCGTTAGCCGATGCCCTGGCAACGTTCATCCGAACTTTGGAGACCGCCGACACGCCTTTTGATCGCTGGATGCGAGGTGATGCCCAAGCTATGAGCGCAGCCGCTGTGCGTGGGCGCACCATTTTCATGGAGAAGGGTAAATGCTTTGACTGCCATTTTGGCCCAGACTTTACAGGCGATGAATTCCGCAACATCGGCCTTTTTAATGGCCAAGACCTCAATGACCTTGGGCGATTTGTCATAACTAAGGACTCTGCCGACTTAGGGCGCTTCAAGGTGCCTGGGCTGCGCAATGTAGCCGTTACAGCTCCATACATGCACCACGGCGCTTTTAAAACCCTGCGCGAAGTGATTGATTACTACGACAATCCTGACCGCTTTGTGCCTAACAGCATCAATCGCGATACTTTGCTGGCGCGCCCACTGGGGCTTACCGAGGCCGAGAAAGACGACCTGGAAGCCTTCTTGCACGCTCTGACGGATGACCGTTTTGCCCGAAAGCAATAGTCCTTACAGCCCCGGACCACGGCAAGAGATGCAACGGTCGGCTCGCCCGAAACTGTAGGAAAGCGCCAGCTCCAAGCCACCTGAAAAACGCGGGCGCACCGCCTGTAATGGCACCTCATAGGAAAGTAAGAGGCTGAAGTGGTCGCTGCCCAACTGGAGGGTGGGTACTATGGTATTAGCCGCTACCGAAGCACCGTGACGCCCGCCCCAGCGTACATAACCGCCGCCCATGACTTGAGTGCGCACGCCCACAGAAGCCACAGGTATTTGGTGAAAGAGTCCTGTCATCGCTTGCCATTGGGCGCTGTTGCGCCCATCGAACGACTGGCGCCGCCACAAGCCGCGCAGCAGCCAGGAGCGTCGTGGACCCAAAGAAACATTCCCATGCACCAGCCAACTGATACCTATGCGGTTGGCATCGTCGCCAAAAAAGGAGTACGAGGGTTGGTTGAGGTGATGAAAAGCGAAGCCCAAAGAAAAACCCTTGGCATTATTGTACACTTCCAAGCCGCTGCCTAAGTCTGCTTTTACGGCGTTGGCTCGCCCGAAGTCCTCGCCGTTGGGCGCCAGTGGGTTGAAGGCGCCGTTCTGATATTGCACATCAAACTGCAATTGCTCCGGCGATATCCCGTAAACCAAACTACCCAAGTAAGCGCCTGCACTGGCAAAGGTTTCGCGGCCCAAATGGAGGTGGAAAGCCCCGGCGATGCGCGCTGCGGTATTGCTCAACTCACCTAAAGTACTCCAGTCGCGTTGAAGCCCCATGCCGAAAGCAAAGAAGTTCTTGTGGTGCCCTGGCATGCAAAAGCGCATGTCCACGGCAAAGGCTGCTCCCTGGTAGGCGTTTGGGTTGGCTGGACTTTCCCACTGGCTGCGATACAGCGCTGCCACATGAGTGCGGTAAAAGGACTGATGCCCAATGGCTGCTGGATTAACGGTTTGCGGCAGAAACAGCGCCTGTGCAAAGTGGAAGTCCTGAGCCGCCGTCCAGGCCGATAGCAAGGCAAAAACTGCCGTGAATTGCCATTTCCTCATCATAGCAAGTTGGTTTTATTTGTGTTAACGCAATAGATGAATTATGCCCGTTAGCGTCAGTACTTCGCCATCCACATAGCGCAGCTCGATGACATAACGGTAGGCTCCCATCTCGGCCTTGCTGCCTCGGAAAGTGCCATCCCATCCCCAGAGCGGATTTTCTGGCCCGGCCTCGACGCCTTTAGGCAGCTCCTTCACATCGAAGACCTTTTCATCGTATTTGTCAAAAATCTGGAAGCGGTCGAAGCTTTCAACAGCTGGGTTGCTACACCGGACGTAAAAGATGTCATTAACACCATCGCTATTAGGGCTAAAACCAGTAGGGATGAACAAGCCCTCTGTACGGTTGATGTGCACGTTAATCCAAACTGTATCGGCTTTTGTACAGCCCGCCGCGTTAGTGGCCGTTACCACGTATGAAGATTGTCTCCAGGGCGCAGCTATAGGATTGGGCACGTCGGGGCGGTTCAGATGGAGCGCTGGCGACCACGCAAAGACGGTGCCTGTTTGATTAACTTTTGCCTGCAACTGTACCTGCTCTCCTAAGCGAATATCGAAGGAGTCCTTCTCCAACCAAAGCACCAGCTCATCAGGTGGCAGCACGAAGATACTCGTATCGGCGTGGCAACCTTCAGGAGTGGTGATGGAGATGAGATAAGTACCCGACGGCAGGGCAGGGTGGTAGTCTCCATGGAGTTGGTATCCTGCCCCTGTAACCTCTACGTAATTACTTTTCGGGGTGAGGATGGTTAGGTCTGTGCCCTCTTCCACGGTGCATTGCGGCTCGAGGTGAGGAAGTATTTCAGGTGTTTGGTACACGACTACAGTCTGTTGGGCGGTGTCGAAGCAAATGCCTTCGTTGGAAGCCACAAGGTACACTGTGTATGCTCCTCCTCTGGCGTAAGTATGCTGCAATGCGTTTGTAGTGCTCGTAGTGCCATCGCCCAGGTGCCAGTTCAGGCCTGTGGCATTGACAGCCTGGCTTTCAAAACGCACTAAGGCTGGTGAGCAAAGTTTGTCCACTGCGTAGGAGAACTGGGCCTGAGGTCGTGTACGCACATAAACGAGCACCTTGTCTGAGTCGCGGCACCCCTCAGGCGATACTATTGTTAGCATTGCCGTGTACAGCCCTGGTGCAGCATAGGCGTGCGAAGAAGCGCAAGCATCTGCTGTGTTGCCGTCGCCAAAATTCCACAGGCAGGCAGCGCCGGGTGTGCTGCTGTTGCCTGAAAACAACGCTGGCGCTCCTACACACAAGGAGTCATCTGCGGCTGCGCTGGCCTTCGGTGGCGTTAGGATATGAATACTGCCCGACCACGAAATCTTACAACCGTACTCCGAAATAGCCTGAGCGCTTAGAGGATAAGTCCCTGGTGTAGAGTACACCTTTCGAGCGCTCTTCATCGTGCTGGTGTCGCCATCGCCAAAGGCCATCCAAAAGCCTGGCCCATTAGTGGTGGCGTTAAAAAGTACTGTATCGCCAGGGCACTTTGCAGGATCATGAGCAACCGACAGAACAGGCAGGGGGTGGATGGTAAGCGCCTGCACGCTGCTGTCGTAGCCGCAGCCATAGGCATACAGGACTACTTGGTGGGTACCTGCTTGCGAGAAGACGACCCATGTGGTGTCCATCAGAGAAGTAAAGTTATTGGAAGCTACCCAGCGCACTGGCGCTCCTACGGTGGACAGGTTCACCAAGCGGATGGAGTCGCCTATGCATAGGCGCGTCGTATCGGGTAGCCCTATGAGCGAGTACACGTCGGTAGGGCGCACCTCTATGTCCTGGTGGGCCGTGTCGGTGCCGCACTCGTTGGCGCTCACCAGCCAAATGCGCACAGTTGCGGGTAAAGAGTCGGTGAAAAATTGGAATAGCGAAGGTTTGTCGCGGCTTGCAGACACCTCCCAGCCGGTAGAAGTGTACAGGGTATTGACCACAGGGTTTCCGGTACTGAGCGTGCTGACCTGGATGGTATCGCCAGAACAGGGAGACAAGTAACTGACGCCCAAAGCAGCTTTCGGTTGAGGTTTGACACGTACGGCTTCCTCGCGCACGAACGTATCGCAGAGGTTGCGCACCGTCAGGCGCACGTAATAGACGGTGTCCTCTATCCCTTGCTGAAAGACAACGACACCGGGCTGATAACCTTGGTAGGTTTGGCCGTTGCCAAAATCCCACTCATAGCGCGCATTTTCTGCGGCGCTCACATTTTCAAAGGCTACCGTCAGCGGAGCGCAGCCAGAGTCGGGTTTTACCCAAAAGCGAATGCTATCCGCCACCATCGGGCGCAGCACATGCACGGAGGTGGCGCCTTCGGCCGAACACAGCCGATTGCCCGTAAGCGGATCGAGCGTGTAGGCCGTAAACTGTACCGCGTATGTTCCAGGGGTCTGGTACACATGCGACAGGTTTGCTCCCGTACTGCCATCGCCCCAGTTCACCTCGAAGTAAACATTGCCGTTGGCGGAAGGTGTCAGCAAGACGGAATAGCCCACGCAAGTGGTGTCATCGCTGCTGGAGAAGCTGCTCTCTGGCGGAGTTGCGGCGACGAGCGTCATGGCGTCGGTGTTGCAGCCCGGGGGTAGTTGAGGTACGGTATAGGTGTAGAGATAGGGTGTATCGGGTTGCAGGGCGGCCAAGTCAATGGTCAAGCCATTTAGTCCAAAACCTGAAAAGACTCCGTTAGAGGGTGAAAAACCGCTCAATGTCAGGGTGTTTTGCGTGATGCACACATAGCGGTCTGGCCCTGCCTTGACACTATCGCCCGGTATCACTGTAATGACGACGGTATCCGCCCGCCGGCAGGCACCGGGACCTCTTTCAAAAATGAGCGGAAAAGTGCCCGGTGCCTTTGGGTTGAATACAGGCCCTTGTGGTGTAAGTTCAATATTCGCACCCACCCAGGTGCCTACTGTATCACTGGCTCGCAGCGGAATGAAGGCTGTCCCTGAGCACAATAATGTGTCATTGGGCGCCTCAATGAACACATCCACAGGCTCCACTACGTACAGGCGCACCGAATCGCGCACCTCGCCGCAAGTATTGTGGGCAACGGCGGTAATCAGATGAGGCGATCCAGTGCTGCTGAGCGACACGGGAAAACCCGGCGGCAGCAGGCCATTGATGTAATACTGGGCTTTAGGGTCGAAAGGTGCTGGCGTGTACAGCACACTCATACAGGCCGGCGGAGGTGGTGTCAGCTGCAGTGGATAAACCTCTTCTACCAGCACGTGCGTTGTGTCGCTGCGACGGCAAACCCCCAGTCCGCAGCTGACAATGAGTCGGTGCAGACCCGGTACCTGTGGATAAAAGAGCGTGTCCGGTCCGACGATTTTAATCATGTTGTTAGGGCCAGACCAAATGCCGGGCAGCGAGGCCCGCAGGGGAATGGAGTCGCTGCCTACGCACACCCTTGTGGTATCGGCAGGCGCATAGATGGTAATTTCATCGGCAGGCTTAATGGCGAAAGTATCGCGTATCACTTGCAGGCCGCACTCATTCTCCAAAGTGGCTTCCACAATATATGGCGTTGCCGAAATGGGCAACTGTACGGGAAAACTCGTGTGGACAACGCCATTGATCCGGTAGGTAGCGTTGGCGTTAAAGGGAAATGGCGTGTAGGAAATGGCAACGCAGGTATCGCGCGCGGGCTTCAGGATAAGCGAAGGCCCTTTGATGACCCGGATTTGAATGGTCGCCTCGCTCTCGATATTACAGATGTTGTTGACCTTGACGCGCACCGTGTAGTTACCCTCCTTGGTAAACCGAACGCGCCGGGCGCCGAGGTTGAGGCTATCCGGCTCCATCCATGCCCAACCGGTGTTGGGCGAGATACTCCACTCGTACGGCTTGCTTACGCCGGTAGAGTTCAGTGCGTTTACCACTACTTCTGAACCAGCAACAGTGTCCAAGCACACGCGGTAAGGGCTGGCGTAGCCTGTCAGGACACCAGAGTCTGCTGTGAGATGTGCCTGGGCTTGGTCCACGACCGAATACAAGTAAGTAGCGCACACAGTATCACAATCATTGCCAATGCAGTAAGTGATGGTCTTCTGGCCGGGGGTGGTGTATGTATGGGTAATTTGGAAACCAGTGTCTCTCGTACCATCGCCCAAGTCCCAGGTTTGCAGCGTTACGCCTTCTGTGGGGCAGGGAATTGCCTTCATAACCACAGGCATGCCCGTACAGGCTACGGCAGTAGAAAAGGTTATCTGAGGGCGTGGTGGGATTCGGATGTTGAGATAAAAGGCACTGTTCGTTGACTGTATATTGGGATTGGTGTGGTGGGTTTCCAGTTTTACATTGTATTCTTTATAGACACAGGAGTCGTAGAGGCTCCCCACATTGTACACGTGGGTTTGGCTGGGCGGATTTGTGCTTCCTGGCACAACGGTCTTGGGCGAACCATCCCCCCACGTAATTACAAATTCCTTAATGACATTAGCATGCGGATAGTTGGGGTTCACTATGATGTTCACACATAGCGTAACCAAGCTATCAGAGGTGCACACGTACTGTTTGCCATCACATACAGCGATGGTAGGGTTTTCATTTTGGGCGCGAAGGGCGGAGCATAGCAGAATAAGCGTAAAAAGGGTAAGGGCGGGCTTCATGTCGTTTCGTCAGTTAGTGAAAGAGAAAAGAGGCAGGCCGCTCAGGTTTCAAGAAAAAATACCAGCTGGCCTTAATTGGTTATGACTTCGTTTCTCCAAGGCCAATGGCGAAACACTGGATGGTTGCTACTTACAGCGCTCCTGCCAAAGGGCAGGCCGGGTGCAAATGAACGCGCGCCGCTGGTCGAGCCTGAGCAACCCTCTGCCTTACCACTGGTCTTTTTGGGCACAAAAGGCATCTTTGCGCGGAGGCATCGCCATACCTTGGGAAGCCCAAAACCACCTACTTCTGTTTTTCACTAAAACTACCGTAGCTATGAGACATTTGACACTGTTCCGCGCCGTATTTCTATCCGGTCTGATGTGGTGGGCCTGTTCGGTTCCACTTTTGGCCCAGAAAGAACTGCGCCTGCCGCCAGGCATGAAAAAGATCTCCTCTGTGGAAGGCATTACCGAATACAGCCTGCCCAACGGCTTGCGCGTGTTGCTGTTCCCTGACCCATCCAAGCCAACCATTACCGTCAACATCACCTACAAGGTTGGCTCTCGCCACGAGAATTACGGCGAAACGGGCATGGCCCATTTGCTGGAACACCTCGTTTTCAAGGGCACGCCCCGCCACCCCAACATTCCGCAAGAGCTGACCGAACGAGGCGCACGCCCTAACGGCACGACCTGGTTTGACCGCACCAACTATTTCGAAACCTTCGAAGCTACCGAAGACAACCTGCGCTGGGCCTTGGACTTGGAGAGCGACCGCATGATCAACTCCTTCATCGCCAAAAAGGATCTGGAGAGCGAGTTCTCCGTAGTGCGCAATGAATACGAAATGGGCGAAAACAATCCCTGGTCGGTGCTCAACAAGCGCATGATGGCAGCCATTTTCCAATGGCACAACTATGGCCACTCCACCATAGGCGAGAAATCAGACATCGAAGGCGCGCCTATCGAGCGCTTGCAGGCCTTTTACAGACATTATTACCAGCCCGACAATGCCGTGCTGCTCATTGCCGGAAAGATTGATGAGCAACGCACCTTGGAACTGGTGTACGAATACTTTGGCTCCATACCTAAGCCCGAAAGGCAGCTGATAACCACCTACACCAAAGAACCCACCCAAGACGGCGAGCGCCAAGTCGTAGTGCGTCGCGTGGGCGATGTACAACTGTGCGCTGTCGCCTTTCGCACGCCTGCAGGCTCGCACCCAGACTATGCAGCCCTGAGTGTGTTGGCCAACCTGCTCACCGACGAACCTACCGGAAGGCTCTACAAGGCATTGGTAGAAAGCAAGAGGGCTGTCTCTGTGTACGGTTCCGCCAGCGGGTACGCCGAGGCCGGCATTACGGGCTTCACTGCAGAAGTCGCGCTCGACCAATCGCTCGACGATGTGCGCACCACTATGCTTCAAGTGCTGGAAGACCTCAAGACCAACCCTCCCACCGCTGATGAAGTGGAAAAAGCCAAAACCCGCATCCTCAAAAACTGGGAGATGGCCTTTAAACAATCCGATCGCCTCGGCATTAGCCTGAGCAACTACATCGGAGCTGGCGACTGGCGTTTGGCCTTCCTCTATCGCGACTGGGTGGAAAAGGTATCCCCCCAGGATGTGGCCCGTGTAGCTGCCTATTACTTTAAAGAGGCCAATCGAACCATTGGCCTGTTTATCCCTGATAAGAGTCCCGACCGCGTGGAGGTGCCCGAGGCACCAGATCTTGCCGAACTCCTCAAGGACTACAAAGGCCGTACCGCCATTGCCCAGGGCGAGGACTTCGACGTCAGCCCCGAAAACATCGAGCGCCGTACTACTCGCGGCCAACTGCCCAACGGCCTAAAATATGCTTTGCTGCCCAAGAAAACCCGCGGCGAGAGCGTCAACCTCACCATGACCCTGTACATGGGCGACCTCCAAAGCCTGCACGGCCTCGCCACTGTGGGCAGCGTTACGGGGGCCATGCTCGATAAAGGCACTACTCGGCACACCAGGGCAGCGCTAAAGGCAGAGCAGGACCGCCTCAAGGCCCGCATCTCTGTGGGCGGAAGCGCCACCAGTGCTCGCCTCAGCATCGAAACGGATCGCGCTCATTTGGCCGACGCCATCCGATTGGCGGGCGAGATGCTCCGACAGCCGGCCTTCCCTGCTGATGAGTTTGAGAAATACAAGAAAGAGTACATCACCAACCTCGAGGCCCAGAAAAGCGAACCTACGGCCCTGGCCGCCAATCGCTTCAGCCAGATTACCACCCCAGAACATCCTGTGGGAGACCCACGGCGCGTGCTAAGCATAGAGGAGGAGATAGCCGCCGTCGAGGCCGTTACGCTTGAGCAGGTGCAGGACTTTTACCGCCGCTTCTACGGGGCCTCTTATGCTACTTGTGCTGTGGTGGGCGACTTCGACCCGCAGGTCATCGAGCAAGCCCTCCGCGAAACCTTTGGCGACTGGGCAAGCCCGTCGCCTTACGTGCGCATTGCCAATGATTACCAGCCACTGCCCGTCAGGCACGAAACCATCATCACGCCGGACAAAGCCAACGCCGTGTATTTAGCTGGCTTGACCTTTCCAATGCGCAACGACGACCCCGAGTATCCGGCTCTTATTGTAGGCGGTCAAATCATCGGCGGAGGCTTCCTCAACTCCCGTTTGGCCAATCGCATCCGCCAACAGGAAGGGCTTAGCTACAGCGTCAGCGCCAATTTCAGCGCCAGTGCCTTAGACAAGTCGGGCTTTTTCTCCGCCTTTATGATTTACAACCCCGCCAATCTCGCCCGCTTGGAGGTCGCTTTTCGCGAAGAAATCGAGCGGGTAGGGCGCGACGGTTTCAGTGCGGAAGAACTTGAAAGCGCTAAAAACGGATGGCTCAAATCGCGTCGCGTGGACAGGGCCTCCGATGCAGCGCTGGCCCGAACGCTGGCCTACTACCTCTTCCTCGGCCGCGACCTGTATTGGGACGCCCAACTGGAGCAAAACGTGCAAAAACTCACGCTTGACCAAGTCAATCAGACTGTTCGTAAATATCTGGATTACGCTAGGCTATCCACCGTCAAGGCCGGAGACCTCAAAGAAGGCACTGACCGGTGAACTTCAACCTTCTGCACAAATTCACCACTCTCTCAAATCGCTTATTGCTATGGAATGCTTGAAAATGTTTGCCCTTTCAGGGCTTTTGCTCCTCTTTGTGTCTGCTGAAATGTCGGCCCAACCCCAGGACAGACCGCCTTCGCAGCAGCGGCGCATTACCTACCTCAGCTCTGGGGGCGATGGTGGCATCTTCTCCCTGGCTACGGTGGAAATGGACGGCCGCACCGTGCGCCCTATCTTGCGTTGGTCGCCAGTGTTCAACTTTGGCAGCAACTTTAACTGGGACTTCGCCGAACATGGCGGTGTCTTCTTGGGCTGGAACGTGCGCAACATCGGCCTTATCACCCGAGACAGCATAGGCAAGGAAGACCTCTTCAAACGCCGTATTTACATGCTTGGCCTGCCTTTAGGTATCAAAGTGGGCAACATGCGCAACGGTAACTTCTTCTACTTCGGCGGAGAGTTCGGCATACCCTTCAACTACAAGGAAAAGTACTTCCCCGATGGCGACCGCCGCCGCAAGACGAAGTTTAATGAGTGGTTTAGCGAACGCACGCCGCAATTCACCACCGCCGCTTTTGCGGGTTTCCACTTCCGCCGCTCGCTCAATGTGAAGGTGCAGTACTTTCTCAACAACTTTTTCAACCCCGACTTTTCCACTACCGACGCCCAGGGCAATGTCGTCAGACCCTATCAGAACTACCGCGCCAATATCTTTTTCATCACCTTCGGCTTCGACTTTGAAGCACGCCGCACACCGCGAGGTGAGCGACAACCAAGCCAGCGCCCTTCTCAGGGGCCTCGCAGTACACGCTTGTAGTTTGGTAATGGCTTCGCTCATGTTTCCGCCTGAAAATGCGTGATTTGGCACGATTTTTCGAGCATTTAAGGCGGCAAAGAGCTTAGCATTTGATTGGTTAATTGTTTTCATGGTTATGTTGCGCCATTTCGTCGAAAGACGGGATGGCTTTTTTATTGGCCGAAGGCCGTGGTTGAAAGGTAAGGAGCTTTTTTTTGCCACCCTATTCCCTGGTGATGTGCCCAAACCCAGCAACAACCTCTCAAAGCAAGCAGCAATTATCACACTATGAAAATCCTCATCCTCGGCGGCGGCAACATGGGCATGACGTATGCCCAGAGCTTCCTGCGCAGCCACATTGTAGTGCCCGACAACCTCATGATCCTGTGCCGCACAGCGGAAAAAGCCGCGGCATTGAGCGCCACTCACGAAGGGCGTTTTTTCACTGAGCCACAGGCCTGTGTGCCCGCAGCCGATTTGGTCATTCTGGCCGTGAAGCCTCAGGATGCACCTCGGGCATTTGAGCAAATCCAATCCCTCACCTCGCCTGGCCAAGTGTGGCTGAGCATCATGGCAGGCGTGCGCATGAGCACGGTATCCGAAGCCTTGGGCGTGAGCAAGGTGGTGCGCGCCATGCCTAACCTGCCCGCCCAAATAGGCGCAGGCGTAACGGCCTTCACCGCCACGGAGGACGTTACCCGCATCGAACTCGTCATGGTGCAAAATCTCCTGAACACCACTGGCAAAACGCTCTACGTGGAGCGCGAAGACCTCTTGAACGCAGCCACCGCTGTTTCCGGCTCTGGCCCAGCATACGTGTATTTCTTTATGAACGCCATGATAGAGGCCGCACAGCGCATGGGCTTCTCCCCCTCCGAGGCTGAGCTGTTGGTGGGCCAAACGTTCACCGGCGCCGTGGATCTGTACAACAAGGCCGACCTTAGCTGCGAGCAGTGGATAGGCAAGGTAGCCTCCAAGGGCGGCACCACCGAGGCCGCCTTGCGCGTCTTCGAACAGACGAACCTCTACGAAAGCATTACTGCCGGCATTACAGCCGCCTGGAAACGCGCCGAAGAGCTGGGGCGACCCACAGGCAAGCCTTCCGAAGGGTGAAACACCTCGCTATGGCTTACGCCCATAACCCAATACCGCATTCATTTATCTTCCACCACTCCACCTTCAGATTTTCTATGAAAAACACTTTGCTTCTCCTGGTGCTCTTCGTGCACTTCGGTCTCTACACTTCGGGCCAGACCTGCCGCCTGTTGGCCTCCGATGATTTTAACTACCCCGCTGACCAGCCCTTGCATGGCCAAGAGGGCGGCTCCGGATGGGCCGAGGCTTGGCACGTACAGGGTTTCAATACTCAGCAACCCGGCTACCAGACTGTCAGCAACTCGCTCGCCTTCAACAACCTGCGCACCAACGGCGGCCATGCTACCGGCGGGCGCGACTACCTGACCGCAGGACGCCGCCTCAATACTGCTCCTAATGGCCCCTTCGCCGAATACGTGAGCACCAACGAAGAAGCTATCGGCGCCCAAAAAGACAAAGTGCTATGGATGAGCTTCCTGCTGCGCAAAAACCAGAACAACAATCAGTCTGTCTTCGCTGGGCTACACAGCGACAACATCGCCTGGTGCAACGACTGCACCCAGCAACGCATCGAGGCGGGCTATTTCGAAGGGCATAGCGACATAGGCGGTCAGCGCCGCTGGACACTTCGCATCGGCAACAGCTATTACCCCACTGCGGTGCCTGTCGACATCGGCACACCTGCATTCTTCGCGTTGAAAATCACCTTCCTCAACACGCATACGGCGGTAGAACTTTTCGTCAATCCTACCTCTTTGGGCACTGCCGGCCCGCCTGCGCCCTCGCTCGTGCAAAACACACCGCAGCCTTTCGTCTTTCGCAGCGCCCATGCCTACCTGGGCAACAGCCCTGGTAACGGCTCAGTTGACGAGATCCGCTTTGCTAATACTTACGCTTGTGCCGCGCCTGACCCTTCCGTAATGCTCGACCTGCCCCCCGTGGCCGTCATTACCGCCTCAGTCTCTGACGGCATCGCGCCATTAACTGTACAACTATCCGCTGCCAACAGCTACGACCCCGACGGGCTGCCTTTGGTCAGCTACGAATGGAACTTCGGCGACGGCATCCCGCCCCTTAGTGGCCTTGAGCACACCCACACCTTCACCGCCTTAGGGCGCTTGCCCGTTCGGCTGACCGTGCGCGACGCCGGCGGACAAGAACACACCGCCACTCAGATTATCACCGTCCGACGCCCCGACAACACTTTCCCCTGCCAGAGCGCCTTCACCCTCCTGCAGCCAGCCAACTGCGCTGGTACCGGCGGGGCCATCCGCATCAGCAGCCATCCCGGCTCCTTCTCGTTGCGCAACGCCGCCGGCCAGCTACTCACACCCAACAGCGCCAGCGAATACCGCGCACTGCCCGCCGGCACCTACACCTACGAGGCCAGCAGCCCAGAGGGCTGTGCCGACCGCTACATCCTGCACGTCCCCGTGGATAGCACCACCTGCCCGGGCTGGGAACCACATCCCTGCAAAATGGCCATCGGCACTAACCTCGAGGGCTTCGCTGACTGGGTACCCCTTCGCCCCCTGCGCAACCGCATGAAACACGTGCGGCCCGACATCGTGGCTTACCACGACGCCTGCTTCTGCTGGAGTAACGGCAACGAAGCCCTCATCGCCCGAACATCCGACGGGTACCCCACCCACATCCCGCAAATGATCGGCGGCGCGCCCAACAAAGTGCGCTACGTAGTCTCCACCGAAAACGCTAACCTGCCCCCAGGCCCCTATGTGCTCCTCTATGACGGTCAGGGCGCCATCAGCCTCGGCGGCAATGCCACCCCCATCAGCAACACACCCGGCCGACTGCAGTTCGACGTTACCGGCACCGACATCGTCTTCCTCAACATCGAGGCCTCCCAAATAGGAAATCCACTGCGCAATTTCCGCCTTCTCCGCCTCGAAGACGAATTCACCAACCTTGACGAAAACCCCTTCTACGAAGGCTTCCTCGAAAAAATCGCTCCCTTCAAGGCACTGCGCTTCATGGACTGGGGCGCCACCAACAACAACCCTGTCAGGCATTGGCACGAACGCACACCCCTGACCTATTTCACCTACGGAACCCCACAGGGAGTCCCCTACGAAGTCATGATCCAATTGGCCAACATCACCAAAAAAGACGTCTGGATCTGCGTCCCACATGCCGCCGACGATGACTGCATCGCCCGCATGGCCGAGCTCTTCCGAGACCAACTCGACCCCAGCCTCACCATATACCTCGAGTACAGCAACGAAGTCTGGAACTGGATCTTCGCCCAAGCACACTACAACGAACAGCACCGCCCCGCCAACCTCAACTATGGCCGCGCCATGGCCGAAAAGGCCGCCCACGTCTTCCGCATCTGGCACCACGTCTTCGGCCCGCAAAAACACCGCCTCAAGCGCGTACTGGGCCTCCAGGCCGGCTTCAATTACCTCAACGAACAAATACTGGCCCAACTCCAACCCGATGAGTGGGACTACGGCTCCCCCACCAGCTACCTCGGTCTCGACCACTCACCCAACGGCAACCCCGTCCTACACGCAGGAAGTACCCCCGATGACATCATCGCCAACGCCCGAAACCACTGGGCTGAATTCCGCCCAGCCGTGCGCCAAGACTACTTCAACGTCCAACTCTTCGGCAAAGAAGTCATCAATTACGAAGGCGGGCAGCACTTCGTTGGCAATGTCTTCGGCATCCCCTATCCCTACCAGCAAGCCATGTGGGATGCCCAATACAGCCCCGCCATCCATGCCCTCTACAACGACATGCTCGACACTATCCGCCGCTGGGGCAGCCGCCTGTTTGGCAACTTCAGCCTCGCCTCCCCGCAGCAAAGCGTTTACGGCTCCTGGGGCGTCCTCAACCACATTGACATCCAGCCGCCCTACCTGCTGACGGCACCCAAATACCAGGCCCTCTTGGACAACATTTGCCAAAGCGACACCACCACCAGCACCACCGTCGCCCCGCTCCGCAGCAGCGAGGCTGGCTCTCTGAGCGCAGTGCCCAACCCCAACGACGGCCATTTCGCCGCACAATTCAGCCTCCCTCAGCCCGACCGCGCCCACTTGCTCCTCTTCGACGCCCTGGGCCGCCGCCTATGGGATGAAACACGCTCCCTCCCCGCCGGCGAACACCGCTGGAACCTGTCCATGCCGCACCTACCGCCCGGCATCTACCGCCTCGTACTCCTCACCACCCACGGCCTCCCAAGGGCAACAGCAGTACAGGTGCGATAGGGTATCGCAACACTTCCCTGCTCCTTCCCGGCCTCTCCTCAGGTCAGGAGCAGCCTTTCTGTCCTCCGTTTTTTTTGGGGAAAAACGGGCTGCCGTCGCGTCCGCACCATTTCGGTTTGGCATTGGCGCGCGCGTCTTCTGTTTGGCCCTGTGCGCGTTTTCGGCCCGCGTTGGGCCTTAATAACGGGGCGATGGCGGCGACGAGAGGGCGCGGTTACGCTATTATTAAGAGCCGAGGGCGGGCCGGGCAGATGCCGGGCCGGGCCAAGGCACTGAGGACTGCCTGCGCGCGTAAGGGCCGCGCTGAGGCTGAGGGCCGTTTTTTCCCAAAAACTAATCGTCGTGTCGGGGGGTAGCCCTGCTTGTCATGCCAGCCATTTCTCGCGCTCTGTTCCTCAAAAAGTGCTCAACTCCCTCGAAACGGGACAACAGCCCACTTTGCTGCTGCCGCCTACCTTTGCTGCCGCTATGGAACAAGTAAAATGTCTGATTATCGGCTCTGGCCCTGCGGGCTATACCGCGGCCATCTACGCCGCCCGAGCGGGCCTTAAGCCTGTTTTGTACACTGGCCCCCAGCCCGGTGGGCAATTGATGATTACGACCGAAGTAGAGAACTACCCCGGCTACCCCGACGGGCGCACCGGCCCCGACATGATGGACGACTTCCGCCGCCAGGCAGAGCGCTTTGGCACTGACATCCGCAATGAAATGATAGTCCGCGTGGACTTCAGCGGCCCCACCCACAAGGCCTGGACGGATAGCGGCCACGAGATAGAGGCGCCGGCGGTCATCATTGCCACTGGGGCCAGCGCCAAGTGGTTGGGTATCCCGGGCGAGGAGCGGCTGCAGAACCTTGGCGTATCTGCCTGTGCTGTTTGCGATGGCTTTTTCTTTCGTAACCAGGAGGTGGCCGTCGTGGGCGGCGGCGACACGGCTGCTGAGGAGAGTACCTACTTGGCAAAAATCTGCACCAAGGTGCACCTGCTGGTGCGCCGCGACGAGATGCGCGCGTCCAAGATTATGCAGCAGCGCGTCCTCAACACGCCCAACATCGAGGTGCACTGGAACACGGAAGCCGAAGAGGTGCTGGGCGAGCAGGTGGTGGAGGGTGTCCGGGTGGTCAACAACAAGACCGGCGAGCGCACTGTCTTGCCGGTAACGGGCTTCTTTGTCGCCATTGGCCACAAGCCTAATACCGACATCTTCCGCGATTGGCTGGACATGGACGAGAGCGGCTACATCATCACCACTCCAGGGCGCACAACTACGAAGGTGCCCGGCGTCTTTGCTTGCGGCGATGCACAAGACAAGATCTATCGCCAGGCCGTAACTGCAGCGGGCACGGGCTGCATGGCTGCCTTAGACGCCGAGCGGTATTTGGTGCACCAGGGCTATTGAACGCAACAGGCTGCATTACAGCTTCTGCAGCTGGAGCATCTCCTTGCCCTCGATGAACGGTGAACGCGCCCGACGCAGCAGGAAGCGCTCGCCATCTACCGACTCGAGGATGCTGCCGTCTTTCCACACCTTGCCAGTGTGCAGGGCTTCGCGCGCTGCGTCGTAGAGGATGGCATGGGCTTCGGCCAAGCTCTTGGGTGAGCGCACGATTTCCAAGTCGAGCATGTCGAAGTCGTCTAAGCCGTAGGTATAGGCGCAGCTGAGCCCATCTTTCTGGAACATGCCGAAATAGATCCAGCAGTAAACTGGCAGTTCGCCATTATCCATTTGCCGGGCTGCCTGCAGGAAGAAGTCTCGCGAGTGCAACAGGTAGTGTTTGGGTAGATACACGCCGTAAGCGCGTGTGTTTTCCAACACGGCAGCCACCACGCGTGTGTACGCTTTGTATAGGCTTATGGGCGCTTGGCCTGTGCCTACGACGCCCACGGTCAGCTGCGCCTGATGGCGCGGCGCCTCGTCGCGGGCGGTGCCCCACAACCACGCACCCTCTGCCGCAGAGCGTACTTCGGCGGATGCCATGGGGTAGGAGACATATTGCAGCACCACCGCAATGCCGCCCGAGTACAGCGTAAGTCGGCGCTCGCCCAGCTGGAATGAGTCGCTGACAAAGCCCCAATCTTTGCGCAGTGCGGGCAGCAGGGCCGAAAAGTTGGGGGCCTTTTGTTCGCGCAACAACACTGCGCTCGAAAGCGTGCGAACGTTGGCCGTTGGAGCATTTTGTGCCAAAAGGGGGGCTGTCATTAGCAAGGCCCACGTGGAGAAAAACACGAGTATTCTTTTCATAAAAAGTTAGAGAACGGTTTTCGGAAGAAACGTCAGGTCTGCTTGAGCAGGCGGAACATGTTCTTTTTGTATGCCTCTACGCCGGGCTGGTCAAAGGGATTTACGCCCAGTAGATAGCCGCTGATGGCGCAGGCTTTTTTGAAAAAATAGAACAACTGCCCGAGGTAGTAGGGTGTAGCTTCTGGCAGAGCAATGCGCAAGTTAGGTACGCCGCCTTCTACGTGTGCTTGGAGCGTGCCGCGCATGGCTTGCTGTTGGATGAAGTGCATGGAGCGCCCGGCTAGGTAATTCAGCCCGTCCAAGTCGTCGTCGGTAGTGGGTAGGGTAGGGCTGTGTTCTGGAGCTTCGATATCTACAAGCGTCTCGAACAGGTGGCGACGTCCATCCTGAATGTACTGGCCCAGCGAGTGCAGGTCGGTGGTAAACTGTGCGCTGGCCGGAAAGATGCCCTTGCCGTCTTTTCCCTCGCTCTCGCCGTAGAGTTGTTTCCACCATTCAGCTACGTAAAAGAGCCGCGGCTCATAGATGACGAGAAGCTCCACTTCTTTGCCCTTGCGGTATAGCATGTTGCGCACAGCGGCGTAGCGCAGTGCGTCGTTGTCGGCCACCGAGAGTGAGCGATAGCGTTGGCGGGCGTCCGCAGCGCCGCGCAGCAGGGCGTCCACGTCAATGCCTGCTGCAGCCAAGGGGAGTAGCCCCACGGCCGTGAGTACGGAGAAGCGCCCGCCTATGTCGTCGGGCACGGTGAAAGTTTCGTAGCCTTCTCGGTCGGACAGGGTTTTCAGCGCGCCCTTTGCCTTGTCTGTTGTGGCGTAGATGCGCTCTTTTGCTCCCTGTTTCCCATAGCGCTCCTCCAGTATTTGCCTAAAAAATCGGAAGGCCACTGCGGGTTCCAGTGTGGTGCCCGATTTGGAGATGACGTTCACGGAAAAGTCGCGCTCTCCGATGGCTTCTATGAGTTGGCGTAGGTAGGTGCCGCTGAGTTGTGTGCCCGCAAAGCACAGCATCAGCGGCGCTTTTTTTTGCCCTTTGGCGGGCAGTGGCAGCGGTGGCGTAGGGCGGCAGAATTCGAGGGCGGCTTTGGCACCTAAGTAAGAGCCGCCAATGCCAATGATCACCAGTACTTGGCTTTGGCGCTGGATGCGGCGCGCTGCAGCCTTGATGCGGCGCAATTCGGCGCGGTCGTATTTGGTCGGCAGGTCGAGCCAGCCTAAGAAGTCAGCACCAGGGCCTCGGCGGCTGTCGAGCAAGCGCGCTGCAGCTAACACCTGCGGCTCTACAGCGGCCCATTCGCCTGGGCTGATAAATGGCTCCGCATGCGTGAGGTCGAGTTGAAGATGCGACATAGAGTTATTCGATTTTAGCCAGTTCGGCTTTCAAGAAATCAATAACGCGGATTTCGACAGGGTCCACGCCACGCTGTTGGGCTAAGTAGAACGAGACCCAATCGCCCAGATGCACCAAGTACATCTGGCGTTCGACCAGCGTAGCGCCCTTGGAGTACACCTCGATGGAAGCCCCGGCGAAATGCCCGACGATTTCCTTGACGATGTCTATGCGCGCGGCGGTGCGCGGGTGGTCGTCGCGGTTGCGCAGCCACACCGTTGCTATGCGCGGCTGAGGTGCGTGCCAGCCCACCAGTTCGTTGTGGTTCATTTCCGGCAGCACGTGGTGCCAGCAGAGCATCTTGGCGTTCTCGTTGATTTGCTGGCGCCAGCGCAGCGCCACCGCTTCGGCAGTGTCGGCGCAATAAATGACGGGCGTTTTATCGGCCAAAAAGCCAGCTAACCTTTCCGCCCGCTGGCGGATGTCCGCCTGTTCGCTCACTAACAAGCGACGCGCAGCTTCCAAGTCTTCAAACACCTTTCCATCCACCAGCCCGGCGGCGTGCAGTACCCCCAACTGCGCAACAATGGAGTACCCTAAACAAGCCCGTGGACTGCTCCATCCGCTGGGCAGCAAGGCTACATCCAGGTTGAGCGCTTGCGCCCGCTGCAACAGCTGACCGCCTGAGGTAACACATACCACCTTGGCGCCTGTGGGTATCAGCGCCTCCAGCACCTGCAGTGTCTCCTCTGTGTTGCCGCTGTACGACGAGCATATTGCCAACGTGTGTGGGTCAGCCCAGCGCGGCGCTTCGTAGCCTTTGTTCACCCAGATTGGCGTCTTACAGCGTTGGCTCACAAAAACTTGCACGAAGTTGCCGCCAATACCGCTGCCTCCTAAGCCGGAGATAAGGACTTGTCGGATAGGGTGGGGGGGGATTCGGTATTGCCCGGCATGTGCTTGGGCCAGCTGCAGGGCTTCCTCCAATTGCGCCGGAAAGCGCGCTATCATCTCTTCCATGCGATGTGAGGGTGGTCTTCTTTCGGGCGCGAAGGTAGGGCGCTGCTCGTACCCATTCGCTGCCGAAATGCTGCCCAAAAAGCGACCGCACTGCGCGGCTCAAGGCAAGTCAATAGAGTTGTTCTAAAATAACGATATTTGCACAAAAATCCACCGAACACGATGTTAGACATCCACAGAGCCCTTCGCAATGAGTCCGTTTTGC